>Ga0111538_10009992_pt1 | contig 12639 bp, 12 predicted proteins | sample SoiMethybrSBSTD1_FD_79669 | JGI IMG/M metagenome (GOLD analysis project Ga0111538, IMG submission 79669) | Bulk soil microbial communities from a Populus tree surrounding site in Tennessee, USA - Soil MetaG P. TD hybrid SBSTD1 (version 2)... | ecosystem: Environmental > Terrestrial > Soil >...
GAGCAAGGCGCCCGCGCCGCCTACTTTATAGCCGCACGATACGGAAAAAAGTCAGCTTAGTATTTTGACAATTCTTGGAGTAAATTTCGCGCCCCAGCGGGGGGTTGCACTTTACCCGAAAGGATTTCTTGCGCCGTCACCGGCTTTCCGTAGTATGCTTGATTGTAGTCATCTTTCACGCTGATGCCGGTCCCTTCGAGTGAAACGCCGGCAAAGAACCCCTGACTGCGGCTGTAACTATATACCGCGCTTTGCAACCCAACACTGGCCTCGGCGGAACGTCCTATGGGACCTGCCGATACGCCCACATTGCCGCCTAGCGTGAAGTTGGCTTGCTTCGAGAAGGCCTCGACAGCAGCCGGCGTGTTGAGAATCATAACGAACTCGGTGATGTCTACTCCGGCTTGAAAACCGGCTCCGAGCCCCGCCGTACCGATTGATGAGGGAGCGCTCCATCCTTTATCCGTCCGCGCGACAACAACTCCACTGCCACCCCTGACACTCCCAATAAACCCAGCCTTCGTGACGGTAAGAATGGCTACACCTCTCGCCGCTTTTAAAACCGACGGCGGAATCCCTTTCTCCGGTATCTCCTGGAATCGTCGAATAATCGCGGTTGCCTGATCGACATCTTGCTGCATTGCAACCTCCGGAGATGTCGTGGAACACGCACTCAACAGTGTTGCAACCATAAGAAAAATAATTGCTCTCATCCTAGCCCCTCCTTTTATTCTTTTATCTTTTTTGTTTCATTTTTTTCGGCGACAAACGCGAGACATGATCGGCTCTTGCTAGATTGAACCAATGGCAGCTATTCAGTTTCCAGCAACGACGCTATCAAGTTGGCCCATATGCCACAACGGGTATTAAGAAAATTTCGTCAGCCGTCGGCACATGTCGCAAGTTCACGGCGATCAATCCTGACCTACCGGGGCTTTATCACTAGCGGTCGCGTATGTAAATAATGCGAGCGTTTTTCTGTGCTTCCAGCCCCACGATTTTTCGATTCGAACACAACATCATTCAAGCTCCAGATGGAATTTCCCACACACACCCGTCGCACTATGCAAACTAATGTCGCCCCGCTCAACGGCGAATTGCTGGTATCCTGTTTTGGTTCAAGTGGTTTCAAGCGCTCGAATAAAATCCGCTTGATCTCCTGAATCGTTTCCGGATTACCCTGAGTCGAATGGCTTGAACGGACGATTTTTTCCGATGCAACGCCATCGATGTGCGCGCTGGAATATTTGACGATGCCGTCGTCGCCCTCCTCCACCGGCCCATCTCCCTGGACGGCAATAATCGAGTGCGCCAAAACGCCATCCGCAATCGGGATTGCCGCCAGGGATTGGATAAAGCGATTATTCGGATTCATGTTCGTAATACTAGTCGGAATGCCGCTGAATGTCCCGAGGACAAAACCCTGCTTCTGCAGCGTCAAAACATCGAGGCTCAACCTTGTAAAGCGGCCAGGCAGGTTGACGAACCACGACGCCAGGTTTCCGAAGAAACCAAGCGCTTGAAAACTGCCCCGGTGCGGCGTCGCGATAAAGATGACTTCTTTCACGAACGGAAGGGGTTTAAAGATGAGGGCGCGCATCAGCAGGTCCCGAGTATCAGAGCTGACGGTAAGCTCATCGGGAGGAACACGAAAAGGCCAAAGTTTCATGTCGCTGTCGATCACGGTCATTTTCGTAAGCAATCCGCCCTGGCTGTGTCCCGCCACGACCAGATTCTTCAGTCCCGGATCTTTACCGTCAGGATCGAGCTCGGAGACCAACTCCGTCAACGAGTCCCGCAAAAGCAGCGCCGAATAGGCAATGGGATTTCCGGTGTTGTACATGAAAAGCCAGATCTCATAGTTCTGCCAAAACCTCGGGTCGTTCTCTAATTCGTTGACCAGATCCGCCCAGCGCGCCGGGCTGGAGGCGGTTCCGTGCACTAGCACCAGCGGCATACGCCCGGTGCGATGTGGATTAAGCATGAAAAGACCCTGGCGCAGATTTCCTTCACCTACGGTAAAATCGCCGGAGCGAAAGCCTGCAATCTCGAAATCCCAAATCGGAGCACCCTCCAAGGTCAAGGCGAGCGCCGACGAGGTTTCGTACTCGATTGGAACATCAATACCGCCGACCTTTACTGTCCGCGCCGATCCCGGAGTGTAGAATTCCAACTTGCCTTTCAATTTCCCCGAGGCCAATGCGGCCCGAGGATCATCGAGACGCAAAAATGCCGTGACGGGTATTTTAAGCCTTGGCGGAATGCGTGACTGCTCTTTAGTCGCAATTTCGCTCAATGGCTGCAGAGAGGCGGCCAGTGGCGCGCCAATACCCGGAATGCGGTAACGATTGCGCAAACCCCGCACTTCGATATCCGCAGCGGGAACAAAATCGATTAGGCGGTACCCCGCCCAAATCAGATCGTTCTCGTTGAAATCAACGGTAAGCTCGCCGAAAGGCAGCGTAAGCTCGCCGAAAGGCAGCGTGAACGTGCCGCCTCGCGGGATCGGCTTTTCCTCGACCATCGCAGCGCGCGTGAGTGCCTGGTTGTAGATGTCCGCGGCCCATCTGAACCGCGGATCGATGGCTTTGGGGGGCGTTCCCCGCTCTCCCGGAAGCATGAATGAGTAAGCATAAACGGCCGCCGCCAGATAATAGGATTTTTCGCCGCTCGCTTCCGCGTGCGCAAACGAAAGCTCAGTCAGTGCGAAAAGACGATCTTCATCGCCGCTCGGCGCCAATCCGGTGTGCATCTCCGCAAGCGCTTTCTCGGGTTCCTCTTCGAAGCGTTGATATAAATTAAGATTCATTAATTCGCGCGCAGAAAAAGAGCTCGGCCGTTCGGCGGAAAGAATGTTCGCGGTGAGCGACTGATAGGCAACCCGCTGATCGACGTAGCTGACGCCGATCGGTGTAGCGCAGCCTGCCGCAAGAAAGATCAAAACGAGCGCGCAGCAGAATAAGCCAAGATGGGGCAATGTCGATTCGCCCTCTGCTTCTGTGGACATTGCCGTTCTAGGACTCATACGCCGACGAGAAGAGCGGACCATCGGGAGTAGTCGTCTGAAAGAAATCCTATGTCGTTGACACCCACCCGATGTCGACTGACAGAAAGCAGTCAACGCGAATAGCCAATCCGCTCGTAATTTTTTGTATAGAATCACTCGTCGCCTGTGTATTGGACTTTGGTCCAATACACCCGTCAGCAACTGCCTAATAGAGTCCTTAGCAAGATTTTTCCGGAGCGGTAAATTTTAATCGAAAACAATGGGACGAATATTCCGGAGCGTAGAGGTTACTTTCTGAGGAGCATAGTCTCATGCGAAGAAAGACATCCGTTATCCTTTTCCTTGCAGGCGTGCTCGGCGTGCTTGCCTCCCGCCGAGCGCTCTTGCGGCTAGGCGCGCTGGTGTTCGCCAGGGCCTAAAAAAGGGCGATTTTCACCCGTTAAGACTAATGCACGGCGCATCGCCCAGTAATTCTTCTCAAATCGAAGTTCAGACGGCTCAGGGCTTTGCAACGCTGAGGGCTGCGCTCTCGGTGTATTTCAAAACGACCTGATCGCCTTTTTTGACCTGACCGAGATTCTTCACGCTAGGGTCGACCTGGAAGGTTCTCGCGTTACTGGCGGGACCGGTCAATGTAATCGTATGCTTCTTGGCGTCGACTGATTCTACGTTGCCCGTCACTTCTACGGTCCGGACCTCCACTCCGCCCGGTTTTTGACCCTTCGGTGCTACTTGCACTGTTTGTGTGTCTGATACGCTGGGCGGCTGATCGGATTTTCTTACCGTGACGGCGACCTCCCGCGTATACGTAAGCGTCACTTTATCCCCCACTTTCACCTGGTCCAGATTTCTCGCATTCTTCGCATCCACTGTAACTACGCGACCACCCGATCCCTCGATCGTCGCGGTTTTCTTGTCGAGATCGATCGCTGTAATCGTACCGGTCAATTTGACTGTGTCTACGGCAACCCGACTAGGCTTTGCGTTCTTGTCAGCGCTGTCTTTCTGCTGCGCGATCGTCACGGATGTTAGTCCGAGAACCATGACCGCCGTCAGCACTATCCTGAATGTCTTCATATGTTTCTCCTTAATTGCATGATCTTTTATCGTCTCAAGGACGAGGCATTCATGGGTTCAGCGCAATGAAGGTTAGACAAATCCAGATATCATCTTCATCTCGGTGTAATCTTCCTTTCTGAGTTCTTGCTCATCATCACGTAGCACTACTTAATAAAATGCGGAAAGGCTGCCTATTGGACCAAAGTCCAATACGCAAAGGTTTCATTATTGGCTAGTGCACAGAGTTGCTCATGCATGTGCTGCGCGAAAGAACCTTTTGCCGCTCTGGAGGAAACCGATGAAACCGCCGACGACAAACCCAAAGTTTTTCTCTATAGCCATAAGCATATTTGCATTTCTCAGTCTTGTTTTCTTAGCTTCGAGCAAGAGAGATTTTGCGAGTGACTGGATGGATCAGGCCAATTCCGATATCGTCGGATCCCAAATGCGCTCGCTGGCCTGGAAGACAGACAGTTTCCCCGGCTTAGGTTTCGCGGAGGACTTGAGCTGTTCGGTTTGCCGACGATGAAAGAAATTTCTTTTTGATGGGCTGGCGGGCTGGCCGCGTTTCCGCTCGCTCTGGGCCGCGTGCCTAATTTGGCATCTGAAATCTGTCGGACACTAGTACGATCGACATATTTAATTTCGTGCTCTTCGTGATCTCCATGGTAAAAGCGTCTGACTTGTGGATCGCTTACTTTTCATGACGGATCCAACGGCTCGGTACGATGTCCTAGTCGTCGGCGGCGGCAATGCCGCCCTGTGCGCGGCGATCACTGCGCGGCGTGCTGGCGCAACCGTTCTCATTCTCGAAAGCGCGACGAAAGACTTCCGCGGCGGCAATAGCCGACATACGCGTGACATCCGTTACATGCACAGAGCGGCGACGGAGTTCGTCACCGATGCCTACGGCGAGGACGAATTCTGGCAGGATCTCTCGGATGTCACAGGCGGCGCGACCGACGATCGTCTCGCCCGTCTGACGATTCGTGAGTCCGAAACATTGGCCGACTGGATGGCGGCTAACGGCGTGCGCTGGCAAAAGCCGCTGCGTGGCACGCTCCATCTCGCGCGCAGCAATCTCTTCATGCTGGGCGGGGGCAAGGCGATGATCAACGCCTACTATCACACCGCGGCTCGATCGGGTGTAGAGATCCGCTATGAAACCGAAGTCCAGGACTTGGAAATTCGCAATGGCGAGTTTGTCTCGGCAGTGGCCGCGCACAATGGCGAATGCGAGCAGATCCGCAGCAAAGCCATCGTCCTCGCCGCCGGTGGTTTTGAAGCCAACGTCCCTTGGCTCAAGGAATATTGGGGCGAAGCAGCGGAAAATTTCATTATTCGCGGCACGCCGAACAACCAGGGGCGAATGCTGAAAGAATTGCTGCGCCACGGTGCGAAGGCAGTAGGCGATCCGCGCGGCTGCCATGCGGTGGCGTTGGATGCGCGCGCGCCAAAATTCGACGGCGGCATCGTCACGCGTCTCGATAGCGTGCCCTTCGGCATCGTCGTGAATCGTGAAGGTAACCGCTTCTATGACGAAGGCGAAGATTTCTGGCCCAAACGTTATGCGATCTGGGGCAAGCTCATCGCCGAGCAAGCGGCACAGATTGCCTACTCGATCGTCGATTCGAAAGCATTGCCCCATTTCATGCCGTCGGTATTCCCGCCGGTCGGAGCCGGATCGATCGACAAATTGGCCGCCGCGCTGAATCTCGATCCGGCTGCGCTCACCGCGGCCGTTGAGCAATTCAATAAAAGTGTACGCGCCGGCAGCTTCGATCCTGCCAGATTGGATGATTGTCGTACGGCCGGATTGGAGCCGCCGAAGAGTCATTGGGCGGTTCGCATCGACACACCGCCATACTATGGTTACCCTCTTCGGCCCGGCATCACCTTTACTTATCTCGGCTTGAGCGTGGATGAAGGCGCACGTGTGATGATGCACGACGGTCGTTCGGCAAAAAATATTTTTGCTGCCGGTGAAATTATGGCGGGAAACATTCTCGGCAAAGGTTATCTGGCAGGTTTCGGACTCACCATAGGGTCGGTCTTTGGCCGGATAGCGGGAAGAGAAGCAGCGCGATATGTCCAGTCCTGAACTTTTCGAAGAGGGCGAGCGGCAGATGAGAATCTGCAATGCCTGCCGGTACTGCGAAGGCTACTGCGCGGTTTTCCCGGCCATGGAGCAGCGACGATCTTTTACAAAAGCCGATCTGACCTATCTTGCGAATCTGTGTTTCGACTGCCGTGACTGCTTCTATGCCTGCCAGTATGCCCCGCCCCATCAGTTCGGCGTTAATATTCCGAGACTCATGTCCGAGCTGCGCGCCGACACTTATGGCGAATTTACCTGGCCAGTGTTTTTATCCGGCTTGTTTAAGCGCAACGCGCTCGCAGTGACCGTGATCACCATCGCGTCGATAGTGATCATTCTCGCACTCGTGCTCTTGTTCCAAGGCGCTAACGTTTTATTCGCGACCCATCTCGGCGAGGCGACGTTTTACCGCGTCGTGCCGTTTGCCGCCATGACCGTCGTGCCATCGCTGATCGCGCTGTACGGCTTCGCAATCTTCATCATCGGCGCGGTGCGCTTCTGGCGTGAGACGGGCGGCACTCCCTTGGAGATAGTCGACTTTGCCGCGTTCCGGCGCGCGACTAAGGACGCCTTCGGGTTGGCTTACATGAAGGGCGGCGGCGCCGGCTGCAATTATCCCGACGAGCGCTTTTCAGCTGCCCGAATGTGGTTTCACCATCTGGTTTTCTACGGATTCCTGCTGGATTTCGCCTCGACCAGCGTCGCGGCATTTTACGATCATTTTTTTGGCTGGCAGGCGCCGTATCCACTTATAAGTTTGCCGGTAATTCTCGGCACCGTCGGCGGTATTGGTTTGATGATCGGCAGCGCGGGATTACTTTACTTGAAAGCGCAAAGCGACCGGCTCCCCGGTCATCCGAGCATGCTCAATATCGATGTCGCGTTTCTTCTGTTGTTATTGCTCACCAGCGTGAGCGGTCTGTTGCTGCTCTCGCTGCGCGAAAGCTCGGCGATGGGAACGCTACTGGTCATCCATTTAGGCATCGTCGCGGGACTGTTCATCACGTTGCCTTACGGAAAATTCGCTCACGTTGTCTATCGTTACGCCGCATTGGTGCGTTACGCGATCGAAGAGCGCCGCGTGAAGTCCTCCGTCCCTAGCTGATTGTCGGGCCTCCCCCTGTGCCTTTAATTTGAGAAAGTCTGGCTGCTCAAACCACCACCGCATATCTCGCGGGTAGGTGTCATTCTGAGCCGAAGGCGAAGAATCTGATCTCTGTACGTGCCACCTAAGACGAGATGCTTCGTTCCACTCAGCATGACGGACTCGGACGGCTTTTACATCGAACATGTGTTTGCGTGAGAACGATGCATGCAGCCCAGCAATCGGTCATTCTGGTTCACGAGCCGGAGGATGACGATAAATTGAAGCGCAAAAAGTACCAAGGATTACGGTTTCGTCCCGCTCTCGATCGCCTTGAGAATACTGTTGTCATAGAGTGATTTTATATCCACCTTCGGCACTGGCGGTCCCTGTGCCTGCATGGCATCGATGGTTGCGCGCAAGGACACTTCGTCGATATACGGAATGCGCGGCAGATCCGGAACCAGATCTTCATAAAATTTCGCCAGCACTTCCGCATCGCGCTGGCGCGTGTATTTGGCGATCACTTTCATGGTCACGTCTTTCTGGGCTTTGACATATGCCAGCGCTTCGACGTAACCGCGCAAGAACGCATCGATGGCATCCCGCCTCTCGCGTAAATATTTTTTGGTGGTCGCGGTAACTGTGATCAGCTGACGGATGCCGAGATCGCGTATCACCGAAAACTTTCTCAGGCCCTGCTTTTCGGCCGCATAAGTATTCGGTGCAGTGAGTATCGTCGCGGCCGCCTGTTTGCGCAGTACCGCCATCGCTCTTTCCGGCTGTCCCGCCGTGCCGAACTGGACAAAATTCACGTCGTCTTTCTTGAGTCCCACCTGCTCTAATACTTTTAGCATGTAGCCGTAAGTCGGGCTGGTTGGATCGAGCGCGATTCTTTTGCCGCGGAGTTCTTCGAGTCGCGTGATGCTGGGATCGGTCATGAGCACATAGTGTCCGACGAAATTATACTGTGTGGCGACGAAGATGCCGTCGCCGCCGCCGGAGACGAGCCGGATCAGGCCTTCGGCCCCTCCTTGATAAAGCTGGATCTCACCGGCGGTAAGCGCCGACAGCATCACGCGATTGCCTTGAATGTATGCCATCTTCAAATCGAGTCCGTGTTTGCTGAACAGGCCTTGATCGAATCCCACCCAGAGCGGCGCAAAGCTCCCGCTGATCGCCGAGTAGCCGAGATTGAGTGCATGTAATTTCTTGTCTTGCGCTGCACTGCGCGTGGAAAAGCCCAGCGCAATGAGAGAAAAAGCCAACGCGCAACGCCATAGGGAGCTAAGCATAGCGAAATCGTTCGAACGCATTTTCGTCCGAGTCACCAATTCCGCCCGGTCTTACCGTACGCCGCCGAAGGTTGCAATGGCATCACAGCATCCGTCGTGCTAGGGACCAACCATTTTCAACCGAGTTGTTCATGAACCGCAGATTATGCTACGGCCTTTAACCATACGGAAGGAAAAGCGCTCAACATCGACGAGTTCTTCGCGCCTCAAACTCGCGGCTTGTAAATATGTCGACTTGGATCATCGCGATATTTTTATTCTTCGCTTCCGGCTCAGCGAATTTGTACGCGCAGCCGGCGCTCAAAAAAGTCCGAATGGGAATTCAGTCGACCAATATCGGCTTTCTGCCATTCCATGTGGCTTACCACAAAGGGTTTTACCGCGATCAGGGCATCGATCTGGAAATGATCTTCATGTCCACTCAAGCGGTCAACGCCGCTTTCGTGCGCGGCGATCTTGATTATAGCGCTGCCGTGAACGGCATCATCCAGGGCATCGTGCGCGGTGCGCCGGCGAAAATTTTAGCGTGCGCGGTCGATCGGCCGCTGCAATCGTTTATCGCCAGAAAAGACATTCGCGGACCGCGCGATCTCAAGGGAAAGAAAGTGGCCGGCAGCACTGCAGGCGGGACAGCGACCTTGATGGCCGACGCCGCGCTCAAGTATTTCGGTTTGGAATCGGGCCGCGATGTCTCGGTCATCCCGCTCAGAGATAACCGGCTCACCGCGCTCGAGTCCGGCACGGTCGACGCCGCATTGCTCGGCGTGCCCGAAAACATCATCGCCGTCGACAAGGGTTATAACGAGTTGCTGTTCCTGGGCGACGTCTTGAGTTTTCCTCAAAACGGTTTTGGTGCGTCCGCCAAAAAAATTCAGGAGAATCCGGACGAAGTTTACCGCATGGTTCGCGCTACACTGCGCGGTTTCCTTTTTAGCGTGGAGCGCCCCAATCGCAACGAAGTCATCGACATTATTTTGAAGCAGTGGCGTCTCACCGATCGGCACCTCGCGGATGAAATGCTCAAGCAATTCGGGCGCGGCATTATGCGCGACATGTCGGTCAGGCCCGAAGGGATTCAACTGATGATCGATCTCGTCCGTGAAGACTCGAAAATCACCCAGCCTTTCAGTGTTTCGCAAGTCGCGGATTTTAGTTTTTTGGAAAAGGCGCGACGCGAGCTCGGTGTAGCCAAGCAGTAAACCGAAGAGTTCGAATCATAGAGATACACCCCGGTCATTCCAACCAACTGAGGAATCCTTCCGGAACAACTGAACCCCCAAACGAGATACTCTCAGTCACAAAATTGGTCTGTCATTCCCGCATGCTTTTAGCGGGAATCCAGGCGGAATTCGGACTGGACCCCCGATAAAAACATTCGGGGGTGACGTCTGTGTTGCTCTTTCCATTCTGGAGCTTAGCGTCAGGAACTTGCTGGATGAGAAGTTTTATTCAGGCCGGGGACATTTCAGAGAGGTTATAGTGGACAATTTTCTTGGAACGGAGTAGGAGGGCTTTGGCGCGATTTTTTCGGGAGAAACTCTATTGCTAATGAAGATAGCGGCCACCGTTGCGCTGTTTACCCTCTGTGCGCTAAGCGCAGGCTTGAGCTTCGCTCAATCGCAGTTCTTTGCCGGCAAGACAATCACGGTCGTGCTCGGCCGGCCACCCGCGGGCTCCGCAGACATGCGCACCCGTGCTGTCACGAGCCTCCTGCGTAAACACATCCCAGGCAATCCGAACATCATCATTCAATACATGGCAGCGGGCGGCGGTCGGCAGGCCGCCAATCATGTCTTTAACGTCGCCAAGCCCGACGGTCTCACTTTGGGCAGCATGGGCGCCGCATTGGTCGCCAATGCCGTGCTGGACGAACCCGGCGTACAGTATGACATCGATAAATTCATTTACCTCGGTACGCCCGACAGTGCCCAGCACTATTTGTTCATCACGCACCGTGATGCCGGATTGAATACGCTCGAAAAATTGCGCGAAGCGCCGGCCGTACGTGTCGGCGGTCAATCCGTCGGTCACCCGGTCTACATCACGGGACGCCTCTTCGCGTACATGATCGGTCTCAATGACCCCAAATTCGTAACCGGTTATACCGGTCCTCAACTCGATATCGCGATCACACGCCGAGAGATCGACGCGCGCGTCACCACCGGCGAGACCATGTTGGTGCGCTCGCGCGAATGGCTGGACAAAGGTATGGTCGACATTCTGGCCGGGATTGAGATTCCGAAGGGAAAAAAGACCGCTCGCTTTGCCGGCGTCCCGGAGCTCGAAACCTTCGCGCGTTCCGAGCGTGAGAAAAAACTTGTTGAAATGTTTCGCGCCTTCAGACTGGCCGGCCAGAATTTCTTCGCCCCGCCGGCGACTCCGAAGGAACGCGCGGAGATTCTTCAGGAGGCGATGCGCAAAACCCTGACAGATCCCGAGTTCGAAAAAGAATATGAACGGACCGCCGGCGACACGCCCTCGCCGCTGACGCCCGAAGCGCTGCAAAAAGTCATTCGCGATTTACCGCGTGACGCGGCGACCGTCGAGATTTTTAACAAGCTTGCTGGGGCCGATCCATTACCGCCGCGATAATTTGAAAGCCGAACGGAGATGCGAGACAGATGTCACGTCGAGGATGCGCTAAAGTGTCGTCTGCGTCCAGACTGTATCGCAACTACAAAATCAAATAGATGTCATTCTGAGCGTTAGCGAAGAATCTCGTCTTCGCTGTCATATCGTAAACCCAGATCCTTCGGCGGAGTTTATCCTGAGCGAAGCCGAAGGGCCTCAGGATGGCATTATGGAGTCGTTGCAGCGGAGGATCGAGCCGGGGTTTGAGCGATTTCAACAACTTAACGGACTGAAAATACAAAAGAGTTTGGAGCAGCACTTCCGGAGGTGATCTCTGAAAATAGCCGATGTCCGAGCAACTCTGCATCTCATTCCGATCGATGTGCCGCTCTTGAAGGAAAAGATTGTCACATCGATCGTGTTTACCGCGATTGAAACTGACGACGGCATAACCGGGTATGGACTGACTCGCGGCTCACAGCGGTTCGGCCTGAAAGAATTTATCAATCGCGAAGCGGGGCCGTTTTTGCGCGGCAAGAATCCACTCGAGACGGAACGGATCTGGAATCAGCTCTACAAGCAGTTCAATCCACGCGCTCAGACGGGCATGTGGAGTTCGGCCGTGAGCGCCATCGATATCGCTCTCTGGGATATCAAGGGGAAGCACTATCGCGAGCCCGTCTGGCGTCTGCTCGGCGGCGCGCAAAATCCGGTGCAAGCGTATGTCACTTTCGGCCTGAAACAGTATGAAAAAGATCAGCTCATCGAAGTGGCCAAACAACTCGTCGGCAATGGAGAAACGCGTCTCAAGATGGTGGTCGCGGTCGATCCGGAAAAGCCAAAGCTGGACGCGGAGCGCGTACGCGCGGTGCGCGAGGCAGTTGGCAACGAAGTCGAATTGATGATCGACGCGAATTATCTATTTTCATTCAATCGCGCCCTGGAGCTCTGTAAGCTGGTCGAGCCCTACGGCATTACCTGGTTCGAAGAACCCGTCTATCAAAACGACGCCAAGCTGCTCGCCGATTTGCGCCGCCACACCGACATCCCGCTGGCCGCGGGTCAGAATGAAGGACATCGGTTTCGCCATCGCGAGCTGATCGTCAATCACGCCGTCGACATCGCGCAACCCAATGTCTGTTCGGTCGGCGGCTATACCGAAGCTGTTAAGGTGGCCGCGCTGGCGCAGGCGTTCAACTTGCCGATCGCCAACGGCGGCGGCTGGCCCCACCACAACATGCATTTGCAAGCCGCGATGGCGAACGGCTGGCGGGTCGAGTTTCACTTCGAGATGTGGGGAGTCGGTGACAAGATCTACCGCGAACCCGCCGCGCCGGATCACGGCTGGGTCACCTTGCCGGAAACCCCCGGATTAGGGCTGGAGCCGCGCTTCGATGTTTTGAAAGAGTTCGAAGACAACTGACGGAGCAGGCGACGACGTGAGCGACGGAGGGTACATAAAAATTTTTACTGTAGCCCGGATGCAGCAGCGAAATGGAGCTTTCAGAATTTCCGAACGCTTCGC
>Ga0111538_10009993_pt1 | contig 12636 bp, 11 predicted proteins | sample SoiMethybrSBSTD1_FD_79669 | JGI IMG/M metagenome (GOLD analysis project Ga0111538, IMG submission 79669) | Bulk soil microbial communities from a Populus tree surrounding site in Tennessee, USA - Soil MetaG P. TD hybrid SBSTD1 (version 2)... | ecosystem: Environmental > Terrestrial > Soil >...
TGAATTCATGTTGACAGGAGTAATTTACGTGAATAGCGACGGCGTACTGAACGACGATAAATATGAATATGAAACAATAGGTTGGCCATTCTTTAGAGATGTTGGAAAAATAATGTACCAGTACGAGCTCAAAAGAAAGAGAAAACATAAACCTCAACTCAGCAAGTTCGAGTTAGAATATAAATAAGAGACTTCATGATTAGTAAACTAGTTGCGACCCTTTTTTTACTAGTTGTCATTAATGCGTCTGGTTTTGGTTTTTATCGATCAGATTCCACCACCACCAAATCCTGGATAAGGATCAATTTACTGGGATACAAACCATCTTCAACCAAGGTTGCGGTTTATGGAAGCAAGGAAAAAAAAATGATCAGCAGTTTCCAGTTACTGGATGCCGCTAGTAAAAAAGTGGTTTTCCAGGGAAGTGCTGGTGCCCCTTTTGGCGCCTATGGTCCATTTGTGCAGAGCTATCGGTTGAATTTTTCCAGCTTCAGTAAACCAGGTAAATACGTGTTGCGTGCGGGAACCGCAAGCTCTCCGGAATTCACGATTGGTGATGACGTTTACAATGGTGCAGCAGATTTTTGCTTGCGGTATATGAGGCAGCAACGCACGGGATTCAATCCGTTTTTAAAAGATAGTTGCCATACGCGCGACGGATACACTTTGTACGGCCCAATGCCCGATAGCACGCATATCGATGTGGTAGGCGGCTGGCATGACGCTTCGGATTATTTGCAATACGCTACTACTTCGGCGAATGCAACATATCACCTGTTGATGTGCTACCGCGACTTCCCGCAAGTATTTACAGATACCAAACTATCCAATGGCCTTGATGGCAAAAATGGAATGGCTGATGTGTTGGATGAAGCAAAATGGGGTTTGGATTGGTTGTTGAAAATGCATCCTCAGCGTGATTGGATGTTCAACCAGATTGCAGATGATCGGGATCATATGGGCATGCGCCTTCCAAAAGAAGATACGTTTTACGGAAAGGGAATTGAACGGCCGGTTTATTTCCTCAGCGGTGCGCCTCAGCAAAGAGGGAAATACATGAACAACACTACCGGAACTTCTTCAACGGCGGCCAAGTTCTCCAGCGCTTTTGCATTAGGTTCTCAAATGTTTACTGATAGTGCGTACAAAGCATTATTGTTTGAGCGCGCATCTTCCGCATATATCATCGCAAAAGAAACGCCTGGCCATACGCATACTGCATCGGTACGATCCCCTTATGTGTACGAAGAAGACAATTGGGTTGATGATATGGAATTGGCTTGTGCCATTGCATACACTTCTTATAAAAAATACTTCGCCAATGCAGGCTACCTCGACTTTCTCAATCCAGATAAAAAACTCGAATGCGCTTTTGAATATGCAAAGCAGGAGCCGTTGACGCCATGGCTCGGTAAAGACACCGCCAAACATTATCAATGGTATCCATTCATAAATCTTGGACATTATGAATTGGCAAAACATTCAAAAGGAAAACAACGAGGCGTAATCATCGGTTATTACAAACAAGGAATTCAATTGGTTTGGAATAAGGCAAAACGAAATGCATTTTACAGGGGCGTACCTTTTATTTGGTGCAGTAATAACCTCACCACTTCATTTGCTACTCAGTGTTATTGGTACCGTCAGCTCACAAAGGATAATTCTTTTTTGGAATTAGAACAAGCCAATTTCGACTGGCTTTTTGGCTGCAATCCATGGGGCACGAGTTTCGTATCTGGTCTGCCTTCGTGGGGCGACACGCCTGTTGATCCACATTCAGCCTTTACACATCTTGGCAAATATCCAATTGATGGCGGACTGGTAGACGGTCCTGTATATGCTAGTATTTATAATCATCTCATAGGTATCACGCTTTACGAGTCAGATGAGTATTCAGACTTTCAAAGCGGTCTTGTGGTATATCATGATGACTATGGTGACTACAGCACGAATGAGCCCACTATGGATGGAACTGCCTCGCTCATCTACCTGCTTGCGGCAAAGGAAGCAGAGAAAAAGCCATCCTCCATTGTAAAAAAAAAGAACTGACTTATGAACGGGGTGGAATAAGAAGAGGAGATACCAGCATTAAACAAATCGCACTTGTTTTTACGGGTGATGAATTTGGAGAAGGCGCACAGTTCATCTTAAATACACTGCAGCAGGAAAAAATCAAAGCCTCATTTTTTTTGACTGGCAGATTTTACAAAACTCCTTCCTTCAAGAAAAGTATTCTGCAATTAGTTGCAACTGGTCAATACATGGGGGCTCACTCGGATCAACATCTACTGTATTGCGATTGGTTAAACAGAGACAGTTTGCTTGTATCAAGGAAAGAGTTCAACGATGATCTTGATGCAAACTATAAAGCCATGAGTGGCTTCGGAATTAAAAAGGCTGACGCAAAATATTTTCTTCCTCCATATGAATGGTATAATGACACCATTTCAAAGTGGACAATGCAAAAAGGACTTCAATTGGTCAACTATACGCCTGGCACCTTAAGTCATGCCGACTACACCACCATTGACCTCAAGAATTATCGGACCAGTGATGAGATCTTTAGTTCAATAACGAATTATGAAAAGGCTCACACTTCTGGGCTTAATGGATTTATCCTGCTCATGCATATTGGAGCTGGAGATAAGAGAACTGATAAATTTTATAAGAAACTCCCGGAGTTGATCCGCTATTTAAAAGAAAAAAAATATAAGTTCTTGCGCATAGATGAACTATTAAAATAGTTTATAGGCTTCATCCCTTGTGCCTTCTTTGTACCTTGCATTCTTTTCTCTTTCTTGTACCTTCCGCTTTCGCTAAAGCTACGGCCGAGCGTCGCCAAAGGCTTTGCCGGCGGCACGCGGGCACGGTGTGCCTTGTGCTTTATTCTTTCTTTCTCTAACTTTATACTCCCCATTAAATCCTCCTCCAAACTCTGAATCGGTTTGCCATTGTGCTCTTAAATGACTCGTATGGAAAGAAGAGCAAAGCCTATTTACCCCAGGAATGGGGATGAAGTCATCTTCACAGAATTAAGAAGAGAGGTGAAGAAAACGGTTTCTTTGTTGGAAGGAAAACGGCGGAGGACTATTGTTTTTAAAGCGCTCATTCTACCACTTCTCTATTTTGCTGTTTATACCTGCGCGCTGGTATTTGGCGATCATTCGCTGGTTTATTATACGTGTTATTTCCTGATGGGACTTTTATTGGTGTCCATCTTTCTGAACGTTATACATGACGCGGTTCATGGGACTATTTTTACGAGTGAGAAACTGAACAATGCCTATGTATATCTTTTCGATTTCATGGGCGCAAACAGTTTCATTTGGAAATTGAGACACATCCGGTTTCATCATAACTATCCTAATGTAAATGGTTGGGATACGGATATTGAACAGAGCAGTTTGGCGAGGGTATTTCCATCGGGGTCGTTTTCCAGGATGCACAAATACCAGCATATCTATCTTCCATTTTTGTATCCTTTATATCTCGCCAATTGGTTACTCATTCGCGATTTCAAGGATTTTTTCAACAAAAAGAAAACGGTGAGAAAGCTGATAGAAATTCCAAAAATTGAGTACGTGAAGCTTTTCATATTCAAAGGAATATTTCTTTTTTATATGATTGTTTTGCCTAAAATGATATTGGATGTGAGTTGGACAGTTGCGCTTATTGCGTTTGCAATTATGCTATTCACCGCAAGCATCGCCTCTTTAATGGTGCTTTTGAGTCCACATGCTAATACCGAATCAAGCTTTCCCTTACCCAATGAGGACAACCGGTTTGAACATAGTTGGATGATGCACATGCTGATGACCACTAACGATATCACACATGATAATTGGTTCACGAGGTTTTTCATGGGCTGTTTCAATTATCATGTGGTCCACCACCTTTTCCCTAACGTTAACCATGCATATTATCCTGAAATCACCGCGATCTTGAAGCAAAAAGCCAAACAGTACAATCTTCCCTATAGGGAATATCCACTGACAACTTCTCTAAGAAATCACTATCGTCTGCTAAGAAGCAACCGCCAGGTTGAAAACATATTTGAAGAAACCATGTAATAAATCCCTGTTCACCACTCACCACTCCCGCCTTCGCTAAAGCTTCGGCGGGCGAAGCACCACTCACCGTTTTTCCCTTCCACGGCTGTGTTAACAGACTCTTAATATTGATATCTAACTGATTCATAGGCAATCATTCCCTTAACCATCCTAAACCGTAAACTGCAAACTGAAAACTGTTCTGTATTTTTGGGCCGTATGAAGTTCGAGAAGATATACAATAAGGGGCAGGCACAGCTGTTTAGAAATGAATACCTGGAGATGTTGACCAAGACGCATCCCCTCGTGATCTGGGCAATGTACACTCCGGCTTTTTTAGGTTTACCATTTTTTGCAGCATCTCGATTTGGTTTTGATGGATTGAGAATAGCCATCGGCTTTATCACGGGCATGCTGTTCTGGACATTTTTCGAATATATCATGCACCGCTTTGTTTTTCATTGGGTGGCAGAAAGCGAGCGCGCACAAAAGATCGTGTATGTAATGCATGGTAATCACCATCATTTCCCACGCGATAAGGAAAGACTATTCATGCCTCCAGTTCCAAGCCTCATCCTTGCGTCAATTATTTTCGCAATTATGTATGCAGTGATGGGCAAATTTGTTTTTGTATTCTTCCCCGGCTTTATATTGGGTTATCTTATGTACGGAACCATGCATTATGCTATTCACGCGTGGAATCCACCTTTCAGATGGATGAAGCCATTGTGGCGAAATCATCATCTGCATCACTATAAGGATGAACATAAGGGTTTCGGTGTGAGTACCACTATCTGGGACCGCGCTTTTGGAACTATGTTCGATTTGAACAAAGAAAAAGAGGATAAAGAGAAAGTGAAAGAACTTATGTTTTAAGAGTCCCCAACTATTAAGCATTAACCTTTAATCTTACTATCGAACTTTGTGCTACGGCTATTGGATTCCATTTAATTTCCAATGACTCTCACTTGCAGTTACCATTTCTCCTCATCAGAAATATTCTCTCTATTACCTTGTTGCCATCTTGTCTTCAATTTTTCCAGTTGTCGCTCTATGATAAGTTTTGAAATCAATTCAGCCGCATCTGTTGCAGGTCTGTTATTGATTCGGGTTTTTAGTTTTTCCTCATCCACATCCAACCGGTAGAGGATGTTTATCAGTCGCGGAAAATCCTTCTGCAACATCTCCTCAACTCTTATTCTCAATTTTTTTTCGAATCCTTCGATCTTAAAATCCGACTGGTCAATTTCAAAGACTGAACCCACGGATCTTATCATTTGTTGTGATTGGTCGTTCATTGTTACAAAAGTACCAACAGTTACCTACTTAGAATTTTTCAATTACTCCCAAACCAAACAACGCAAAATCATATTTAACAGGATCTTGAGAATCAAGTGATCGCAGATATGATGTTAAACTGACGGCTGCTGCCCAATCCGTCTGCTTTCGAGCGAGCAGCTTGAATCGGCGGGCGACCCTGGCAACATGAACGTCGATAGGACAAATCAACTGCGCTGGTGAAATATTTTTCCAAATACCGAAATCAACTCCCTGTTCATCACTCCTCACCATCCATCGAAGAAACATGTTCAATCGTTTGCAGGTAGATCCCTTGGCCGGTGACGCGATATGTTTCATGGTTCTCTTGGGAACATGCTTTAGAGAAAAAAAATAATTGTAAAATCCATTCAGCGCATTTTCGGTGGTTTCATCACTTTTTGTCATCCAATTTGAGAATGCTGTTTCCAGTGAATTGAATTGGCTGTAGTGCGCTTTGAAAAATTCAATGAAATAATACAGATCGGTTGTATTGAAAGTTCGATGCTTGAATCGTTCGAGGTCTTTTAATTCTTTCGCGCCAGCGTTTAGCACAAATGCGTAGGGCGACATCTGCATTAATTGCATCAGCTCTCTCGATTTTTGAATGATTGTTGTTCTATTGCCCCACGCAAAGATGGCAGCAAAAAAAGCTGAGATCTCAATATCTTCTTTCTTCTTGAAAAGTTTCGGAATGCTTATTGGATCATACTTTATAAAATCAGGTCTGTTATACTCTTCAACTTTTTTATCAAGAAAAGCCTTGAAATTCTCCATCCGCAAAATTAAGTAGCGCCTACCCACATATCGCCGACACGCACTAAGAAATGCGTATCAGTCTTTAAACTCTTCGTTCTTCTATCCTGCGTCTTCCTTGTGCCTTCCTCCTTCGCCAAGCCTGCCCGACTGAGTCATTCAGACGGGGCTACGGCGGACGTGGTGTGCCTTTTATCTATCTTCTATAAATCATCCCGCCTCCGGAAATCTCTGAAGTCAGTGCCGGGTTGCCTTTGTAAAAAACACTGCCCTTGCCATCAATGTTTACAGTCAAATCATTGAAACAGGTTAACTCCACATTTCCATTGCCGGTAAGATTGACTTCTGCTTTCTTACTTTTCATCCCGAAGGCCTCTACAAAGGAATTCATTCCCATTCGAGAAAGCAGGTTTACTCCCGAAACAGTAACAAAAAAATTGTCAGCCTGTTGATCGTCTAAGTGTATATATCCACTACCAGAAATTGAGACTTCCATATTAGTTGCTGTAAATTTCCCGTATACTGCAACACCTGAGAGGCTGGATACTTTTACACTCTTTAAATCCGGAAGTTTGACATGCACCGCGAGGTTATTGCCTTGTATCTCCATGTTATTTTTCCAGTGAACTTCCAGCACTCCATTATTGACTTTGGCTTCCAGATGTGGCAAAAGATTTTCAAATGCACTTACCTCTACAGAAAATTGCGGATTCTTTTCAACGAACACCAGCAAAGGTCCCGAGGCCTGGATTGCAGTGAAGTTTTTCAGAGGCAGCGTCTCTACCATTGTATCTCCGGATCCGGAGATTTTGTCTTTTTTACAAGCTACGAGGAGAATGAAGGAAGCAAATGAAATTAAGTATAGGTGTTTCATATGCTAAGGTTTAAGTGGCGAGTAGTAGTAACAGCAAGGTATAGTCATGCCTCAGTTAAAAAAAAGACAACATGAGTATCCTAGACCTTAGAACATGTGAATTAACACGGCTTTCTAAATAGCACAGGTGCGAATGGTAGTGAACTTCCAGATTATTTGCTTCCATGCTATCTTCATTAAAGACAAGTTATAAGTTGCATAGGGGCACCTTGAAATGCAAGACATCCTAATGAAATCGAAGAGTCGGAATTCAATTTACATAAGTAGTATAAAGATCGAATCTGTAATGATCTTCGAAAATGAGACTGTCCCTTGCACCCTGCAACCTGCAACGAGGAACCTGCACCTCGTTACCCGATCGCTTGCTTCAAATCCTCTATTAAATCCTCCGCATCTTCAATACCTACACTGAGTCTGATGAGTGAATCCGAAAGTCCATTTTTAATTCTCTCTTCTCGAGGAATAGAAGCATGAGTCATGCTTGCAGGATGATTGATGAGTGACTCCACACCTCCCAGGCTTTCGGCTAATGCAAATAATTTCGTTGAGGAAAGAACTCTTTTCGCTTCTTCAACTGCATCGTTCTTCAAAGAGAAGCTGAGCATACTACCAAAGTCTCTCATTTGTTTTTTGGCAACTTTATATCCAGGATGGTCTTCAAACCCGCACCAATAAACTTTTCCAACTTTAGGATTTGATCTTAAATATTGGGCAATCGCAGCTCCATTCTCACAATGACGTTGCATGCGCACATGAAGAGTTTTTAATCCACGCATCACCAGGAAGCAATCCATTGGACCTGGAACTGCGCCTGAACTTTTTTGAATGAAGTAAAGTTTTTCCCTGAGATCCTTATCATTCATCACCAGGCATCCCTGTATCACATCACTATGCCCGCCCAAATATTTGGTGGCCGAGTGCATGACGATATCAGCGCCGAGGTCGAGCGGATTTTGAAGATATGGCGTTGCAAAAGTATTATCCACCGCCAGCAACAATTTATGTTGCTTGGCAATAGCGGCAACAGCACCAATGTCAACAATATTGATAAGTGGATTGGTTGGTGTTTCGGTCCATATCAATTTAGTATTCTTGTTGATCAATGGACGAATGTTATTCGCATCCTGCATGTTCACATAATGAAACTTCAATCCAAACTTCTCAAACACTTTCATGAACAACCGATATGTACCACCATACATATCATTGGCGGCAATAACTTCATCACCCGGTTCTAGTAATTTAATTACGGCATCTGTTGCTGCAACACCGCTGCTAAACGCAAGTCCAAATTTTCCATTCTCAATTACTGCAAATGCATCCTCCAATGCCTTCCGTGTTGGATTCTGCGATCTTGCATATTCATACCCTTTATGTTTTCCAGGAGCCTCCTGTACATAAGTAGAAGTTTGATAAATGGGAGTCATGATTGCACCGGTTGAAGGATCTGGTTCAACGCCTGCATGAACAAACTTTGTTGCCTGTTTCATTTGTGAATAAATAATTAAATGATCAATAAAGAACGCAAATATGGGAAATCTTGACCACGTTCGCGGCACATGCTTACATTTCAGCAGCGATATATCACGGTTCAGTTGCAATGGCGCGTACTTGAGTACATCCTCCAGTTTAACAAAAGCTTAACCGCGCACCTATAACATTATGCAACTTCGCTCAAACCCTTGTCCAGACTACATTTGAGAGGATTTTCCTGTGCTGGGAAAACCACTTATCTCCGAATTGCTTCGTAGACCATACAGGCATTTCACCACCTATACCAATTTGATTGATTTGACTGTTTAAGTCATATACATTTATATCGTTAACAGGATTTCAACTAATTAAAAGTATAGCCATGAAAAAAGTAATTCTTCTAGCAACCAGTGCATTTCTATTTCTAAGTACAACATTCGCGAATGTTGATCCCGACAGGGAAGACGTAAATGAAAAAGTACTTAAGGTATTTGAAACAACTTTCCCTGTAGTTACAGATGTTAAGTGGAAAGAATATGCCGAGTACTACTCTGCTTCGTTCAAACAAAACGGAATCCAAACTGAAGTTCGTTATGATAAAGAAGGGAACTTCATCAGTTCACTTCGCTATTACAAAGAAGAAAGATTGCCTCTTTCAGTACTTTCCCAAGTCAAGAAGAGATATGCAAGCAAAACCATCTTCGGCGTAACAGAATTGACAGTAGGATCAGATGTAGCTTATTTTGTGACATTAGAAGATGAAAAAACCTGGTTAGTGGTTAAAGCTGACCAATCTGGCAATATCCAGGTGCAGGATAAATTCAAGAAAGGTTAATCATCGGTTTTGCAGCCATTTCGCTGCCGACAGATATCGCCAGTCAAAACTATCAGCCGCGTGTGATCCATGCGGCTGAATTTTTTTATTGAGCACCGAATCATTTAATATTTTCTCTTGCACCAGGAAACTTCTCGCCTCTTTAATGAGCTCCTGCATTCTTTTCTCTCCCATCCATTTTTCCTGAGGCGGCTCAAAGCCAACTTTATCTTTTCTCCAGGTGATTTCTGCCGGAAGATTTTTTTCCATTGATTTTCTTAGTATCCATTTAGAATAACCATCACGTATTTTCAATGTAGAAGGGAGAGAAAAAGTGAATTCCACTAATTCGTGATTTAGGAAGGGTAGGCGAACCTCACATCCATGGGCCATCGAATTTCGATCTGCATAGCGAAGCAGTTCCTGTAACCCGCCCTGGCAAGCATTGAAATAAAGCACATCATTCAGCTTGGCCACAAAAGGTTTGTAGATGAGATCATGATCATGATTCTTCCTGATGAAATCAGGATTGAAATGATCGCTGCTCCTGATTTTTCTCAACGCTCTTTTTTCCAATTGCACTGCTGTTTGCGCAGGCAGCACTGCAGCCACATAGTTCTTCCATCCCCAGGTGAACGACTGCCCGTTGGCTTTCAACGCTGATTTTTCTTTTCTGAAAACCCTCTTATTACTCATCCACATCTCCTGCAAAAACCAATGAATGTATTTGGAATAACCAGCGAGTATTTCATCGGCACCTTGTCCGTCCAACAATACACGAATGCCATTATTCCTGGCCAATTCAAATACTTTGTATTGTGCATACACGCCTGCCGAGGCAACCGGTTCATCCTGGTGATATAAAAAAGAATCGAATTCATCGGCCAGGTTCATCACATTCACCGAAAATTGTTCCAGGTTGAATTGCTTTGCAACGATGCCTGAATACTTTGATTCATCTTTTTCAAAACTTGGGAAAACGGCGCTGAAGACTTTATAGCTGTTGCGTTTGTCACCCAACGTATTTGATATTGCCACTATTGAAGAACTATCCAAACCACCACTTAAACAAGTACCTACGGGAATATCGGATCGAAATGCTCTGTTCACTGATTGTTGAAAGAGTTCCCTGAATTTTTCAATCGCCTCCTCGTCTTTAATATTGTCATGTCGTTCCTTGTCAAGGTCCCACCACGATTTAATCTGTAAAGTTTCATTTGGATGCTCAGTGCTAAACCACAAAAAATGCGCGGGCGGCAACTGAAAAATAGATTTGTAAAACGTATTGATCGGTTCCGCAGGATCATTGGTAAATCCGTTGGAAAGGAATAACAGCAATTGTCGTTCATTGTAGTCCGACAGCCAACCCATTCCCTTAAATGCCTTTATTTCTGAAGCGAAGGCAAATGCTTTATCATGCTCTTGTAGCGTGTAGTAAAAAGGCTTCTGGCCAAAACGATCCCTTGCAGCAAACAATCTTTTCTCTCTTTCGTCCCAAATGGCGAATGCAAACATGCCATCAAATTGCTTGAGACAATCTGATCCCCAACATTCAAAAGCTGCTAAAATAACTTCTGTGTCGGACCCAGTTTGAAATTGGTAACCTTTCTGTTGAAGGATCGATTTTAATTCGAGGTAATTGTAGATTTCTCCATTGTGAACAATCGTGAAACGATCACGGAAGTGCATCGGCTGCGCCGCAGCAGAGGAGAGATCAATCACAGACAGTCGGCTATGACCAAGGTGAGCTGTTTCCCCGGAATTGGTCCAGGTATGAACACCGTCAGGACCCCTGTGCATCAAACTACCAATCATTCCTTCCAGTTGGTTCCTGGAAAAATGTTTGGGGTGAGAAATAAGTCCAGCAATGCCACACATGTTGTAAATATCGAATTATTCAAAACAAAAAACCTCCCACAATGTGGGAGGTCGAAATGATTTTTGAATTTCTTATAGAGTTACTGGCAATTTAACCAATATATCGTCCCAGGCCACTACCAGGTTAAAGCCCGCACCCTCTTTTTCGAATTGAATAGCGAGTGCTTCCACTAGCTCGGTATTTTTGGTAACAGGCACTTCTACCCTGGAAATATCTTTCTTCATATCATATTTGAATGCACCCCAGGTATCCGTCTCTGAATTAAGGATGATAGTCCATTTGTCAGGGTTCACCAATGCATAAAGCGTATATCTTCCCTTCTTTATCTTCTTGCCATTAATCTTGACGTCTTTGTAAAAATCTATTTCCGTGGCTTCATTGGCGCCCATGCGCCATACCTTCCCATATTCCACCAGCTCGCCAAAAACTACGCGACCGTTCTTTTGAGGGCGGCTATAAATCACTCTGGCGACCAGCGGATCAGTGGCTTTGTCCTGGATCTTAAGTATCGGGTAATTCACCGGATAATAACTGGCATCCATTGGGGATTTATCAATCGCACTGTATTTGCTTTGGGCGTGCAGGGAAAATGTAATTACTGTGAACAGCACAAGGGCTAGAGTTCTACGAATACGTGTCATCGGCGGGATTTTTAATTCTTTTTTTAAAGGCGCAAAAATATAGACAATATTTAATCCTCACCGGTTTGCTGTTGCGAAAGAAAAATAAATATTTGGGAACTGCTTGACAATTTGCAATGCACAAGCTCGATATACCGCGATTCGCCGAATCACGGAACTGCCCGAAACGGAGCAGATAGACTGTGCATATAATGAGTGTACCGCGATTCTCTGAATCGCGCAATTGCCCCGAAACGGAGTTTTCAGGGTACACTAATCTATCTGAAACCGGATTCCAGCTCTAATGGTGAGCATGCTGGTAATGGTATTATACACCCTTCCTATAGCATGGTCATGCACCTCTCCGGTTGGAATATGCTGGAATTCCACATAATAAAGGTCCCCTTTCGGGTCAACGCCGTCCCCTGTCTTCTTCATCTTCAGATAGTCAGCATTGCCTCCCAGCGTATATAAAACACCAAGGTCCACCTGTAAACGGGAGTTCGACTTAGGATTGAAGAATTGCCAATCAAGCGTGGTTCCGCCTCCGGCAGACGCCATCCACGTATAATCTTTGACCAACACTTTTTTCTCCAGTGCCTTGCAGCCCATAGGATCATCAGGGTCATCGATGGTCATATTGCTATGATAATTCAATAAACCCGTGCGTACGATCCCATAAGGTTTTACGTGCTTCTTGGTTTCAGGCTGCAACTTCAGGTTAATTGTAAAAGTGTTATAACTGGTGGCGTAATGAACATCAGTTTTGGTAACATACCCATTATGAAATGGAAGTTCTTGTTCTACCGTTTTCAAACCATAATAGTTCAGCCCCAACTCACCGCCTAATAAAA
>Ga0111538_10009995_pt1 | contig 12634 bp, 11 predicted proteins | sample SoiMethybrSBSTD1_FD_79669 | JGI IMG/M metagenome (GOLD analysis project Ga0111538, IMG submission 79669) | Bulk soil microbial communities from a Populus tree surrounding site in Tennessee, USA - Soil MetaG P. TD hybrid SBSTD1 (version 2)... | ecosystem: Environmental > Terrestrial > Soil >...
ACGAGACGCCCCAGCCGCGGTTGCCGGTGATCCCGACTGTCGCGAACGCACGGCCGTGGTAGCTGTTGCGCAGCGCGATCACCTGGTTGCTGCGACGGTACGACGTGGCGAGCAACAGCGCGGCTTCGTTCGCCTCGGTGCCGGAGGAGGTGAAGAACACCTTGGCGTCGGGGACGCCGGACAGCGCCGCGATCTTCTCGGCCAGCTCCACCTGCGTGCGCAGCAGGTACAGCGTGGAGGTGTGCACGACGCCGCGGTCGACCTGCTCCTTGATCGCCTCGCGCACCTCAGGCACGTCGTACCCGAGCATGTTGGTGAGGATGCCGGCGAAGAAGTCGAGGTAGGTGTTGCCCTCGCCGTCCGTCACGTGGCGGCCGCGGCCGGACACGATCTCGATCGGCTGGTCGTAGAACAGCGCCAGCCAGTCCGGCATCACGGCCCGGTGCCGCTGCAGCAGCTCTGCGTGCGTCATGTCTCCTCCATCGTCATGAGTCGAATCCCAGGCCGAGGCGGTCGATCGCCCTCAGCCACACGTTCTCCTTGCCGCCGTTGGCGTCCGCCCGTGCGAGCGAGCGACGGGTGGCCTCGATCCCGGCCCACCGGATCGGCTCCGGCGGGAACGGCACCGGCTTCGTGCGCACCATCTCCAGCCGGGTGCGCGGCGTGTCCGCGCCGGCCAGCAGGTCGAGCACCACGTTGCCGGCGAAGCGGGTCGCCCCCACGCCCAGGCCGGTGAAGCCCAGCGCGTAGCCGACGCGGCCACCGAGGGCCGTGCCGTAGAACGCCGTGAACCGCGTGCACGTGTCGATCATGCCGCCCCAGGCGTGGGTGAAGCGCAGGCCCTCCAGTTGGGGGAAGGTCCTGAAGAACCCGTCGGCGAGCAGGTGGAAGGTCTCCGGCCGCGCGTCGTACTCCGACTTGATCGCGCTGCCGTAGTGGTAGATCGCGTCGTAGCCGCCCCAGAGGATGCGTCCGTCCCGGGTCGTGCGCGAGTAGACGAACTGGTTGCCGGTGTCGGAAAGCCCCTCGCGTCCCCGCCAGCCGATCGCGTCGCGCTGGTCCGCGCTCAGTGGCTCGGAGATCAACGCGTAGTCGTACACGGGCACCGTCATCAGCCGCAACCGACGGAGCAGCGGCGGGTAGGCGTTGGTGGCGAGGACCGCATGCCGCGCCGTGACCCGGCCGCTGTCCGTGGTGACTTCGGCCCCGGCCCGGTGCCGGCCGACACCGGTCACAGGGGTGTGCTCGTGGATCCGCACCCCGAGCGAGAGGCACGCGGCGCGCAGTCCCCAGGCGAGTCGGGCGGGCTCGACGATCGCCGCGTCGGGGTCGTGGACGGCGGCGAGGAAGGTCGGCGAGTCGAGCCGCTCGCGCAGCTCGTCGCGGTCGAGCCACATCGGGTCGAGCCCGTGCTCCCACATCGCGGCGTACTCCTCGTGGAGCGGGTCGACCTGGTGCGGTTGCGTGGCTACCGCGAGCGATCCCGCCTTGACGAAGTCGCAGTCGATGTCGTGCCGGTCGATGGTGGCCCGGATCCCTTTCAGGTTGTCGTGACCGAGCGCGATGAGCTCGTCCAGCTCGTCGGGCCAGCGCGCACGACCGTTGCCGAAGCCGTGCGTGAGGCTGGCCTCGCAGAACCCGCCGTTGCGCCCGCTCGCCGCATGGCCACAGGTCGCCGCCTCGAGCAGGACGATGTCGCGGCCAGGTTCGCGCTCCTTGGCCAGGAGCGCCGTCCAGAGACCGAGGTAGCCGCCGCCCACGACCACGAGGTCGGCCTCGGTGGGACCTTCCAGCCGGGGCAGCGGCTCGGGTCGCTGCGGGTCGTCGAGCCAGTACGGCGTCGTGCTCGCGTCGACCAGGGAGGACGACGCCGGCGAGCTGACCCGGGTCATACCAGGGCCTTCTCCTGCCGCCGACGGTTGATCTCGACACCGAGGACGATCGCGATCGACACCACGAACATCAGGGTGCCGACCACGTTGACCTGCATCGGCACACCGCGCTGGGCAACGCCCCACACGTACATCGGGAACGTCGTCGTGTTGCCCGCGTTGAGGTTGGTGATGATGAAGTCGTCGAAGGACAACGAGAACGACAGGAGGGCAGCGCCCAGGATGCCCGGGAACACCAGCGGGAGGGTGATCCTGCGGAACGTCTCGGACTCGGTGGCATAGAGGTCCATCGCGGCCTGCTCGAGGTTGTTGTCGAGACCGGCCAGCCGGGCACGCACCGTCACCACCACGAACGACAGGCAGAACATGATGTGGGCGATCAGGATCGTGAAGAACCCGAGCTGCCCTCCGAAGCCCGAAGCCACGAAGAGGGCCAGCAGCGAGGAGCCCATCACGATCTCGGGCGAGGCCATTGGCATGAAGATGACCAGGTTGGCGGCCGAGCGGCCCTCGAACCGGTGCCGCACCAGCGCGAACGCCATCAGCGTGCCGAGGATGGTCGCGGCCACCGTTGCGAGCAGCCCGATCTGGATGCTGCGACTGACGGCATGGCACATGCTCGGGTCCGCGCAGGGGTGCAGCCAGTTCTGCAGGGTGAAGGAGTCGAACCTGTAGATCAGCTTGCTCTTCGGCTGGTTGAAGCTCATCAGGACGACGACCGCGATCGGGATGAACGTGTAGATCAGGACCAGCAGCCCTCCCGCGAGGATCAGGTGGTTGCCGATCCACCGGCCGAGGCGTTGCAGCGGGCTCACAGCAAGTCCTCCGTCCCGGCGCGGCGGACGTAGAACAGGACGAGCACCAGGATCAGGACCATCAGGATCACCGAGAGCGCACCCGCTGCCGGGTAGTTGTTGGCGTCGGTGAACAGGCTCTGGATGGTGTTGCCGATCATCCGCTGCTTGGGGCTGCCGAGCAGCTCGGCGTTGATGTAGTCGCCGACGGCAGGGATGAACGTGAGCAGCGTGCCCGAGACGACGCCGGGCAGCGACAGCGGCCAGGTCACCTTGAAGAACCCCACGTAGGGCCGGGAGTACAGGTCGCCCGCAGCCTCGATCAGCCGGTGGTCGATCTTGTCGATGCTGGCGAACAGCGGCAGCACCATGAACGGCAGGAAGTTGTAGACCAGGCCGGCCACGACCGCGACCGGAGTGGCCAGCAACCGTTGGTTTTCACCCAGGATGTGCAGGAACTGCAGCGTGTTGACCACGAAGCCGTCGTCGCTCAGCAGGAGCTTCCAGGACAGGGTGCGCACCAGGAAGCTGGTGAAGAAGGGCGCAATGACCAGCACCAGCATCAGGCTCTTCCAGCGCCCGGACTTGAATGCGATGGCGTAGGCGAGCACGTAGCCGAGGACCAGGCAGATCAACGTGGCGACGCCGCCGTACACCAGGGACCGCAGCAACGGCCGCCAGTACGCCTGGAGTGCGTCGACGTAGTTGCTGAACGCCCACGTCATGTCGTAGCCGGTCAGCACCGAACCCTGCGGGTCGTACAGGCTGGTGGCGACCAGCGAGTAGAAGGGCACCACGAAGAACAGGCCGAGCCAGAGCGCCCCGGGGAGCAGCAGCCAGTAGGCGGTGAGCTTGCGCTTGGGCCGCTGCGCCCGCCGCGCGGGCTGGACGGTGGGTGTCTGTGTGGGTGCGGAGACCGCGGTCACGGCGCCAGGTCCTCCTTGTCCGCCCCGGCCGATGCGTCCTGGTCGTGGTCGAGCAGGAAGGCGTACTCCGGGCGCCAGGACACGTCGACCTTCTCGCCGGTGTGGAAGAGCCGTCGGCGACCCGTGTTCTGCTCGAAGACCTGCAGCTCCTGGCCCCAGGGCATCCGGACCAGGTACTGCGTGCTGACCCCGACGAAGCTGACATCGGTGACCACGCCGCCCGAGATGCTGTTGCCGGGCGCGTCGATCACCTCGCCGACCTCCGCGATGAGCACCTTCTCCGGCCGGATGCCGACCCAGCCCTGTCCGCCCTCGGTGTGGGAGCGGTCGGCCGGGATGGAGACGTTGGTGCCGTGCATGTCGACGACCACGAAGTCGCCGTCCTTGCCCTTGACGGCGCTGTCGATCAGGTTGGACTGACCCAGGAAGTTGGCCACGAAGGTCGTGCGCGGGTTCTCGTAGAGCTCCGACGGTGCGCCCATCTGCTCGATCACGCCCGCGTTCATCACCGCGATCGTGTCGGCCATGGTCATGGCCTCCTCCTGGTCGTGCGTGACGTGCACGAACGTGCGGCCCACCTCCGTCTGGATCCGCTTCAGCTCGATCTGCATGGACCGCCGGAGCTTGAGGTCCAGGGCGCCGAGGGGCTCGTCGAGCAGCAGGACCTCCGGGCTGTTGATCAACGCCCGTCCCAGGGCGACACGCTGCTGCTGCCCACCAGACAGCTGTGCCGGCTTCTTGCGGGCCTGGTTGCCGAGCTCGACCAGCTCGAGCATCTCGCGCACCTGCTGGTCGACGTCCTTGGTGTTGCGCCGACGCAGTCCGAAGGCGACGTTCTCGTAGATGTCGAGGTGCGGGAACAGGGCGTAGCTCTGGAAGACGGTGTTGACCGGTCGCTTGTACGGCTTGTCCCACGTGATGTCGCGCTCGCCGAGCATGATCTGGCCCGACGTGGGCGTCTCGAGCCCGGCCACCATGCGCAGCGTGGTCGTCTTGCCGCACCCGGACGGGCCGAGCAGCGCGAAGAAGGACCCGGCGGGTACGTCGAGGTCCAGCGACTTGACCGCCGTGAAGGCGGCGAACTGCTTGGTCAGGCTCCGCAGTCTCAGACCCTCGAACGCCTGCTCCGACGGCACCAGGCCCTCGGTTCCCGGCGCGGACTCAGCCACCTGTGACATCGGACCAGTCTCCTTCGTACTGCTTGTTCTGCGCCTCGGTGAGCGCCATGAAGTCGAACGTGCCCTTCAGGTCGGACTCGTCGGGGAAGATCAGCTTGTTGTCGACCAGCGAGCTGTCGATCTTCTCCATCGCCTGCCGGGCGCCCTCGACCGGACAGATGTAGTTCACGTAGGCGGCGAGCTTCGCCGCCACCTCGGGCTCGTAGTAGTAGTCGATCCACTTTTCGGCGTTCTTCTGGTGCTCCGCCTGGTTGGGCACCAGCATGTTGTCGCTCCACAGCGACATACCCTCCTCGGGCACCACGAACTTGATGTTCGGGTTGTCGAACTGGGCCTGGATCACGTCGCCGGACCACGCCTCGCAGGCCAGCGTGTTGCCCGCGGTCAGGTCCTGGATGTACTCGTTGCCGGTGAAGGCGCGCACGTGCCCGACCTTGACCACGCTCGCAAGCCGCTCGATCGCCTTGTTCCACTCGTCTTCGGTGAACTTGTCCGGGTCCGCGCCGGTGATCTTGAGCATGAACGCCATCGTGTCGCGCATCTCCGAGAGCAAGGTGATCCGGCCCTTGAGGTCGGATCGGGTGAGCAGCTCCTCGAAGCTGCGGACCTCCTTGACCTTCTTCGCGTTGTACGCGATCCCGGTCAGGCCGCTCTGCCAGGGCGCCGAGAACTTGCGGTGCGGGTCCCACTGCCGGTCCTGCAGGGCCGGGATCAGGTTCTTGTGGAGGTTGGGGATGGCGCTCGAGGCCATCGGCTGCACCCAGCCGAGGTTGATCATCCGGGCCGCCATCCAGTCCGTGAGCACCATCATGTCGCGCCCGATCGTCTGGCACGCGCCGAGCTGGTTGCGCACCTTCGCGAAGAACTCCGCGTTGTCGCTCACGTCGTCGGTGTAACGCACGGTGATGCCGGAGGCCGACTCGAAGTCCTTGACCGTCGACGCCTTGTGGTTGATCGGGTCGATGTAGTCGGGCCAGTTGGAGATCACCAGCTGCTTGGTGCTCGACGACGTGTCGGTTGCACGACAGTCGGCCGGGTCCTGCTCGGCCGACGGCGTTCCGAACAACGGCAGGACGGCCACGCTGCCGATACCGAATGCCGTGAGTCCGGCACCCTTGAGGACTGCCCGGCGGTTCGCACCGCCGCGTCCACCTCCGCCCGCACGCCTGCCCCCCGGCTGACCCTGCGGGAACGTCGACTCGTTCACACCCCGCCCTCCTCGCTCTTCTTCCGCGCAGCCTCGCACGAGAAGTGCCGCCGAACAAGGGAAATCGTTGTTTCCGGAGTGCCCTTCAACGAAATCGCTCATACATGCGCCACGGCTCGACGCTTCGCCGCATCCTTGCCTTAGCTGCGACCAACCACCACGATGGCCTCCATGCCGGAGAAGACCGCTCGCCCCGAGCCCGCGAGGGTGATCATCGACGATGTCTCGAAGGCCATCATCGAACAGCTCCAGCAGGACGGGCGACGATCCTACGCCGCCATTGGTAAGGCGGTGGGCCTCTCCGAGGCGGCCGTGCGCCAGCGCGTGCAGCGGCTGATCGAGAACGGGGTCATGCAGATCGTCGCCGTCACCGATCCGCTCCAGCTCGGGTTCGCCCGCCAGGCGATGATCGGGATCAATGTCGACGGACAGCTCGACCCGGTCGCCGAGGAGCTCGGAACGATCGACGAGATCGACTACGTCGTGATGACCGCCGGCGGCTTCGACCTGCTGTGCGAGGTGGTCTGTGAGAGCGACAGCCACCTGCTCGAGCTGCTGTCGAACCGGATCCGGGCGGTGCCGGGGGTCCGCACCACCGAGACCTTCATGTACCTCAAGCTGACCAAGCAGACCTACTCCTGGGGTGTTCGTTGAGCCTGCCGGACTACCGGTCCCTCTCGCTCTGGCACGACACCGCGGACGACACGTTCGTACCTCGTCCGGCGCTGCCCGGCCCGGCGTCGTACGACGTCGTCGTGGTGGGCGCCGGCCTGACCGGGCTCTGGACGGCGTACTACCTGCGTCGGGCCGACCCCTCGCTCCGGATCGCGGTGCTCGAGGCGGAGGTGGCCGGCTTCGGCGCCTCCGGCCGCAACGGCGGCTGGTGCAGCGCGCTGTTCCCGACCGGCTGGGACAAGCTGGTCAAGGAGTCGTCGGCGGATGGCGCCCTCCGCATGCACCGCGCGATGCAGGAGACGGTGCGCGAGGTCGGCCGGGTCGCCGACGCCGAGGGGATCGACGCGCACTACCAGCGCGGGGGCACGGTCACCCTGGCGCGCACCGCCGTGCAGCTGCAGCGGCTTCGGGTCGGGGTCGCAGAGGCGCTTGCCCGCGGGTTCACCGAGGACGACGAACGGCTGCTCGACGCCGACGAGGCGAGCACGATGCTGGCCGCCGACGGCGTGCTCGGGGCGGCGTACACGCCGCACTGCGCGGCGATCCACCCGGCGCGGCTGGTGCGTGGACTGGCGCGCGTGGTGGAGGCGTCGGGGGTCGCGATCTTCGAGCAGACCCCCGTCCGAGAGATCCAGCCCGGCCGGGTGGAGACCGACGCGGGGACGGTGACGGCCGAGGTGGTGCTGCGCGCCACCGAGGGCTACACGCCGCGGCTGGCCGGTCTGGGCCGCGCGGTGGCGCCGGTGTACTCGCTGATGGTCGCCACCGAGCCCCTGGACGAGGCGACGCTGGCGTCGGTGGGCCTCGCGGACCGCCCGACCTTCACCGACGGGCGGCACCTGATCATCTACGGCCAGCGCACCGCCGACGGCCGGCTGGCGTTCGGCGGCCGCGGTGCGCCGTACCACTTCCGGTCCCGCATCCGCCCGTCGTACGACACGGAGCCGCGGGTGTTCGCCGAGCTCCGGCGGGTGCTGCTCGAGCTGCTCCCCCAGCTCGGCGACGTGCGGTTCACCCATGCGTGGGGTGGCCCGCTCGGCATCGCCCGCGACTGGGCGGCCTCGGTCGGTCTGGACCCGGCCACCCGGATCGGCTGGGCCGGCGGCTATGTCGGCGACGGTGTGGCCACCACCAACCTCGCCGGCCGCACCCTCGCGGATCTGGTGACCGGCGCCGACTCCGACCTGGTCACGCTGCCGTGGGTCAACCACGTCAGCCGCAGCTGGGAACCCGAGCCGCTGCGCTGGCTCGGCATCAACGCCGGGCTCAGGGCGATGACGCTTGCCGACGCCGAGGAGGACAGGACCGGCAGGAGCAGCAGGATCGCAAGGATCATGGCGCCGCTGGTGGGAGGGCACTAGGGGTGACCGGGCCGGCGGGCCCGACGGCGGCCGGTTTCCGGGTGAGCGCGGCCAGCAGGGCGGGTCGGTGCTGCGGGTTCACCACGGTATGCAGGCGAACCCGCGCTCCCCACGACGAGCACATCGTGGGAACCGCGGCTTGACCATGGGAAGCGCACCGGAGACACGCGACGTGTCCGACTTGCCGTAGTTACACCTGCATACCGTGGTGAAACCCCAGTCCCCACGACGCACCGAGGCCTCGGCGAGCGGGCCGTGGCCGGGAGCTGCGATTTCCCAACACTTGTCCCGGAACTGCACGCCGATCTCGACATCTCGTGCAGTTCCGGGACAAGTGTGTAGAACCCGCCGTCTCCCCCTCGCCCCTACTGCACGTCGATCTGGCCCTCCGCGTACCACTTGCGGATCACCTTCTTGTCGAACTTGCCCACCGACGTCCGGGGCACCTCGTCGATGAAGGCCCAGGCGTCGGGGAGCTGCCACTTGGCGAAGTCCCTGGCGAGGAACTCGCGGAGCTCCTCAACCGTGACCGAGGCGCCGTCCCTGACCACGACGGACGCGAGCGGGCGCTCCTGCCACTTCTCGTCGGGGATGCCGACGACCGCGGCCTCGACCACGGCGTCGTGGGCCATCAGGGCGTTCTCGAGGTCGACCGAGGAGATCCACTCGCCGCCGGACTTGATCACGTCCTTGGCACGGTCGGTCAGCTGGATGTAGCCGAGGTCGTCGAGGATGCCGACGTCGCCGGTGCGCAGCCAGCCGTCGTGGAACTTGTCGTCGACGGGGTCGTCGGGGTTGTAGTAGCCGGCGGTGACCCAGGGCCCGCGCACCTCGACCTCGCCGACCGCCGTGCCGTCTCGGGGTTGGACCTGGCCGTCGTCGCCGCAGGTGCGTGCCTCGACCCCGCACAGCAACCGGCCCTGGCCACCGCGGTACTTCCACTCGGCCTCGCCCTCGACACCGAGCGGGATGCCGGCGGCCGTGGCGACCGGCGAGGTCTCGGTCATGCCCCAGGCCTGCCGGATCTCCAGGTTGTGGCGTTCCTTGAGCGCCTTCTGCAGCGCGACCGGTACGGCGGAGCCACCGCAGAGGATCAGCCTGATCGAGTCGAGCGTGACGTCCTCGTGGCTGTCGAGGTAGCCGAGGACGTCGTTCCAGACCGTCGGGACGGCGCCGGACAGGGTCGGCCGGGTCTCCTGCACGAAGCGCACGAGCGGCTCGGCCTGCAGCCACCGGTCGGGCATGCACAGCGAGGCGCCGCTCATCAGGGCGGCGTAGGCCAGACCCCAGGCGTTGGCGTGGAACATCGGCACGATCGGCAGGATCCGGTCGTGGAAGTCGAGGCCCGCGACGGCTGCGGTGCACACCGCCTGCGAGTGCAACCACGCCGACCGGTGGCTGTAGACCACGCCCTTCGGGTTGCCCGTCGTGCCGCTCGTGTAGCACATCGCGGCGGCGTCGCGCTCGTCCACCTCGGGCCAGTCGGACTCCTCGGACTGCTCGGCCAGGAGGTCGTCGTAGAGGGTGACCTCCTTGCCCGACGCGCGCAGCGAGTCCAGGTCGGCGGACGCCGCGTCGGGTCCGGACACGAGGACGTGCCTGATGGTCTCGAGCTTGCCGAGCTGCTTGGCCAGCAGCGGCACCAGCGAGTCGTCGACGATGACGACCTGGTCCTCGGCGTGGTTGGCGATGTAGACGAGCTGCTCGGGGAACAGACGGATGTTGAGCGTGTGGAGCACGGCGCCCATGGACGGTACGGCGAGGTACGACGCGAGGTGCTCGGCGTTGTTCCACTGGAACGTCGCCACCCGCTGGTCGCCGGTGATCCCGAGGGAACGCAGCCCGTTCGCCAGGCGTGCGACCTGCCCGGCGAGCTCGCCATACGACGTGGAACGCGACCCGTCGGGGGTCGCGGTCACGACCTCCGAGTCCCGGTGCACCGTCGTGCCGTGCTGGCGGATGGAACCGATCGTGAGCTGGTAGTCCTGCATGGTGCTGCGCATCGCGGAGCCTCCTTGACGTCGTGGAGTGATCCTCACCGACCCAGCCGCGAGCGTCCAGAGGCCCTGCCCGGGTGGGGAGGTCAGCTGAACGTCAACCAGGCGCCCACGAGCCCGGGCACCAGCCCGAGCAGCAGCCACGGGCTGAGTGGGGACTTCTGGTGGATCAGCAGCCCGGTCGCCACGGCGACGACCCCGATGCCGGCGGCGATCACGTTGAGCCCGATCCGGGCATCCATCCGGTCCTCGGGCATGAAGATCGCGGCGACCGCGACCCCCGCGGCGAGGTGCAGGATCGTGGTGACCGCGAGGACCGACATCACCCAGCGCTGCACCCGGCTCAGGGACTTCTCCCGCTCGGCGGCCGACCGCTGAGGGCGCGGGTTGTCGAGGTCCAGCAGGTGGCGCTGACGTGGCCGGGGGGCGGGGTCGGGCATCGGTCTCCACACGGTCGGGGGCGTACCACCAACCTACCGGCGAGCGCGCCTTCACACCGCCTCCCGACGGCCGGGGTGCGAGTATCCGGGCATGACCTCGATCACGCTCCCGGACGGCCGCACGCTCGACATCACCGATGCCGGAGGGTCGGACCCGGTGCTGCTCTTCCACCACGGCACTCCCGGCTCGCGGCGCCCCTTCGGGGCGTTCGCCCGCGCCGCCGAGAGGCACGGTCTCCGCCTCGTGACGTACTCACGCGCCGGGTACGGCGCCTCGAGCCGCAACGCCGGACGCTCCGTGGCGGACGTGGTACCCGACCTGGCGGCGCTGCTCGACCACCTGGGGGTCGAGCGTTGCGTGACGGCCGGCTGGTCCGGCGGCGGACCGCACGCCCTGGCGATGGGTGCGCTCCTGCCGCAGCGGGTCGCCGGTGTGCTGAGCATCGCCGGAGTCGCGCCGTACGGCGTCGAGGGCATCGACTTCATGGCCGGCATGGGCGAGCAGAACGTAGTCGAGTTCAACGCGGCGCTCGCGGGCGAGGAGACCCTCCGGCCGTCGCTCGAGGCGGAAGCCGAGCAGCTCGCCGACACCGACGCGGCAGGCATCATCGAGGGAATGGCGACGTTGCTCCCCCAGGTCGACCGCGACCACCTGACCGATGATTTCGGTGACGACTTGGCGGCGAACTTCAATGAGAGCCTGCGCCACGGGGTCGACGGTTGGGTCGACGACGACCTCGCCTTCACGCGTCCCTGGGGGTTCGACCTCGACGCGATCACGGTGCCCGTGGCGATCTGGCAGGGCAGCGAGGACCTGATGGTGCCCTACGCGCACGGCGAGTGGCTGACGACACAGGTGCCCGGCGTGCGGGCGCACCTGCTGCCGGGCGAGGGGCACCTCTCGGTCGCGCTGGGCGGGCTCGACGAGATGTTCGCCGAGCTCAGGGCCACGCTCTAGCGGGCCGGCAGGTGCGTGCGCGGCGCCATCCGGGAGCCGTGGCGCGGCCTGGCGATCCGCGCGAGCTCGAGCAGCCGCTGGACGCGGTAGCGGTGCGGGCGCCACGGCTCGAGCAGCTCGGCCAACCGCTCGTCGTCGTCGACGACCTCGCCGGTCAGCGCATAGAAGATGTTCTTGCCGACGTGGTAGTCGCCGAAGCTCACGGCGTCGGCGTCGCCGAACGCGCGGAAGCGCACCTCCGCCGACGTCCAGACCCCGATTCCCGGGAGGGCGCGCATCCGTCGGTCGGCCTCCGCACTGCCCTCGGCCCCCATCTCCGCGGTGCGCTCGAGGTTGCGGGCATAGCGCGCGGCCGACACCAGCGCACGCGACCGCGCCGGGTCGATGTGCATCTGCAGCCACGCCCAGGAGGGCACCATCCGGATCGTCTCGGCCGACGGCTGCACCCACAGCTTGACCTCGTGGCCGGACTCCGGCGCTCGCTCTCCGTAGCGGAAGACGAGGGTGCGGAAGCCGGCCAGCGCCTCCTGCCCGGTCACCTTCTGCTCGATGATCGCCGGCGTCAGCGCCTCCATCACGCGGCCGGTGCGGGTGAGGCGCCAGTGCGGGTGCCGCCGCCAGGCCTGCTCGAGCACCGGGTGCCGGGGCTCGAAGCCCGACGTGTCGTCGTCGGAGCCGAGCATCGCCGGCATCTGTTCCAGTGCCCACGCCGCGCCGCTCCCCCACGCCTCGCCGAGGACGTCGCCGGTGCCCGGCCGGGACAGGATGCGCAGGGTGGCCGGTCCCTCCGGGGTGCCGATGCCGCGCCAGATCGCGCCGTCCGGGGTGGTCCGGTAGGTCGGGTCGGCGCCGCCGCGTCGCACGATGCGCAGCGTCTGGGCGACGGGACACGGCCAGCCGGGGCGCCAGACCCGGACCTGTGGCGTGCTCATGGCGCCACCCTAGATGTCGCTCCCGACTTGGCCCGGTCCGGAGACTGGCGGCATGGGCAGGCGGTCGGCGGTGGTGGTGGTCGGCGCCGGGCTGGTCCTGCTGCTCGGCGCCGGAGTCTACCTGGTGCTCGACACCGACGCGCGCCGCCTGCTCCCCGGCGCTCCGGACTGCACGGTGACCATGGGCGAGCGTGAGGTGGGTCTCAGCAGGGCACGGGCGGCCTCCGCGGCGCGCACCACGGCGCGCGTCGTACGCACAGGCGGGACGCTCGCG
>Ga0111538_10009996_pt1 | contig 12633 bp, 10 predicted proteins | sample SoiMethybrSBSTD1_FD_79669 | JGI IMG/M metagenome (GOLD analysis project Ga0111538, IMG submission 79669) | Bulk soil microbial communities from a Populus tree surrounding site in Tennessee, USA - Soil MetaG P. TD hybrid SBSTD1 (version 2)... | ecosystem: Environmental > Terrestrial > Soil >...
CTTCCCGCGGCTTCCGACCGGGACCCGCACGAGGGGTCGACGGCAACCGACATCCGGTCGCTGGGGGGATTGATCGCCTTGATCGCGGGCGTCATCGTCGTGGGGCTCCTCGCGGCTGGGGCGCTCATCGCCGACCCGTCGGACGCGGCGACGATCGCAACGGCCGCCTTCGGCGTGATCGGGTCGACCGTCGGGGCCTACTTCGGCGTGAAGATCGGCACCGACGGCACCCAGAAGGCCGTCCAGGCCCACCAGGACGAGGCCACCAAGGCGCAGGTCTTCGCCGCGCACCTCGCACCTGAAAAGGCGGACGTTGCGCTCGAGCAGGCGCGCGCGATGGTCAGGGACGAACCCCTCCCGACCGAGGAGACCACCGGCCGATGAGGTCGCTCTGCCGGGCGATGGCGGCTCCGTGGCCGGGGCTGCAGTTCGCCAACGGGACGTACCCCGACTACCTGCACCACGACGAGGCGCCGGCCAGCACCCGCTACGGCGAGGCGATGCTCGGCTACGGGCTGCTGATGACCGGCGTACGCGAGAACGACGACGCGCTCATCGACGCCGGCTTGCGCGGCGTGAACTGGTTCGTGGCCCAGACCGCCCTGCAGCGTGATCACCCGAGCGTGTTCGCCAACGCGGCCGTGGCCTCGGCCTACAACTTCGCGCGCGCCCACGTCACCGGTCGCCCGCTGTTCGACAACGCCCGCGACGACTGGGAGACGTGGCTTCGGCACGCCAAGCTCCTCTGGCTCCCCGACACCGCCCACTACGCCAACAAGTACCTGGTCGAGGTCGTGGCGGTCCTCGAACTGCTGGACACCGGCCTCGACTCCGACGTCCCCGGAGCTGTGCTGGCCCACGATGCCACCGCCAAGCAGCTCGCCGAGGACCTCATCAACCGAAAGGTCCCGGCCATGGCCGATGCCGGCGCGTTCGCGGTCGGGGACAAGCGCGCGTACTTCCTCTCGGATCCCGAGGGCGGCAATCCGCTCGCCTATCAGGGCCTGTCCTTCGGCCTCTACGGCCGGGCCCTGCAGCTGCTTGGCGACCGGGCGTCGGACGCGGCCAAGACCACGCTGCGTCTGGTCGCGCAGGGCTCGTGGGGGCTGATGGGGCCCGACGGCGACGTGGCCTACCACGGGCGCTCGCAGGAACAGGCGTGGACGCTCGGCCTGACCGCCAACGGCGCCGAGGCGTCGATCGCGTTCGCCGACGCCAGCGCGGCGAGCTACCACCCGATGGCCCAGCGCGCCCTGGTCCGCCTGCGCGACGCGTACGGCGTCGGGCCCAAGGGCCTGTATCTCACGCCGAGCCTGCGCGAGGACATGCGCGACCGCCTGCACGGCGTCGACACCTACGCCGGGGTGGTCGGCTACAGCGGCCTGACGCTGGTGGCGTGCAACTGGGCCACCGACCTTCGCGACGACGAGGCCGCGCCGACCGCCGACGGCGGAGACAGCGCCTACGACTACGAGCTCAACCCGTTCAAGACCGGGTTTGCCGTGGTGCGCCGCGGCGACCTGTGGTTCGCCGTGCGCGCCGCGGCCAAGACGGCGGCCGACGACCTGCGCTACGACTTCGGCCTGGTCGCGCTGAAGACGTCGGCCGCCGGCGGCGGCTGGGTCGACGTGGTGCGTCCCCGCCCACACACCCGCACCGGACCCGACAGCGCGGGCCCGGTCCTGCGCCGCTCCGCCGGCATCGGGCTGCCCGAGGGCGAGCGGCTGGACATCGCCGCCGACGGGACGGTCACCGTCACCGGCGGGTTCCGCACCGTCGCGGGCGAGTGGCTGCGCCGTGGGGTGCGCTTCCGCTTCCAGCCGCACGAGGGCGGGGTGCGCGTGATCTTCCCCACCGAGCAGGGCGACAGGATCAAGTACTCGGTCTTCTTCGATGCCGACGGGGACGAGCATCCGACGGTGGGCAACCGGTCGGTGTCCGATGGGAACCAGCGCGTGACCTTCGCGCCCGACGCCGAAGTCGCCTTCGACGCGGCCGGCTACGCGTCCGGGCGCGATGCGGCGCTCGTGCGCGCGAACCTCTTCTTCAAAGCGAGCGACGGCGGCCCGGTCCACATCGTCGTCAAGCCGACATGAGCCGGTGGTCCGACCTCGCCCAAGCCATGGCCGAGCCCTGGCCGGACCTCCAGAACGCCGACGGCACGTTCCCCGACTACGTCCAGGGCGGCCAGCCGGGGGTGAGCGCGCGCTATGGCGAGTCGATGCTCGGCTACGCGCTCCTGCACACCGGTGTGCGCGTGGACCAGCGCAGGTTCATCGACGCCGGGCTGCGCGGCGTCAGCTACGCCGTGGACCACCCGGAGCTGCAGCGCGACCGGCCGTCGGTGTTCGAGGACCTCGCCGTCGCGAGCGCCTACAACGTCTGCCGCCGGCAGCTCGCCGACTACCGGCCGTTACAGCGCCGGCGCGACGCCTGGGAGCACTGGCTGCGGCGATCGCACATGACGCGGCTCGACAACACCGACCACTTCGTCAACAAGCAGGTGGTCGAGACGGCGGGCGTCCTCGAGCTGCTCCGCACCGGCGTGCACTCGAGCCTGCCGGAGGCAACTCTGGGGGGCCAGCGCGACCATGCCCGCTCGCTGGCCATCGACTTGGTCAATCACCGCGTGCCGACCATCGCGGACCAGGACGCGGTCGACGTCGACGGCACGGAGACGCTCGTGCTGTCGGACCCGCCGAGCTACCCGCTCGCCTACCACGCCCTGTCGTGCGGCATGTTCGCGCGAGCGGTGGACCGGCTGGGCGACCTGGCCACGAGCTCGGGGCGCGACGCGCTGCGCCAGATGATGCGCGCGTCGTGGTGGCTGACCGGGCCCGACGGCGACCTGGCCTACATGGGCCGCTCCCAGGAGCAGGCGTGGGCGCTACCCGCCACGGCGTACGCGGCCGAGGTCGCAGCCGCCGCCCCGGGCTCGGACGCCGCCGAGGACGCCCGCTTCCGCGCGCTGTCGGCGCGCGCGCTCGAGCGGCTGGCCGACGCCTACCCGATCGGGCCGACCGGGCTCTGGATCGTCCCCGCGCTCGCCCGCGACCCGGTCGCCGGGCTGCGCGGCCTCGACCACTACGCCGGCGCGAGCGTCTACTGCGGGCTGACCCTGGTGGCGCTGAACTGGCTGATCGGCGCGTTGGGAACGCGCGACGTCGCGCCGGGCGAGATCGGCGCCGATACCGCAGGTGCGGCGACCCTGTCGCGCGGCGAGGCCCAGCTCGCGCTCGTGCGCGACGACGATGCCTGGTTCGCGGTCAAGCGCGCCTGCAGCCGCGCGGATTTCCCGGACGACCTGCGCTACGACTTCGGGCTCATCGCCCTCAAGGGACCGGCCGGCGGCGGCTGGCACGATGTGATGCCGATCCGGCCGCGCACCGAGCAGCAGCGCGACAGCGCGGGCCCAGTGCTGCAGGGGGCCGGCGGGCCCTGGTTCCCGCACGGGCAGAGCATGACCGTCGCGAACGGCACCGTGACGGTGACCGGGGGATTCCTGAGCGCGAACGGCGACTGGCGCCGCCGGAACGCCGCCTTCGCGTTTGCGCCGGTCGCCGGTGGCGGCGTGCGCCTGCGGTTCCCGGCGCAGGCGGGCGACGAGTTCGAGTACTCGGTGTTCTTCGTCGACGGCGGGGCGGCACCCCAGTCCGATGCGACCTCGGTGTTCGACGCCACGCTGCGCGCCAGCAGCGACGCGCTGCAGTCCGTGGCGTTTGAGGACGGCTACGCCTCCGACGCGGAGCCCAAGCTCGTGCGCGCGCGCATGACCCTGCGCGCCGCCGCGGCCGGGCCGCTGAATGTGATCGTTGCCCCGGCCTGACGCCTACGGCGCGAAGCGCTCTGCCGAGATGCCGACGCGCTTGGTGAACGGGCTGTCGAAGACGCCGTCGGGGTCGAGCTCGCGCCGCACCTGCAGCCAGGCGTCGTAGGTCGGGTACATCGAGCGGACGAAGTCGTGGCTGCCGGTGAGCGTGTTGACCTGCCCCCAGTGCGGGCGCCCGCCGAGCTCGTACAGCGCCTCCTCGTAGGCGGCCAGGAGCTCGTAGCCGCCCTCGATGCGGCTGAGCTGAATGAGCTCGATCATCATCGTGTCGTGCCCGTTCATCATCGACATGTGGGCCGGCGACGCCTTGACGAAGCGGAAGGAGATCGGCGAGCTCTGGTAGGCCTCGCCGAGCCGGCGCCGCTCGTCGGCCACGGCGATGATGCGGTCGACCGCCTCCAGGTGACGCCCGTCCGTGGGCACGCCGATCTCGGCCGAGTAGGCCGGCAGCACGTTGGCCGCGCCGATGTTCAGCACCTTGTAGCTGACCTCGGAGTACTCGTCCTTGATCAACGCCCGGATCGCGTTCTCGAGCAGGAGCGGGCACAGGCTGGGCCTGAGGTCCACGATCAGGTTGATGACGTTCGGGGTCAAGGGGAATGCCGAGACGAGCTCGACGGCCCAGTTGCGCGTGCGCTTGTCGAACCACTTGTGCTCGGGTGAGTCCGTGTAGTTGCGGGTGGTGACCAGGCACGGATAGGCGTGCTTGCGGCGGTAGGGGCTGAACAGGACCTCGTAGTGGCGGTTGCGGCGCAGCACCTCGCCCTCCTCGAGGTCGGCCCGGACGCGGTCCCAGGTATGGAACTCGCGGACCTCCTTGAGGAAGTACTTGGGCTCGACCTCGAGCTGGGCCGTGCACAGCACGCCCATGCAGCCCATGCTCACGCTCACGGCGTCGAACATGGCGTCGGACTGGCGCAGCGTGCGGCGGTCGCCGTGGTGGGCCGCGTAGGCGTCGGGGTCGGTGGGCCCGTCGGCGCGCTCGATGCGATAGACGCGACCGTTGCCCGCCACGAGGTCGACCGAGCGCACGAAGTCGCTGAGCGGACCGAAGGCGATGCCGGAGCCGTGAGTGGAGGTGGAGACGACCCCGGCGACGGTCTGGTGGTCATAGCCGCCCATGTTCGACAGCGCGAGGCCCTGCTCGTCGAGGTAGGCGTTCAGCTCCTTGATGCGGATGCCGGCCCCAGCGCGCACGAGGTGGCGGTCGGCCCACTCGGGCCGGAGGAAGTCGGGCTCGGTGGCCGGGACCTGGGCGAGCTGCCCGGTCAGGATCACGAACCCCGTGGTGAGCGCGACGTCCGACCAGGAGTGGCCCGAGCCGACGGCGCGCGCGGTCACCCCCGTGCGCGATGCCTCGCCCACGATGGCCGCCACCTGCTCGATCGATTCCGGCTCGTAGATCCGCAGGGGGTCGACGGACTGGTTGCCGAGGTGGTTCTGCCAGGAGTCGCGGGCGTCGAACGGGAGCTCGGACGCCATCAGCGGCTCTGCTCGGAGACCAGGCGCTCCGCGCCCCGCTCCGCGACCGCGGCGATGGTCTTCGACGGGTTCACGCCCAGCGCTGTGGGGACGATGGAGCCGTCCAGGACGTAGAGCCCGTCGTAGCCGTGCACCTTGCCGGCGTCGTCCACGACGCCGTCGTCGGGGTCGTCGGCCATCGGGCAGCCGCCCAGCGGGTGCACGGTGATGAACTTCCCCAGGGGGCCGGCGTCGAGGGCGAAGAAGGAGCCTGCCTCCGCGGCCTCGGCCAGCTCACCGGCCGCCTGGCGCATGCCATCGAAGAGATCGGCGCTGTCGGACTTGCTCCAGCGGATGTCCAGCGTGCGGAACAGCGGCGTGAGCCGGAACCGGCCATTGGCTGCGTCCCGGCCGATCATGAGGAAGACCAGCGTGTCGCTGATCGGCGCGTGGTCCTTCAGACGCACGTTGCGGTGCGTCACCGACCGGTCGGTGATTCCGAGCCTGGCGGCGGCATTCTTGACGTGCAGCACCACCCGCCCCCAGCCGGTCAGGGCATTGAGGCCGCGCACGATCTCGAGCAGCCCGCCGAAGCTTGCCGGCAGGCCGCCGTCGGCGACCATGAAGCCGCGGTCGCCGTAGACCAGCCGGCTCGTCATCGAGGGTCCGTAGTCGGTGCGCGCCCCCGCGACGTCGGCGGCGCGGGGGTCGACGGCGAGGCCGAGGGCGTCGCCGTTGCCCGAGAAGCGCGTGCCGAGCGCGGCCGACAGCCGCCCGAGCCGGCGCCGGCTCTTCAGCAGCAGGCGGGTCGAACCGACCGTGCCCGCGGCGAGCACCAGGGTCGGCGCCTCGACCTCGCCGTCGATGCGGTACTGGAGGTCCCGGAACCAGACGCGCCAGTTGCCCCCGGGCTGTTGGGGAGGGTCGATCCCCGTCGCCTCGTGCAGCGGGTAGACCTCGGCCCCATGGGCCTCGGCGCGGGCGATGTAGGTGATGTCGACCGTGTTCTTCGCCATCAGCGGGCAGCCGATGTCGCAGCGCCCGAGGTTGTCGCAGCCCTGCTGGTGCACGCCGCTGAAGGGGTGCTCGCGGCTCTCACCGAAGTGGACGGCGAGCGGCAGGCGCTCGGCCTCGTGCCCGGCCCGCTGTCCCATGGCCGCGAAGGAGCGCACCTTGGGCAGGTCGGGCTCGGCCGGCGCGGGGCGCGGCTGCAGCGCCTCCTCGCTGCGGTCGTAGTAGGGATCGAGGGCCGGCCGGTCGATGGCGGCGGGCCAGTGCGGGTCCTCGAACACTTCGGCCGGCGCGCGCAGCTGGACGTTGGCGTAGACCAGGGAGCCGCCGCCGACGCCGGCGGCGGTCAGCACGGAGAGATCCTTCATCAACCGCAGGTCGAACATGCCGCCCGGATTCAGGACGGGGTGCCAGAACGCGAACGGCGCCTGCGACGGGCGATCGGGGTAGTCACCGGCGCCGAAGCGCCGTCCTCGCTCGAGCACGCACACCCGGTGGCCCGCCTCGGCCAGGCGGCAGGCGGCGATGCCGCCGCCGAAGCCGGACCCCACTACGACGGCGTCATAGGCGTGGTCCACGAGCCCTACGGCGTGTACCGGACGAAGAACGGGTCGATCGAGATGTCGACCGGTGTGGTGTTGTCGTTCCTGAGCAGCGTCTGGGTGGTGAAGTCGGCGTTGCGCTGGTAGGTGACGCCGCTGGGGAAGTTGGCCGAGGCGGGCCGGTTCGAGCCCGAGAAGACGCCGTAGAATTCGGTGCCGACGGCGAGCAGCCGCATGTAGTCGCCGAGGTAGGGCAGACCGTCGCGCACGGGTTCCTTCGCGTTGGCCGTGTGCAACACGAAGCTCGTGGGCGTCGTCGCCCAGGCGTCCGTGGTCAGCTCGAGCTGGGTCACCCAGCGCGCGGCCGGTCCGGTGCCGACGAGCTGTTGGAACATGAGCCCGACGAGGCCCGTGGCGTTGACGGCAAGGGTGGGGTTCTTCGCGTTGGTGACCGTGCGCAGGTTCCGGTTGCCCCAGGTCTGGCCGCGGTCGGTGGAGCGGCATACGTGCAAGGTCCAGTCCGTCCCCGTGGCGCCCCCGACGCGGTCGCACCAGGCCAGCCAGACGTTGTCGGAGTTCGCCGGGTCCACGGCGATGGCGAGGTCGGCGCCGATGCGCTCCTGGCCGAGCGGTCCGGTGCTCGCGGTGAAGCGGATGAAGCGGCCCTTGGCCACCCGCACGCCGGGCTTGCCGTCGTGGGAGTCGCTGAGCGCGCGGAACGGCGTCGACCCGCGCCCGTGCTGGTCGTCGCGGGTCACGACGACGTCCATGCTGATGTCGCTGCGACCCGAGGGCAGCACCTTGACCCAGCGTTGGAACGCGACGTAGATGGTCCCATCGACGTGCGCGGCCGTCCGGACGGGCGGCCCGTCCTGCCCGAGCGTCGTGCGGCCCTCCACGACCTTGCTCCTGAACCCGGCCGGGCGCGCGGCCGTGCGCGCGCTGCGCGAAAGCTCCACCGAGGCGGTCGCGGGCTGGGTGGTGAAGTCGTTGTGCCCGACGTAGACCTGATCCTTGTCGCCGGAGGCCGCGTGGGCCGTCATCGCGGTGACCCAGGGCTGGTCCTCGTCGGGGCGATCGACCAGGAGCGTCATCGGCGTCAGCGCGAACGGGTTGGCGGTGCGCAGGACGTTGAAGTTGAAGCTGGTGAAGTTGAGGATCCCGGCGTAGAGCGCGCCGCCCCGGGAGCCGAAGGCGACGGTGATGTCGGCGGTGCCGGGTCCGCCGGGGACGATCGATCGCAGGGACCACGTCGCGCCGGTGTCCTGGGACACGTAGACCGGCGCATGGCTGCCGTTCATCGGATCGAGCGTGAACGCGGTCGCGACGATCTGATTCGGCTGCTCGGGGTTGACCGCGATGTTGGGTTCGGAGTCCTGCCCGGTCTCGCCGCTGAGCGACTTGGGGATCATGTTGACGACCTGGAGCACGGCTCAGACGCCCCGCTCGCGCAGCACGTCGAGCATGATGCTGTCCTGGAGGTCGAGCGAATCGAGGAGCTCGTACGGGGCCTGCTCGGCGAGCGCCGGATCGGCCGTGCGGTGCAGGAGCCACAGCCCCCCCTGGCCCGCCTTGGGCTTGGGTCGGTTTCGCACACGGACGCCGAGGCTGTTGGCGTACAGGACGGCGACGTCGTCGCCGGCCTCGATCTCGCCCTTGGCGACGAAGTCGGTGCGCAGCGTGGCGATCCACCACTGCGGGTCATGCTCGTGGGGCGGGCCGGTCGTCGGGATCATGGCCAGCGCGACGACCTGGGCGCGGACGATGGCATCGGCCTCGCGGGCGTGCTCGACGACTCGGTCCTCGGCCAGCTCCGCCGCGGCCGCCCGCACCGGCGTGACGCCGGCCTGGAGGCCGGCGAGGCGCGCGGTCGGGGCGGCGTCCTCGGCCGAGGTTCGGCCCACCTCGGCCACCGCGAGCTCGTCCCCGTAGGCGAGGCCGTTGGCGAAGAACGTTGCCTCCTCGCCCGCGGACAGGGGCGGCAGGTCGTCGGAGAGCTGCACCGTCACCGTCGACCCGGGCGTGAGATCGACCGCGGCCGGCGCGTGCAGGACGTCGCCGACGCGAACGACGACGGTCCGATCGTCGACGGAGAGGTCCGGGACCGTGGTCGCCTTGGCCTTCTCGACGGTGCCCGTGAAGGCGAGCTTGGACTCGGCCAGAAGGTCCTTGACCGACTCGGGCGGCATCAGCTCACGTGGCGCATCCGCAGGAATGCCATGCGCGCGAGCGTGAACGAGAGGCCGGCCGACGCGGCCACCAGCGGGATGTCGATGAGCAGGTACTCCCAGCCCACCTCGAACTCGCCGCTGAGCCCGGTCGCGGCAAGGCCGAGCACGATCGACACCGGGATGCCGATCCAGAGGCGGAGCGACGGCCGAATCCCGGCGACGACTATCCCGAGCACGACGCCGCTCACCACGGGGAACAACTCGTCCATTCTTCGGCCTCCCAAGGACTCGCTGTAGCTGGTGTGGCGACCCTAACGCGCACCGTCATACCGGTGCAATGGCGTGGTGCCGCGTCGGCTAGAGTCGCCCGATGGGACTGTTCGGCGGGCCCAACGTCGACAAGCTCGCCGCCAAACGCGACCTCAGGGGGCTGGCCAAGGCGCTGACGAACGGCGACCCCGAGGTGCGCGAGTCGGCGGCGCGGGCGCTTGCCGAGACCGACGGTGACGATGCGGTCCACGCCGTCGCCGAGCGGCTCGACGGTCTGCAGGACGAGGCCGTGATCGACAGCGGCGTCGGGGCGCTGCGCGCGATGGGCGACCGTGCGGCCCCCGTCCTGCTGACCGGCCTCCGGGAGTCCCCGGATGACCGCAAGCCGCTCTACGGCGCCCTGCTCGGGCGGCTGGGGGCGCAGCACGGGCTCGCGCCGTTGCTCGAGGCCACGCACGACAGCGATCCCACGGTCCGGGGGACCGCCGCGTTCGGCCTCGCCCTGATCGACGATCCCGAAGCGCCGAAGCGGATCGTCGCGGTGTTCCAGACCGACGAGGACATGGACGCGCGCGGCCTTGCCGCGATGGCTCTGGGCGCCAAGAAGCTTCCCGGTGCCTACGAGACCTTCAGCGAGGCACTCGACGGCGACGACGCCCTCGGTCGCGCGCTGGGCGCGACCGGCCTGGGCATGCTCGAAGACGCACGCGCGGTGCCCCGCCTCCAGCAGCTGGCGGACCTCGACGACGACGAGCGCGTGCGCAACAGCGCCCACAGCGCGCTCGCCGACCTGCAGAAATCCGCGTAGGGGAGGCGGGCGCCGTCGATCTCACCTTGCGCGCGGCGCCGGGACGGTCGAGTTGGGCCGCCGGCGCGCTCAGACCTGGCTCCTCAATGGCGGGCTGCCCGGACCGATGGTGCGTGTGCGGCGCGGGAGCGAGGTACGGATCGCGGTCGAGAACCACCTGCCGGAGGGCACGACGCTTCACTGGCGCGGCATCCGGCTCCCCAACCCCATGGACGGCGTTCCCGGGGTGACCCAGCCCGCCATAGCTCCGGGAGATCGCTTCATGTACCAGTTCCGGCCGGCCGTCGCCGGCACGTTCTTCTACCACTCGCACGCGGGCCTGCAGCTCGACACCGGCATCCAGGGTCCGTTGGTCGTCGAGGACCCGTCCGAGCGCGCGGAGTACGACGAGGAGGCCTTCCTGCAGCTCGACGACTGGCTCGACGGCCTCGACGGGCTGACGCCGCAGACGGAGCTGGCACAGCTCAAGGCCCGGGCGGCGGGGAAGACGATGATGATGGACCGCGGGTGCCGTGTCGGGAAGCGCGTGCGGCTGCGCATCGTCAACGCGGGGTCCGACACCGCCTTCGCGTTCTTCGTCGAGGGCCAGACGATGACCGTCACGCACGCCGACTCGGTGCCGGTGCGGCCGGTCAGGACCGAGGGCCTGGTCATGGGGCCCGGCGAGCGCTACGACGCCATCGTCGAGGTCCCCGAAGGCGTCACCCGCCTCACCGCCGCCCCGATGGACAAGAAGGGGGTGGCGATGGCGGTCCTACGATCCACCGGCGCCAAGGTCCGCGGGGGCTTGGAGCGTGACCCGTACAGCGTCCCCGTCCAGGTGCTCCCGTACCACGAGCTGCGCAGCCTCGAGGGCCCACGCCTGCACGACACGCCGCGGCCGATCGAGCTCGAGCTCGGCAAGGTCGAAGGCGAGTACAAGTGGCTCATCCAGGGGCAGAGCTACCCCGAGGCCGAGCCGGTGCCGGTCGGGGTTGGAGAGCACGTCCGCTTCGTGATCAAAGAAGCGACAGGGATGCTCCATCCGATGCACCTGCACGGCCATTTCTTCCGTCTAGGGGGGCCGAACGGCCCGGTCAAGGACACGTTCCTGCCGCCGCCGATGCAGGTCTCGACGATCGACTGGGTCCGCGAAAACCCCGGCCGCTGGGCCTTCCACTGCCACAACGAGTACCACGCCGACACCGGCATGCTCCGGGTCGTTAGCGTCGAGTAGCTGCCGTCGCCAGCGCATCGACGAACGTGTCGGGCCGCTCGATGTGGGGGGCGTGCCCGGCGTCGTCGATCACGTTCAGCGGCCAGCCGAGCCGGGCGCTGGCATCCTCGGCCAGCGTCAGCGAAACGAAGCGGTCATGCCTTCCCCACAGCAGCGTGGTTGGCACCGCGATTCGGCGGAGCTCGGCGTCCGCGACCTGCTTCGTGCCCGCCCTGATCAGCTGCCGCATGGCGCGCTTGACGTGCGGGACGGTCGCGCGGGCGCGCGTGTACGCGCTGAACGCCTCGAACCACTCGGGGTCTTGGTTCCGAGCCCGGTCGAAATCGAAGAACGCCCAGCGGTCGAATCGTTCCGCGTTGCGCGCGGTCGGGCGCAGCATGAACCGGATCGCCACGACGCGGAGTCCCAGAGGCATGCGGTAAGGCCCGATCCCGGGCGCGGCGTAGATCACCAGGCTGTGGAGAACATCGCCGTGCGCGACCGCGAAGCGCGCGGCGAGGCTGCCGTCCAGGGAGTGCGCGACGAGGGTCGGCTTCTCCTCGCATGTCTCCCGGAGCAACTCGCTGAACCAAAGGTTGAATGCCGCGGCGTCCAGGCGGTCGAGCGGCTCGGACTCGCCCAGGCCGGGCACGTCCGGGGCGATGACGCGATGGCGCGCGGCAAGCGCGGGGATCACGGGCGCCCAGTAGGCCCCGCCGCACTCGATTCCGCCTTGGAGCAGGACGAGCGGCGGGCCATCGCCCGCCTCCAGGAGGGCGGTCGAACCCCCGGCCAGCGGCAGGCGTCGTTCCGTGACCCCGGCCCCGGCCAGCAACCGCTGCCGAGCGTCCCCGCCCTCGGAACCCGGTCCGCGTTCCTTCGTGGCGTCCGGCACGCTCATGGTGCCGGCGACGGTACGCAGCGGCGGGCATCCTCGCCTCGGTAGAAATACCCAAATCGCGGCCCATCGCAGATGGGCGATCCTGCGTTACCCGGAGGGGTGGCAGAGCGGTCGAATGCACCGGTCTTGAAAACCGGAGGGCCGGGTCAACCGGTCCCGAGGGTTCGAATCCCTCCCCCTCCGCTAGAAAGCCACAATCGCGCTCCGCAAGCGGGATTCGGCTTGTCGGCAGGTCGGCTGAAACGGCTGTCTCGTGGGCCAACGCAGGTCAGCCGAACCCTCCCGCACAGGGTTTTCTTTCCCCCGACTTTCCCCCGAGGGCGCAGATTTGGCCTCTCCGTCCGGGTGATTCGCTTGGCGCTGTAGCAGCGGAGACGGCCGCTCGGGAACTCCATCGCTATGGACGCGGGTACCGGCAGGACTGGACGAGGTGCCCGCATTCGCC
>Ga0111538_10009997_pt1 | contig 12633 bp, 11 predicted proteins | sample SoiMethybrSBSTD1_FD_79669 | JGI IMG/M metagenome (GOLD analysis project Ga0111538, IMG submission 79669) | Bulk soil microbial communities from a Populus tree surrounding site in Tennessee, USA - Soil MetaG P. TD hybrid SBSTD1 (version 2)... | ecosystem: Environmental > Terrestrial > Soil >...
CAGCGTCGTCGTCTTGCCGGCGCCGTTGGGCCCGATCAGGCCGACGATCTCGCCGCCGCGGACGGCGAACGACAGATCGGCGACGGCGGTGAGGCTGCCGGTATCGCTGCTATAGGTGCGGCCGAAGTGCTCGACGGCGATCGCCATCTGGTGATAGGATGTGGGGTTTCCGGAGGTTACTGATTACGTGGCTACGCACGCATCCGCGCTCAAGGCGCACCGGCAGAGTCTAAATAACCGCGAGCGCAATCGCCAGTTCCGGTCGCGCCTGCGCGGCGCGTTGAAGAGCATCCGCGCCGCCATCGACGGCAACGATCTCAAGGGCGCGAAGACCGCGCTCAAGCAGACGATTTCGCTGATCGACAAGATGGCCAGCAAGGGCGTCATCCACCGCAACGCCGCCGGGCGCTACAAATCGCGGCTGTCGTCTCGACTCGCGGCCCGCTCGTAGGCGCCCGCCTACCACCGGCGCATCGTCGATCGCTTCACTGCGCACAACTCGACAATCAGGCGCTCGAGCAGCGCGCGCGGATCGCCTGCCGAGCTCTTCAGATCCTGATCGGTCTTGAACACGGCGTCGACCGCCGGGCGCACGCTGGCCGGGGCGATGCCGGGGAACTTCGCCCGCACCACCCAGCCGAGCTGGCCGAGCACCTTTTCGGGCGGCGCGCCGGTATCGAGCATCAGCGCCAGCTGCCGCAACGCCTCGCCGGCGTGGCCCGACTCGATCGCGTTGGTCATCGCCCAGTCGTCCTGCAGCGCCGCCGGCCCGGTGACCTCGCGCACGTCGTCGGCGGTGATCTGCTTCTGTCCCAGCGCGTAGAGCATCAGCCGCTCGATGTCGGCGCGCAGCCGGCGCACATCGGTGCCGGCGCGCTGCGCGACCAGCCGCGCAGCGGCCGGCTCGATGGCGGCGCCGGCGGCGGCGACGCGGGTACGGACGAAACGCTCCGCGTCGGCCAGGTCGGTGACGACGCCGCATTCGACGATCGTCGCCAGCTTCTGCAGCGACTTGAACATCCGGCTGCGGCGGTCGAGCGCCGCCGCCACCAGCACCAGCGTCGTCTGCGGGTCTGGCGCGCGAAACAGCTCCTCGAGTTCCTCGAGCGCGCGCGCCGCCGCCTCGCTCTCGCGCCGCGGCATCAGCAGCGTCTCCGCCTGCATCACCAGGACGATGCGGCGCGGCGACATCATCGGCAGCGTCCTGACGGCGGCGACGATCGAGCCGACGCCGTCCGCCAGCCGATCGCCGGTGGTCAGCTCGCCGGCATGAATGCGCTCGACGTTGAACGCGCGCAGCCCTTCTTCGACCAGCTCGGCGAACGCGGCGGCCAGCGCCGACTTCTCGACCTCGTCCTCGCCCTGCAGCAGATACAGCGGATCCGGCGTGCCGGCCGCGATCTGCTGAAGGACGGCTGCCGGGGTGAGAGAGGCCACGCGGCTAGAACGCCTCGAGGATCGCGCTGACGATAGTGCGGGCGAACTCGGTGCTGATGCGCTCGAGGCTGTTGGCGTCCTGCTGGAAGTAGGCCGCCGGATCAGTGGAGCCTCGTCCCGTGGTGGCGTCGTATTCCGTCCGGAACGTCACGCTGGGGTTCTCCCACAGCACCTTGTTCTCGCGCAGGTCGCGCAGCTCGATGCGCGCCGTGAGCGTGAGCGCGTAGCGCGACGCCAGCTGCTCCTGGGTGAAGCTGACCGGCGTGATCGACACGGAGCTCACTTCGCCGGTGAGCAGCGCGTCGACGTTGGTCGATTCCGGCAGAATCTGATACTTGCCGCGGCCGATGAACTCGCCGCGGACCTTCTGCGTCAGCAGCGTCTCGAGGTTGAAGACCGTGGTGTGATTGACGAAAGGGGGAATGCCGATACGCTGGATATACCCGGGCAGAAAAGATCCCCGACCCGCAAGCGCGTATCCACAGGCTCCGCTCGCCGTGCAGGCTGCGCAAACGACCAGCGAAGCCAGCCAGCCCCTGGCCCCAAGCCCCAAGCCCCTGTTCACGACACCACCACCGACACCAGGGGTCCCTTCGCAATCACGACCTTGCGAATCGTCTTCCCGTTCGTGTAGCTCTTCACCGCCGGGTCGGCCAGGGCGAGCTCGCGGAGGCGATCCTCCGACGCGTCGGCGGGCGCGTTCACCCGGCTTCGCACTTTGCCGTTCACCTGCACCGGCACCACCACCTCGTCGGCCTTCGCCACTTCGGCATCGAAGGACGGCCACTTCGCCTGCATCAGCCCGCCGACGTGGCCCAGCTTGTGCCACAGCTCCTCGGCCATGTGCGGCGCGAAGGGCGAGATCATCAGCACGAGCGCGTCGATCGCCTCGCGCAGCACGGCAATGGTCTGCGTCCGCTCGATGCCGCCGGCCGGCGCTTCGCCGCGCGCCGGGCCGCCATGCACGGTGCTGTCGCTGAAGCTGTAAAGCTCGTTGACCAGCTCCATCAGCGACGAGATCGCCGTGTTCAGGTGCATCCGCTCTTCGATGTCCGTCGTCACGCGGCGGATGGTGTCGTGCGTCTTTCGGCGCAGCGCCTTCTCGGCCTCTGTGCAGTCGGGGCCGCACTCCGGAATGCCCTCGCCGCCGATCGTCTCGGCCCACCGATCGACCACCCGCCAGACGCGCATCAGGAAGCGGGCGCTGCCCTCGAGGCCGGCGTCGCTCCACTCCACTTCTTTTTCCGGAGGGGCGACGAACATCACGTAGAGCCGCAGCGCGTCGGCGCCGAACTTCTGCAGCATGTCGTCGGGATCGACGACGTTGCCCTTCGACTTCGACATCACGGCGCCGTCCTTCAGCACCATGCCCTGCGTCAGCAGGCGCTTGAACGGCTCGTCGAAGTTGACCAGGCCGACGTCGCGCAGCACGCGGGTGAAGAAGCGCGAATAGAGCAGGTGCAGGATCGCGTGCTCGACGCCGCCGCTGTAGAAATCGACCGGCATCCAGTAGGCCGAGGCAGCGGGGTCGAACGGCTGCTCGTCGTTCGTCGGATCGGCGAACCGCAGGAAGTACCAGGACGAGTCGACGAAGGTGTCCATGGTGTCGGTTTCGCGCCGCGCCGGGCCGCCGCACTTCGGACACTTCACGTTCACCCACTCCGGCACCTGCGCCAGGGGCGAGTCGCCGCGGCCGGAGAAGGTTGCGATCTTCGGCAGCTCCACCGGCAGGTCTTTGTAAGGTACCGCGACGACCCCGTCCTTCTCGCAGTGCACGACCGGGATCGGCGTGCCCCAGTAGCGCTGCCGCGAGATGCCCCAGTCCTTGAGCCGGTACTGCACTTCGCCGGTGCCGATGCCGCGCTTCTCGGCGTCGGCGACCATCCGCGTGATGACCGCCGGCGCCTCCTGCCCGTTGTATTCACCCGAGTTGACCAGCCGGCCGTAATTCGTGGTCGGCTCCGGCATGGTCGCGCCGTCGGCCGCCTTGTCGCCCGACTGCACGACGACACGGATCGGCAGCGAGTACTTGCGCGCGAACTCGAAGTCGCGTTCATCGTGGGCCGGCACGCCCATGATCGCACCGGTGCCGTATTCGGCGAGGACGAAGTTGGCGATCCAGATCGGCACTTCCTCGCGGGTAAACGGGTTCAGCGCCTTGCGGCCGGTGTCGAAGCCTTCCTTCTCGATCGTGCCGTCGCGGCGCGCCTCGCGGTCGAGGGCGCGGAACTTGGCGACGCGGGCGCGGAACTCCTCGGGCCTGGGACTCTCGGCCGCGAGGCGGTCGACCATCGCGTGCTCCGGCGCGAGCACCACGAAGGTGGCGCCGTAGATGGTGTCGATGCGGGTGGTGAAGACCTCGATCTCCGTGCCCGCGCTGCCGACGACCGGGAACTTGACCCGCGCGCCTTCCGAGCGCCCGATCCAGTTGCGCTGCATGACCACGACTTTTTCCGGCCAGTCGGTCAGCGTCTCGAGCCCCTTCAGCAGCTCGTCGGCGTACTCGGTGATGCGGAAGAACCACTGCTCGAGATCGCGGGCGACGACGGTGGAGCCGCAGCGCCAGCAGGCGCCGTCGATCACCTGCTCGTTGGCCAGAACCGTCTGGCAGCTCGGGCACCAGTTGACCGTCGAGCGCTTGCGGTAGGCCAGCCCGCGCTCGAACATCTTCAGGAAGATCCACTGGTTGAACTTGTAGTAGTCGGGCAGGCAGGTCGCGATTTCGCGCGCCCACGCGTAGCTGATCCCCAGCCGCTGCAGCTGCCCCTTCATGTGCGCGATGTTGGCGAGGGTCGACTGCTCCGGGTGCGTGCCGGTCTTGATCGCGGCGTTCTCGGCCGGCAGCCCGAAGGCATCCCAGCCGAAGGGATGCAGCACGTTGTACCCGCGCATCCGCTTGGTGCGCGCCATCACGTCGCCGATGATGTAGTTGCGGACGTGGCCGACGTGCGCGTGACCCGAGGGGTAGGCGAACATCTCGAGGCAGTAGTACTTCGGCCGCGCCGGGTCGATGTCGACCTCGAACGCGTCGGTCGCGGTCCATTCCTGCTGCCACTTCTTATCCAGCTGCTGCGGCTTGTAGTCGCTCATCGTGAATCGTTTATTGTACCTTCACACGTGAGCGCGAGGCGGGGTCGGGGCGGAGCAAGGTCCGCCCCTACGGAAGAATCGCGGGACGGCCTCACGACCGTGCCCTGACACACTAGCTTGACGGGGGATAGCGGAGCTCCTGACCCACCAGCTTCGCCTTATCCGCGCCCGGCTTCGGACGGAACTTCTGGACGCGCCCGTTGAAGACCTCGGCGAGATAGAGGTTGCCGTCCTGGTCGGTCGTGATCGAGTGCGGCCCGTTGAACTGTCCCGGCTGCTGGCCGGAGATGCCCCACCCGTAGAGATACTTCCCATTCAGGTCGTACTTGACGATCCGGTTGGTGCCGCCGTCGGACTCCCACAGGAACTGATCGGTGGTGATGAGATGCGCGTACGGCTGCGAGCGCACGCCGGTCGTCCACATGTCGAGGAACTTGCCGTTCTCGTCGAACACCTGGATGCGCCGGTGGCCGCGGTCGACGACGTAGAGCTTGCGGTCCTTGCTGATCTGGATGCTGTGGACGGTGTTCCATTCGTTCGGCCCGGGGTTGTTCGGATCCTTCGGCGCCGATCCCCAGTCCATCAGGAACTTGCCGTCCTTGTCGAACTTGGCGACGCGCTTGCCGCCGTAGCCGTCGCTGATGAAGAAGGTGCCGTCGGGCAGCCAGGCGATGTCGGTGGGCCGGTCGAACAGCTTGCCGGCGTCGCGCCCGCGCTTGCCGGTGGTGCCGAGCGTCATCACCAGCTTGCCGTCGTAGGTGAACTTCCAGATCACGTGCAGCTGGTCGTCGATGATCCAGACGTGCTTGTCGCGATCGTACGGGTTCATCTTGATCTTGTGCGGCCCGCGGCCGCACGGATCGGCGGCGAACATCTTCTCGAGGTGCGGCCACTCCTGCACCATCTTGCCGTTGCGATCGACGACGAAGACCGAATGGTGCCAGCGCCGCTCCCAGCCGCGCTTCTCGGTCGGCTCGCAGGTGGCGCTCAGGCCGTCGGTGTTGCCGGTGGCGGTGCGCGACGGCTGCAGCAGCGCGTAGGGCGTCCACGGTTTCGCGTTCGCCGGCAGCGGCAGCTCGCCGCGCTGCGCGATCCAGATGCGGTCGGGGGTCTCGGCGTAAACGGCGCCGACCGATCCCCACGTCCAGCCGGCGTGCTTCACGCCGTCAGCACCATCCGGCAGCGGCTGCGGCCAGTTCTGCACCAGTTCGTAGGGACCGAACTCCTCCTGGCCCCCTTTCTCCTGCCCCGCCTGCGCGCCGACGAGCAGCACCGCGCAGGCGACGAGACCCGTCGCCACGAGCACCGTGGCCGACCTGATAGGAACACGCATGATGACCCACTCCTTTCGCCGCAACTGACGCGTGGACGAAATCGAGGAAACGGCGGCTATTCTAGCCGCAACCGAGTTCCGGTAATAGGAATTGCTGGCGAGCGGCGGCTGCGGCATTCTCCGGGATCCGGATAACGATCACTGACACCCCGTCACGGGGTACGGAATTATGAACCACGGAGACGCGGAGACTCGGAGAGCAGTCTCTGAGTCTCTGAGTCTCTGAGACCTCTGTGGTTACTTCCGTCGGAGTCCCACGTGCCCGCTTCGGCGCGTCACGTCGTTGGTTGCCACGCGCCTGTTACACTGCGCGGCATGTGGACGTGGTATGCGGTCGTCGCGATGATTTGCTTCGCCGCGATGCAGTTGTCGTTCAGGCATCTCAGCGAGCGCGGTGTCGACTCGGCAGCGATGCTGCTGCTGCTGTTCGCCTTCGGCACCGTGCCGTATCTCGTGCACGTCCGCGCCATGCGCACGCCGCTCCCGACCGGCGCGGCCGCGATCGCGCTGCTCGCCGGCACGGCGTTCCTGAGCTATGTCGGCAACCTGTTCTCGGTGAAGGCGGTCGCCGAAGCGCCCAATCCCGGCTACGCCATCGCCATCGTCAGCCTGCAGGCCGCGGTCGTCACGCTGGCGGCGGCGCTGATGTTCGGCCTCAGCGTGGCGTGGCCCCAGGTGCTCGGCATCGCCCTCTGCGCCGCGGGGGTTGCGCTGATTGTGATTTAGCGTCCGCTTCGCGCGCTCCGCGCCGCCTCGACCGCGTCGCGTCCGCGGCTCGACGCGATTCCGCTCTCGGGCCATGGCGACGGCGCGCCGTTGAGCGCGTCGATCGCGGCGTCGAGCGAGCCGGCCAACGCCGGCAGATCGTATCCACCCTCGACCACCGCCACGAGGCGGCCGCGGCAGCACTCTTCCGCGAGGGCTTTCAGCTCGCGCGTCATCGCGCCGAACGCCGGCGTGGTGACGCGCATGCCGCCGAGCGGATCGCGCTCGTGCGCGTCGAAGCCGGCGGACACGACGACCAGGTCCGGCGCGAACTGGCGCACCACCGGGACGACGACCTCCGAGAACGCGATCTGGTAGTCCTCGTCGACCGCGCCAGCGTCGAGCGGCAGGTTGACGGTGAACCCGCGGCCGCTGCCGTGGCCGGTCTCGTCGGCCGCGCCGGTGCCCGGGTAGTACGGGAACTGGTGCAGCGAAACGTAGAGCACCTCGGCACTGCGCTCGAAGATATGCTGGGTGCCGTTGCCGTGGTGCACGTCGTAGTCGACGATCGCCACTTTCCGCGCCCCGAGCGTCAACGCGTGCGCCGCGCCCACCGCCGCGTTGTTGAACAGGCAGAAGCCCATTGCGCGATCGCGCTCGGCATGGTGTCCCGGCGGCCGCACCAGCGCGGCTGCGGCGTGCCCGGTCGCCGCCATCACCCGCTCGACGGCGTCCACGCACGCGCCCGCGGCGAGCAGCGCGATCTCGTGGGTCTCGGGTGAGGTGTAAGTGTCGGGATCGAGCGCGGCCGCTTTGCCCGCCAGCTGCGCCATGCGCCGCACGTGGTCCTCGTCGTGCACCCGCGCCAGCTGTTCGGTGGTGGCCGCCCGCGGCGCCACGATCTCGAGCCCGCGCGCCCGCCAGCGGCTCGCCACCGCGTCCATGGCTTCCGCGCGCTCGGGGCGTTCGGGATGCCCCGGCGGCGTCTGATGCTCGGCGAATCGCTCGGAGTGGATGAGAATGACCGGCACCGGAGATTGATTCTATTCCCCTGACGGCTTTGCTACGATGCGCCATGTCCAGACTTGCCCTTGCCGCCGCGTGTGCCGCCCTCCTCGCCGGCGTAGCGTTCGGCCCTTCGACGCGGCTCAGGGGCCAGGCCGGCGAGACCCACGAGCAGCGGCGCGCCAGGTTCCTGAAGATGTCGCGCGACGCCGAAGCGCGCGGGCTGGCCGATCCGTACAAGGGGATCACGGCGCGCGGCCAGATCGCGCCGGGCCTCTTTTCGCTGAAATCCACAGGCGTCTCCACCGCCGCGATTCGCACCGCCACCGAGCAGTTCCTCGGCGTGCTGACCAAAGAGCAGCGCGCGAAGACCGTCTTCCCGATCGACGATCCCGAGTGGCGCAAGTGGATGAACCAGGACTTCTACGTCCGGCAGGGCGTCAGCTTCCTGGAGATGACGCAGGCACAGCGCGACGCCGGCATCGCCATGCTGCGCGCCTCGCTCAGCGCGAAGGGGCTGAAGCAGACGCGCGACATCATGCGCCTCAATCACACCCTCGGCGAGCTGAACGACAACGACTTCGATCGCTACGGCGAGTGGCGCTATCACATCACCGTGATGGGCACGCCGTCGGCGACCGACCCATGGGGCTGGCAGTTCGACGGCCACCATGCCATCGTGAATTACTTCGTTCTCGGCGATCAGGTGGTGATGACGCCGTTTTTCGCCGGCTCCGAGCCGGTCGTGGCCACCTCGGGCAGGTTCGCCGGCACCTCGATCCTGCAGGAGGAGCAGAACCGAGGCCTCGAGATGGTTGGCGCACTCGACGACGCACAGCGGAAGCAGGCCATTCTCAAGCTGTCGAAGACCGGCAACGAGAACGTCGCCGAAGCGTGGAAGGACAACGTCACGCTCGACTACGCCGGCGTGCGTGCGTCACAGCTGACCGACGCGCAGCAGAAGCAGTTCACCAGCCTGATCGCGCTCTACGTCGACAACATGGACGACGGGCATGCGCGCGTGAAGATGGACGAAGTGCGGAAGCACCTCGGCGACACCTGGTTCGCGTGGATCGGCGGCGTCGATCCGGGCGGCGTCTTCTATTACCGGATCCACAGCCCGGTGATCCTGATCGAGTTCGATCACCAGGTGCCGGCCAACCTGAAGCATCTGGCGAAGGATCCGAACCTGCCCAACCCGCAGCACATTCACGTGGTCGTCCGGACGCCCAACGGCAACGATTACGGCAAGGACCTGCTGCGCCAGCACTACGCGCAGCGTTCGCATTAGCGCGCTAACACAATGGGTCCGCCTGAAGGCGGACACTACATCTACTGTTCGACGCGCAGCGCGATCGCTGGATCGACGCGGGTCGCCCGCCGCGCGGGGACCAGGCACGCCACCAGCGCGATCGCACCGAGCGCCGCCGGCGCGGCGATCATCGTGGCGGTGTCGCGCGGGCGAACCGCGAACAGCATCTGCCGCAGCGCGCCGCTGAACGCGATCGCCGCGGCGACGCCGATAACCAGGCCGATCGCCACCAGCCGCATCCCCTGCCCGACGACCAGCGCCAGCACATCGTCCGGCGACGCGCCCAGCGCGAGGCGCACGCCCATCTCGCGCGTCCGCTGCACGACGTGATACGCCATCACGCCGTAGACTCCGACCGCCGCAACCAGCAGCGCGAGCGCGCCGAACCCGCCCATCAACAGCATCGTCAGGCGCCGATCCGCAACCGAGGTCGAGACCACCGTCGTCATGTCGCGCAGCTGCGCCGGAGGCACCTCGGCGTCCTGCTCGCGCAGCGCCGCGCGCAACGCCGGCGCCAGCGCCATCGGCTCGATCGCCGTGCGCACGACCACGGTGAGGGCGCGCGCCTGCGAGCCGGGCGAGAAGTGGCGGAACTGCGCCAGCGGAAAGAACATCTCCGGACGCGCCGGCCGATCGAGACCGCGATGACGCACGTCGCCGACGATGCCGGCCACGGTCCGCCAGGGTTGCGTCACGGCGCCCGACACCTTCAACCGCTGACCGAGCGCGTCGCCCGCCGGGAAAAACGACCGCGCCGCGGTTTCGTTGAGGAACAGCACCGGCACCGCGGCGTCGGCATCGTCGGATCGCTGCAGCAGCCGGCCGCTGACGAGACGGATGCCGAGGGCTTCGAAGTAGCCGGGCGTGAGCGCGTACCAATCGGCGGCGCCGTAGTGCCGGCGCCCTTCGATCGCGCGGCCGTCGACGTCGAAGCTCCAGTCGCCCGATGCGACCGACAGCGGCAGCCCGGTCGCGGCGCCGGCGATCTGCGCGCCCGGCAGGGCGCGGACGCGATCGAGCAAGGCGTCGAAAAACAGGCCGACGTCCCGCTGCGCCGGGTAGCGCACCGCGGGCAGCGAAACGCGCATCGTCAGCACGTGATCGGCGCGGATGCCGGACGGCACCCGTACGAGATTGACGAAGCTGCGGATCACCAGGCCCGCGGCCACCAGCAGCGCCACGGCCACCGCCACCTGGCCCACGACCAGGGCCGCGCGCAGCCGTCCGCGGAGTCCATCGGTGGCGCCGCGGCCGCCGGCGGTGAGCGCATCGTTGACGCCATCGCGCGAGATCTGCATCGCCGGGATCAAGCCGAAGACCAGCCCGGTGCCGACGGCGAGCGCAATCGTGAACAGGAGCACCGGCACGCTCAACTGCATGTCGGCGACGCGCGGCAGCGTGGTGGGATCGACCATCAACACCAGCCGCTGGCACGCCGCGGCGACGGCCAGCCCGAGCGCGGCGCCGGCGAGCGCGAGCACGCACGCTTCGGTGAGCAGCTGGCGCACCAGCCGGAAGCGGCTGGCGCCGAGCGCGGTGCGCACCGAGAGCTCGCGGCGCCGCACTTCGCCGCGCGCGAGCAGCAGGTTGGCGACGTTGGCGCAGGTCATCAGCAGCACCAGGCCGACGGCGGCGAGGAGCGTCAACACGATCGGCTGCGACGGGCCGACCAGATCGGTGCGCAGCGGCCGAAGCAGGATGCCCCAGTTCGGCTGCGTGTGCTGTTCGGGATATTCCCGCTTCAGGCCGGCGATCACTCCGGCCATGTCCGCCGACGCGGCCTCGAGCGAAACGCCGCCCTTCAGCCGGGCGACGGCCGACAGATAGTGCCCGCCGCGCCGGCTGCGCGGGGCCGCGGGATCGAAGCTGAGCGGCAGCAGCATCGAGACCGGTTGATCCGATCCGAACTCCGCCGGCAGGGTAAACGGCGCTGGCATGACGCCGACGACTTCCTGGCGATCGCCGTTGACCATGATCGTCTTGCCGACGATGGCCGGATCGGCGTGATAGCGACGCTTCCACAATCGATCGCTGAGGATGATCACCCGCGGTGCGCCGGGAATGGCTTCCTCGGCTCGAAACCCGCGGCCGAGGGCGGGCTGCACGCCGAGCACGTCGAACGTGTTGGGCGTCACGAACCCGCCGAGGATACGCTCCGACTCGATCGCGTCGCCGGTCAGGTTGACGAAATTCACGGCGGTGGCCGCGAGCGTGAGCGTCCGCGAACGCTCCGAGTAATCGAGAAACTCGGGATCCGACAACGCAAGCTCCGGATTGCCGTCCATCCGGTTGTACAGAGCGACCAGGCGATCCGGATCGGCGTAGGGCAGTGGCCGCAGCAGCACGGCGTGGACGACGCTGAACATCGCGGTGTTGGTGCCGATGCCGAGCGCCAGCGTGATGACGGCGACGGCGACGAACCCCGGGTTGCGGCGCATGCCGCGTAGCGCATAGCCGAGATCCTGGCGCAGCTGCGCAAGGTGCTCGCGCGGGCCGATGGCGACCAGATCGGCAATCGCGTGCAGCCACACGCCGGTGCGCGCGAGCCGGCCCCCGGCGTCGCGCTGCTGCTCGCGGAAGACCTGCTCCATCTCGCGCCCGTAGTCGGCGCGGAAGTCGAACGGCAGCAGCCGCAGCAGGCGGCGGAACAGCTTCGTCTCGATCATGTCAATCGGGCCTTTGGAATCAGGCTCTTCGCCCGCGCCATGCCGAGCGCGGTCTCCATGCGGCGCGCTTCGGCGATGGCGACGCTGCGGCCGAACTCGGTGAGCCGGTAGTAGCGCCGCCGCTCGTCGTCGAGCGCGGCATCGGGCCGCTCGTCCGATTCGGCGACGATGCCATCGCTGACGAAGCGGCGGATGATCGCGTAGAGCGTGCCCGGGCTGAGGGTGACGCTGCCGTCGGTGCGGCGCTCGACTTCCTTGAGGACGGCATAGCCGTGCTTCTCGCCGTCGGCCAGCGCGATCAACACCTCGAACATCGCCGGCGTCAGCGGCAGACACTCGTCGGGAATGCGGCGTTTCGTCATAGGGACGTTATACTATGACGTTAGACGGCATAGTTCGGGAAAACGTTCGGGCGGGGCTGAAGCCCCGCCCTGCGTACGGCCCGCCACACGCAACAGCTCAACGCGGCGGCAGCTCCGGTAGCTCCAGGTCGGGGCGCCGCGCCGTCGCGACCGTATCGCCCGACGCGGCAGCGCGAAACACACCGTCCTCGATGGTCAGGCGGACGTCGACGAATTCCGGCAGGCTGCCGCCAGGCGCCCTGTGCAGCTGCAGGAGGAAACCCACCTGGACGGGCGCCGACGCGCCGGCCGTCACCACGTTCCCTCTTTCGGCGCGGAAGACGCCCGGCCCCGTGGAACGCCCGGAACAGCCGCCAGATCCTGGCTCCCACCACCAAACGCCGTGCGCGTCCGCTGCATCGACGGCGACGCACAATCGCTGAGACACGACGCCGGTATCGATCGGCGATGCGGTGACGAGGTAACGGGGAGTCTCGGGAGTCGAGCGGGGGCCCGTTCGACAGGCGGCAACCGCGGCGGCGAGAAGCACGACGACTGACGCGCGCATCTGAGGTCCTTCCACAATATGATCGCGGCGCCGAGGCTGTTTGTTAACAGCGGCGGCCGAATCCGCAGGAACGGGGTCTAAGCTCTTCGACGAAGTCCGTCACTCAGCCACGGAGGTCGACCCATCGTGGACACTGTCCTGCAGGACCTTCGCTACGCCCTGCGCACGGCGCGCCA
>Ga0111538_10009998_pt1 | contig 12633 bp, 9 predicted proteins | sample SoiMethybrSBSTD1_FD_79669 | JGI IMG/M metagenome (GOLD analysis project Ga0111538, IMG submission 79669) | Bulk soil microbial communities from a Populus tree surrounding site in Tennessee, USA - Soil MetaG P. TD hybrid SBSTD1 (version 2)... | ecosystem: Environmental > Terrestrial > Soil > Tree...
ATCTTCACCGGCGCGCCGGTGGCGTCCTTGACGAGCGGCGGCAGCAGCACCTGCGAGTGGGCCACGCGCAGCGCGATGTCGAACGTCGTGGAGATGCGCGGGTCGACGCCCGGGTCGTAGCCGCGGTAGGGCCCCACGTGCCGCTCCACCGCGCGCCGCCCGAACACGGCGGGCAGCAGCTCGCGGTACACCTGCTGCTGGAAGCGCGCGATGTTGATGGCGCGGGCGCGCTGGAAGCGCTGCTCGTCGGTGGTCAGCTCGGGATGGTGCGCCGCCACCCACTCCGCGTCGCGGTTGTGGTTGCGGAAGAAGAGCGAGTGGACCGCGTCGAGGTACAGGTTCTCGTCCACGCGGTTGTCGCCGGAGGCCGACACCGCGTTGTTCACCTCGTCGAAGGCGCCGCAGTCGTTGGGGGCTCCGGGCCCGAAGGGGATCTCGCCGTCGGGGGCCGTGCGCATCTTGCCCGTTCCGTCGTTGGCGCGCAGGAAGGAGTTCAGCGCGTCCGTGTTGGCGTAGATGATGCTCAGGTCGAGGAAGCTGGTGACGTCGTTCAAGGGCACGCTGGTGGCCGCCTCGTCGTCGGGGACGAGGGCCGCGGCCAGGGGGAAGCTGGAGCGGCGGTGCGTGAACTTCGCCGGGGGCACGGTGACCGAAAACGGCCCGTTGAAGTACGTCCAGGTGGCGCCGTCGACGAACGTGTAGCGGGTCGCGTCGGCCAGCGCGACCGTCACCGTCCCGTCGGCGTTGACGGTGGAGGCCGCCGTGCAGGGGAAGTAGTAGATGGTGGTGAGGCTGGTCTCGGCGATCTTCTGGCACAGCGGATCGGTGGCCGCGAACTGGAAGTCGGGCGCCGTGATCGCCGGCGGGGAGAAGACGATGTGGGCCTTGGTCAGGTCGTGGGTGAGCGCCTGGCCGAAGGCGACCGCCAGCTGGTTCAGCCGGTACCCCTCCTGCGGGTGCTGGCCCCGCACGAGCCGCGCGGGCGGGATCAGGACCGTCTCGAAGGTCCCGATGCCCGGGATCGGATCCTGGGCCAGGAAGAGGTTCGAGAGCTCGCGCGCGCTGGGCGCCGACGGGCTGCGGGGCTCGAAGCCGTCGACGCGGATGAAGATGCTGCCCGCCTTGCCGCGGTCGAGCGGCGCGTAGCAGCTTCCATCCAGGGGCCGGTCCTCCGGGAGGCACGGCGGGGCCGCTACCGCGGCCGACCAGTGCCCGGATCCAGGCAGGACGAGAAGGCACGCCAACACCAGCAGGAAACGCCAATTCTGGGCCATGGGTCACTCCTTTCGCGCGGGTCGCCACAGCATACTTCAGGTACTCATTTCGTATACAAGAATCGTGGGACCAAGGTCCCATTGCCGGCGCGGCGGGACGGAGGACACCATCCGCCCGTCCCGGACGCCGGGGAGGAGACCCATGGCTATTCCTCGTGTCACGTCGATCCTGGCGCTCTCGCTGTGCGTGCCGGCCCCGGGCCGCGCGGCCGACCCGCTCCCGTCCTGGAGCGACACCGCGCCCAAGAAGGCGGTCATGGCCTTCGTCGAGAAGGTCACCGCGGCCGGCTCGCCCGACTTCGTGCCGGTGGCGGAGCGCATCGCCACCTTCGACAACGACGGCACGCTCTGGGCCGAGCAGCCGGTGTATTTCCAGGTCCAGTTCGCGCTCGATCGCGTGAAGGCCCTTGCCCCGCAGCACCCGGAGTGGAAGACGCAGGAGCCGTTCAACCACCTGCTGGCGGGTGACATGAAGGCCTTCATGGCCGGCGGCGAGAAATCGCTGATGGCGGCCATCGCGGTGGCGCACAGCGGCATCACCACCGACGAGTTCGCGCAGGTCGCGAAAGACTGGCTGGCCACGGCCAGACACCCGAAGACCGGGCGCCCCTACCCGCGGATGGCCTACCAGCCGATGCTGGAGCTGCTGGCCTACCTGCGCGCGAACGGCTTCAAGACGTTCATCGTCTCCGGCGGGGGCGTGGAGTTCCTGCGCGCCTTCGCGGAGGAGACCTACGGCATCCCCCCCGAGCAGGTGATCGGCAGCCAGGGCAAGCTCAAGCTGGAGGTGCGCGGCGGCAAGCCCGTGCTGGTGAAGCTGCCCGAGGTGCAGTTCGTCGACGACCACGCGGGAAAGGCCGTCGGCATCCAGACCTTCCTGGGCCGCCGGCCCATCGCCGCCTTCGGCAACTCCGACGGCGACCTCGAGATGCTCCAATGGACGGCGGCCGGGGCGGGCGCGCGCCTGGCCCTGGTCGTCCACCACACCGACGCCGAGCGGGAATGGGCCTACGACCGCACGTCGCACATCGGCAAGCTCGACAAGGCCCTGGACGAAGCGAAGGCCCGGGGCTGGACGGTGGTGGACATGAAGACCGACTGGAGCGCCATCTTCGCCAAGTGAGGGGCGCTACAATCCCTCCTCCATGACCACCAGGACGGACCGGGTCGCGGTCGTCACCGGGGCGGCGCAGGGCATCGGCCGCACCACGGCGGAGCTCCTGGCCGCGCGCGGCTACGCGCTGGCCCTGGCCGACCTGCAGCCGGCGGCCGACACCCTGGCCGCGGTGCGCGCGGCCGGGGCCGAGGCGCTCGAGGTGGTGGGCGACCTCACCGACGAGGAGGTGGTCGAGCGCCTGGCCGCCGCCGTGGGCGAGCGCTGGGGCCGGGCCGACGTGCTGGTGAACAACGCCGGCATCAGCTTCATCGCGGCCAGCGAGACGGTGGCCGCCCGAGACTACCGCCGCGTGCTGGAGGTGAACCTCGTGGCGCCCTTCCTGCTGGCGCGGGCCTTCGGCCGGCTCATGCTCGAGCGGCGGCGGGGCAGCATCGTCAACGTGGCCTCGATCGCGGGGCTGTTCGGCGTGGCCGAGCGGGCGGCCTACAACGCCTCCAAACACGGGCTGGTGGGGCTCACGCGCACGCTGGCCGCGGAGTGGGGCGGACGGGGCGTGCGCGTCAACGCCGTGTGCCCGGGCTGGGTGAAGACGCAGATGGACGACAGCGCCCAGGCCGACGGCCTCTACTCCGACGCCGACATCCAGGACCGCGTGCCCATGGGCCGCTTCGCCGCCCCCGACGACGTGGCCCGCGCCATCGCCTTCCTGGCCGACGACGGCGAGAGCGCGTTCGTCAACGGCCACACCCTGGTCGTGGACGGCGGCTGGACCGCCGACGCCAGTTGGCAGTCCCTGCGCCTCAAGAACCGCTGAACGCTAGGCGGTGACCGGCGCGCGCGGCAGCGGCACGGCCGCCGCCGCCACCCCGCACAGCGCCACCACGGCCGCCAGCACGTAGAAGGCGCTGGCGTAGGAGCCGGTGGCGGCGACGCAGCGCGCCAGGAGCAGCGGGCCCAGGCCCGAGGCCAGCACGGTGAGGATCTGGGCCGCGCCCTGGATGCGGCCCAGGTGGGCCCGGCCGTACACGCGCCCCCAGAAGGTGAAGAAGATGACCATCACGAAGCCGCCGGCCAGCCCCATCACGGCCGCGTAGGCCACCACGTGGGCCTCGCGGCTCACCAGCGGCAGGGCCAGCAGCGCCCCCGTGAGGAGCAGCATGGCCACCGCCATCAGCCGGCGCAGCGAGCCCTTCTCCGCGAAGGCGCCGCCGGCGAAGTTGCCCACCAGCGCGACCAGGGCCGTCACCACCAGCGAGCGGTAGTAGGTGGCGGGAGTGAAGCCGCGCTCGGCCAGGATCGACTCGTTGAAGAGCGCGATGCCGGAGGCCACCAGGCCGTACACCGCCGCCCCCAGCGCGAACACCCAGAACGCGGGCGTGGCCAGCGCCTCACCCAGGGAGGCGCCGGCCGCGGCCGGGGCGTCGAGCGGCCGGGCGCCGCCCCCGTCCACCTCCAGTCCGCACGACTCCGGCGTGGAGCGCGCGAGGGCCCAGCAGAGCGGCGCCACGCCGGCCAGGAGCGCCCAGCCGATGCCGGCCCAGGCCGCGCGCCAGCCGCTGGCGCCCACCGCCGCGCCCACGGCCGGGAACGCGGCCATGAAGCCGATGCTCATGGCCAGCGCGTAGATGCCCATGGCCAGCGGGAGCCGGCGCGAGAACCACTTCCCCACCAGGGCCAGGCTCACCACGGAGAGTGCGCTCTGGCCAAAGCCGCGTGTCAGCGTGACCAGGGCCAGCAGACCGGCGAAGGTCGTCACCCGGCTCATGGCCAGGACCACCAGGCCCAGCGCCGCCGTCACCACGGTCAGGACCAGGCGGCTGCCCGCGCGGTCGACGAGGCGGCCGATGCCCAGGCAGAACAGCGACCCCACCAGCGTGGCCACCAGGTTGATCTCGGCGAAGGCCACGCGGCTGATCCCGAGGTCCTGGATGAGCGGCTCGGTGACGAGGCCCAGGCCCTGCGTGCGTCCGGGCAGCGTGGCCACCATGGCCAGGGCGGCCACGCCCAGGCTCACCCAGCCGTAATAGAAGGAAGGACGGACCGACCCCGGGCGCGGCAGTGCGTCCGCTTCAGCCATGAGCCACCTCCGGCGGCTCCCCCTTCGCGGCACGGTACCACGCCGCCAGCACCGCCACGAGGGCGGTCAGGCCGAGCACACGCATCGGCCCCGGCACGAACACGAAGGCCCCGCTGGCGAACATCATGAAGAAGAAGGCGCGCGCCGCCCACTCCAGGGCGCGGCCGCGGGCACGGTACCCGCGCGCGTCGCGCCACCACCAGAGCGCCTCCACCAGCCACACGACGAGGAACACCTCGTTCACCAGCAGCCCGTGGTCGAAGGCCAGGCCGGTCACGGCGCGGGTCTGCCGCGCCGTCTCGAGCGCGGCCGCCTCGTGGCTCCAGCCGTAGCGCACGTGGAGGGCCAGCGCGGTGTGCGCCAGCATCACCAGCCCGCCGGCCGTGAAGGCGGCCCGGGCCGCCCGCGCCGCGGGCGTGGCCTTCATCCACTCCGCGGCGGCCCACCCCAGCAGGCCCAGCCACGCGGTCGCTCGCACCAGCAGCTCGCCGATCGGCATGGGGATCCGCTATTCTCGTTCGAACCGATGCCGCCGCTGCTCGCCGCCCTCCTGGGCGCGCTGGTCCTGGCCGTCCTCAACACGTTCGGCGACTTCCTGTGGGCGCGCTTCGTCTCCCACCACCGCACCGTGCTGGGGCTGGTCCACGGCACCGTCCTGCTGCTCGCGCTGGGCCTGTTCCTCGGCCTCCTGCGCGCGCGCCCGCTGCGCGGCGCGCTCTCGGGCGCCGCCGTCGGCCTGCTGGCCGCGCTGTCGTTCTACGCGCTGGCGCCGCTGCTGGGATGGGGAGCGCTGTTCGTGAGCTGGATGGCGCTCTGGGTCGGCTTCGCGGCCGTGGACGCGCGCCTGCGCGGAGCCGCCGTCCTGCGGGCGGCCCTCACGCGCGGGCTGCTGGCGGCGCTGGGGTCCGGCCTCGCGTTCTACGCGGTCTCCGGCATCTGGACGAAGCCGGCGCCCGGCGGGCCGGATTACGCGTACCACTTGCTCTGCTGGACGATCGCCTTCCTGCCCGGCCTGGCCGCGCTGGTGCTCCAAACCGATACGCGCGCGCGGCGGGCCTGATTCGGGTTTCTGGACGCCGCCGGCCGGATCCAGCCGGCCGCACCGCGCAAGTCGTTGCCCTTCAGGGCGCGGTCTCCGCGCGCCGCGCTGGCGCAGAAGTTGCCACAACGGGCGCCCATGGCACTCCACACCGGCACCGGTCGTGCGCTCAGTCCGCCGCGCGCCCTGCTGTACGGAGCGGGCGCGATCGGCGCGATCGACTTCCTCTACCCCACCCTCTTCGCCCTGCTGCACGGACGGCCGTGGTACCGGCCCTGGCACGGCGTGGCCTACGCGGTGCTGGGGCCCGCCGCCCTCACGGGTGGATACGCCTCCGCGCTGCTCGGGATCCTGCTCCACTTCACGGTGGCCGCCTGCATCGCCTGGGTCTACCTGATCGCGAGCCGCTGGCTGCCGATCCTGCGCGAGCGCTTCCTGGCCGGCGGCCTCGTCTTCGGCGCCATCGCCTTCTTCGTGATGAACCGGGTGGTGATCCCGCTGACGCGCATCGGCCGCCAGGAGTTCAAGTGGTCGGCCTTCGCCATCGGCGGGCTTCTGATCCACGTCTTCCTGTTGGGCCCGGCCGCCGCCTACTTCGCCAGCCGGGCCGCCTGGCGGGATCCGAAGCGCTGAATATCGGCCCCGAGGCCGTTCACTGGCACGGATCTCGCACTACGAAATGGTGGAGGTCCGCCCATGAGCACCATCCCACTCGATCGTCCGCGCACCATCGAACGCCGCCTGCGCCCGCGAACGGGGGGATCGCGCTCTCTCTTCGACCAGTTGATCCTGTCGGGGGGCAAGGGGAAGGGGCGCGCGCGCCTGCGTGCCCTGCTGTTGCCGGCGACCCTGACCCTGCACGTCATCGTCCTGGCGGCGGTCGTGCTGATCCCGCTCTTCGCCTCCGAGGAGCTGCCGCAGCCGACGACCCGCGGCGGCATCCGCGCGTTCTTCGTGGAGCCGGAGGCCGCGCCGCCGCCTCCACCCCCGCCGCCGGCCCCTCCCAAGGCTGCCGCGACGGCGCCGAAGCCCACCCAGGTGAAGGCGCCCGTGCCGACCAAGGCCCCGGAGTTCGTGGCCCCCCTGGAAACGCCGCCCGACATTCCGGAGGCGCCCGTGGCCGGTGCCGAGGGCCTGGCCACCGCCGATGCGGGCGGCACCGAGGGGGGCGTGGAGGGCGGTGTGCCCGGGGGCGTGGAAGGCGGCGTGGTCGGAGGCGTGGAAGGCGGCACCCCGGGCGGCGTGCCCGAAGCGGCTCCGCTGCCGGAGCCGTCGGCTCCCGCGGGCCCGGTGCGGGTTGGCGGCCAGATCAAGGAACCCCGGAAGGTGAAGAACGTCGCGCCCACGTATCCGGACATCGCCAAGCAGGCGCGGGTCCAGGGCGTGGTTGTGCTCGAAGCCACCATCGACGCCTCGGGCCACGTCGACAACCTGCGTGTCCTGCGCGGGGTCCCGCTGCTGAACGAGGCGGCCATCGCCGCCGTCAAGCAATGGGTCTACTCGCCCACGCTCCTGAACGGCACACCGGTCCCGCTCATCATGACGGTGACGGTGAACTTCACGCTGGGCAGCTAGAACCGATAGGCCAGCCGGGCGTAGATGAAGCGGCCGTTGAACCCGAACGGCGAGATCGAGGGGAAGGTCTGCACCAGGAACGATGAGTTGGCGGCCAGCAGCGGGTCGGGGAAGTTGTCGAAGATGTTCTGCACGCCCACGCCGAACGTGTAGTGGTCGCGCCGGTAGGTCAGCTCGACGTCGGCCACCAGCTCGGCACCGAACGTCTGGTCGTTGGCCACCACGTTGGTCGGGAAGCAGTACTCGCCGTAGCGGCTGCCCCGCAGCAGGGCTCCGAAGCCGCCCTTCTGCCAGTCGGCGGTGAGGCGCATGTTGTCCTGGGGCTGCGCGCACGTCACGCGCTGCGTCTGCTCCCGGTCGAACAGCACGTTCTCGAGGCCGGCCAGCACGGGCGGTGTGGCGATGGAGCCGGTGAGGTCGGTGTCGTTGCGGTTGTAGTCCGCCTGCAGGCGCAGGTTGCTGGTGCCCAGGTCGAGGCGGTAGTTGGCGGCCACGTCCATGCCCCGCGTCTTGGTGTCGATGGCGTTGGTGAAGAAGCGGGCGCCCGAGGCGCCGAAGGGCTCGATGATGGGCTGGATGCGGCCGCCGGTGAAGTTGCCGGAGAACACGACCCGCCCGTCGATGTCGATGCGGTAGAAGTCCACGGTCAGGTCGAAGGCGGCCGCGGGGCTCCACACCAGCCCGCCCGAGAAGTGCACCGACTGCTCCGCCTTGAGGTCGGTGGCTCCCAGGGCCCGGGCCACCGCGCTGTCCACCGCGAAGGTGCCCACCTCCACCGGCGTGACGGCTCCGTTTACGGTGATGAAGTTGGTGCTGACGGCGGAGAAGTTGGACTGGGCCAGCGACGGGGCCCGGAAGCCGGTGCTGGCCGCGCCGCGGAGCAGGAAGCGCTGGCCCAGCTCCAGGCGCGCGGTGAGCTTGCCGTCGGCCGTGTTGCCGAAATCGGAGTAGTGCTCCAGGCGCCCGGCCAGGCCCACGCGCAGGTGCTCCAGCACGTCGGCCTCGAGGTCCAGGTAGCCGGCCACGCTGTCGCGCGAGGCGTCCACCGCGTTCGAGGGGCGGAACCCGGGGAACACTTGGGCCCCGGCGGGGGCGCGGCCGCCGAACTGGTCGCGCACGCCTCCGTCCAGGTACGAGTTCGGCTCCCCGGCCACGATCTGGAAGTTCTCACGCCGGTACTCGGCGCCGAAGGCCACGTTGAGCGGGCCGGCCAGGCCCGCGTCCACCGTGCGCGACACGTCGGCGTTGCCCACGAACTGGTTGAAGGCCAGCGCGCCCGAGTCGAACTCGGTCTGGTTGGAGGTCGGCCCCAGCGACGTGTTGAGGCTGTTGACCACGTTGAAGTCGAACCGGTTGTGCCCGTACTGCGCGGACAGGTCGTAGAACCACGCCCCCCCCGCCACGCCACGCAGGCCCACGGTGCCGGAGGCGTCGGTCACGTCCGGCTGGATGGTGGGCAGGAAGCCGAGCGGGTAGATCTGCGGCCAGTTGCGCGCGTCGAGGGCCCGCCGGAAGAAGCCGCCGTGGGAGCCTTCGCGCCTGCTCACGCCGCCGAAGGTGTAGAGCGTGCCCGAGTCGCCGGAGCCCAGGGGAAAGGACGCGTTCACGAAGCTGAGGACGTCGGTCTCCTCCGAGTCCCCCCAGTGGTGGTTCGGCTGGCCGACCGGGTTGTTCCCTCCGTCGCCGGCCCGGATCTGGTCGCGCAGGTCGGGCGTGGCCCGGTTGGTGCCGTTGCGGTTGCGGTATTCGGCGGCCGCGAAGACGGACGAGCGCCCCGACTGCCACCCGTAGCTGGCCGCACTTTCGGTGAGGGCTCCGTCGTTGTGGTCGACGTCGGCGCCGGTGAGGTCGGTGAAGCTGCCCGCGGTCAGGCCGCCCTTCCCGGACAGGGTGAAGGGCTGCTGGCCCGACTTGAGCACGATGTTGATCACGCCCGCGATGGCGTCGGAGCCGTACTGCGCGGCCGCGCCGTCGCGCAGCACCTCGATCTTCTCGATGGACGAGGCCGGGATGGCGTTCAGGTCCACGCCGGTGGTGCCGCGGCCGATGACGGCGCTGGTCACGATGTGCGCGCTCTGGTGGCGGCGCTTGCCGTTGACCAGCACCAGCACCTGGTCGGGCCCCAGCCCGCGCAGGGTGGCCGGCCGCACCGTGTCGGCGCCGTCGGCCAGGGTGGGGCGCGGGAAGTTGAAGGAGGGGGCCAGGGCCTGGATGATCGCGCTCGTCTCGCTGGCGCCCGTGGCCTCGATCTGCCGCACGGTGAACACGTCCACCGGCACCGCCTTCTCCGACTCCGCTCCGGGGGCCCGCGAGCCGACCGTGACCTCCTCGTGGAACGAGAGGCCGAGCGCGAAGTCCTCCGCGTGGCCCTCGGCCGAGACGTGGACCTGCTTCAGCGCCGGCCGCAGGCCGGCGGCGCTGGCGCGCAGCTCGACCGTCTTGCCGGCCGCGTCGGCGGGCAGCTTCAGCTCGTAGCGGCCGTCGGCGCCCGTGGTCGACGAGAGGCCCAGGCTCTCGATGGCCACGGTGGCCCCGGGCAGGGCCAGGCCGTCGTCGCGGCTGGTGACGAGCCCCCGGACCGCGATGTCCTGGGCCTGCGCGAACGGCGCCGCGGCGAGCAGCACGAAGAGGAGGGGGGTGGCGATCTTCATGGCAACGCTCCTTGGACGAAGACGGCTCCAACGGCTCACGGCAGTACGCCTCGCGTCCGTCCGAGGATGCGCCCCCGGACGACGTGGCTGAATCGGGAGGACTCCCTATTTTGGGCGGGCGGGCTCCGCGCCGCCCGCGAGGATCGCCCCCGCGCGCCCGGCCGCTTCCGAGCGGCTGCGCGCGCCGAGCTTGGCCAGCACGGAAGAGACGTGATGATCCACCGTCTTGGCCGAGACGTAGAGGCGCTCCGCGATCTGCGCGTTGCGCAGGCCCTCGGCCACCAGGCGCAGGACGTCGAGCTCGCGCATGGTGAGGCCGGAGGGATTGCCGCGCGTGGACGGGCGCGGGCGCCGCGCCAGGTCGCGCACGCCGCGGGCGCGCAGCCGGCGGCCCACGCGGTCGGCCATCGGCAGCGCCCCCAGCCGCTCGAACGTCTGGTGCGCCTCCCGCAGCGCGTCCTCGTCGTCGAGGTCGGCCAGGGCCATGGCCGTCTCGTAGGGGGCTCCGATGGCACGCCAGCGCACGGCGGCCTCGCGCGCCTGGCCGTTCATCTGCAGCGCGTAGGGCTCGGCCGCGCGCGGCGGCGGATCCTGCAGGCCGCCCGCGCGCCAGAGCCAGAAGCCCAGCTCGCCGATGGCCCAGGGGCGGTCCCGGTCCACGGCCAGCTCGAAGGCCGGCGTGGCCACCGCCCGTGCGCGCTCCAGGTCGCCCTGCAGCCAGGCCGCCTCCGCGCGCGCGGCGCCCACGGGAACGATGCGCTGCAGCTCGCCGGTGCCCGCGGCCAGGGCCCAGGCTTCGTCGAGCACGTCCCCGGCCGGCGCGCCGCCGCGCCGCGTGCGCACGCGGCCCTGGACGAGGAGGGCCTGGATGCGTCCGGGCGCAGCCAGCCGCGGGTGCTTGAGCATCTCCTCCGCCAGCCCCGCGGCCTCGGCGTACCGCCCGGCCCAGAACTCGCACTGGGCCAGCCAGCCCGTCAGGCAGAGACGCCACGCATCGAGGTCGTGCTCCACGCAGTATTCGAGGCCGGCCTGGAGGGGGCCGCGCGCCGCGTGCAGGCTGCGGGCCACGACCGCGGAGGAGGAGAGGTTCGTGTAGGCGCGCGCCACGTCCTCCTCGCGCCCCAGCTCCAGGGCCAGGGCCAGGCCGCGCTCCAGCTCCTGCAGGTCGGCGGCGCCGCTTCCGAGGTGGCTCCGCGCCGCGCCCACGTTGATGAGCGCATGGCACAGCACCTCGCGATCGCCCAGCCGCTCGGCCAGGGCGATGGCGCGGTTGCCCCATTCCACCGCCTCCGGGGCGCGCGCGGCCAGCATGTGGAGCTGGGCCAGGTTCGTGTAGGCCCAGGCGAGCTGCCGCCCTGGTCCGGCCGCCTCCAGCACCGCCAGCGACTCCATCGCGTGGCGCTCCGCCTCCCGGTTGCGGCCCAGGAACCAGAAGAGGCGCGAGAGCCAGCGGTGGCTCTCCCCCACCTTGGCCACGTCGCCGACGTCGCGCCAGATGGCCAGGGCGGAGAGGCGGGCCCCCAGCGCCTCCTCGATCTGGCTGGTGAGGTAGCACTCGTAGGACCGCAGCTCATGGAGGCGCGCGCGGGCCGGTGGCGGCAGGGCCTCCGACCAGCGCACCGCCCGCCCGTACTGGGCCGCCGCCTCGCGGTGCGAGCGCAGCTCGGCCGCCCGCCGGGCCGCGCGCGGGGCCAGATCGAGCACGGCCTCTCCATCGCCCGCCGCCTCCGCGTGATGGGCCAGCGTGGCCAGCGCGTCCGGGTGGGACGACGACCGGCGCCGCGCGGCCAGCGCCCTGCCGTGCAGCGTGGCCCCCTGGGCGGACGGCATCGCCTCCAGGATGGCCTCGCGCGACAGCTCGTGGCGGAAGGCCACCAGGCCCACGTCCCGCACCAGGATGCCGGAGCCGAGGCACTCCTCGAGCGCGTCGTCGTCCACACCCTCCACCTCGGCCAGCAGCGCGGGACGGAAGCGCGGGCCGAGCACGGCCGCGGCGTCCAGCGCGCGCCGCGCGAGCGGGCTCAAGCGCGAGGCCCGGGCCAGCACCGCGTCGCGCAACGTGGGAGGCAGCGACGCCCCGCCGGCGGCGAGGACCTCCGTCACGAAGAAGGGATTCCCTCCCGTCCGGCGGTGCAGCTCGCGGGCCTCGAGCCCGCTGCCCGCGGCCAGCGTGCCCACACCCTCGGGAGTCAGCGTGTCGAGCGTCAGCCGGCGCACGGCGGCCGACGTGGCCAGGTCGCCCAGCGCCACCCGCAGGGGATGACGGGGACCCACCTCGTCGTCGCGGTAGGTCGCCACCAGAAGGCTCCTGGTGGTGTCGAGCCGGCGCCCCAGGTAGCGGAGCAGGTCGAGGGTGGCTTCGTCGGCCCAGTGCAGGTCCTCGAACACGAGGACGTGGGGCGCGGTCTCCAGGACCTCGCGCAGCGCGGCGAACAGGCGCGCGCGCGGCGTCTCCAGGTCGAGCAGCCGCGCGAACGCGTCGCCCAGGGCGGGAGCCACGTCGACCAGCGGGCCCAGCGGCCGGGGCAGCGACAAGGCGTCGCAGGACCCCCACAGCAAGCGCACCTCCGGGGCCAGCGTGCGCGTGAAGTGGCGCACGAGGGCCGTCTTGCCGACGCCGGCCTCTCCGGCCACGAGCACCAAGCGGCCGCGCGCGGACTCCGCCTCGCCCGCCAGCCGGGCGAGCTCCTCCAGCGGCCGTGCGCGCTCCAGCAGGTCCACCGTACAGCCTCCGTGGCCATATTGTAGCCACCGGAGCCGCCGGCCGGCCCGATGCGCCGGGCCGGCCGGCACGTTGCGCCCTCCTCAGTTCGACGGCGGTGTCCGCACCAGGGTCACGACCAGGGGCAACGTCTCCACGGTGCCGCTGACCCAGGGGAGCTGCTCCACGTAGACGCCGG
>Ga0111538_10009999_pt1 | contig 12632 bp, 14 predicted proteins | sample SoiMethybrSBSTD1_FD_79669 | JGI IMG/M metagenome (GOLD analysis project Ga0111538, IMG submission 79669) | Bulk soil microbial communities from a Populus tree surrounding site in Tennessee, USA - Soil MetaG P. TD hybrid SBSTD1 (version 2)... | ecosystem: Environmental > Terrestrial > Soil >...
GAATCGACGGCCGAACCGGCGCCTATGTCATAATGCCCGCCGAATTTTTTCTCTACGGACACCCACCTCCTCATGGACTCTCTGCTCGACTTCTTCATCAGCACCGCGGCCGCCCAAGGCGCGGCGCCGGCACCGGGTCTTGGCTCGGGTCTCGGCGGCTTGCTGCTGCCGGTCATGCTCATCGTCGTCTTCTACTTCTTGTTGATCCGCCCGCAGCAGAAGAAGCAAAAGGAGCACCGCGCGATGGTCGATGCTCTGGCCGTCGGCACCGAGATCGTCACGGGCGGCGGCGTCCTCGGCAAGGTCACGGAAGTCGGCGAGCAGTTCCTTACCGTCGAGGTGGCCGACGGAGTCACCATCAAGGTCCAGCGGCACTCGATCAGCGCGGTGCTGCCTAAGGACACGATCAAGCACGCCTGAGACGCGAGTCACCGCACATGAACCGCTATCCGCTCTGGAAAAACCTGATGGTCTTCGGCGTCGTTGTCGTGTCAACGATCATCGCGCTGCCGAACTGGTTCGGCGACGACGAGGCGGTTCAGCTCTCGCGTACCGACGGCATGGCGATGGACGCGCCGGCGCTCGAGAAGGCCCGCACGACGCTCATGGAAGGCGGCATCGATTTCTTGTCGGCCGAGCTCGCAGGCATGTCCGTCCTGATTCGCGTCGAGACTCCGGCTGAGCAGGAGACGGTCCGCGACGCTCTGCAGAAGGCATTCGAGAACCACGTCGCCGCGCTGACGTTGTCGCCACGCACGCCGGCGTGGCTCAGGTGGCTCGGGCTCAAGCCCATGCTCCTCGGCCTCGACCTGCGCGGCGGAGTGCACTTCCTCTACGCGGTCGATCTCGATGCGGCCATCTCGCAATACCTCGAGACCTACGAGAGCGATGTCCGCACGCAGCTGCGCACCGCCATGATCCGCAACAACACTCGCATCGTCGGCACGACGCTGCGCGTGGAGCTGTTGGAGCCGGCCGATGCGGACCGCGCCGAGCAAATCCTGCGCAACCTCGACTCGGCCGATCAGCTGCTGCAGCTCGGCCAGCTCACGAGCCGGTTTACCGTCGACCCGACGCAGTTCGAGGGGCGGCCGGCATTCAACCTCAATATGACGCCGAGCGCGATCCGCGAACGCCAAGACTTCGCGATCCAGCAGAACACACTGACGCTGCGCAACCGCGTCAACGAGCTCGGTGTCGCCGAAGCCGTCGTGCAGCGGCAGGGGTTGGACCGCATCCTCGTCGAGCTGCCCGGCATCCAGGACCCGGCGCAGGCGAAGCGCGTGCTGGGCTCGACGGCCACGCTCGAGTTCCACCTCGTCGACACAGAGAACGACCCGTACGACGCCCAACGTCGCGGACGGGCGCCGCTCGGATCCGAACTGCACAACCACCGCCAGACGGGCCAGCCGATCCTATTGCGCCGCGATGTCATCGCGTCCGGCGATGAGCTCGTCGATGCCCAGCAGGGATACGAGAACGGCTCGCCGGTAGTCAACGTACGGCTCGATGCCACTGGCGCGCGCAAGATGCTCGACACGACCATCAACAACATCGGCAAGCCGATGGCCGTGCTGTTCATCGAAACCAAGCCGGGCCCGATGATCGAGCGCGATGGCAAGCAGGAGCCCGGCCCGACGGTTCGCACGGAAGAGGTCATCAACTCCGCCACGATTCAAGGCGTGTTCTCGAACCGCTTCAGGATCAGCGGGCTCTCGGTGTTCGAGGCGCGCGACCTCGCGCTATTGCTGCGCGCGGGCTCGTTGGCTGCGCCGATCGTGACGATCGAAGAGCGCACCATCGGGCCGAGCTTGGGCCGCGACAACATCGAGCGCGGCATCAACGCCACCTTGATCGGTTATCTGCTCGTCGTGATCTTCATCGGCCTTTGGTACCGCTTGTTCGGCATGCTCGCGAACGTCGCGCTGTTCGTGAACGTCATCATGATCGTGGCGGTGATGTCGCTGATACCGGGCGCGGCGCTGACGTTGCCCGGCATTGCGGGCATCGTGCTGACCGTCGGCATGTCCGTCGACGCGAACGTGCTGATCTTCGAGCGCATCCGTGAGGAGCTCGGCAACGGCAACTCGCCGCAGAACAGCATCCGGGCGGGCTGGGACAAAGCCTATACGACGATCGTCGACTCGAACCTGACGACCGTGATCGCCGCCATCGTGCTGTTCATGTTCGGCACGGGGCCGATCAAGGGCTTCGCCGTCACGCTGACGATTGGTATTGCGACGTCGATGTTTACCGCGATCACCGTCACGCGCGCACTGGTGAATCTCGTCTACGGCGGCCGCAAGAATTTGAAGTCGCTGTCGATCGGCGGGCGCCACATTCAGAGCGAGGCGGTCGCCTCGCTGACGACAAAGGCGAAAGCCTGAGCTCGGATCAGCTAACGCCGGCCGAGAACGGCGCGAGCAGCTTCGACAGCGCGGCGTAGACCTTCGGGTTGCCGGCGACGACGTTGCCGCTCTCGAGGTAACCGTCGCCGCCGTGGAAGTCGCTGATGCGGCCGCCGGCCTCGCGAATGATCAGCGCGCCGGCCGCGATGTCCCACTTGCTGAGCCCCAGCTCGAAGAACGCGTCGACGCGGCCCGCGGCGACGTAGCAAAGGTCGAGCGCCGCCGATCCCGGCCGACGAACGCCGGACGATTCGAGCATGACGGCCTTCAGCATCCCCAAGTAGCGCTCGATGTGCGTGAGGTTCGCGCGATACGGGAAGCCCGTGCCGATCAGCGACTGCTGAAGCGTCGTGCGCTTGCTGACGCGGATGCGCCGTCCGTCGAGCTGCGCGCCCTGGCCACGGCTCGCCGTGAAGATCTCTTGGCGCAACGGATCGTAGACGACACCGTGCTCGAGCTCGCCCTTGCGAGTCACGCCGATCGAGACCGAGAACTGCGGGAAGCCGTGCAGGTAGTTCGTCGTGCCGTCGAGCGGATCGATGATCCACTGATACTCGTGCTCGCCGGCGGCGCCGCTCTCCTCGGCGAGGATGGCATGATCGGGGTAGTGGTCGCGGATCACCTCGATGATCGCGGCCTCGGCCATTTGGTCGACTTGCGAGACGAACTCATTGCGGCTCTTCTCGATGACCTTCAGCGATTCGAGCTGGTTCATCTGGCGAACCATGACCTCGCCGGCGCGCCGCGCCGCGCGAACTGCAATGTTGACCATGCCGTGCATTGGGCGCGCAGCGTAGAATAAGCGCCGGTCCGAAGGCAAACCCGTGGCCGCGCTGCGCGCCGCGCAGATCTGAAAACTCTTGCACATCCCCGTTCGCATCGTGCTGGTCGACACCTCGCACCCCGGCAACATCGGCGCCACCGCGCGCGCGATGAAGACGATGGGCCTGCGTGACCTTGCGCTCGTGCGGCCGAAGCACTTTCCGAGCGACGACGCGACGGCGCGCGCCGCGGGCGCCGACGACATTCTCGCGAACGCCCGAGTGCACGGCGACTTGCAGTCGGCAATAGCCGATTGCGGCTGGGTCGTCGGTGCCAGTGCGCGCCTACGCACGATCACGGTGCCGATCGTCGACCCGCGCGAAGCCGCGGCGGAGATCTGGCGGCGCGTGCCGGAGAACCGCGTGGCCGTGCTGATGGGGCCAGAGCAATCCGGGCTTACCAACGACGACCTGGCGCGCTGTCAGCAGCTCTTGCACATCCCAACGGATCCCGCGTTCAGCTCGTTGAATCTCGCGATGGCCGTGCAGGTCGTCTGCTACGAGCTGCGTATGGCGATGCCAAATCGACCGCTGCCCGAAGGGCCGGTCAGCGACTCGCGGCTCGCGACGTCGGCCGAGCTCGAGGGCCTGCACGAGCACCTCGAGCGCTTGCTGACGGAGTCCGAGTTTCTGCATCCGGCGCATCAGAAGCAGGTCAAGCTGAAGCTGCGCCGCATCTTTCTGAAGGCGACGCTCGAGTACAACGAGCTCAACATCCTGCGCGGCGCGTTGACGTCGCTCGATCCGAGCAAGCGCCGTCATGAGTAACCGCGAGATCTATCTCGACTACGCCGCGACGGCGCCGCTCGACCCGCGAGTCGCGGCCGCGATGCGCGAGTGCATGGAGCACGAGTTCGGCAATCCGTCGTCGTTGCATGCGGCGGGCCGCCGCGCGCGAGCGCTCGTGGAGGCGGCGCGCGCGAGCGTCGCCGCGCGCGTTGGCGCTGCGAGCGACCGCATCGTCTTCACTTCGGGCGCGACGGAGTCGAACAACCTCGCTTTGCAGGGCGTCCTGCGCCGGTCGCGCAATCGCCGCGTGCATCTCGTGACGTCGCGCATCGAGCACAAGTCCGTGCTCGACGTCGCACGCGCTCTGCACGCGAGCGGAGTGGCGGTCACGTACGTTCCGGCGACGGCTGGCGGTTGGGTCGAGCCCGAGCGCGTCGTCGAGGCGATCGACGACGACACGCAGCTCGTCTCGATCATGCACGTCAACAACGAGACGGGCGTCATTCAGGACGTGGGCGCGATCGGCGAAGCCTGCCGAGCTCGCGGCGTGCTGTTTCACGTCGACGCGGCCCAGAGCGTCGGCAAGTTGCCGCTCGCGCTGGCGCAAGCGCCGATCGACCTCTGCTCGCTGACGGCGCACAAGCTCTGCGGGCCGAAGGGCGTCGGTGCCTTGTACCTGGCGCCGCGCGTGACGCTCGCGCCGCAAATCCACGGCGGCGAGCAGGAGCACGGTTTGAGAGCGGGCACGGTGGCGACGCATCAAGTCGTCGGCATGGGCACCGCGTACGAGCTGGCCGATCCGGCTCGCGAAGCGCCGCACCTGGCCGCCCTGCGCGATCGGCTCTGGCAGGAGCTCGCCGTGATCGAAGGCGCGCGCGCGAACGGCGATCCGCAGCGCCGCGCCGCCCATGTCCTGAACGTCACGTTCCCGGGCGTCGACGGCGAGAGCCTGCGCTTTGCCATGCCCGACGTCTGCGTATCCGCGGGCTCGGCCTGCGCGGCGGACAGCCCCGAAGCCTCGCACGTCCTGACGGGCATGGGCCTGAGCGACGTCTTAGCCGGCAGCTCGCTGCGGCTCAGCGTGGGCCGGTTCACGACCGAGGACGACGTGGTGACGGCGGCCGCGCGGGTCGCGGCGGCCGTGGCGCGGCTGCGCTGGTTGGCCCGATCGGCGCCGGCGTGGTGCTCGGCCTGACCATTTTCGGCTAAACTATTGACCCGCCTATGGAATACAGCTCAGCCGTCGAGCGGCACTTCGCGGCGCCGAAAAAGGCGCGGGAACTGCCGGGCGGTAGCGCGGGTCTCGTGGCGGGCGAGGCCGAAGACCGCACATTGCACGTTTGGGTCCGTTTCCAGCTGCAAGTCGTCGACGGTGTCGTCGCGGCGGCGGGATTTCAGGCGTATGGATGCCCCCACACGGTGGCGGCGGCGAGCGCCGTGGCCGAGTGGCTCGAGGGGCGGCCCCTCGCGGAGGCGCGCAAGCTCGACGTCAAGGCGGTCTGCGCGGAGCTCGAGGTACCCGTCGAGAAGCTCGGTAAGCTGCTGCGGATCGAGGATGCGGTAGCGGCTTGTTGCCAGTGAAGAAGGTGAACACGGAATGTCGATTTCGTTGACGCAGAGTGCGGCGACCCGCGTCCGCACGTATCTCGAGAAGCGCGGTCACGGCGTGGGCCTCCGGGTCGGAGTGCGCCGCAGCGGCTGCAACGGCTGGGCCTATACGATCGACTACGCCGACAGCGTGGCCGAGGGCGACATCGTGTTCGACCAGGCAGGCGTAAAGGTCGTGGTGGCCGCCGACAGCTTGGAGCTCATCGATGGCACCGAGGTCGACTTCATCAAGGACGGTCTCAACGAAGCGTTCAAGTTCCGCAACCCCAACGTGAAAGGCGAATGTGGTTGCGGCGAGAGCTTCAGCGTCTAGCGGATGGTTTGTTTTTGCTTTTTTTCAACTGCATCTTTAGGTGAACAATGACTGTCGAGCGTACGTTATCCATCGTCAAACCTGACGGCGTGGCGAAGAATCTAATTGGTGAGGTGTACCGCCGGTTCGAGAAGGCGGGGCTCAAGGTCGTCGCGGCCAAGATGATGAGGCTGCGCCAAGATCAAGCCGAAGGGTTCTACGCCGTTCACAAGGCCCGTCCGTTCTACGCCGATCTCGTGCGCTACATGACCTCGGGCCCCGTCATGGTTCAAGTCCTCGAAGGCGAGGGCGCCATCAAGGCGAACCGCGACATCATGGGCGCCACGAATCCGAAGCAAGCGGCCCCCGGCACGATTCGCGCCGATTTCGCCGCTTCGATCGAGGAGAACGTGGTGCACGGCTCGGACGGCCCCGAGACCGCCAAGAACGAGATCGCGTTCTTCTTCAGCGAGGCGGAGCTTTGTCCGCGGACGCGCTAACAGCGCCTGTCCCGAGCAAGGCGAGCAAGCTATCGCTGCTCGGCCTGCCCGCGGCGGATCTCGTCGAGTTCTTCGAGAACATCGGCGAGAAGCCGTATCGCGCCAAACAGATCATGCGCTGGTTCTACCAGCGCTACGTCACCGACTACGCCGGCATGACGGACTTGAGCGCCGCGCTGCGCAAGCAGCTCGCCGAGCTGACGAAGCTCGAGGTGCCGCCCGTTTTGAAGCACGAGCATTCCGACGATGGCACACGGAAGTGGCTGCTCGACGTCGGCGCGAATCAGGCCATCGAGACGGTCTACATCCCGGAGCCCGATCGCGGCACGCTGTGCATTTCTTCGCAGGCCGGGTGCGCGCTCGATTGCGCGTTCTGTGCGACCGGCTATCAGGGTTTCAACCGCAATCTCACGTCGGCCGAGATCCTGGGGCAGGTCGTGCTTGCGGCCCGCGAGCTCACGCCGGCAAAGATCACGAACGTCGTGTTCATGGGCATGGGCGAGCCGCTCGCGAACTACCGCAATGTTTTGCCCGTCGCCCGGCTGCTGCTCGACGATCAGGCGTTCGGCCTGTCGCGCCGCCGCGTGACGATCAGCACAGCCGGCGTCGTGCCGCAGATGCTGAAATTGGCCGGTGACTGCAACGTGGCTCTCGCCGTATCGCTGCATGCGCCGACCGACGACCTGCGCGACAAGCTCGTGCCGATCAACAAGGTGCACCCGATCGCCGAGCTGCTCGATGCATGTTGGAAATACGCCGAGGGGCAGGCGAGCCGTAGCATCACGTTCGAGTACGTCATGCTCGACGGAGTAAACGATTCGGTGGCGCAGGCGCGCGAGCTCGTGAAGCTCTTGCGCAACCGGCCGGCGAAGCTCAACTTGATTCCGTTCAATGCATTCCCGGAGTCCGAGTTCCGCTGCTCGCCGCAACCGACGATCGATGCGTTTTGGCAGACGCTGAGGAATGCGGGTTTGATCGCGACGATTCGCCGGCCGCGCGGCGACGACATTGCGGCCGCGTGCGGCCAGCTCGCGGGCCGAGTGCGCGACAGACAGCGGGTGCGTTTGGGTGACCGTGTGATCGGAGCTTGAGTTCATGAACACAATTCGTACGGCATGCCTTTGCGTGACGTTCGCGGCTTTGACGGCCTGCGTCACGACCAGCGGCTCCGTCGGCGAGCCCGCGTCGGGGAACGAAGCCGCGATCGCGAACATGAATCTCGGCGCCGGCTATTTGCGCCAGGGCAATACCACGCTCGCAATCGAGCGGTTGCAGCGCGCATTGGCGCAGGACCCGAACCTCGTGCAGGCGCACACGACGATTGGACTCGCCTACAACCAGATCGGCAGCTTCGACGACGCCGAAGAGCACTTCAAACGCGCCACGCAGATCAATCCGAACGACGGCAACGCGGCGAACGCGTACGCCGCATTCTTGTGCGAACGCGGCAACCGCTGGGCGGAGGCTCAGCCGTATTTTCGCCGCGCCGCCGGGGACGCGAAGTACCCCACTCCGGAAGTCGCGCTGACGAACGCCGGCATGTGCGCGCGCACGGCGGGCGATCTCGATGCGGCGGAGGAGAGCTTCCGCGCGGCCCTCGCGCGCAATCCGCGCTACGGCGACGCGCTGCTCAACATGGGCGAGCTGACGCATCAACGCGGAGACAATCTTCAGGCGCGCGCGTTCGTGCAGCGTTACCTCGAGGTTCGACCTGCCACGGCGCCCGTGCTCTTGACGTGCGTCCAAGTGGAGCGCGCGCTCAACAACGGAGCCGCTGCTGACCGGTGCACCGCGCAATTGCGCAGCGGTTTCCCGGGCTCGCCCGAGCTCGCGCAGCTCGAGGCGCAGCAGAGCCGCTGATGGCCCCCACTAATGACCGTCACTAATGAGCGATAGCGAGCAAGAAACCGAGCCGAAGGCTCCGCCGTCGCCGGCGCCGCCGCCACCGCCGCCACCCGCCACGTTGGGCGAGCAGCTGCGAGCAGCGCGCCTGCGGCAGGATTTCACGGTCGAGCAGCTCTCGACCGAGCTGCGTATCGAAGCAAAGCAGCTGCACGCGCTCGAGGAGAACCGCTTCGAGCAAATCGGCGTGCCCGTCTTCGTCAAAGGCTATCTGAAGCAGTACGGGGCGCGCCTCGGACTCAACGTGCCCGAGCTGCTCGCTCTCTACACCAAGCAAACGACGCTCGCGGACATTCAAATCCAGCCGAACCGCACGATCACATTGCGCGACGAGCGACAAATCACGTCGTGGGTGCTCGCGGCAATTATTTTGCTGACGGTCATCGTGGGACTCGCCGCTTGGTGGTGGAACGGCGGTAGCTTCGACGGCGTGCTGTCGACGCGCGGCACGGTCACGCCGGCGCCCGAGGCAGCCCCGACGAGCGGGCAACCGCCGCAAACGCGCGCGCAGCCGGTGCCGACGAGCGCGCCGGCAACTCCCGAGCCCGCTGCGCCGCCGCCGACGCCGGCAGAGGAGCGGCCCGTGCCGCTCGAAGTCGCGGTTCCCGCGGCTGTCGCGGTCGAGGCGGCCACGTCCGATGCGCCGCCCAATGAGGCGGCCACCGTCACCCAAGCTCCCGACGAGACCGACGATGCGCCTGCAGGTGCTGCCGATCCTGCCGTGACCGTTCCCATGGAGGTCGCGTTCGACGGCGAGAGCTGGGCCGAGATCACCGACGCGCGCGGCGAGCGCTTGCTGTTCGGCTTGAATGCCGCTGGGCGCAACGTCACCGTTCGCGGCGAGCCGCCGTTCACCGTCGTGATCGGCAACGCCGAAGCCGTGCGGCTGACCGTCGACGGCGCGCCCTACGCGATCCCGACGACGGGTCGCCAAGGCAACCTCGCGCGCTTCTCCGTCAACATCGCCGAAGAATGAGTCCGCAATGGCCGAGCTGATCCAGCCCGTCAAGGGCATGAATGACGTGTTGGCGGATCAATCGCCGTGGTGGGCCAAAGTCGAGTCGGTCGCGCACGAGCTATTCGCGGGCTACGGCTATCAGCGCGTGTACTTGCCCGTGCTCGAGCGCACGGAGCTCTTCAGCCGCTCGATCGGTGAGCTCACGGACATCGTCTCCAAGGAGATGTTCACGTTCGACGACCACGGCGATAGCCTCACGTTGCGGCCAGAAGGAACGGCCGGCGTGGTACGCGCGGCTCTGAGCAACGGCCTGCTGCACAATCAGCAGCAGAAGCTCTGGTTATCGGGACCGATGTTCCGGCGCGAGAAGCCGCAGAAAGGCCGCTATCGGCAGTTCCATCAGATGAGCGTCGAGGCGCTCGGCTACGCGGAGCCCGAGATCGACGCCGAGCTCATCGCACTCTCAGCGCGTCTCTGGCAAGGGCTCGGGCTCACGAGCGTGAAGCTCGAGCTCAACACGATCGGAACGGCGGAGTCACGCCAGAAGTACAAGCAGATCCTCGTCGAGCACTTCTCGGCGCACCGCGAGCTGCTCGACGACGACAGTGTGCGGCGCCTCGAGCGCAACCCGCTGCGAATTCTCGACAGTAAGAATCCCGCCTTGCGCGAGCTCATCGAGGCGGCGCCGCTGCTGTCGAACTATCTCGACGATGAGTCGCGCGCGCACTTCGATCGCGTCCAAGCGCTGCTCGGCGACGTCGGCGTTCAGTACACGCTGAATCCGCGCCTCGTCCGCGGCCTCGACTACTACTCGCGCACGGTGTTCGAGTGGGTTACCGATCGCCTGGGAGCGCAGAGCGCGGTCTGCTCCGGCGGACGCTACGACGGGCTCGTGGCGGAGCTGGGCGGCCGCGACACGCCGGCTGTCGGCTGGGCGCTCGGAATCGAGCGCATCGTCGAGGTCATGCAGGCGGAGGGCATCGGCGCCGGCCAGGCGCCCCCGGACGCGCACCTCGTAGCGGCCGGCGACGCCGAGCGTCGCTTCGGCTTCAAGCTCGTGGCTGAGCTCCGTGCGCGGCTTCCGGGCGTCAGGATCTTGCTCGGGGCGCCGTCCGCGGGGTTCAAAGCTCAGCTGCGCCACGCCGATAAGAGCGGCGCGCGGTTCGCCCTGATCGTCGGCGATACCGAGCTCAAGGCCGGAAAAGTGGCCTTGAAACCCTTGCGCGACGGCAACCCTCAGCGGCTTGTCACTGTCGAAGAATGCGTCGACGTGCTCCGCCTAACGCCAACGTCGGCATAGAATAGCCCGCTCATTGCCGGCCGGAGGATCGTGTGGACGACTATTTGTCAGATAAAGAACAAGTCGAGCGCTTGCGCCAGTGGTGGCGCGAGAACGGCTGGTTCTTGATCGGCGGCGTGGCACTCGGCGCCTTAGCCATCTTCGGCTACAAGCAGTATTTCGCGTACATCGACCGGCAGGGCGAGGGCGCGTCCGCGTTATACGAGCTGGTCAAGCAGGAGTCCGACGCCGGAGACACGGCGGATGCGGAGGCTCGGTTCGCCGACCTGCGCAACCAGTTCCCCAAGCACGCTTACACGCATCAAGCCGCCCTGCTCTTGGCGAGCAACGAGGTCGTCACGGCGCCGGACGCAGCGGCCGACAAGCTCAAGTTCACGATGGAAAATAGCGACGACCCCGAGCTCGCGATGGTGGCGAGGCTCAGGCTCGCGCGCGTGCTTGCGTATCGCGACCGCGCGCCAGAGGCGCTCACGCTCCTGAGCGTTGCAGAGCCGGGGCAGTTCGCGGGGCGCATCGCCGAGATCAAAGGCGATATCCACGCCGGGCTCGGCGAAACCGATGCGGCGCGCACGGCCTATCTCGAAGCGATGGTCGCGCCCGGAGCCGAGCTCCTCGATCGCGGCTTTCTGCAAATGAAGCTCTCGGACTTGCCGGGTGCCGCACCGGCGCCCACGGCGCCGGCAGCCGCGGCACCGGACGTCGCGGCCGATCCGGCCGCAGCACCGGAGGCCGCGCCCCCGCAGACGGCGCCGGCTAAACCGGCTGAAGGCGCATGAAGCCGGCCGCTCGCATCGTCGTAATGGCGGCGCTCGCGGCGTTAGCCGTTCTGGCCGCCGGTTGCGGGAAGAAAAAGGATGTCAGCGAGCCGCCGGCCAAGCTCGTTGAGTTCCAGCCTACGATCAGGATCGACAAGGTTTGGAGCAGCAAGGTCGGCGGCAAGTCGGAACGCCTACGGCTCGGCCTGCGTCCCGCCTCCGACGGGGCACGCATCTTCGCCGGCGCGTACGACGGGCAAGTCGCGTCGTTCGACGCCGAGACCGGCAAGAAGGTTTGGACCGCCAAGACCAATTTGCCGCTGACGGCCGGGCCGGGTTTCGGCGAAGGCCTGCTCACGTTCGGCACCGCCGACGGAGAGCTGCTCGCGCTCGATGCCGCCACCGGGGAAGAGCGCTGGCGCCAAGCCATCGGCAGCGAAATCCTCGCGGCGCCGGCCATCGGCTCCAACGTCGTCGTAGTACGGACCGTCGACGGGCGACTGCGGGGCTACTCGGCCGCGAACGGCAGTGTCCTCTGGAACATCGAGCAGAACTTGCCCACGCTCACACTGCGTGGCAACACGGCGCCGCGCGTCTCCGGCCGGCTCGTCGTCAGCGGCTTCAACAACGGCCGCGTCGCGGCCTACGAGCTCGCCAACGGCGATGCGGCATGGGAAGTTGCGATCGCGAACCCGACCGGTCGCAGCGAGCTCGAGCGCCTGGTCGACGTCAGCGCCGGGCTTTCGATCGTCGGCAATGACGTTTACGTCGTCGGTTATCACGGCCGCGCCGTCGGCATCGACCTCGAGACGGGCGTCGTGCTGTGGCAGCAGGAGATGTCGTCGTACTCGGGCCTCGGCGCCGACATCACCAGCGTCTACGTGACGACCGACTTCGATGCCGTCGTCGCGCTCGACCGCCAGAGCGGCACGCAACAATGGCGGCAGGAGGCGCTGCGGCTACGTGACGTCACTGCGCCGACGCGTTTTGCGAATACGCTGGTCGTCGGTGATTACCAAGGCTACGTGCACTGGCTCTCTCCCGATAACGGCGAGTTCCTGGCGCGCGAGCACGCCGCGGGTAAGCGCATTTCCGGCGCGCCCCTCGTCGTCGGCCAGAACGTCTACGTGCAAGGCGACGACGGCGCCATCGCTGCGTTCACCGTGCACCGCGACGAACCGCAGACTTAAGCGACCGCCGCGATGTTGCCTGCCGTGGCACTCGTCGGCCGACCGAACGTCGGCAAGTCGACGCTGTTCAATCGGCTGACGGCCACGCGCGACGCGCTCGTCGCCGATTATCCCGGCCTCACGCGCGATCGGCGCTATGGCGTCGGCCGCGCAGCCGAGCGCAAGTTCA
>Ga0111538_10010000_pt1 | contig 12631 bp, 10 predicted proteins | sample SoiMethybrSBSTD1_FD_79669 | JGI IMG/M metagenome (GOLD analysis project Ga0111538, IMG submission 79669) | Bulk soil microbial communities from a Populus tree surrounding site in Tennessee, USA - Soil MetaG P. TD hybrid SBSTD1 (version 2)... | ecosystem: Environmental > Terrestrial > Soil >...
CGGCCCGCTCCAGCGCATAGAGGTAGTAGTAGTGCTCCGCGGCGGTGGTCCCGGCGAACTCGGCGGGTCCCGTGTTCCCGCTGACGCTCCAGTTGGCGTTGAGCCAGGAGAGGCCCGACTTGATGGAGGCGTCCTTCTTCCGGTCCATGTCGAGGATGTAATCGTAGATGGCCAGCGCCCCGACGGCGCCGGCGGTCATGGACGCGTAGGGATGGTGCTTCTTGTCGCAGACGGACGCCTTGCTGTAGCACCAGCCGCGGGGCGGACCGGAGACGTCGCCGCTCGTCGCCACGCTCTTGTCGCCGCCGGAGTCGTGCTGGCTCTCGATCCACCACTTGCGGCACTTCTCGATCACGTCCTTCGGCAGCACGATGCCCGCGTCGTGGCAGGCCCGCAAGCCGAGCGCGGCGTACTGGCTGTTGGAGTTGTCGCCCGTCGCCGGCCCGTCCTTCATCTTCCTGACCGGGATCTTGTTGCGGACCTTCGGCTTCTCCTTCGCGCTGGAGACGCTGAAGTCGCGGGAGTTGTCCTTGGACTTCGGCGCCGACGCCACGTCCTTCGCGGGCGTCGGCACGTCCTTCACGTGGGCCGAGGGCTCGCCGTAGGACCACTGCCCGTTCACGCACTGGTTATCGAGGAGGAATTGGGCGCACTGCGCGATCCGAGCCTGGTGCTTCACGCGGTCGACCTCCTCGAGGATCATGGCCTGGAGGACGACGGGGTAGGTGCGTTCGAGCGGCCGCTCCAGGAGCATCTTGAGGTACTCCTGGAACTTCGGGTCGGTCTCGGGCACGCCGGCGTGCACGAACGTCAGCAGCACGAGCTCGTACGTCGTGTCGATCTTCCCGTAGGTGAAACCGGGGGTCGGCGCCGTCTTCAGGAATTCCACGCCCTTCCGGACCGCGGAGTCGATCCGCCCCTGGTCGACCTGGCCGCAGGTCGCCAACAGCAATGCCGCAAGCACCACGTTCATTCGCGCACCCTCCAGCCCGCCGGCTAGTCTGCGAAAGATCTCGTCGATTTCGTCAGGAACAGGATCGCGTAGCAGGTGTCCCAGACGGGCTGACACCGCTTGACGCCGCTGTACCACGAGCCGTCCGCCTTCTGGGTGGCGAGCAGTTCGTGGACGCCCTCCTGGTACCAGTCCCGGTCGCCGAACTTCTCCAGGCCGCACACCGCGGCGGCCCGCTCCACCGCCCAGAGCCAGTAGTAGAGCTCGGTGCGCTGGTTGGGGGTGTCGGAGATCATTTCCTTGGCCATGAGCTCCTCGACGGGCCCGAAATTCTCCGTCACCATGAAGTGGTAGCGCACCCAGTCGAGGCCCGCCTGCGCGGCCTTGTCCTGGCGCCAGTCGCGGCCCGCGAGCTTGTGGAGGATCGCCAGCGACATGACGCCGCCGGCGGTCATCGAGCCGTAGGGGCGGTGAGGATGCTCGTCGCGCGTGTAGCACCAGCCGATGCGGCCGTCCGCTTCGGGGCGTTGACAGTCGCGCCAGCCGCGCGCGGCGCGGTCGAACGTCTCGACGGGGATCGCGATGCCCGCGTCGACGCACGCCCGGAGGGCCATCGCCGCGAACTGCGAGCAGGAGTTGTTGCCCGACAGGGGGCCGTCCCGGGTCTTCTTGACCTCGCCGTTCCCCCGGGCCGGGACGGTGGGCGTCCCGTAGGACCACTGGCCGTTGATGCACTGGTTGTCGACCAGGAACTGGGCGCAGTCGGCGATGCGGCCGCGGTACTGCGCGGCGTCGAGCCTCTCGAGCACCATGGCCTGGAGCGAGACGCTGTAGGTGCGCTGCAGCCGGGAGGACAGGGTCTTCCGGAGAAGCGTGTCGAACCGCGGGTCTTCCTGGCGCACGCCCGCGTTCAGGAAGGCCCACAGGACCAGCTCGTCCGACGGCGCGGGGGTCTGGTGCGTGGCCGACGGCAGCGGGGCGCGGCGGAGGTAGTCGACGGCTTTCGCCACGGCGGCCTGGACCTCGGGGGCGAGGGCGGGGGGCGGGACGGTCCCGGCCACCGGCAATCCGGGGGGCGCCGGAACGGGCTCCGGCCCGCGGAAGATCGCATAGAGGGCGAGGACGATCACGGCGGCCGCGGCCAGGGCGAGGAACGGACGGAACCCCGACCGGCGGCGGGGGACGTGATCCATCACGCGGGCGACCATCGCGTCCTTCTCGGAGGTCGCGCGGAGTCCGGCCTGGACCTTCGCCGCCATGTCCTGGGGGCTCTTCCCTTCGGCGCGGGCGAGGAGGCCCGACATCGCGACCTCGTCCAGGAGGCGCGAGCGGAACGGCTCCGGCGCTTCGAGGAGTTCCCGCGCCTCGTCGTCGGAGAGCGAGCCGTCGATGTACTTTTCGACCAGGAGGAGGAAGCGGTCCTCGTTCACGCGCCCTCCTCCGCCGAGCGGGGCTGGGCGACGGTCGGCAGGCCCGAGCCTTCGCCGATGCACTTGCGGAGCGTCTCCCGGACGCGGAACAGCGTGGTGGCGACCCACGTGGCCGACTGTCCCAGCCGGCCGGCGATCTCCTCGACCTTGAGGAGTTCCTGGTAGCGGAGGGTGACGAGGGACCGGGCGGTCTGCTGGAGCCGGCCCATGCACCCCTTGAGGCGGCGGAGGACGTCCTCGTCGGCGCCCGACTCGCCGCGCTCCAGCGCCTCGCCCAGCAGCCGGACCTTCAGGTGGCCCTGGTAGTTGTCCTTGTTCTGCCGGTCGCGGGAGGCCCGCTTCAGCTCGGCGAGGATCATGAAGCGGCAGATGGAGCGGAGCCAGACGCCGAAGTCCTTGTCGGTCTGGAAATCGCGGAGCTGCTCGTAGGCGCGGATGAACGTCTGCTGGACGACCTCGTCGACCAGGGCGGCGTCGGGGATCCGGAACGCGGCGTAGGCGAGGAGCATGTCCTGGTACTCCGCGACGATCTCGGAATAGGCGTCGCGATCGCCCGACAGGACGCGCTTGAGCGTGCGGGTCAGATCTCCCATGCCACCCCTATAAGCCGCCCCGGGCGGGCCATTACATGCAAATCCGGCCGGCGTGTGCTTATATAGTGTAGCCCCAGAACGAGGAACGGGAGGGTCGGGCATGAGACTTCGGGAATTCCTTTTTGCACTGGCGGTCCTGTCGACCGCCGCCTGCGGCGGAGGCGACGAAGTCCGGTCGTCCGAGCCCATGGGGCCGATCTCGCTTCATCCCCAGAACCCGCACTACTTCCTGTTCCGGGGAAAGCCGACGATCCTCATCACGTCGGGCGAGCATTACGGCGCGGTGCTCAACGCCGACTTCGACTATTCGACCTACCTCAAGACCCTGAAGGCCGACAGCCTCAACCACACGCGCCTCTGGTCCGGCACCTACCGGGAGGTCCCCGGCTCCTTCGGCATCACCGAGAACACGCTGGCCCCTCAGCCCGGCAAGTACCTCGCCCCCTGGGGACGCAGCTCGACCCCGGGGTACGCCCACGGGGGCAACAAGTTCGACCTCACGACCTGGGACGACGCCTACTTTGCGCGCCTCAAGGACTTCATGACCCAGGCGTCGAAGCTGGGCATCGTCGTCGAGATGAACCTCTGGTGCCCCAACTACGACGACGCGCTCTGGAAGGCGTCGCCGATGCACGAGTCCAACAACGTCAACGGCATCGGCGCGTGCGGCAAGGACGAGACCTACGCCTTGAAGCATGCCGACCTGACCCAGGTCCAGGAGGCGACGACGCGGAAGATCGTCCACGAGCTCCGGGAGTTCGACAACCTCTACTATGAGATCGCCAACGAGCCCTACTTCGGCGGCATCACGATGGAGTGGCAGCACCGGATCGCCGACATCCTCGTCGACGCGGAGAAAGAGCTTCCGGCGAAGCACCTGATCTCGCAGAACGTCGCCAACGGCCGCGCCAAGGTCGAGAAGCCCCACCCGGCGGTCTCCATCTTCAACTTCCACTACTGCGTGCCGCCCGACGTCGTCCCGATGAACTATCGACTGGACAAGGCGATCGGCGAGAACGAGACGGGCTTCCGCGGGAAGGAGGACGTCCTGTACCGCACCGAAGGCTGGGACTTCATCTTCGCCGGGGGCGCGATCTACAACACCCTCGACTACTCGTTCACCACCAAGAATGCCGAGGGGACGTTCTCGGGCTACAAGTCCCCCGGCGGCGGCTCCCCGGCGCTCCGCAAGCAGCTCCGGATCCTCAGCCGGTTCATCCACCTGTACGATTTCATCCGGATGGTTCCCGACGACGCCGTGATCCGGACCGTGTCGATGGACGGGCTGCGGTCGCGGGCGCTGGTCGAAGCCGGTCGCCAGTACGCGGTCTACTTCCACCAGCCGCCGGGCGGCGGGAACTTCTCGGTGCGATGGACGGGGACGATCGAGCCCGCGTACTCGGAGGCCTACACGTTCACGACGACCTCCGACGGCGGGGCGCGGCTGTGGATCGACGACCGCAAGCTCGTCGACACGTGGGGCGAGCCGGGGGTAAAGGAGGACCACGGCACGATCGTCCTCCAGGCGGGCAAGAAGGTGAAGGTGGTGATGGAGTCGCGGGGCGGGCGGGCGGCGAAGCTCTCCTGGTCGAGCGCGCGGCAGAAGAAGCAGGTCGTCCCGAAGGAGCGGCTCTCCCTTCCGGACGGCGCGCCGGGCGGGCTGCAGGCCGACTACTTTGAAGGACGCGACCTGAGGATGAAGAAGCTGACGCGGACCGATTCGAAGATGGAGTTCGACTGGGCCCAAAGGGGGCCCTTCCCCTTCGAAACGCGCGAGCGCAGCTTCGAGGTCCTGATCGAATTTCCGTCGGGCAGCTACACGGCGGACTGGATCAACCCGAAGACGGGCACGGTGGACAAGAGCCAGAACTTCTCCCACGCGGGCGGCGGCCGGTCGCTCGCCTCGCCGCTCTTCTCCGAGGACGTGGCGCTCCGGATCCGGCGCCAATAGTTCCTCTGATGCAAAACAACCTGGTTGTTTTGCATCAACAGTTGAAGCAAAACGTCCTGGTTGATTTGCTTCAGGGGGCCGGCGCTGCTCAGGTTCGGGCGGGGGTCGACTGCGGCATGTGCTTCACCGCGTCGAGATAGCGGATCGCGCGACCCCGGAGTCCGTTCATCGACGCGGTCGCTTCGCCCCGGCAAAGGTCGGGGTCGTCCAGCCACTGCTTGGCCCGGTGGCGGCCCTGCGAGGAGGCGACGAGAAACGCGAGCGCCAGCTCGTCGGCATCTCCGCCGAAATTCCCGAACAGGCTGGTGAAGTAGACGCCGAGCGGCATGGCGACCGTGTTGAACTGCGCCCGGACCTGCTTCAGCATGGTCCGGAGCCGGTGGGCGACGCCCGCGAACTCCCCGGGTTTCCCGTTGGTCTTGAGCTGCGTCATCTCGTCGATCAGGTGGCGCGTCTCGTCGCGCTGCATGAGGATGAGGCAGACGATGTCCCAGCCACGGACCGGGTCGATCTTCTCGAACAGGCGGCGGCCCCGCTCGACGTAGCGGAGGTCGTCGACGAACTCGGCTTTCAGCTTGATCGTGACGGGCGCCATGCTCCGCACCGCCGTGTCGGGCGGGGCGGGGGGCGGGGCTCCCTGCATCCGGGCGTCGAGCAGCGCGCGGCGGTAGCCGTCGACAAGCCGCGAGAGGATCTTCAGCCGGAGAGTCGACTCGTCCGCGGAGCCTCCCGGGTTGGAGACCCACCGGGCGACCGACTGGCGGGCCTTCGCCGAGCCCATCAGGAACACGAGGGCGAGGTCCTGCTTCATGCCGTCGAGCATCCCCGCCGACGACTTGCCGAGGAACTCCCGGAGCGCGCGGGCCAGGGGCAGAAGCTGTTCCTTGATCAGGGCGATCTTCTGGAGGATCGCCGGGTCGGCCTTGGCATCCTCGCCCAGGCGGCGCTTCGCGCTCAGCCGGTCGATCTCGGCATGATAGGCTTCGCGTCCGGTCTTGAGCAGCGTGAAGGACTCCCAGAACTCGGTCCGGACGCCGCAGCCGGCGAGGACCTGGCAGCCTTGTTCCACGATGCGGAGATCGTCGACGACCTGGGGGTCGATCTCGGATGGATTGGAATCGCCCATGAACGAAACGTGCCCTCCCCGGCCTTCAATAGGCTACCGCGGATCAACGGGGTTTCAACAATAATACGAGGCCGAAGTCACATTTTCAGGGAGGGCGGCCGGAGGAAGTCGAAGTCGCAGCCGAGGTGGGCCTGCTGGACGTGGTCGAGGTAGAGGCGCTCGTAGCCGCGCGGCGGCTTCTCGACGGGGCGGGCCTCGGCGCGGCGGCGCGCCAGCTCCCGGTCGTCGACGAGCAGGTTGAGCTGCCGGCGGTCGACGCTGAGCTCGATCCGGTCGCCGCTCCGGACCAGCCCCAGGGGGCCGCCCGCCGCCGACTCCGGCGAGACGTGGAGCACGACGGTGCCGAAGGCGGTGCCGCTCATCCGCGCGTCCGAGATGCGGACCATGTCCTTCACGCCGGCGAGCTTCTTCGGGATCGGAAGCGCGCCCGCCTCGGGCATCCCGGGGGCGCCGATCGGTCCGCCGTTCTGGAGCACGAGGATGTCGTCGGGCTTCACGTCGAGGTCCGGATCGTCGATGCGCCGGCCCAGGTCCTCGAGCGACGTGAAGACCACGGCGCGGCCGGTCACGTTCAGGAGATGCGGGCTCGCGGCGGCGCGCTTGAGGACGGCGCCGTCGGGGGCGAGCGTGCCTTTGAGGGCGACCAGCGCGTCGCGGTCGGCGAGCGGCGTGGAGGCCGGCCGGATGATCGTCTGCCAGGCGGGGAACGGCCCGTCGACGTGATCGCCGAGGGGCTTCCCGGTCACGCCGAGGCAGTCGAGGTGAAGGCGCGACTTGAGCTCGCGGAGCACGACGGGCATGCCGCCGGCGCGATGGAAGTCCTCCATGTAGCCTTCGCCGGTGGGCTTGAGATCGACGAGCAGCGGGGTCGTGGCGCCGACGTCGTTGAGCTGCTCCAGGTCGAGCCGCAGGCCCAGGCGGCCCGCGACGGCGGCCAGGTGGATGATCGCGTTGGTCGAGCCGCCGATCGCCTGGAGCACCCGGAGGGCGTTCTCGAACGCGCGCGCGGTCATGACGCGATCGGGGGTCAGCCGCTCGGCCGCGAGGCCCACGGCACGACGGCCGGACTCCTCGGCGTGGCGGAGGCGGTCGGCGTGGACGGCCGGGACGGTCGCGCCGCCCGGGAGCATCATGCCCAGCGCCTCGGTCACGCACGCCATCGTGCTCGCGGTGCCCATCACGCCGCAGGTGCCGGTGGTGGGCGCGAGCTGGCCCTCGGCGCGGTCGATCGTCGCGCGGTCGATCTCGCCCCGACGGTAGCGGGCCCAGAAGCGGCGGCAGTCGGTGCAGGCGCCGACGCGCTCGCCGTCGACGCTGCCCGTGAGCATGGGTCCGGCGACGAGGACGATCGACGGAAGGTTGGCGCTGGCGGCGCCCATCAGGAGCGCGGGGACGGTCTTGTCGCAGCCGCCCATCAGGACGGCGGCGTCGAGCGGCTGGGCGCGGAGCATGGTCTCGACGTCCATCGCCATGAGGTTGCGATAGAGCATGCTCGTGGGGGTGAGGAAGATCTCGCCGAGCGAGAGGACGGGGAACTCCAGGGGGAGGCCGCCGGCCTGCCACACGCCCCGCTTCACGACGTCCGCCAGCTCGCGGAACCCGCGATGGCAGTTGTTGAGCTCGCTGTACGTGTTGACGATCCCGACGATGGGCTTCTCGAGCGAGTCCGTTCCGAGTCCCATCGACCGGGCGAAGGACCGGCGAAGGAACAGCGCGAATTCCTTGTCGCCGTACTCGGTGAGCCGCCGCCCCAGTCCCTTCTCGCTCATGGCCCCTACTCTACGCCGAACGAGAAAACGAACGGTTCGTTTTCTCGTTTGTGGGTCACGCTCGGCGAGGTGCCGTCCCGTAGCGCCGTCGAAAAATTCTGAACGTGAATTCTATTTTTACCTTGCGCGTGCATCACATATGTATTAGCATGCAGGTGCACATCAACGGAGGTCAAGGAGAGAGCCATGGGGGAAAAAATAGTCTACTGCGGAAAGTGCGGCACCATTCTTCGGTCGAGGGACTTCGCCCGCGGGCTGGCCCACACCGTCGAGTACGCCCACTACTGCACGACCTGCAAGCCGCTCGCCACGCCGACCATGCCCGTCAGTGATTCCGACGATCACTACGTCCGGTCGCCGATCGCGCGGAAAAGCCGGACCGCGTAGGTCTTAATACTGGCCTTCACCGGGGGGCTTTGGCAGAATGCCCCCTCCATGAGTGACTCGCACCGGGGTAATCTTCATCTCCTCGACGACCCCGACTTCAAGGACCTCGTCGCCCGCAAGAACCGGATCTCGACCATCCTGACCGTCATCACGCTCATCATCTACTACGGCTTCATCCTGCTCATCGCCTTCAATCGCGAGGTGTTCGCGGCGAAGGTGGGCGGGAACGTGACGTTCGGCATCTACCTGGGGATCGGGGTCATCCTCGCCTGCTTCCTGCTGACGGGCATCTACGTTCGCTGGGCGAACGACAAATACGACGCGATGGTCGGGCGGCTCAAGCAGAAGGCGGGGCATGGGCAGCCTTAACTGGGTCTCGGTCCTGTTCTTCTTCGGCTTCATCGGCGTGACGCTGGCGCTCACCTACTGGGCCGCGAAGAAGACCAAGACCGCGAAGGAGTTCTACGCCGCCGGCCGCTCCATCACCGGATTCCAGAACGGCCTCGCCCTCGCGGGCGACTACATGAGCGCCGCCTCGTTCCTCGGCATCGCCGGCATGGTCGCCAGCCAGGGCTACGACGGTCTGATCTACTCGGTCGGCTTCCTCGTCGGCTGGCCGATCTGCATGTTCCTCATCGCCGAGCCCCTCCGGAACCTCGGAAAGTTCACGTTCGCGGACGTCGTCGCCTACCGGCTCAAGCCGCGCCCGATCCGCACCGCGGCCGCCAGCGGCGCCATCCTGACGGTCATCATCTACCTCACCGCCCAGATGGTCGGCGCCGGCAAGCTGGTCGAGATGCTCTTCCGCACCACGGAAGGGACGCCGATCTTCAAGTACTGGCACGCGGTCGTCGGCGTGGGCGCCCTGATGATGGTCTACGTCCTCTTCGGCGGCATGAAAGCCACCACGTGGGTGCAGATCATCAAGGCCGTCCTGCTGATCGGCGGCGCCACCGTGCTGGTGATCATGATCCTCGCGAAATTCGGCTTCAACCCGAGCGAGCTCTTCGGCAAGGTCGACCCGAAGCTGATGCAGCCGCTCCAGAAGCACCCCCTCGACCGCATCTCGCTCGGCCTGGCGCTGATGTTCGGCACCGCGGGGCTGCCCCACATCCTCATGCGCTTCTACACCGTCCCCGACGCGAAGGAAGCCCGGAAGTCGGTCTTCTACGCGACCGGCTGGATCGGGTACTTCTACATCCTCACGTTCACCATCGGCTTCGGCGCCTCCGTCCTGGTCGGCATGGACACCATCAACGCGAACGGCGGCATCAACATGGCCGCGCCGCTGCTCGCCAGGACGCTCGGCGGCGACGCCTTCTTCGGCTTCCTCTCGGCCGTCGCCTTCGCCACGATCCTCGCGGTCGTCGCCGGGCTCGCCCTCGCGGGCGCGTCCGCGCTGTCGCACGACCTCTACGTCGGCGTCATCAAGCACGGGGTGGCGACCGAGCGGGAGCAGGTGCTGGTCGCCCGGATCGGGACCCTCACCCTGGGCGTCCTCGCCGTGCTCCTGGGCATCGTCTTCGAGAAGCAGAACGTCGCCTACCTGGTCGGACTGGCGTTCGCGGTCGCCGCCAGCGCGAACTTCCCCGCTCTCCTGATGTCGGTGATCTGGAGGAAGTTCTCCACGGCGGGCGCGGTCACCAGCACCGTCGTGGGCCTCGTTCTGGCGATCGGCCTGATCATCCTCGGCCCGGACGTGTGGGTGAAGGTGTTCAAGAAGGAGACGGCGGTGTTCCCCCTCGGCAATCCCGCCATCGTCTCGATCCCCGCGGCCTTCCTCTCGGGCATCATCGCCTCCCTCTGCTGCCCCGACCCCGTCGCGGAGGCGAAGTTCGAGGACGAAAAATTACGAACCTACGCCGGCCTTGGAGCGGATTAGCAACCGTACAGTAGCCGGAGGAACCCCATGATCCGCTCAACCCTTCTCGCTCTTCTTCTGGTCGCCACGCAGGACTCCCCGAAGCCCGGCTGGCAGGAGCGGCTCGAGGCCGCGTCCAAGACGCCCGCCGCGTGGAAGGCGCGGCGCGACGAGATCCGCCGCCAGATCCTGGTCGCCGCCGGGCTCTGGCCGGAGTTCGAGCGCCCGCCCCTCAAGGCGGAGGTGTACGGCAAGGTCGACGGCGAGGACTACACGATCGAGCGCGTCACCCTCGAGACGCTCCCCGGCTTCTACCTGAGCGGGAGCCTCTACCGTCCGAAGGGCAAGCCGGCGCCCTTCCCCGCCGTCGCGTCGCCGCACGGCCACTGGAAGGAAGGCCGGTTCACCCAGACCAAGGACGGCAACCTGCCCGCGCGCGGCATCACCTTCGCCCGGCTCGGGTTCGTGTGCTTCATGTACGACATGGTGGGCTACGCCGACTTCAAGCAGCTTCCCCACAAGTTCCAGGACCCGGCCTACGGCCAGGGGCTCTTCGGCCTTCAGACCTGGAACAGCCTCCGCGCCGTGGACTTCATCGCGGGACTGCCGGACGTCGATCCCAAGCGCATCGGCTGCACCGGCGCCTCCGGCGGCGGCACCCAGACCTTCATCCTCACCGCCATCGACGACCGCATCGCCTGTTCCGTCCCGGTCAACATGGTCGCCGCGGAATTCCAGGGCGGCTGCTCGTGCGAGAACGCGCCGTTCCTCCGGCTCGGGCTCAACAACGTCGAGATCGCCGCGGCGACGGCCCCGCGCCCGCTCCTTCTGATCGCCGCCACGGGCGACTGGACCAAGAACATCCCCACGCTCGAAGGACCCGTGGTGGAGAAGACCTTCGAGGCGCTCGGCGTGAAGGAGAAGTTCCGCGCCGTGCAGTTCAACGCGCCCCACAACTACAACCAGGACTCGCGCGAGGCGGTCTACGCGTGGTTCGTGCGGTGGCTGCAGAACGGGCCCGACCAGCCGAAAATCGCGGAGCCGCCGGTCCCCGCCGTCCCCGTCCAGGATCTCAAGGTCTGGACCGACGACCACAAGGTCCCGGCGAACGCCGTCAACGCCGACGCCCTCCAAACGCTCCTGCGCGACAGGATCGCCGCGCAGCTCGCGTCGCTCCGGCCGAAGGATGCGGCGTCGCTGAAGAAGTACCGCGACCTGATGGAGCCCGCGTGGCGCGTGATGGTCCCGGCGAAGACGCCGACGCCGGCGCCCGCCGGCCCGGCCGCCCAGGGGGCCGTCCTCGTCGTCGGCACCAAGGCCGAGGAGACCTCCGCGCTGGCGGCCGCGCTCAAGGGGACGGCGCTCGTCCTCGGGACGCACGAGCCGGAACCGACCGCCGGAGGCGACGCGAGCCAGCGCAAGGGCTATCCCACGACGTTCTACCGCACGGAACTGACGAGGCAGGCCGAGGACGTCCTGACCGAGCTCGGGAAGCTCGCCTCGAAAGGACGCCCGCCGGCCGTGCAGCTCGTCGCGATGGCCGACGCCGCCCTTCCCGTCCTGCTGGCGCGGACCGTCGGAGGCCCCTCGATCCAGGTCTCCCGGACGATCGTGGATCTCTCGGCGATCGACGCCGCCGTCGAGAGTTCGACCCATCCCGGCCTGCTCCGCCTGGGCGGCTGGCAGGGCGCCGCGATGCTGACGCCCGCGGGACTGACGGTCTTCCACGGGAAGAAATTCGATGCCGAGCCGATCCGAGCGGCGTATCAGGCCTCAGGGCGCGACGGCGCGCTCACGGTGGCCGAAGAGCCGTGGGGCCGCGACCGGATCGCGGAAGAGCTGAGCCGGTAGTTCTTGATGTCATAGAACGGGGACCGTATTCTTGGCCTGAATCCCATGTCCCGGCGACTGACGACGTTCGTCCTGGCCGCTTTCTACCTGCTGCAGGCCACCTGGCTCCTGCATGCGGGAATGGATCTGCTCCTTCCCACCGTCCGGCAAGCCGTCGCGGTCGCGTCGGATTCCTGCTGCAAGGCCGCCTGCGGATGTCCCGAGGACGTGAAGGCCGTCTACGGCTGCTGCTGCGCCTCCGGAAAGGCGGCGGCCGCCGCCCCCGTCCGCCCCTCCAAGACGCCTTCCTTCCTGGAGGCGGCGCGCTGCAAAGGGGTCGAGGCCGCCATGACCCAGGCGTTCACCCAGCCCGTCGTCTGCGCCTTCGCCGCGCTCCCTTCCCCTGCGCTGGCCGCCGTCGACTTCTCGGTTCCCGAAGCGACGCCGCTCCTCCGGCCTTCCCGCCTCGAGCTCGACAAGGTCCCGATCGCCTAGATCCTCGCCGGCCTGTCTGTCGGGTGATTCCTTTTCTCCAACGCGAGGATCGTTCATGCTTCCCCTATTGGTTCTTTGTCTTTCGCTTCCCGCAGGCCCGAACCCCGAGTACCTCCGCCGCGACCACGGCCCCGGCACCTCCGGCGGCGGACTCTCCACCCAGTCGGGCGAAGTGATGAAGCCCGGCGCCGTCAGCCTCGACTTCCGCATCGACTACACCCAGTTCGAGCATCTGTC
>Ga0111538_10010004_pt1 | contig 12629 bp, 9 predicted proteins | sample SoiMethybrSBSTD1_FD_79669 | JGI IMG/M metagenome (GOLD analysis project Ga0111538, IMG submission 79669) | Bulk soil microbial communities from a Populus tree surrounding site in Tennessee, USA - Soil MetaG P. TD hybrid SBSTD1 (version 2)... | ecosystem: Environmental > Terrestrial > Soil > Tree...
GGTGCTGCCGATGGATCGGAAAAAGATCGTCGAGGACGTGGCCGTGCCCATGCGTTCACGCGGGGCGACGTTCTGCACGGCGATTGTGTACACCGGCTGCAGCAGGCCCATCCCCAGGCCTGCGACGATCATCGCCCAGACGACGTAGCCGCGCGCGGTTTCGGCGTCCATCCGCGCGAACAGCACCATGCCCGCGGCAATCAGAATGGAGCCGACGATGCCGACCCGCTTGTACTCGCCGGTGCGCGACACCGTCTGGCCGCCGATGATCGCGCCGACCACCGTCCCCATCAGCAGCGGCGTCAGCAGGTTGCCCGACTGCGTGGCCGAGGTGCCGAGAACCCCCTGCATGAAGAGTGGCAGATAGATCACGACGCCGAACATGCCCATGCCGAGCACGAACGCACAGGCGGAACACACGGCGATGATGGGGTCGTGGAACAGCGTCAGCGGGATAATCGGCTCACGCGCGCGTGCCTCGTTTCCGATGAAGGCGACCAGCATTACGGCCGAGAGCACGAGCAACCAGACGACCCGGAACGACGACCAGCCGTACTGCGGCACCCAGGTCAGCGCGACGAGCAGCGGCACGACCGTGCCGATCAGGAACGCGAACCCACTCCAGTCCAGCCGATGTGTCGAGACCCGCGGCTTCATGTTCGGAAACTGAAAATGAAGCGCAGCCACCGCGACCGCACCGACCGGAAGGTTCACATAGAAGCACGCGCGCCACGACCAGTGGTCGGTGAGCCATCCGCCCAGCGTCGGCCCGAAGATGGACGCCACCCCAAACAGCGCGGCGAACAGCCCTTGATACTTGCCGCGCTCCTTCGGCGAGAAGATGTCGCCGACGATGGTGAAGAGCACGCCGGTGACCATTCCGGCGCCGACGCCCTGCAGTCCCCGGAACAGAATCAGCTGTCCCATGCCGTCGAGCGGCAGGAACATCAAGTCGCCGGCGGCACCGCAGAGCGCCGACGCGATGACGAACAGGATCACGCCGGTCATGAAGAACGGCTTGCGGCCGAACCGGTCGGACAGACTGGCGAAGATCGGTAGCGACACGGTCGAGGACAACAAATAGGTCGTCGCCACCCACGGGTAGCGGTCGAACCCGGACAGCGAGGCGATGATGCGTGGCTCGGCCGTCCCGACGATCGTCTGGTCGATGGCCGCGAGCAAGGCCGCGAGCATCAGGCCGGTCATCGTTCCGATCAGCTGCGGCCGCGTCAGCCGCATCAGGCCCGCCGTGGCGTAGACCGGCTCCGCGTGACCGGGCGTCATCGTTACTTGGCGACCGAGACCGTCACGCTGTCGCCGCCGAACAGCGCGCCATCGTCAGCCAGTGCTTTCAGCACGTACGTGCCTGGCTCGGCGAAGGTCGCCTGGACAACGATCTTGCCGTCCGCGGGCAACTGAGGAGGCGTCCACAACGGCGCCCACGGCGAGTTCATCCCGGCGCGGGTATCCTCCCAGGACTTGACTTGATCCGGGGAGAAGCTCACCTTGCCGGAACCGCGATAGACGAACCACGACAGGTGCAAGCCCGTGATCTTGCCGACGGTGACGCGAGCCGGCGGGTTCATCTCGGGATTGCGGCGGGCGGCGATGAGTTGTTGCAATTGCGTCAGCGAGACGCCCAACGCATCCGCGGCGGCCTGAAGTTCTTCCGGCGTCGCTTTGGGGTTGAAGGCCTTGAGCAGTACCGGCGGGACCGCAGGCGCCGCCGGCGCAGCAGCGGCGGCCGGAGCGCCGCCGCTCCCTTCGGCACCGGCGGGCCGGGTCTGTCCGCCGAAGATCAGAGCCAACGGATTCAAGCTGGCTGGGGGTTTGGGAATGCCATCGTCTTTCACGACCGCCGTCAGCGTCAGCGGCTGGCCCACCTTGGCAGTGAGGGTCTTCGCGCCGTCGACCGTGACCGTGGGCGGCACGTTGCTGCGGACTTCCGGACTGCTGGTGCCGGCGCCCAGGGCGCCGGTCTCCGATGCCTTGACGACGTTGTCGAGCAGGTAATCGGGTCTGAGCGTCGCCCACGCCTTCTCGGTTGAACCGTGGGTCGTCAACGTCCAGATCATTTCGTCCTTCTCGGTGAACGTTTTCGGCACGGCAACACGAAAAACGAAGCGGTTCCGACGCGGCAGGAAGTGCGTGGGCTGTCCCGCGTCAGGCCCGCCGGGCGTGATTGTGTTGTCCGGACCGGGGGGCACGTCGATTTCCTCGACCCAGTTCCGGTTCATGTAACCGAAGACGAACCATTTGGAGCCGTCGGCGTCCTGCTCCCAGCCCTCGAAGGCCGGAGCCACGTTCTGCCCCTTGGTGTACGTGAGCGACTGGGCGCCCGCGGTGTGCCCGAACCACACCAGCGACGTGACGGCCACGGTCACTGCGCACGCGATCCTGAATCTCGTTCTCATGGCAGCTACTTCCGTTCTACTGCTGGTTCTGGTTCTGGTTTTGGTTCTGGGTCGCTGCCGGGGCCGGCCTGAGTGTCGTAACCGTGCACAGCGGGCAGCCAATGACGTTGTCGTTGCGGGTCAAGTTCAGCTTCGTGCGGCGGCGCGCCATCTCCTCACGGAACTGATCATCCGTCAACGAGACGCGCTGGCCCAGGTCGATGAACATGTTGGCAACGGAGCGGTTGCCCGACCCCTGCCAGTTGCGCGGATCCGGCACGTTCTTGTTGCCCGGCGAGTTGTTCATGAACCCGATGATGTGCAGGATCGTCCCCTTGGGCAGCAGCGGAGCGTAATCGTCCTCGTAGGTGTAACCGCGCACCCAGTTGTGGTCGTAGCCGACGCAGCTCAAGGTCTGGATGTTGTAACCCCAGATGGCTTCGAGACACATCCGCTGCCCTGGAGCGTGGAGGTGGGGCTCGAAGGACACGATCTTCGTGTTCTCCTGCAGCACCGCGTATGCATGTAGCTGCTGATCCGCGGTCATCCCCTTGATGTCGATGTCGACCCCGTTCCCCAGTGCGATGAGCGCCTGGCGAAACGCCGGCTTGTAGTCCTTCGGCATGAACTTGAAGCCAATCTCGAGGTGGGCTTTCGTGTCGCGTCCGTTCGAGTGGAGGTGCACGGAGTCGGATACGACCGACGATCCGGCTTTGAGCAGCTTCGCCGAACGCGGATCGAAGAGATCGGCGTTGCGGCCCACTTCGTGGACGGGCCACGATACGCCGATACCAGGCACCGCCGGGGCGCCCTGGCCTGCCGCGACCACGTCGGTGCGCCAGATCATGTGATGGAAGACAAAGCGCCCGCCGACGGTCTGACGGCCATTGCTGCCGTTGTCGACGTCGTTGAATTCCTTGATCTCCAGCGCTGCGACGTACCGATCCTCGGTGAGTCCGATCGGCGTGGAGGCAATTTCACCCCACCAATCGGGGGCGTTGCCCTTCACGACGACCTCGGGCAGCTTGACGATCAAATCAGGCGTCCCGATGGTCCACGACTTGCCGTCGGGATAGACCTTCGCGGCGGGCATATCGGCCGGATTGCCTCGGGGCGCGCCGGCGTCGACCCACTTGCCGATCATCGCGATTTCCTCGTCGCTCAGCGACGGATCGTTCTGATACTGCTGAATGCCAATGTTCTTTTCGACGTACCACGGCGGCATCACACCGGCGCGCGGCCCGATGCTCGTCCGCTGCTTGATGGCCCGCGCCCAGGGCCGAACCTGTTCGTAGGTCGAGAGAGCCATCGGCGCCACCCCGTCTGTGCGGTGGCAGTTCTCGCAGCTCCGCTGCAGGACCGGCGCGATGTCTTTGGCGTAGGTCACGCCGCCGGCCGGCGTCGCCGACTGCGCCGTCGCCGCCACCGGCAGCATCCACACCGCCGCGGCGAGCAGGACCATTCCGATCCCCGTTCTCCAGCCGCTGAATCCTCGAGCACTCATCGCGCACGCTCCTTGATGTTGACAGTCGCGAAGTACGAAATATTGTCGGGGGGATCCGTTTTCGATCTGTTGCGCCGAGCCGAGCGTGTCGTCGCACCTTTCAGAAACTGATCGACATGATTCCGGACAAATGCCCGGCGGTTGGTGACCAGCCGCCCGGTCGGGTTGACGGCATACCATTGACGCCAGAGCAACAGCGGGCCGACGAACTCCATGGCGAGCAGCTCCGGATCCTGCGGCCTCAGGCTGCCGTCGGCGATGAGCCGTCGCATGAGATCCTGAAAGGGGGCAGCGCCGCTGGTCATCTGCTCGACGAGATCGATGTGGCCCTGCCTGGCCAGGCGCATACCGTCGGACATGAAGATCAGAAAGAGCCGCTGTTGCTCGGGCTCGCGGAAGAAGTCGAGAACCCTGGTCGACAGGCGTTCGAGGACAGAACGCGCGTCCGTAACCGGCGATTCGGCGAGGAACGCCGCCCATTGCTCGGCTTTGTATTTGCGCGCCGACTCGAGCAGCGCGATGAACAAGGCTTCCTTGCTCTTGAAGTAGTTGTAGAACGCGCTCTCGCGAACGCCTACCGCCGCAGCAATCTCGCGGAGGCTGGTGCCGAAGTATCCCTTCTCTGAAAAGAGATCGAGCGCGGCATTCAGAATGGCTTGTCGGGTCTGCCGCCCGTCGGATTGAAGGGGTCTGCCCAAGAAATTAATGGTCGTTCATTTACTTCACAAGAGTCAAGTCTGAATTTGCGCGTTCGCGACCGACCGTTTTACGGAAGGTTGGCGACCTTGCGGGCCGAACCGCTCAGCTCGAGGATGTGCATCCCCGTGTTTGCCCGATCGACGATGTAAATGTAGCCGCGGTCATCGACCTCGACGTTGTTCGTCTGGATGGCAACCTTGCAGCGTTCGTTGGGGGCCTGGCCGACGCAGCGCTTGTCGGTCTTGTCGGTAATCGCCGGAATGTAAAACCCGATCTCCTGCGGGTGGAACGGATCGCGGATGTCGACGGCGCGCACACCGGCGTTGAAGTGAGCGAAGAACATCACGCGCTGATAGTAGATGAGCGTGTTGTTCTCGTTCGAGGAGTGCGTGCCGAAGCGCCCACCCCGGCCGCAGAAATTGCCGCTGGCTTCGGGAACGGTCCAGTTCGACACGCCAAACGGCTTCGACTCGGCGGTGATGTCGGCGACCCACACCATCTGCCTGGCCTCACGGCATTCGTTGGCGGTCGATTCGTTGGTGATGACGACGAAGTCGCGCAAGGCGGATTCTGTGTTCCGGCCGAACTCGGGAATTTCCATACGCAGCACGGGGAACACCGTGTGTGCCCCCACATTTGGCGGCAGGTCGAGCCTGCCGATCTGCGGATACAACAGATTCTGGTTGGTCGGCTCCTTCGGGCCGTTCAGCAGCTTCTCTCGATCGACGATCTGGACGACGCCTCCGGCGGCGGTGCCGTAGCCGAAGTAGACGCGGTTGCCACTCGGTCCGAGGGAGATGGCGCCGTGCAGGCCGGTCGGCGGCGGGCCGACGCCGTCAGGCTGCTGACCCGGCAGCCCGAAATTGCGGACGAACACCGGTTTGGCCGGATCGCTCAGGTCGTAGATCTGGGTCATGCGATCGGTGCGCCAGCCGGGCGCACCGGACACCAGATAGGCAATGCCCGTGTCGCATTCCCACCAGTTCTTATGTGTCGCGCGAAGTCCGCTGACGACAACGGTCAGGCGCGTGGGCCTGGCCGGATCGCTGACGTCCCAGATCTCGTGGCCCGTATTGCCAGCCGTGCGCAGCAGGTACACCTTGCTCTTGTCCGCCCGCGGCAGCTGGCTGCCGTCGCACACGCGCACCATTTGCGCGCCGCCGGATTCGCCTTGTCCAGACTCGCCCGGAATGTGCGCGAGGTATCGTGGCTGCTTCGGGTTCGTGACGTCGAGAATCGACGTCCCGTTGCTTTCTTGCTGGCCGGTGAGCGGGTTGAGTGCCGTGCCGCCGTGATGGCCGATGTAGACGATCCAGCGGTCGCCCTGCTTGTGAATCACGGGCTGATACGCGCTGCGGGCCTGCAGGTCGTCGAAGCCGACCAGCTCCATGTTGCTCTTCTCGGCCGCCGATCGCAGTTGCTGCGCCGCCATACGGCTCCCTAGTCCGAAGGCCAGCGCGACGAGGCCAACCGCCGCAATCCCGACGTGTCGATACCGCACACGCCCCCCTTTCAGTTGCCGTGACCCGGGGGCCGGCGAGCAAAAGCACTCGCCCGGCGACGCGAGCGATTCTACGCCCGCTGCCGGTTTCGCCAACGCCACACCGGTGTCGCCCTATAATCACGCCGAATGGAGCACGCCATGATGATGAAGCACGCGTCCTTCGTTGTGAGTGCCGCCCTGCTGGCGGGTGTCGCCGGAATCGCCGCGCAGCAACCTGAACGTCAGCCCGCCGCTTCGGCGCCGGCAGCCGAGTGTTCGGCGTTGAAGGGACGGACCTTCGACACCACCACAATCCTCGACTCGACGCTGGTCACCAGCGGCACGCTCAAAGTCTCTGCTGACGTCACCGTGGCGAACCTTCCGGCTTTTTGTCGCGTGCAGGGCGTCAGCAAGCCGTCCGCCGACTCCGACATCCGCTTCGAGGTCTGGCTGCCGCAGCCGGCCAGTTGGAACCGCAAGTTTCTGTCGACAGGCGAAGGTGGCTTCGCCGGTCAGTTGAACTATCAGAGGAACGGTCTGGACGGCGCAATGGATGAACTCCTGCGCCGGGGTACGCGACCGCCTCGACCGATACCGGCCACGTGTCCACGGACCAGTGGTGGGCGATCGGCCACACGGAGAAGGTGACCGACTATCTCTACCGGGCAAAGCATGTGACGACGGTAGCGGCCAAGGCGATCATCGCCGCGTACTACGGCCAGGGGCCGTCGCGCTCGTATTTCAGCTCCTGCTCGAACGGCGGCCGCCAGGGCCTCATCGAAGCGCAGCGCTACGCGGACGATTTCGACGGCCTGATCATCGGCGCACCCTGGAACTTCCAGTCGCATTCGAACGCCGGGTTCATCTGGAACGCGCAGGCGCTCGCCGCTCCGGGCGCGGCCATTCCGGCCGAGAAGCTGCCGGCCATTACCGCCGCCGTGATGGCGGCCTGTGACAAGAACGACGGCCTCGCCGACGGCATCCTTGCCGATCCGCGGCGCTGTACATTCGATCCGCGGTCGCTTACGTGCAGTGGCGCAGATAGCAACAGCTGCCTGACGCCGCCGCAGGCGGCGGCACTGCAGAAGATCTACGACGGTCCCAAGAATCCGCGGACCGGCGAAGCGGTCTTTCCGGGCTTCACGAAAGGGTCCGAGGCCGGCTGGACGAACATAGTCCGCCCGACGTCGGCCAGTTCCGGTCTGCTGGTCTACTTCTCCAATCTCGTGTACCAGAATCGGGAGTGGGACCTCCGGACCTTCAACTTCGACGGCGATATGGCGCATACCGACCAGACGATCGGGCGGATGGGCAACGCGACGTCGACCGACTACTCGGCGGCGATTCGACGCGGCGTCAAGATCATCCAGTATCACGGCTGGAACGATCAGACCCTCCAACCGGATTACAGTCCCCTGTATTACGAGGAGCTCGTCAAGGCGAACGGCGGCCTCGAGCAGACGCAAGGTTTTTATCGACTGTTCATGGTGCCTGGCCTGAATCACTGCAGCGGCGGGATTGGTGCGTCGAATTTTGGCGGCGTCGGCCAGCAGATACCGCCGATGCGCGACGCGGCGCACGATCTGCAGACGGCTCTGGAGAACTGGGTTGAGCGCGGGACCGCGCCGACGCAATTCATCGGCACCAAGTTCGCCGACAACCAGGCCGCCACCCGAACCGTCCAGTACACCCGTCCGGTGTGCCTCTATCCGACTGTGGCTCGATACAAGGGGACGGGCGATCCGAATGACGCCGCCAACTTCGCGTGCGTTCGCTAACAGCGGTCTTAGGACTTAAGACTTAGGTCTTAAGTCCTAAGTCTTAAGTCTTAAGTCTTAAGTCAACGTCATGGCCGAAGCGATACCTGTCGCGAAACCGCCGATAGCCGACTGGCTCCGCGAATACCGCATGGAATGGCTCCGGCTCGATGTCGTCGCCGGTCTCACGGCGGCGGCCATCGTCATTCCGAAGGCGATGGCCTACTCGACCATCGCCGGCTTGCCGGTGCAGGTGGGGCTCTACACGGCGTTTCTGCCGATGGTGATCTACGCGATGCTCGGCACTTCACGCCCGTTGAGCGTGAGCACGACGACGACGATTGCCATCCTGTCCGCCGCGGCGCTGGGAGAGGTGGCGCCGCAGGGAGACGCCGCGACCCTGGTCACGGCGAGCGTAACGCTGACCGCGATCGTCGGCGCGATCCTGATTGCGGCGTCGGTCCTTCGACTGGGGTTCGTCGCGAATTTCATCTCCGAGCCGGTGCTGACCGGGTTCAAAGCCGGCATCGCTCTCGTCATCGTGCTCGACCAGGTGCCGAAGCTGCTGGGCATCCACTTCGACAAGGGTCCGTTCTTCCAGAATCTTGCAAGCATCGTCCAGGGCCTTCCGGAAACCTCGATGATTACCGCAGTGATCGGCGCTATCACGATGGCCGCTCTGATCGTGATGGAGCACCTCATCCCACGAGTGCCGGCGCCGCTCGTCGCGGTGGCAGGCGGGGTTGCCGCGGTGAGCCTGCTCGGTCTCCAGGCGCGCGGCGTCGAAACGGTAGGGCTCGTTCCGACGGGACTGCCCCCGCTGACCTTTCCCAATCCGTCATTGATGGCGCAACTCTGGCCGGCGGCCCTGGGCATCGCGCTGATGAGCTTCACCGAGACCATCGCCGCCGGGCGGGCATTCGTGCAGAGCGGGGAGCCGTCGCTGCAGCCAAACCGCGAGCTGCTCGCGACGGGCATCGCGAACGTCGGGGGCGCGTTGCTGGGATCGATGCCCGCCGGCGGCGGGACGTCCCAGACTGCGGTGAACCGCTTCGCCGGCGCCCGCACTCAGCTCGCAGGGCTGGTGACGGCAGCGGCAACACTTTTGACGATGCTGCTCCTGGCGCCCTTCATCGGGCTCATGCCCAACGCGGCCCTCGCCGCCATCGTCATCGTGTATTCGGTCGGCCTGTTCAAGCCGGCCGAGTTCCAAGCCATTCTCGGCGTGCGGCGAACGGAATTCGTCTGGGCCCTCGTCGCGCTCGCCGGCGTGGTCCTGCTGGGAACGTTGAAAGGGATTCTCGTTGCGATCATCGTGTCGCTGATTGCGCTGGCGTACCAGGTCGCCGACCCGCCGGTGTACGTGCTGGGGCGCAAGCCGGGCACCAGTGTCTTCCGGCCTCGCACGCCCGAGCATCCCGAGGACGAAACGTTCCCCGGCCTGCTGATGCTGCGTCTGGAGGGACGGCTCTTCTTCTTCAATGCCGAGCGTATCGCGCAGAAGATCCGTCCACTCATCGAAGCGGAAAGACCGAACGTCGTGGCGTTCGATCTGGGCGGCATCTTCGACCTCGAGTACACCGCCATGAAGGCGCTGGCCGAAGCGGAACGACGAGGCCGTGAAAACGGCGTTCTCTTTTGGCTGGTGGGGCTGACGCCCAGTGTCCTCGCCGTCGTGCAGCATTCCTCGCTCGGGGTCACGCTCGGACGTGAACGAATGTTCTTCAACCTCGAGCAGGCGGTCGCTAAATTTGAATCGCTGTCGGCTGGTGTCTCGCACGCGAGATGATCAATCGCCATGAAATGCGCGACAGCCATCCGCTCGACGGCTCTCGCAGTCGCCGCCCTCACCTTGGCGGCGGACGTCGCGAGTCAGCCCTCACCTGTTCCTGAGATCCTTGTCGTGCAAGCCGGCGGGCTGACCTTGCGCGCCCAGTTGTGGCGTCCTACGGGCAGCGGGCGATTTCCGGCCGTGCTCTTCAATCACGGCAGCTACAACAGCACCGACGATCTATTGCCGCCATCCGACCCGGAAATCCTTGGGTCGGTATTCGCACGTCACGGCTATGTGTTTCTGTGCCTGTATCGTCAGGGCATCGGACTGTCAAGCGGCCAGGGTGTGTCGGACGGCGATCAGATGGCGCGCGCGCTCCAGGCAAAAGGCGTTGAAGGCCGTAACCGCACGCAGCTTCGTCTGCTCGAGAACGACGAATTGAGAGAAGCCTCTGCAGCGCTCGCACAACGCAGCGCTCGCACAACTCCGCGCTCGGAGCGAGGTCGATGCGCGACGCGTCGGAGTGGTCGGCCATTCATTTGGCGGGTCCCTGAGCCTTCTGCTGGCGCTGCGGGATCCCGGCATTCGCGCCGCGGTAATCTTTGGCGGGGCTGCCGGCAGCTGGGATCAGTCGTCGGTGCTTCGGGAACGTTTACTCGCCGCTGTCGGACGCATGTCGGCACCGGCGCTCTTCCTTCACGCCGAGAACGATTACTCGACCGCGCCGGGGTCGGCGCTCGCCGCCGAAATGCAGCGGCTGGCCAAGCCTCACGCCCTCAAGATCTACCCGCCGTTCGGAGCGGATACACGAGCCGGACACAACCTTATCTTCCGATCGGTCGGCACATGGGAGTCGGACGTTTTCGCTTTTCTGGATGAATATCTGCCGCGCGATTAAGCTCGGAAGAGGAGCTCAGGCGCGTCCTTGCCAGGCGCCAATCGATTTCACTTTTGTTTCCAGATCGTCTTCGAAGTCTGTAAAAGCGTCCCAGAAGATCACCGGGAAATCGTTGATGTCAAACGGCAGCTTCGTGTCCTTCTTGGCCGTGAGAACGATGTCCTTCCGAAGACCTTCTGCAACGCCGAGCTCGTAAAAAACATTCGCTTTAGATTCCGTCACGTCCGCGATGACGAAGGCACACTGACGAAGTTGACGCATGATTTCCGGGACGATGCGCTTGAACAAGTTGGCATCATCCACGCGTCTGGCCGCGTAATCGTACTTTTCACATACCCGCTTGATTGAGGTGTAGAGGTCACGATACTGCCCGCGCTCGGCAAACGACATGATGACGAACACGTTTGGCGTGGTGACAATCTTCTCAGCCAAGGCTACGGTCGCACGTGCCAGTTGCACCCAGTCGACCGACATCGATTTGAGAACCTGTTCGTAAGAGAGCCGTTCTACGGACGTCGCATAAACCTCATCGAACCGTCGAGATTCAACGCCATATACCTCGCGCGATGCGCCGCCGAAGATCGCAAACGGCAAAATAGGCTTACCAGCGAAGCGCGCCCAGTTGGCAGCCTGATACGTGCCGAAAAAGCCACCGAGAAGAATAACGACATCGGCGTTAGCCACCACTTCCGGCGGCGTGGGCTCGCGGCCGCCGAAATTCCACTCGGGAACATCCGACTCGATGCAGACCCCAACGTCCGTGACCGGCGTGATGCCCCGACGAACGTAGCTGATAATCCGCTGCGCAAGGACAGCAGGTTGGAAACCTGGACGCGTTCGCAGTTCAGCAGCCACCGATTCAGCCACGAGTTTGTCCACTTCGGTCTGACAACCCGTAATCAACGTATGACCTTGCCGCGCGATCTCGGCAGCGAGGATCGGCGCAAACGCCATGATCTTGTCACGCTCCACGCCTAGCGCATTGGGATCTGCCGCGTCGAAGCCGCCAGCGACAAAAATTGCGAGTGCTTTAGGCATGTTCCTCCCCAGGCGGTGCTGCTCGTTCCGCCGCGCGTGCCCCATCAACTTCGACAGTGGGCGAAATCGTACACTGAGACTGTCGGCAGCGCACGCCGACTCAGAACGCGGATCAGCGCCTGTGGACTCTCACGCTTTCAACCGGTAGCACTGGCAACAGGGCGAGCTCGAGATCATCCAACCTCCGGCCTTCGTTGAGCGCAATCTTGAATGCGCCGTTGGTTTCGGTGACCTGCGCCACGGCCTCGAGCGCCGGTCTGTCCACCTGATCGAGCAGCCCTCGGCAGATCCACATATGCGGAGTGACCATCCGCAAGACGTTGCTGCACCAATGCAGGGACATCTTCGACGCGTTCAAGCCACCGTCGGTCTGAAGAATTCCTCGGAACCAGTTCAGAACACTGTTCTCTTCGTAGACGGTTCGATGGTAATCGTCGGCGTGATCGAACAGTGGCTGCCAGGCGCACTGGCTGTGCCATGCCTGCAGCACAGGCTGCTGCGCCGCGAAATCGTCGAGGCGATCCTTCATCTCGTCAATCGACGTGCCCAAGTACCTGTAGCAATTGGCGTGGTTGAGGACCCAGGTGAACACATGAACCGCGTTGACAACCGGCGCTCGATCGAATGGCCGGCCGCGCATTTTGCTCAACGTGTCAGCCACTTGCTGCTCGTAGTGCTCTCGCCACTGCTCCGGATATTGTTCCAGGCCAACCTGCAGGCCCACGCCCGCGATCGGATACTCGGCGTCGTGTGGAAATACTGAAGCCAGAACCGTCTGATAGTTACTGGCACTGTCGAAGAGCTTGTGCCAGGTCTTATCACGCCGAAACGCTGATAGGGGCAGCGTCTTTCGAGTTTTGCCAACGTACGCCCGCTGGGTCATGCGTTTCTCGGCGTGTATCCTGACGTCCCCGCTCTGTTCTGCGAGGGGCCGCAAGTACGCTTCGAGAAATGATCGACAGGCCTCCATGGTCGCTTGACCTTCGTCCGAGACGATGGCCACGTTTGACGCGATCGCGAAATGATTGAGCGTTCGGTCCAGGAGTATGGCCGCTTGCCTGTGCTCCAGTTCGCGCAGCATCA
>Ga0111538_10010005_pt1 | contig 12629 bp, 8 predicted proteins | sample SoiMethybrSBSTD1_FD_79669 | JGI IMG/M metagenome (GOLD analysis project Ga0111538, IMG submission 79669) | Bulk soil microbial communities from a Populus tree surrounding site in Tennessee, USA - Soil MetaG P. TD hybrid SBSTD1 (version 2)... | ecosystem: Environmental > Terrestrial > Soil > Tree...
CCAAAGACGACACGATCTACGTGGCCGATTCGGAGTCGGGCCCCGATACCGGCGCGCACGAGCTGATGGGTATCCGGAAAGGCATTCGCATCGGCAGCGCGAGAGACGGATCGGTCAGCGCGTTCATCGAGGACCAGGAGTCGACCGCGGCTGATCATTCAGGCGCCGAAGGCGTCGGCGTCGATGCGCAGGGCAACGTCTACGGCGGCGTCGTGCGCCGGCAGATGCTCGAGCGTCACGTCAAGAAACAGAGGTAGGATTTTGCGATGGCCAAATACCTGACCGAGTTCATCGGTACCTTTTTCCTCGTTTCAACAATCGGCTACACGGTGATCGCGCCAGGCGCCGGCGACATGGCGCCGCTCGCGATCGGCACAACGCTGATGGTGATGATCTTCGCGGGCGGGCACGTCTCGGGCGGGCACTACAATCCGGCGGTCACGCTGGCGGTGTTCCTGCGCGGTCGTTGCCCCGCTGCCGACGTCATTCCCTACTGGATCGCGCAGATCGCCGGCGCGGCCGCGGCGGCGCTGCTCGTGCTGTTCATGAAAGGCCATCCGGCGGTCACGCCGATGCAGCTCGACGTCACGCGCGCGCTCGTCGCGGAGTTCCTCTATACGTTTGCGCTGTGTTACGTGGTGCTGAACGTCGCGACCGCGAAGGGCACGAGCGGCAATCCAACCTACGGATTAGCGATCGGATTCACGGTGCTGGCCGGCGCGTATGCGGTGGGCGGCGTATCCGGCGGCGCGTTCAACCCCGCCGTGGCGGTGGGCATCACGATGATGGGCCTGTCGGCGCTGGCGAATATCTGGATCTACCTGGTCGCGAATCTCGCCGCGGGCGCGGCCGCCGCGGTGATCTTCAAGGTGATGCACCCGCTGGATCGCTAGAAAGGCCTCGTCACCTTTCGCAACAGCCGCTGGAACTTTCCGGTGGCGGGCGCGGCGCAAAAATCAACGGCCAGCAAGGTATCGGCGGTGACGCTCGGCGCCGCCGGCAAACCACGGCCCGCCCTGATCTCGGGCGCCCGCGGGCTCTCGCCGCCGTCGTTGTGCGCCGTTACCGTGTAGAAGTAGGTCAATCCGTTGCTGATGGTCTGGTCGACGAACCGCGTGCCGGCGAGCGCGGCGGCCACCGGCTGCATCGCCTGGCGATTGACGATTGAGCTGCGATACACGTTGTAGGCGGATGCGCCGGGCACCGCAGACCACGTGAGCGCAATCTGCTTCTTGCCGGGAACCGCCGCGAGATTCTCGGGCGCCGGCGGCGGCGCAACCGGCACGGTGGCCACGACGGCGGCACGCGGCCCCTCGCCCCCCATGTTCCTGGCGGCAACGGTATAGAAATAGGTGGTGTCGTTTTCGAGACCGGTGTTCTTGAACGTGGTCTCGGTCGTCGTCGTGGCGATGGGCGGACCGGCGAACGCGCCGGTCGTGCTGCGGTAAATCGTGTAGCCAGGCGCGTCGGGCACCGCGGTCCACGTCAGCGTCGCCTTGCCGTTGCCTGCGGCCACGCTCAACACCGGCGCCGATCCCGGCGCAGGCGGCACGGGAACCGCCGACACATTTTCCGACCACTCACTCTGCGTCGCCGCGGTGTCGGCCGTGACGCGATAGTAATGACGCGTGCCGTTGGTCAGTTGCGGATCGACGAACGGCGACGACATCACTCCCGTCGTCAGCTCCGTAAAATCGCCCTCGCTGCCAACGCGGCGATAGATCGTGTACGACGTGGCGCCCGCCGACGGCGGCCACGTCAGCGTGACGCGCCGGTCGCCGGCTGTCGCCGTGACGTCCGGCGGGGCAAGCGGCATGGCGCTGATCGCAAGCGACAGCGGACCATTGCCGCCCTTGGTGTACGCGGCCACGGTGAACTGATACATCGTTCCGTTCTCGAGGCCGTAACTGGTATGCGACGTGGCCGTGGTGCGTCCGACCGGCGTCTTGATCCAGACGCCTTTGACGCCGCGATAGACGCGATACCCTTCCGCTCCCGCAACGGGCGACCAGGTGAGCTTCACCTTTCCGTTACCGGACTCCACGGCGATTTGCGCAGGCGCGGCCACGGGCGCGGGAGGCAGAGCATCTCCCGTTGCCGCGGCAGACGTCGCGGGAAGAGCGAGCGCACCGGCCAACGCCAGTGAGGCGAATGAGGGAAGAAATCGCATCACAAAACCTTGTAGTGCGACGTGCTATGGCAAGTTCCATTCCCCGCGCGATCAGGCCTGAAATCGAAAAAACGGTATTGCAACCTCCGCCTGGACAGTTCTAGAACTGAACAGCCATTAACGAACTTGGTGGCCGCGTCCATGAAGAGGAACCGAGTGCAGAACTGGCAAGCATCGGGAAGATGCACAATACTCTTCGCTTACGGTTACGCCCGTTTTCGCCTGAGGATTGCTTCAATGACCCACTCGACCCTGCTGCGTGCAACCAGTGCCCTTGCGCTGATCGCGCTGATCGTCTCTGCCCCAGTCGCCATCCGCGTCGCCGCGCAGGCGGACGCCAATCAACTGGTGCCGCCGAATGCGTTCAAGGACCTGAAGTGGCGCAGCGTGGGCGCAACGCGCGGCGGGCGGGTCACTGCCTATTCAGGCGTCCGGCAGCAGCCGTACACCTTTTATTTCGGCGGCGTCGGCGGCGGCGTGTGGAAGACCGATGACGCGGGCATCACGTGGGTGCCGGTCAGCGACGGGCAGATCACTTCAACTGGATCGATCGGATCGATCGACGTCGCGCCGTCGAATCCGAATCACGTGTGGGTCGGCACCGGCAGCGCCGCGATTCGATCGAACGTGATCATCGGCCGCGGCGTTTACAAGTCGCTCGACGCCGGCAAGACGTGGTCGTTCATGGGCCTCAAGGAGTCGGGACAGATCGGCGGCATCAAGGTGCATCCGTTCAACACCAACACCGTGTGGCTCGCCGCGCTGGGATCGCCGTTCGGTCCGAATGATGAACGCGGCATCTTCAAGACCACCGACGGCGGCAAGACGTGGAAGAAGACGCTGTTCGTGAACAACGAGACCGGCGGCCGCGACATCGAAGTGGACTGGGAGAACCCCGACATTCTGTATGCGGCGATGTACAAGGGCTTCCGCAAGGGCTGGGACATCATCAGCGGCGGGCCCGCGAGCGAAGGCGGCATTTACAAGTCGACCGACGGCGGCGAGACCTGGAAGCACATCACCAGTGGATTGCCGAACGATCTGATCGGCAAGATCGACATCGACATCGCGCGCAGCAATCCTAACGTGCTGTACGCGATGGTCGAGGCGCTCGGCAACAAGGGCGGTCTGTATCGATCGAGCGACAAAGGCGAATCATGGACGCTCGTCAACAGCAGCCAGCAACTGCGCGCGCGGCCGTTCTACTTCCACTACGTCACCGTCAATCCGAAAAACGAAAACGAAGTGTGGGTCAACGAGCTGAGCCTGCGCAAGTCCATCGACGGCGGCAAGACCTTCCCGACGTCGGTCGAGACGCCGCACGGCGACAACCACGGCATGTGGTTCAACCCCGACAACCCGAGCATCATCCTGCAAGTGAACGACGGCGGCGCGAACGTGACGCTGAACGGCGGCAAGAGCTGGTCGTCGATCCTCAATCAGCCGACGGCCGAGTACTACATGGTCGCGGTCGACGAGCAGTATCCGTATCGCCTCTACATGCCGCAGCAGGACAACAGCACGCTGATCATTCCGAGCGTGCCGCCGGTATCGTGGGGCTTCGAGCATCCGGCGCAGGCGTGGCAGCAGGCGTCGGGCTGCGAGACCGGACAGATCTGGCCCAAGCCCGATGGCAAGGTGGTGTGGGGCGCCTGCAAGGGCGAGGTCGGCCGCTATAACACCGTGACCGGGCAGGAAAAGCACTACTGGGTATATCCGCAGAATCGCTACGGTCACGATCCGGATGACATCAAGTTCCGCTTTCCGCGCCAGACCGTCGTCTACGTGTCGCCGCACGATTCGCGCGTCATCTACCAGGCGTCGCACGTGCTGCATCGATCGATCGACGAAGGCATCACCTGGGACATCATCAGCCCCGACCTCACCGCGAAGGAACCGCAGTATCAAATCGTCTCGGGCAATCCCATCACCCGCGACGTGACGGGCGAAGAGGTCTACTCGACGATCTATTCGATGATCGAATCGCGGCTCGAGCGCGGCGTGATCTGGGTCGGCTCGAACGATGGTCCCGTCAGCGTCACGCGCGACAACGGCAAGAGCTGGAAGAACGTGACGCCGAAGGACCTGGTCGGCGCGCGCATCCAGACCGTCGAGGACTCACCGCACATGAAGGGCCGCGCCTACATCGCGGCGTATCGTTTCATGCGCGAGCACGATCTGAAGCCGTACATCTATCGTACGGACAACTACGGCGAAACGTGGACGTTGCTCACCGACGGGAAGAACGGCATCCCGGCCGACTTCCCCACTCGCGTGATTCGGGAAGATCCGAAGCAGGCCGGCCTGCTCTATGCCGGCACGGAGTTCGGCGCATTCGTGTCGTTCAACGCCGGCAAGAACTGGCAGCCGCTGCAGCAGAACCTTCCCGTGACGCCAGTCACCGACATCAAGGTCCATCGCAACGATCTCGTCATTGCGACGATGGGACGCTCGGCGTGGATCATGGACAACATCACGCCGCTGCAGGAACTGTCGCGCATCGTCAACGGCACGACGACGTCCACGGGCGGAGGTTTCGGCTTCGCGCTCGAGGAAGAGCAACAGAAGCTTCCGGCGATCGCATTGTTCCAGCCGCGCGAAGCGATGCGGCTGCGTAACAGCGGCGCGCCGGCATCGGTCAACGAGCCCGAATATCCGACGATGGGCGCGCATTTCGATCTGTATTTCGCCAGCGCGCCTGGCGCCGATACGAAGCTCGAAGTGCTCGATGCCAAAGGTGGCGCCCTGAAAACATGGAGCGTGCTCGCGCCACGCAGCTCGGCCCCGGCATCCGAAGGCGGCGGTGGCGGTGGTGGCTTCCGTCGCGGCGGCGGAGGCTCGGCCGGCATCCGCGCCGAGGCCGGCATGCAGCGCATCACGTGGGATATGCGTTATCCCGGGCCATGGGCGCCGAACACGCCCGAGGGCGGCTTCGGCGGACCGCTGGTGCCGCCAGGTAAATATAGTGTCCGCCTGTCGTCGGGCGGTCAGACGATCACGCGAGCGTTCGAGATCAAATCGGATCCGCGCGTCGCCGCCGACGGCGTCACCGACGGCGACATCGCCGAGCAGGTGAAATTCCAGCTGCAGGTGCGCGACGCGTTGAGCGAGGCGAGGAAGCTCCAGCAGTCGATCGAACAGGCGATGCAGAAAGCGGGCCTCAAGCCGATGCTCGATCCCGGCGCGGTCGGCAGCTCGCCGTCGACGACGAAGTACGACCACCCGCTGCGCGAGCTCTATGCGAAGGTCGTCACCACACCCGGCATCTACACGCAGGGCATGCTGATCGATCAGCTGTCGAACATCCAGCGCATGATCACGCAGGCCGATCAGAAGATCGGCAAGGACGCATACGATCGCTACGCCGACCTGATGAAAGAGATGGCGGCGATCGAAGCTCAACTGAAGAAGATCGGCTCGTAAGCTGCACAGCTTGTAGCAATCGACCTTGACCCGAGCGGGGGCCGGGAGTGTAATGGCCTCCGTTTATATCGTTCGGCGTCGCCCTAATCGCAGTTCCCACTCAGGTTCAGGGAGGCGGCTCATGGGTCGATTTCACTTCGTGTCCGTATTTTTTCTCGCCACGTTTGTCTTCGCGGCAGCACCAACTACAGCTCAACAAGGCACAGCGCAAATCAGCGGCAGGGTGACCGATACCCAGGGGGCGGTCCTGCCCGGCGTCTCGGTCGTCGTCAGGAACGAGGAGACCGGCGCGGCGCGCGATCTCACGAGCAGCACGGAAGGCAGCTACTCGGCGGCTCAACTCACGCCCGGCCGCTACACCGTCATCGCCAAGCTCACGGGGTTCCGGACCATGGAACGCAGTCATCTCGTGCTGCTCGTCGGCACCACGCTGACGGTCGATCTCTCGCTTCCGGTTGGCGGCATCGAGGAAAGCGTCACCGTGACCGGGCAATCACCGCTGGTCGACACGACCAGCGCCACGGTCGGCGGCAACGTCGGCACGGTGGAGCTCAGCGAGCTGCCGGCGATGAACCGCAATTATTTCTCCACGGTCGCGTTGTTGCCCGGGGTGCAGTTCTCGCCGTCGAACCAGATGGGCAACGACACCATCGTGGCCAACGGCCAGACCTCGCAGAACACCAACGTGTCGGTCGATGGCGGCTACAACGCCGATGATGCGCTCGGCACGAGCTCCGGCGCGCAGGTGCGAACACCGCTCGAGGCCGTCCAGGAATTCCAGGTCCTGACCAGCATGTACGACGCGGAGTTCGGCCGCGCCAGCGGCGCGATCGTGAACGCGGTGAGCAAGTCCGGCACCAATCAATTGAGGGGCGTGCTGTTCGGCTATGGCGCCGCGAACGCGCTGACGGCCGAGGACTATTTCGTCAAGCGCAACAACCTCGAGAAACCCACCACCACCAAGCGCGAATGGGGCGGTGTCGTCGGCGGACCGATCATCAAGAACAAGCTCCACTTCTTCGGGAGCCTCGAGCGGCAGGTCGACAACCCGAACCGGACCCGCGTGTTCGAAACGCGGCCGGATCAGAACTTTGCGATCGCTGAAGATCGCACCGACTGGAACACGCTGGTTCGCGTCGATCACCAGATCAGTCAGAACCACAGCTGGGCGGTGCGCTGGCTGCGCGAGTGGGCGCCGCAGTGGACGACCATCGGCAACCGCCAGACTCCCGAATCGGCGCAGGACGAAACGGACCTCGATCAAACGGCCGTCGGCACGCTGACCAGCGTGATTGGCAACTCGCACGTCAACACGGTGCGCATCGCGCGGACCTGGGAACACTGGTGGCACGGCAACGCCTGCTTCCGTGCGCAGGGCCCGAATCCGGATCGCGCCGGTTTCAACTTCGGACAGGAGACCGACGGGCAGCAGAAGCTGTGCGCGCCGCAGCTGAACCAGGCGAGCTTCATCGGTCAGGCCAGCACCGAATCGCAGGGGCCGTGGGATTCGAACTACCAGATCGAGGACGACTTCTCGTGGTTCATTCCCGGCAAGAAGGGCGATCACGAAGTGAAGGTCGGCGCGCGCTACAACTACACCGAGCTGAAGCGCGTCTCGCAAATCAACGAGAACGGCACCTTCACGATCAACAACGATTTGCCGTTCAACGCCGCCGATCCGCGCACGTATCCGGAACGGCTGTCGATCCGGATGGGCACGTTCAACGAGTTGATCACGAACCACACCGTCGAGCTCTACGCGCAGGACAAATGGAAGCTCGGGAGCCGGACGACATTGAGCGTCGGCGTGCGCTACGACCTCGAGATCATTCCGATCGATGAGACCGACAACCCGCTGTTCGGCGGCTCGAAGGACTATCCCGTCGACCGCAACAACATCGCGCCGCGCATCGGATTCAGCCGCACCTTCGACGATCACGGCAAGTCGGTGCTGCGCGGCGGTTACGGCATCTTCTACAACCGCACCATCCTCGGCGCCATCGACGACGTGCTCGAGCAGTCGAAGTACACGACCTCGAACGTCGTGAATTTTCCCAACGCCAGCGCCGATCCCGGACCGTCCGCGGGCCGCTTCCCCACCGATCCGCTCCTCGTCAACGGGCCGGTCGTGAACCGGGCGCTGCTCGAACAGATGTTCCCGCCCGGCGCGCGCATCAAGAACGCCGGCGTCGTCGTCTTCGACTCGCCCGACCGCCAGCAACCGTTCGCGCACCAGGCGACGCTCGGGTTCGGCCGGGAGCTGACGCCGACGATCGCGATCAACGCCGACTTCGTGCACACGGCGAATCGCGACATGTTCCTGGCCCGGAACCTCAACCCCATGGTGCGCGTCAACACCACGCGCACCGGCGCGCTCACCAGGCTGAACGCGTTCGGCGTGCTCGATGAGGCCTATACCGAGCGTGTCTGGGTGATGGAAAACACCGGCTACAACGATTACGACGCCTTGAACGTCTCGCTCGAGAAACGGTTCGCCGACGGCTGGTCGGGCCGCGTCTCGTACTCGCTGTCGAAATCGTTCGGGACGGCGGAGAACCAGGCCGACAAGAACACCTACCAGACGCTGACGTCACTCAATCTCGATCAGTGGGAGTCGCCGTCCAGCGTCGATCGGCGGCACATCCTGGCGCTCAACGGACGCATGGACGTCCCGAAAACACGTGGCGCGACGCTGGCGGCGACGTTCAGGTACATGACCGGCGCGCCGTTCACGATCTTCAACAGCAACATCGACGCCAATCAGAACGGCGAGCTCACCGATCCGTCGCCGGCCGGCACCTACAGTGGAACGGCGCCGGATGCGGCGGTGATGACCGATGTCAAGAACGACGGCGGCAGGAACGGCGCCATCGGACCCGACTATCTGCAGCTCGACTTGCGCGCCGGCTGGCGAGCGCGCGTTCGCAGCAATCAGGCCGTTGAGATCTTCTTCGACATCTTCAACGTCACCAACCGCGCCAACTTCGAGAATCCGTCAGGCGATGAACGCGTCAACTCGACGTTCCTCGTGCTGACGAATTTGCGCGGCGGCGGCGGCTTCCCGCGCCAGGCGCAATTCGGCGTCCGCTACACGTTCTGACCGCTCACGCAGGGCGCCGGCCGGCGGCGCCCTGCTATCATCCCGTCGCATGTGCGACTTCGGCCACGACACTTCCGAACAGAAGGACTTCGGCTTCCTCGTCGACGTCCCTGAAATCCGCTCGCTGATCTTCGAAACGCGCCGCCTCACCGAAGAGATCGACGATGCGAAGATCCGCGTCCAGGCGCTGCGTCCCGCCTTCGCGAAGTTGCTGGCCAGCGACGGCTGGCTCCCGAAAGAGTACGGCGAGCCGGATCTCAAGAGCGGCATGGGTGGCGGCATCGGTCAATACGCTCTCTATCGCGCCGGGAACGGATCGCTCTGCCTCTTCTCGCTTGTCATTCCGGCCGGTGCGCAAACGCCGATTCACGATCACCTCGCGTGGGGGTTGATCGGTGTTTATCGCGGCGTCCAGGACGAGACGGTGTATCGGCGCACCGACGACGGCCGCGACGAGTCGCACGCGGCGCTCGAGATCGCGCGACAGCAGACGGTGAAGCACGGCCAGTTCTACGCGCTGCTGCCGCCGCTCGACGACATTCATTACGTGAAAACGATCAGCGACACGCCCTCGATCTCCATTCACCTGCTCGCCAACGACACCGGCTGCCTCACGCGCCACCGTTTTGACGCCACGACAGGCGTGGTCACGCCGTTTCGATCCGGTTACAGCAACGCAAAATGTGAGAAGTCCCCCTAGGGAAGAAGGTACGCAAATCTTGCCTCTTGCGTCGTCGTCCCGACGATGAGACCGTCGTCGTCAGGAGTCACAGATGGGAGGACGAGTCATGAGCGAACGGCCTGCGCAATGGGGACAGCTGCCGCCGCACGGCACGGTACTGACCACGGCCGAGTACCTGCAGACGGCGGAATCGATGCGCGTCCAGGAGTTGATCTACGGCAAACTGTGCGTCGAGGAATCGCCGCACTTCCGGCACCAGAACCTGCTGCTCGAGCTCGCGGTGTTGATGCGCGTGTTCGTCGGCCAGCACAAGCTCGGCGTGGTCTGCATCGCGCCGCAGGATGTCATCCTCGATCCAGCCCGGGCGCTGATCCTGCAGCCGGACCTGATGTTCATCTCGAAGTTCCGCCAGGACATCATCAGCGATCACGTCTGGGGCGCGCCCGATCTGGTCGTCGAAGTGATGTCGCCACATCCGCGGATCGGCAAGCTCGACGAACGCATCGGCCATTTCACGCACTACGGTGTGAGGGAATGCTGGCTCGTCCATCAGCTGTCGCGTGAAATCGAGGTGCTGCGGCTGCAGGAAAACGGCGAGGGCAGGGCACGCACATTTCGAGGGACCGAGGCCATCGAGTCCGGCGTCCTCAAGGACTTTCGCATCTCGCCGGAGGTGCTCTCCTGCTGGTGAACTAAAATGGCGAGGTGCGTCTCTTCGACAACATCCTCGAGACCATCGGCAACACGCCGATGGTGCGCCTGAACCGCATCCCCAAGGGCATCGTCGCCGCCGACGTTTACGCCAAGATCGAGACGACCAATCCGGGCAACTCGATCAAGGACCGCATGGCGGTGAAGATGATCGAGGACGCGGAAAAGGCCGGCAAGCTGAAGCCGGGGGGCACCATCATCGAGGGCACCTCCGGCAACACCGGCATGGGCCTCGCCATCGCCGCCGTCGTCAAGGGCTACAAGTGCATCTTCACGACGACGGACAAGCAGTCGAAGGAGAAGGTGGATGCGCTGCGGGCCTTCGGCGCCGAGGTGATCGTGTGCCCGACGGACGTTGATCCGGAGGATCCGCGCTCCTACTATTCGGTGTCCTCCCGCCTCGAGCGGGAAACGCCGAATTCGTGGAAGGCGAATCAGTACGACAACCCGTCGAACGCGCAGGCGCACTACGAAACCACCGGCCCGGAGATCTGGGACCAGACCGGCGGCAAGGTCGATCACCTCGTGGTCGGCGTCGGCACGGGCGGCACGATCTGTGGCGTCGCGAAATACCTGAAGGAGCGCAAGCCGTCGGTCAAGGCCTGGGGCATCGACACCTACGGATCGGTGTTCAAGAAATACAAGGAGACCGGGATCTTCGACAAGAACGAGATCTACCCGTACATCACCGAGGGCATCGGCGAGGACTTCCTGCCGCAGAACGTCGACTTCAGCCTGATCGATCATTTCGAAAAGGTGACCGACCGCGACGCGGCGATCATGACCGGCCGCATCGCGCGCGAGGAAGGTATTTTCGCCGGCAACTCGGCGGGCTCGGCGATCGCGGGACTGATCCAGCTGGCCGATCGCTTCAAGAAGGGCGAGACCGTGGTGGTGATCTTCCACGACCACGGCACGCGCTACCTCGGCAAGATGTACAACCCGGATTGGATGCGCGAAAAGGGCTTCCTCGATCGCAAGGGCCTGACGGCGCGCGAGCTGGTGGTCAATCGCGAGAAGGCGCCGCTCGTCACGATCGATCGCAACGAGACCGTCGAGAAGGCGGCGCACATCATGACCGAGAACGCCTACTCGCAGATCCCCGTGACCGCCGACGGCCGTCTCGTCGGCACGGTCAACGAAGGCTATTTGTACTCGGCAATCGTGAAAAACCCGGACGTGCTGCACGGACCGGTCGAAGCGATCATGCAGACGGCGCTGCCCTTCGCGGACATCTCGACGAGCGTCGACGCGCTGGCGTCGATGCTGACGCCGGACAGTCCGGCGGTGCTGGTGCGCGACTTCAAGCTCGACGCCACCTACATCATCACGCGCTGGGACATTATCAAGGCGCTCTCCTGAGAAGGAGGAACCCAAATGGCGGACACCCTGTACGAGACCATCGGTGGCAGCCGGCGCATCAACACAGCGGTGGAGTTGTTTTACGCCAAGGTCTTCGCCGACGAGAGTCTCCGGCCCTTCTTCGAAGGTGTCGACGTGCAGGGACTGCACGCGCGGCAGAGCATGTTCGTCAGCATGCTGGTTGGAGGGAAGAAGGTCTACACCGGCAAGAACCTCACGCTCGCCCATGCCGGCTCGCGCTTGAAAGGGATGACCGACGTCCACTTCGATACCATGCTCAAGCACTTTCGCGCCGCGCTGACGGAAGTCCAGGTTGCTCCCGATCGCATCGCCGAGATCATGACGCTGCTCGAAGGCACCCGCGACGCGGTCCTGGACCGTTCTGCTTAGTGTGTGTTGCTACACTGGAAGTGTATTGACCATCAGCACTAACTCCATCTTCAAGCTCACGTGCCTGTCGCTTGCCGTCGTGCTTGGTTGCTTGACTGGTTGCGCGAACGAAGCCCGGACGCCAACCGCACCAACACCACCAGCACCGACCATCCTGACCGGCACCGTCACGGGTCTGGTGCGCAGCGATGCTCCGGGGGGCAGGCACGCTCCTGCGCATCCGCCGCTGCCTGATGTAACGGTCACCGTGATTGGCGGACCCGCGGCGGGCACCAGGACGGCGACTCGTGGAGACGGGACGTTCGAGCTCGCCGCGGCAGGCACATTCAAATTGCGATTCGAGCATCCCTTCTACACGACCAGTGACAGCAGTGAAACGAGCATGACCGAGGCTGGGCAGATCGCGATGCCGGAGTTGGTACTTGCGACGGCGCCGTGGACCATCTCGGGCCTGGTCACCGACAGGGTGGGCAATCCGGTGCCGGATGCGGAAGTCACGCTTACTGATTTCAACGTCACGTACGGCACTGGCAGGAGCGATGCTGAGGGTCGTTACACCGTACGTTCAACGATGTGGCACCCCGAGTGGGTATACGTCCTGGTGACGAAGCCCGGTTTCCACCAGCTGCAGGAGATACCGGAGAAACCCGTGCAGTGTTGCGGCGCGGTGCCGGACATCCGGCTAATCCGCATCGTCAGCATCACGCCGGCGGCGCCGACCTCGTTGCGTGTCGGCCAATCGGTGGAAATGCCGGCGTGCGTTGTGGTGTTCGATAACGGCGAGACGCGGA
>Ga0111538_10010006_pt1 | contig 12629 bp, 12 predicted proteins | sample SoiMethybrSBSTD1_FD_79669 | JGI IMG/M metagenome (GOLD analysis project Ga0111538, IMG submission 79669) | Bulk soil microbial communities from a Populus tree surrounding site in Tennessee, USA - Soil MetaG P. TD hybrid SBSTD1 (version 2)... | ecosystem: Environmental > Terrestrial > Soil >...
AGAACCTTAGAACCCTAGAACCCTTTTAGGATTCCCCCGCGAGACTGTGGCACAATGTTTGTTGCGAAACCGATAAAAGTGAAAGGACCGCTAGCAATTTGAGCAAGGACGATCTCATCGACATGCAGGGTACTGTGGTGGCTGTTCATAGTGGCGGCCTCTACCGTGTGCAGTGTGACGCCGGCCATGAAGTGCTGGCCCAGCTCAGCGGCCGAATGCGCCGCTTCCGGATCAAGGTTGTTCCAGGAGATCGCGTGACCGTCGGCGTGTCGCCGTACGATCCCGTCCGCGGCATCATTACCTTCCGCGCTCGCTAGCAAGAAGATCTTGAATTCCAACACAACTAGTCGTTCCCATCGGAGCCCGCGCAGACGGCGACCTTCGCCCGATGAACGTTCGCGCCGGGGACAGCCGCAGCCTGCGCGACGGGCCTCGCCGCAAACCCCCGCCCTCGAACCCATCGTCTGTGACACGGCTCCCGTGCCCTTCACCACGTTTGGACTCGATCCGCGGCTCCTCGAAGGCATTCGCGATCTGAACTTCACGGAGACGCGACCGATTCAGACCGCGGTCATTCCACTGGCCCTCAGCGGCGCCGACCTGATCGCGTGCGCCGAAACCGGCACCGGCAAAACCTGCGCGTTCGTCGTCCCCACGCTGCAGAAAATCCTGACGGCCGACATCGGGCGGGCGCCGCGCGCCATCGTGGACCCTGCGGCAAAGCCGGTGCCGTCCGATCGCAAGAGCCGTGTGCTGGTGCTCGCCCCCACGCGCGAACTCGCCGTCCAGATTGAGGACGAGATTCACGGCCTCGCCTACCACACGGCGGTGACGAGTGCCGCCGTCTACGGCGGCGTCGAAATGGGCATGCAGGAACGCGCCCTCAAAGCGGGCGTCGACATCATCGTCGCCACGCCGGGGCGGCTGATGGATCACATGCGGCAGCAGAACGCCGACTTGAGCGGGGTTGAGCTGCTCGTCCTGGACGAAGCCGATCGCATGATGGACATGGGCTTCTGGCCCGATGTGCGGCGCATCATTACCGCCATGCCGGCGCGCAGCCAGACGCTGTTCTTTTCGGCGACGATGCCGGACGAGGTGGTACGGCAGGCGCTGGAGATCGTGCAGCACCCGAAGTACGTGCAGGTCGGACACCGCAGCAAGCCGGCGCGGACGATCACGCATCGCGCCGTGGTCACGACTTCGGCGGCCAAACTGGACTGGCTGATCGACTACCTGCGGAAGCCAGAAGGGCCCGTGCTCGTTTTCTCACGCACGAAGATCGGCGCGGAGCGCCTGTCGCGGCGGCTCGTGGCAGCTGGAATCAAGTGTGCGTCCCTGCACGCGGATCGTACGCAGGATCAACGACGGATGGCGGTGGAGGGTTTCCGAGGAGGCCGCTATGCGGTGCTGGTCGCGACCGACATCGCCGCGCGAGGCCTCGACATCGACGGGATCCACACGGTGATTAATTTTGAGCTGCCCGACTCGCCCGATGCGTACGTGCACCGCGTGGGTCGGACGGGTCGCGCCGACGAGGCCGGCCATGCCATTACGCTGGTGTTGCCCGATGAGCGACACGCGCTGACGCTGCTGGAAAAGGCCGTCGGCGTTCGCATAGAATAAACGCGGATGTCATCTTCAGATTCCTTCTTCCCGCCGGCTGCCCCGAGCACCGTCAAGGTTGGGCCCGATCCCACACCCGTGCCCGACAGCTCTGCCGCGGTGATGAAGTTCAAGTCGTGCCGCTGGCGGCGGCCGCCCGAAGACGGGCCGGAGTGCTGTGGACACCGCGACGTGCTCCCAATCGCCGGCATCAACTTCAACCCTGAAGCCTGGTGCCCGGACTGCAATTTCTTCAAGCTTCGCCGTACCCCGAAGAAGCGCAGCCCCGAGGAGTATCGGTACTAGCTACTCCGAAAACTCACGCGCCAACTCCACCCATTCACCATTGGGCGCGAGTTGCTGGTACGCATGCCAGTGCGGCCTCGCCTCCAGCGATAGGCCCATCTTTTCGAACGTGACGGCGAGATAAAAATGCGCGTCGGCGTATTGCGGATTCAGCCGCAGCGCTTCGCGGTAGCACGCCTGCGCCTCCGCAAAGCGACCCAGGTCGTGGTAGATGTTGCCCAGATTGAAATGCGCTTCGAAGAAATCCGACTCGAGGCCAATGGCACGCTCGTAGAGCGCCTGCGCCTCGGCTAACTCATCGTGGCTGTAGTGAATGTTGGCGAGGTTGATGAGGGCGGCCACCAAGTACGGATCGAGCTCCAGTGATCGCCGATAGGCGGTTGCGGCTTCACTCAACTTCGACTCGTCTCCATCGTCCAGCAGGGAGGCCGCGCGGAAGTAGTCTTCGGCGAGCGCCGCCTCTCGGGCCCCCGAGGCGCGTGGCTCGATCCGGTTCGGCGGGCTACCGGTCGAGACGGGGCGCCGCTGGAGCGTCAGAATCTTCGCGGGCGCGACGTCGAGCCTGAAGTCGAGCGTCAGTTGTCCTTCCCGCGACGTAATCAACGATTGCGCGAGGCTGCGAAACGGCGCGCCGCGTTCGAGTCCGTCATTCACGTGCTTGATCACCGCGAGATCCTGGAAGGCGAAGAACGTGTCGGCGTTGGTCCGGAGGGCTGGACGGATGATCGCGCACTTCACCAGATAGCGAAGGTGATCCTCCCGCAACGACCGGTAGCGTGCGAGCAGATCCCGCACCGAGTGGTACTGCTGCTTCAACGCATCGCGAGTCGGCATGCCGGCGAGTCGACAGAACGCTTCCTCGCTGAGAATCTCAATCTGCGCGCCGCCTTGCTCCATCAGCTCCTCGGCGCGCTTCAGCTTGTTGCTCTTGTCGCGGTCGGCTCCCTGGCCGAACCCCTCTGCTCCGACAACGACGATCGTCGTCTTCGCGTTCACTTCTTCCATCGTGACGCCGCCGAGGCGCGTGACCAACGCGCGCGCGTCCTGACGTCTGAGCAGACTCAGTTTCCCAGTGAAAACGACAAGCTGTCCCGCGAGTGGGTGAGATCCCTGCAGACCGCGCGAGGGTAAGGACAAATAGCCTCCGACTGAAGCTAGGGAAAAACGGTCTTCAAGATGAAGGAGAATGATCCCGATGTCAATCGCAAAAGTCATTGTAGAGTAAGCCGCGATGCTCCTTGCAGGCGACGTCGGTGGGACCAAGACGCTCCTTGGCCTCTTCGAGTCGCACACGCCCCGGCCCCTGCCGATCGCGGTGGATGAATTCTCCACGCTCGATTTCAGCGGCCTGGCGTCACTCGTCTCCGCGTTCGCGACCCAGTGGGAGGTACCGATGGCGTCGGTGCGTTCCGCCTGCTTTGGCGTCGCCGGGCCGGTCATCGGGGAAGCCGCCTCATTGACGAACGTCCCGTGGCGGATCGACGGACCGGAAATCGCTGGCACGTTCGGTATTCCGCGAGTGGCACTCCTGAACGATCTGCAGGCCATGGCTTACGGCGCGACGGTGCTGCGCGGAGATGAGTTGCAGGTGTTGCAGGAGGGGGCGCCCGTGCGTGGCGGCAACATGGCGCTCCTTGCCGCCGGTACGGGACTCGGCGAAGCACTCCTCCACAACGTGGAGGGACAATTCATCCCGTCCCCCTCCGAGGCAGGCCACTCGGACTTCCCCGCCCGCTCCGAACGAGAGATTGTGGTGTTGCGTCATCTCATTCGCCGGTTTGGCCGTGCCTGTGTCGAAGATGTCGTCTCGGGTCCCGGCCTCGTGAACCTCCATGAGGTGACACATGATGCATCGTGCCCCGCGCTGCCCCGCCGGGACCATCCCGATGCACCAGCCATCATCTCGAAGGCCGCGCTCGAACGCAGCTGCCTCTCTTGTGTCGAGGCGCTCGAGCTCTTCGTCGACGCTTATGGGGCGGAGGCGGGCAACCTGGCGCTGCGAACCGTTGCGACGGGCGGCGTCTTCGTCGGTGGCGGTATCGGCCGCAAGATTATGCCGGCACTCACTGACGGACGCTTTCTTCGCGCATTCAGCGACAAAGCACCGTTCCAGGAGATGCTTCGGAAGATGCCAGTCAAGGTGATTCTCAATGGTCACGTCGCGCTCCTTGGAGCGGCCGTCTACGCGGGCTTGTCACATTGACAGGTGATCTTTTGTACAGGTACCTGACACGAGCGTCAGCGAGTGAACAGTAACGACAGACGCGAAATCACTGGGCATGGGGGCTTTTTCCTGTTGTATGCTGGCCCCACTGTGATCTGGTTTTTCGACAAGGACGGTCAGAAGCTGCGGTACGAGATCAATCGAGACCAAGCGGCAGGATGCTACCGACTCGTCGTCACTCACCCCGACGGCAAAGAGTCGATCGAAGAACTCGCGGAGCCGGCGAAGCTGATCGAGCGTTCGGTGGAGTTGATGAATACGCTCCGCGGCAGCGGCTGGCACGTTGCGTAGGCCTTCGGAATTTACAATTTACAATTAGGAATTAGGAATGCATCGCGGGGAATCAGGAATTCTCCGCGAGTTCGAGGATGCGAGTCCGGCGTTCCTGCGCGTGTTACGGATAATCGCGCCGACGATCGCGATCAACTCGTCGGCCTCCTTCCGCAAGGCACTGGCTTCGACGGTGGGGCCGATCCGACAGACCTCCATCACTTTCAACCGAACATGTGCCTCGCGGGCTTCCTTGAGGCCGATGGAGCACTTCGAAACAAAGTCGCGTTTGCTCTCCGCCGCACGGGCCTCTTCAAGCATCGCATCAAGAGATGTCGAGCTGTCGACGAGCTGCCGGACAAGCATTCGTCCGACACCACCGTCCTCGTAGACTCTCTGACAGAATCGAACCACTCGACACGCGAAGTCGAACGCTCTATCGCGAATGTCCTGGCCGTCTTCGTAGAAAGGTGACGCCTCTTTCATGCCTCGGCACTAGCAGAGATCCTGCCATGCGCGACTCGGTGAAATTGCGCCAGATCGGTCAATCCGCGTGAAACGGCGTCGCAGTTTTTGCGACGAATTCCTAATTCCTAATTGTAAATTCCTAATTGCCTGTCTTCCCTACACGTGGGGGATCGACTCGCCCGCAAGCAAGTGATCGAACCACAGGCACGATAGCTTTTCCTGCACCGTGTTCTGGCGCAGCCTCGCAGCCAGATTGGGAAAGTCCACCCGATCCATTTCCTGATCCTGATTGAAGCACGAAAAGATGATCGTCTCCCGCCCGGTCGCCGGATCGATATGCTTTTGCAGGCATTGCGCGCAGACCTCTTTCATCATGCATTGCATCGGTGAATTGATGCTGGCAATGCCGACGTGATCGGGTTTGAGGTAGGGCGCGAGCACGCCGTGGCGCGCCGCCTTCACTGCCGCCATCATGCGATCCGAGCCGATGGCGATGATCCGGTCGACGGTTTCAAGCGGAACGAGCGGCGCCCCGAGCTGACCCGCCTGGTAGGCGAGCATCGCCTGCACGATGTTCCCCCGGAAATGGGCATCCTGCGGCCGGCCCGGTGCGATCGTCGCCCCGGTATCAGTACTCCAGATCACTTGATCGGTCGCCGCCTCGATGTCCTCTCGCTTGAATAGATCCTCGCCCTTCTTGTACCCGGCGAAGTAGATGACTCTGTTTCCCTGTTCGCGCATCGCCTTGGCGATGGAGAACAGAACGGCATTGCCGAGACCGCCGCCGAGCAGGAGCACGTTCTGGTGGCGCGGAATCTCAGTGGGCGCTCCGGTCGGGCCCATCACCACGACCGGCTCGCCTTTTCTCAAGTACGCCACGAGTCGGCTCGACACGCCGAGCTCGAGCGCAATCAGCGAGAGGAGCCCCTTTTCCTTGTCCACCCAGGCGCCCGTCAGAGCGATGCCCTCCATCAGGAGAGGCGCCGACTCCTTGCCTGCGCCAAGACGACGAGCCATCGACTCGTAGTTCTGGAGGCGGTAGAACTGGCCAGGGTGAAAGTGCCGCGCGGCCGCCGGCGCCTTGACGATGACTTCGACGATCGTCGGCGTGAGCCGGACGACGTCCTGCACTCGCGCGACGAGATCGGCATCGAGTCGCGCGACGAGCCCGCTCCACGCTCGATCGCGCTCGGCCTGCAATTGCGAATCGAGCGTCTGAAGATCGGCATCGAAGAGCTTCACGATTTTCGGATAGCCATCCTTGGCGGACGCCATCGCCTTGACCACGTTGCCGGCGTAGCGGGGATGGTTGTCGCCGTAGTAGGTCACGAACCGGCCACGATTCTCGTACGACGTGAAGAAGCCGTTCCGATCGGGCACCAATTGAAATGTCTTCGTCGTCTCTGACGCGTCTGACGCGACGGAATACGGCTGGAAGAACTTTCCCTTCGAATCCAGCTTGAACGTGTTCGGCGCTTCCTTTTCACAGGTGATATTGGGCGACGTCCCCGCCGCAACGAGCACGGTCCGCGCGGGGAGCGTCACCAGCCCTAAGCCCTCAGCCCTTAGCCCTTTGCCCTCAGCCCTCAGCCCTGTCTGAACTGCCTGCCCCGCCTGGCCCGCTTGCCCTGGCTGCCCTTCTCTCTTGAACACCATTCCCTCAACCGCCCCGCGTTCATCGGGTACGGCTTCGATCGGGTTGAGGTTCTCGGCAAAGACGATGCCTTCCTCGAGCGCCTTGATGACTTCCTCGTGGTTCAGGCGGTAGGCCGGCGAATCCACCATGCGCTTGCGGTAAGCCAGCGTGACTCCGCCCCACGATCGCACCAGCCGAATCAGGTCTGGCGTCTCACCAGCCGTCGCGGCTCGGGCTCGCTCAGCTTTCACGGCGTTGCCGTGGGCCCGATATTCGTCGAGCACCTCCAGTTCTTCGGCGTCGTAGTGGCCGCGGAGGTTGGCTTCCCCGACTTCTGCCGCAAGCGTGGCGTACTGCTCGGTCATTTTCTCGACTTGCAGCGGGTAGTACGCCATGAGCTCTGTCGCCGTATCGATGGCGGTGAGGCCGCCGCCGATCACGACGGCGGGAAGCCGCGCCTGCAAGTTGGGCAGCGCTTCGCGTTTGAAGGCGCCGGTCAACTGCAGCGCCATCAGGAAGTCGCTGGCCTTCCTGATGCCGCGGATCAGGTTGTTCTTCATGTCGATGACGGTGGGCTTCCCCGCTCCTGTGGCGATCGCCACGTGATCGAAGCCCAGCTCCCATGCATCATCGATCGGCACGGTGCCACCAAACCGGACGCCGCCGTACATCTGCAATCCATGTCGACGAGCAAGTGTCAGGTGCAGCAAGGTGAGGAAATTCTTGTCCCAGCGGACGGTGATGCCGTATTCCGAGACGCCACCGAAGCCTTCGAGCACACGCTCATCGAGCTGCCGATAGATTTCAGTCCAGTTCCGAATCGGCTGTGGAGCGTCGCGCTCCGTGCCGACGATGGCGTCTGGCAGAGGCTCGATTTTCAAACCATCGATCCCGACGACCCCAAAGCCTTCGTTCACGAGGTAGTGAGCGAGGGTATAGCCGGCCGGGCCAAGGCCCACGACGAGAACGTTCTTGCCGTTGTAGGGCAGGCCGTAGGGCCGCTTGACGTTGAGCGGGTTCCAGCGCGTCAGCAGTCCGTAGATCTCGACTCCCCAGGGCATCTGCAGCACGTCGGTCAGCACGCCGGTTTCGATCTGCGGAATGTTGACCGGCTCCTGCTTCTGATAGATGCAGGACTTCATGCAGTCGTTGCAGATGCGGTGCCCGGTACCGGGGCACATCGGGTTGTCGAGAGTCACCAACGCGAGCGCGCCGATCGCGTCGCCGGCTTTCCGCAGCATGTGCATCTCGGAGATCTTCTCGTCGAGCGGGCAGCCGTTGAGCTCAATCCCGAGCGGATTCACGGCGAACTTCGCGGGTACAGGCCCGACCTCAAGGTCGGGCCTCCGGGGCTGCGCCGGCTCGAACAGGCCTTTCGAGCAAGAGTCCTTGTCGCGTTCGTGGCACAGCACGCAGTAGTGGATCTCGCTCAGGACCTCCCGCGGCTCCATGCGGGCGTCCGTCAGCTTGAACCCGTCGCGTCGACGAAGGCGTTCATCGGGACCGAGCATCGCCTCGGGCAACTCCGCGCTCGGTCGTTGCACGTCGACCAGCCGCCAGTAGTCCAGATTTTCTGGAAAGCGAAAGATGGCCCAGTGTCGGTAGTCGCGGCGGTGCGCCCGCGCCGCGCACCAGCGTTTCAGGCTTTCGATTTGAGCTTTGAGTTCTGCCCCAGCGTCCCCTGCCTTCTCACGATCCATTAGGGCGCAGCCGGCCCGCGCGACCGCCAGTTCGAGATCCGGCTCTCGCCGGTCCGCGCCAACGAGCGCCTGGACGTTGGCTTCGTCGTCGGTCGTCGAATCGACGTGCGCTCCCCCTTTCAAGAGCGGAAGCGAGCGGCGCCGTATGAAGTCAACTTTGAAGCGGAACAACACGTCCTGGTCGCGAGTGGTCTTCTCGATCGCTGAGGCGTCGGCCCCCACCTGGAACAGCCGAGCCAGGAAACGGCTGACGTGCGGAGCCATCCGCACGAGCAGATCTGATAGCGCCAGAGGCGACCGCGGCGCGTCGGGAGCCTGTCGGTAGGCGTCCCATTCGCGCCAGAACGCGGGATCGACAGCGTGGGTCTCCTCGCAAAAACGCTCGTAAAGCGACGCCAGCCGCTCGGGTTCGTGCAAGTCCGCAAACGTGAAGCCCGCCACGCCAAGTGCGGCCGTGGCAGAGACGAAAGGTTCGATCGATGCGTTTTCCATGGTGAAGTGACGGAAAGTGTACCGCTAGAATGGTCTTATGCGATCTGGTGTAGCGGTAGTCGTCGGTCTGAGCGTGCTGGCATCCGCTTCCTTGTCCTCTCAACGAGCCGTTCCCCGGCCGGCACCGGCTCCTGGCCGAGCCGCGGTCCCTCGTGTGGAATCGACGGTGCCCTTCAAAGTCAGCGAAACCCTGAGCTACGAGGTTTCGTGGTCTCTGTTTCCATTTTTTACCGCCGGCACAGCGGTCGCCACCGTGAGAGAGAAGAAGCCGTCGTTCAATTCCACAGCGTATTACATCGTCGCCGAGGGTCGTCCGACTCCAGCGGTGGCGGCGCTCTACTCGGTCTACTACAAGATGGACACGCTGCTCGACGCGGTTGGACTTCTGTCGCAGCGCGGCTCGCTCTACAGCGAGGAGCGATCCGACCGGCGGACGTCGACGACGCGGTTCGATCGCGCCACCCGGCGCGCTTTCTTCGAACAGAAGACTGACACCACCGTCAGTTCCGATTTCCCCGTGCCGCTACAGACGCAGGATGGATTGGCGGCCTTGTATGTGCTGCGGGCACGTGCCTTCAAGGCCGGGGAGCGCCTGAGCATTCCGGTCGCCGACAGCGGCTCGCTCTACACCACCCAGGTCGAAGTCGGCGCGCTTGAGACGATCAGGGTCCCGTACGGCCAGACGAGCGCCTGGAAGCTGAAGATCGGGATCACCGACTCGGCGAACCAGCCCGTTTGGAAGGATATCGCCCTGTGGATCTCGAATGACGCCCGGCGGCTGCCGGTCAAGATGCAGGCGGAGCTCCCAGTGGGCGCCTTCATCCTGGCCCTCCGTGAAGCGCGCTAGCCCTTCATATCTCATCTTTACAACCCGATCCGACTGTGCGAGGCTTCGCGCGATCCCTTGGGGTCACGGCCAAGTTTTCAGTTTTGCGCGGCCCGTTCAGGGTCGCGGGTAGGTTCGCGAAGGAGGGCATTATGCGGCGAGTCAGCCACGGCGTCGTCGTCGGTCTGCTGCTCTGGACAGTCGTCACAGGGCATGCGTTGGCGCAAGGCGGCGGGGCGCCCGCCAAGGCCAAGGCCACTGCTCAGGAGATTCCATTCGATTCGGCCCCCAATTTCTTCAAGCTGCCTGCGGGCCTGTACATGGGCGAGGGGACCGGAGTCGCGACCAACTCGAAGGGGCACGTCTTCGTCTTCACGCGCAGCGGCGAGACGCGACTGTTCGAGTTCGATCAGAACGGCGCTTTTGTCAAAGAGTTCGGCGCCGGCAGCTACGGCTTCTCCTTCGCCCACGCGGTGCGGGTCGACAAGGACGACAACGTCTGGGCCGTCGATGAGGGCACGAACGTCATCACCAAGTTCAGCCCCGAGGGGAAGATCCTCATGGTGCTCGGCAAGCGGCCCGATCCGCTGGAGCAGCTGGCGCTCATGCCCGGCGGCGGACAGTACTCCGGCGCGAACAAGCCCTATTCGTTCCATCGCCAGACCGACATCGGGTGGGATCCGCAGGGCAACATTTTCGTGCCCGATGGCTACGGCGATTCGCGGATCGTGAAGTACGACAAGAACGGCCGCTTCATCAAGTCGGTCGGCACGCGTGGGAACGGGACACTGCAGTTCAGCACGCCCCATGCGATCTCGGTAGACGCCAATGGCCTCGTGTATGTCGCCGATCGCGGCAACTCGCGCATCGTTGTCCTCGACAACGACTTGAACCAGAAGGCTGTGTACGATCACGTCGGCGCGCCGTGGGCCGTCTGCATTTCTCAGGGTCCGCACCAGTACCTTTTCAGCTCGAACTCGTTCCCGACCGGCAACAACTTCGATCAGGCGGCGAACACCGGCGAGGTCTACAAGATGGAGCTCGACGGAACGGTCCTCGGCCGTTTTGGCAAGGCCGGCCATGGGTTCAAGGAGTTCAGCGCCATCCACCAGATGGATTGCCGCAACCCTAATGAGCTCTATGTGGCGGAGATCACCGCGTGGCGCGTCCAGAAGATCACGCTGCGCCCGGCCCGCACTCCGAGCGGACAACAGTAAGGAGGCCGCCATGACACGCACCTTTCGATCGCTCGTGGCGGTGGCGGTGGCGGCCGCTGGCGTCTCGCTGACCGCACAGTCGGTATCTGAGCTCACCTTCGACGCGAACGCCGACGCGCTCGCGCTTCCCGCAAACACCTATCTGGGTGAAGTGGCCGGCGTCGCGACCAATTCGCGGGGGCACGTCTTTGTCTACACCCGGACTGGGCACGCTGTGGCCACGCTCGGCGATGAACGCACCTTCTACCACGGCGGCTCGCGGCTCTTTCAGTTCGATCAGACCGGCAAGTTCGTGAAGGAAATCGGCCAGGGCGTGTACGCGGTCAACTTCGCGCAGCAAGTGCGCGTGGATCCGCAGGACAACATCTGGATCGTCGATGCCGGATCGAATCAGATCGTCAAGTTCGACTCGGAGGGGCGATTCCAAATGGTGCTCGGCCGCAAACCGGAAAACATCGGCGTGCGGCCTGGCGGCGGCGTGCCGGCAAGCGGCGGACTCCAGCCCGCGGCTCCTGGTGGAGCGCCCGAAGGTCGCGGCGGCGCTGGTGGAGGTGGAGGGCGTGGTGCCGCGCCGCCTCCCGCGGCGGGTGCTGCAGCCGGCGGTGCCGCGCGCGGCGGTGCGGCCGCTCCTGCGGCGGCAGCGGGCGGTGGTGGACGTGGCGGCGGAGGCGCAGCTGGCGCCGGCGCCGGCATCCATGGCGACAGCTTCAATCGGCCTTCGGACGTGACGTGGGACAGCGCCGGCAACGTCTACGTCGCCGACGGCTACGGCTCGAACAACCGCATCGCCAAGTTCAGCAAAGAGGGCAACTACCTGGCGTCGTGGGGACAGACCGGATCAGGGCAGGGTCAGTTCAATCAGATCCGCGGCATCGCGATTGACGCCGCCGGCAATCTCTACGTGGCCGATGCCGGTAATCGGCGCATTCAGGTGCTCGATTCCAATGGCGCGTTCAAATCGCAAATCAGCGACATCGGGATGCCGCAGGCGATCTGCATTTCGGGCGGCGCGACCCAGTACATCTACTCTTCCAACTCCAACGACTCGGAGAGCATGGATCGTGGTGAGATCTACAAGATCCGTCTGAACGGACAGATCGTGGGCAAGTTCGGGAAAGCCGGCAAGCTTGCCAAAGAATTTGGCATGGTCAACGCGATCGACTGCCGGACTGAAACCGATCTGTGGGTGGGCGAGATCTGGAACTGGCGCGCGCAGAAGGTGACGCTCAGGCGGTAAGCGCAAACGACGTTAAACGCAGAGATCGCAGAGCACGCAGAGAAATGATTCAGGAAGACATTTCCGTCTGCGGTCTCTGCGGCCTCTGCGTCGACCGTTGTGCCTGGGACCCAATGCGCTAGAATTGGGATCGACTGGCTCGTCATTGAAGATCATGCTGAACGGCGATTCGTTCGAGATCGCCGGCCCTCTCACAGTGACCGCATTGCTCGCGCATCTCGAAATCGACGCGCGCCGCGTCGCTGTTGAACACAACCTCGAGGTCCTCAAGCGGGCAGCGTTCAACACCACCACGGTGCGCGACGGCGATCAGGTTGAGATCGTCAATTTCGTCGGCGGCGGCTTGGGGGGATCTTCTCAGGGCTGAGGGCTCCAGGGCTCCAGGGCTCTAGGGCTCTAGGGCTCAGGGCTAGGGCTGAGGGCTGAGGGCGAGATCGCACGCCCGAGCTTCAGCTCGGGCGTGACCAGCACGACGGGACAGAATCCAATGGATCAGTTGATCATCGCGGGAAAGACCTTCTCTTCACGTCTCATCGTCGGGACCGGCAAGTATGCGTCGCACGCCGTCATGGTCAGGGCGCACGAAGCCTCCGGCGCCGACATGATCACCGTCGCCGTGCGTCGCGTGAACATCTCGGACAAGTCGAA
>Ga0111538_10010008_pt1 | contig 12629 bp, 6 predicted proteins | sample SoiMethybrSBSTD1_FD_79669 | JGI IMG/M metagenome (GOLD analysis project Ga0111538, IMG submission 79669) | Bulk soil microbial communities from a Populus tree surrounding site in Tennessee, USA - Soil MetaG P. TD hybrid SBSTD1 (version 2)... | ecosystem: Environmental > Terrestrial > Soil > Tree...
ACCTTGAGACCTGGGTGTTTGGCCTTGAGCTTCTTCAGTTGACTGAAGCTGCCGCGCAGCGTGCCGGCGTCCCACGTATCGGCCGTGCCGTCGACGCTCTTCCCAGCATCGTAGGCCTGATCGTAATCGGCGTAACTGTCGCCAATGGCGCATTTCAAATCGCTGGAGATGTTGGCAAAGGCGTAGTTGATGTGCGTGAGGCGATCGGCCGATCCGCTCGTCTCGATGTTCTTGACGTAGTAGGCGCGGCCGTAGACGCCCCAGGCTGCGAAGTATCCAATGACGCGACGAGCGCCGCCGTCGCCGCCTCCAGCGCCGCCCGTGCCTCCGGTGCCCGCGCTTCCTCCGCTGCCCCCCACGCCGCCAGCGCCGCCTCCAGTGCCGCCTGTCCCTGCGGTGCCCGCATTTCCGCCGGTACCCGAGCCACCGCCGCCCCCCGCTCCGCCCGCGCCACCGGTGCTCGTGCCCCCTGTGCCGCTCGCTCCACCAGAGCCCGCGCCGCCAAGACCGCCGGCGCCACCACTCCCTGCGCTTCCCGAACCTCCCGAACCGCCGGTTCCGCGTCCATCGCTTGCGCCGTCGGCGGGCGGAACGCCTCCATCTGTGCGCGGAGCGTCGTTGCGTGGTGCGTCGGCGTTGCCGTTGCCGTCGGAGGATCCATCGATGGAACCCCCGCTGCTGCCCCCCGTCGATCCCGCTTCGCCGCGACCTGCATTGCCGGCGCGGCCGGCGGCGTCACCGTTCAGCCCCGCGGCGCCCCCGTGACCCCCTCCACCGATGGGCTCATCGCTCGACGAAGAACAGGCAAAAATCCAAATGAGGGAAAAGACCAACAGGGTGAGCAGCTGCATGTGGTGTCTCGCGACACTTCAAGATGCGCGCCAGCACAGACCAACCGCGGGCAGCACGGCCCAGCACCCGCTTGGGCGCCTAGGAGAGCGACCCGCGGCTTTGCCGGAGCCACGCGCTGGATCTGCGAGATCCACTGGACCCAAGGGAGACCCCGAAGTGGATCTGCCAGATCCCGTGGCGCCTCATCGCCTACGCTGTGGGCTATGGTATCATCAACGGAAATGGTCCCCCTCGCAGGCTCGTCACCGATGCGGATCGATCGGTACGAGCTTTACGACGTGATCGCCTCGGGGGGGATGGCCACGGTGCACCTCGGACGTCTCGTGGGCCCTGCCGGATTCGGTCGGACGGTCGCCATTAAACGACTGCACCCTCATCTAGCGACGGAGCGCGACTTCGTGACGATGCTGACCGACGAAGCGCGCGTCGCCGGTCGCATCGGGCATCCCAACATCGTCCCCACCCTCGACGTCGTGTCTTCGCAGGGTGAGCTCTTTCTGGTGATGGAGTACGTGCCGGGGCTGACGCTGGCCGCGCTCTTGGCCAATGCCGCCGAGCAGCGCGAACGCATGCCGGCGTCGATCGCGTGCGCGATCATGGCTGGCGTTCTACGCGGCCTCGACGCCGCTCACGAAGCGCGTGACGAAGGCGGCCGCCCACTGGAGGTCGTTCATCGCGATGTGTCGCCGCAGAACATCCTCGTCGGTACCGACGGTGTCGCGCGCTTACTCGACTTCGGTATCGCCAAAGCTGCAGGGCGCCTCCACACGACGCGCGACGGTCAGCTCAAAGGCAAGTTGGGTTACATGGCCCCCGAGCAGCTCGGTGCGCGGACGGTCGATCGACGCACCGACATTTACGCGGCGTCGGTGGTCCTCTGGGAAGCGCTCACCGGCGAACGCCTTTTCGAGGGGGACGACGCGGCCACGATTTTCGGCAACGTGATGCAGAAGAAAGTGCCGCCCCCGAGCGCGCGCGCCGGCGACGTGCCGGTCGCCATCGACACGGCAGTCCTCGCGGGGTTGGAACGCGAGCCGAGCCGACGTTTTTCGCGCGCGCGCGAAATGGCGGCGGCGATCGAACAAGGGGCCGCGCTCGCACGCGTCTCGGAGATCGCGGAGTGGGTCGCGCAGATCGGCGAACGGGAGCTCGCCGAGCGCGCCGCGATGTTGGCCGGGATGGGACGTCCCTCGCCTGCCGCCGGTGCGAGCGCGCCGTCGATCGATTCCTCGGAGGGCATCCTTACGGCGGTGGGCGAAGCGCGCTCCGCGGCCCGCTCGAAGCGCCGCTCGATGTGGATCGGCGCGGCTTCGATCGCTCTACTCGGCGCCGTGGGCTTCGCGGGATTGCGGAGCCTCGCGGGGTTCCCCAGGAACGAAGCGGGATCGCCGGCCTCTTTGGCAACGAACACGTCGCCCATCACCGCCGCGCAAGCACCGGCGCACGCGGAGACGACAACCGCGGCGATCGAAAGCCCGCCCACGCCGACGGTCGCACCGCGACCCCTCGAGATCGAGCCTGGTCCACCGAGTTCGTCGGCCCCTTCCAAGACGTCACCGGCGGCGCGCACGGGAACCGGTGCCCGGCCTTCCACGGGCAGGGCGCGCCCCAAGTCGATGGTCTGCGATCCACCGTTCACCATCGATGAGCTGGGCCACAAGCATTACAAGGTCGACTGCCTCTGAAGACGGTAGCCAGGCACGCGCGCGGCCCTCTACGATGGGGGTCTCTCATGCGCGCGCGAATCGTCGGGTACGTCTCGCTGGCCGCTGCTGTTCTCGGTCCGGTGTCGGCGTTTGCCGATGAGAAGCTTACCTGCGTGCGGGCGGCTGACAACGCACAAGAGCAGCGCACCGCGGGGAAGCTGCGGGACGCCCGGGCATCGCTTCATGCATGCGCACGCGATGTTTGCCCGGCCCTCGTAAGAAGCGATTGCACCCAATGGCTTGCCGAGGTGGAAGCGAGCATGCCCACCATCGTGGTCCGCGCCCAAAATGCGCGCGGCGACGATCTGCCCGACGCGCAGATCGATCTCGATGGAGGGCGCTTGACCGACAAGCCAGAGGGGCTACCCATCGATGTCGATCCGGGGCCCCACGTGCTCGTTTGGCGCCGCGGCAGCCAATCTGGGCGCCAAGAGATCGTCGTCCACACCGCGGAGAAGAACCGCAGTGTCATCCTGCGGGTCGAAACGGGTGAGGTGAGCACCGCCGCCTCTGGTGGCGGCGCAGCAGAGGCCAAAGATCGTTCGCGCCCCGGAGCGGCGGCATGGATCTTCGCGGGTGTCGCAGTCGCCGGCGCGGCGAGCTTCGGCTACTTCGGTCTGCGCGGCAGCTCGGAGGTACGCGACATGCGAGCGGATTGCGCGGGACATTGCCCCGCGAGCCGCGTCGACGCCGCTTACGAGAAGTTGCTTATCGCCGATATTTCGCTCGGCGCCGCGCTCGTCTCGGCAGGGATCGCCACGTATCTTTTCTGGAACGCCGCGACGACCCCGAAATCCTCCCAGCGCGAGGTCATGGTCTCACCGCTCGCGGGGGGCGCGGCTGCCACGTGGGTCGAGCGGTTTTGATGCGCCGGTGGTGCGCGGCACTCGGGGCAATGTTGACGGCGAGCTGTCTCCTTACGACGTCGCTCGACGGCCTCGAGGGTCCCCCGCTTTCACTGGATGCGGGCACACCGGATGCGGGCACGCCGGATGCGGCCACACCCGACGGCAGCGCACCCGACAGTGCGGTCTCCGAAGGGGGAAGCGACGCGAACGCCCTCGATGGTGGTGCTGGGGACGGACCCCTTTTCGACGGATCGATCGCCGACAGCGATGCGGAGGACGGCGCGACGAAGGAGCCCATCCCCGTCGCTTCGACCGGCGACGTCGTGCGCGGGATCGCCGAGCACGGCACCGACGTCTATTGGGTTCAAGGGGGTCCTGGTGCGGGGATCGTGCGTGCACCCAAGTTGGGGGGCCCGGCGGCATTCGTGCAAATGGCGGCTGACGCCTTCGATGTCGCCGTCGACGATGAGTATGTCTATTGGTCCACGGGCAAAGGAAACGAAGTCTTCCGTAAAGGCTCGGCTTCCGCGGCGCCGGGAGCACCGCTCTTTTCCGGCGCGCGCGAGACGCTGTACTTGGCCACGGGAACGGCGGGGCGCGTGTACGCGACGGGATGGGACTTCGTCGTGGTCGGGCCGCGCGGTGACAGTGGAATGAGCCTCGTGCACTATTCGTCGCAGATGGGTTCCGCCGGAATCGCGACGAGCGCCAGCGACATCTTCTGGAGCTCCGCCGCGGGAATCCTCCGCGGCAACGAGTCAGGCCAGGCACCCCAATCGGTTTACGGCAATGCAACCGGCGAGATCGCCGGGATCGCCACCGACGGCCAGGAGGTCTATTGGATGGCGCCGGACGGCGCCGTTCGCGCGCTGTCGCTCGGCATTCCCGTCCCTCCCCCGCCGCGCGAGGTGTGCCGCGCGAGCGTCGATGGCGCAGACGCGGAGGCTGGCGCGCGCCCCGATGGAACCGACGGCTCCCGTGTCCTCGACGTCGCGGTCGACGATCAGTGGGTCTATTTCGCCGAGCCCGCGCGGCGACGCATCAGCAAGTGCCCCAAACGCTGAGCCAACTACGTCCCCGATTTGCCCGCCTGGCGCGCGCGAAGCAGTTGGAAATACCGGCGCGCAATGCCCGAAGCCTGCGCAGCGCGCGTCGCGTCCCCTTGGTGCCGGTCGAGCACGGCCTGCACGTAGCGACGCTCGAAGTCGTCGACCACGAGCTCGCGCGATCGCGAGAGCGGCAGACCGAGCTCGATGACCCGCGCAATGACGTCGTCGCTCGGCGCCGGCTCGTGACAAGGGCCCGCGGGCAGAGTCGCCCCCGGCGACGGTGTTGGTGGCGGCGCACCCCCTCGTGCGGAAAGCTGCCCTTGGGCGAGATCGCCGAGCGCGAGCCGTCGCGCGACCGCGTTATGGAGCTCGCGAATGTTCCCCGGCCAGTCGTGGTTCTCGAGGCGCACCAGAAAGTCGTAAGGCAGTGCGCCGTCCCCGCCGAGCCTCTCCCAGAAGTGACGCGCGAGCAGCGCGATGTCGCCGCGCCGTTGCCGGAGCGGTGGCAGCTCGATCCGCGCCACGGCCAGACGATAAAAGAGGTCGTCGCGAAAGCGACCCGCTTGGATCTCCTTGTCGAGATCGCGGCGCGTCGCCGCCATCACGCGCACGTCGACGTTGATCCAGCGGTTGCCCCCGAGCGGTCGCACCTCCGCCCGCTCGATCGCGCGCAGAAGCTTCGGCTGCAGGGCGATGTCGAGATCCCCCACCTCGTCGATGAGCAACGTGCCGCCGTGTGCCTCTTGGAAAAGCCCTTTATTGGAGGTGACCGCACCGGTGAACGCGCCGCGCTCGTGACCGAAGAGCGTCGCCTCGATGAGATTCGACGGAACTGCCGTGCAATCGAAGACGACGAACGGCCCCCCCGCGCGCGCGCTCCTTTCGTGCAGCGACTCGGCGAGGAGCTCCTTGCCCGTCCCCGTCTCCCCTTCGATGACGAGCGGCACGTCGGCGGCGGCGAGCTTTTCGCAAAGCGGATAGAGACGCCGCATCTCGGGGCTCGCCCCCACCACGCGACCGAACGACTCGACGGCGGGCATCGCCACGACGGTGGACGCCGCTCGCGTAATCCTTAAGACGCCGTCCCCGAGACGCACGAGCTCCCCCTGCCCTTCCGCCAGGACTTCCATCGCGCGCAGTCCATTCACGAAGGTGCCGTTGGTCGAGCCGAGATCGACCAAGCGGAGCGCCTCGCCCACGACGTCGAGAGCCAAGTGACGCCGCGAGACCTTGGGATCCTTGAGGCAAAGTTGGCAGATGGCGCTCTTGCCGACGAGAGCGCGCGAGGGCGCCGACCCGTCGATCGTCAGCGACGCGCCGCGATCGGGCCCCTCCACGACCTGCACCACGAACGAGGCCAGCGTTTCTGACGGGGCCTGTCGCAGGGGAGAGATGATCGTCGACAGATCATCGGCTTTTTTGCCTCCCGGGTCGGTCACGGCGCTCGTGACCTAGCATACCTGGATTTGCCCTGCTGGCGAAACCTAGGCGAGCGCGGGCGAGCCCGCCGCTCGAGCGTGTCGTACAGCTTCGAGTAGACGGAGAGGAAGTTGGTCGTATCGGTGCAGATGCTGCACGAGGCGCCGACGAACTTGACCGCACGAAGGCGACCTCGATGGTAGGATGCCATTGCAGAGATGATGACAAGGCAATCAATTTTGACGCACGGCGCGCCGCTGGCCCTTTTGCTTTTGGCGCTGGGCGGTTGCCGCGACGGGGGTCGCTCGACGAGCGCGGTTCCGGTCAGCGGTTCCGCCACGGCAAACACGCAGCCCGCACCGGCGCCGACCTCTTCGAAGATTGCGTTCATCGAAGACGACTATCCGCGAGCGCTCAAAGAGGCGAAGGCGACGGGTAAGCCCATCTTTGCAGATACCTGGGCCATCTGGTGCCACAGCTGCATGAGCCTCAAGCAATACGTCCTGCCGGCGCCGGAGATGCAGACCCTCGCGAACACCTTCGTGTGGCTCTCCGTCGACTCCGAGAAGGCGCAGAACGGTGATTTTCTCGAGCGCTTTCCGAGCACGTCGATTCCGACCTTGTGGGTCATCGACCCGGTGAGCGAGCGCCCCCTCCTCAAATGGGTCGGCGCGGCGACGGCGCCGGAGCTGGTGACCTTGCTCGACGAGGCCGCGCGCGCGCGAACCGGCGCGACGTCGGGCGAAGCGGCGGCCGCGGCGCTGCGCGGGGATCAGGCGTCGGCCGCGGACAAGCACGAAGAAGCGGTAACCGCCTACCGCGAAGCGCTGGCCAAGGCTCCGCTCGTGTGGGCCAGGCGCCCGCGCGTCGTCGAAGCGCTCTCGGCGCGTCTGCTCGACGTGGAGAGCTACGCAGATTGCGTCGAGCTCGCCGCAACCGAGATACCGCGCCTCCCCTCCGGCACGCCGCTCGCCAACCTGACCATGAACGGTCTCAGCGCGGCCGCCGATCTACCGGCCGGCTCGCCGGCACTGAAACACGTTCCCATGCTGGTACGCGAGGGGACGCGGATCGTCGAAGAAAAATCGGAAGGCATGCTCGTCGACGATCGCTCTGGGCTCTACAAGTCGCTCGTCGCCGCGCTCTCCGATCGCCCGGCCGAGGCGAAAAAACTTGCCCGCTCGTGGGCCAAGATGTTGGAAGGCGCGGCGGCAAAAGCCCAGACCCCCGCCAATCGCGCGGTTTGGGATCCCCATCGGCTCGAGGCGTACATCGCGCTCGGCGAAGTCGACACCGCCGTTCCGATGCTCGAGCAAAGCGAGCGCGACTTCCCCGACGACTACAATCCGCCCTTCCGCTTGGCGCGCGCGTACTTCGAGCTGCACCGCTACGATCCGGCGCTCACGGAAATAAAAAGGGCGCTCGATCGCGCCAATGGACCGCGCAAGCTTCGCATCTTCATGCTGAAGGCCGACGTCTACGAAGCGCAAAAGGACCGCGCCGCGGCGAGGAAGGCGATCGGCGAAGCGATCGACTATGCGAACACGCTGCGCCTTCCCCCCAACTACCGAAAGCTCAAGGACAAGCTCGCCAAGCGGTACGCGGACCTCGAGTAGGACCTGCGCCGCATCAATCGAGGCCTACTCCGACCAAGGGCCGGTCACCCTTGCTGCGCCCGGGGTCGCTCCCGATGCTAGTCGATTAGACGACGGCGGGGAGCAGACCAGACCCTCGGCCCTGGCCTCGACACCGCATGCGCATCCCGACCGCCACGTACCGAATCCAGTTCCACGCCGGCTTCGGCTTCGATTCCGGAGCGCAGGCCGCAGGGTACCTGGCCACGCTGGGTGTCAGTGACCTGTATTGCTCTCCGATTTGCACGGCTCGGTCCGGAAGCCCGCACGGCTACGACGTCGTCTTGCACGAAAGCGTCAACCCCGAGCTCGGAGGTGAAGATGCGTTTCGGGCGATGGCGCTCGAGCTGCGGCGGCAAAAGATAGGGATCCTGCTCGACGTCGTTCCGAACCACATGTGCGTGGCCGACGACGCCAACTGGCGCTGGATGGATGTGCTCGAAAATGGCCCTGCCGCCTCGTCGGCGCGCTTCTTCGATATCGATTGGCATCCCCCCAAGCCCGAGCTGGCGGGGCGCGTTCTTTTGCCGATTCTGCCCGATCAATTCGGAAGGGCGGTGGTCGACGAGCTCTTCACCCCCGTCTACGAAACGAGCGGTTTCGCCCTGAACTATGCCAATCGCCGCCTCCCGCTGGCACCTCGTTCATGGCTCCGCATTCTGCAGCCGGCGCTCCTCGGTCTGCGCGATCGTCTCGGCGACGAGCACGTCGACGTGCTCGAGCTGGAGAGCGTGGTGCGCGCGCTCGAGCGTCTCCCCCGGCGCACCGAGACGAGCCCAGAGCGACTACAGGAAAGGCATCACGAGCTCCCCATCATCAAGAATCGCTTGCGCACGCTCTACCAGCGCAACGAAGACTTCCGCGGCGTGGTCGACGACGTTCTCGTTCGCCTGCGCGGGCGAAAGGGGGAGCCTGCCACCCTCGAAAATCTCGCGGCCCTTCTTTCCGATCAGGCCTATCGCCTGAGCTTTTGGCGCGTGGCGCTGCACGAGATCAATTACCGGCGCTTCTTCGACATCAACGACTTGGCGGCGATTCGCGTCGAGGATCCGGAGGTCTTCGCCGCCGTTCACGCCCTTCCCCTGAGGCTCGCAAAAGAAGGGCTCATCAGCGGTCTGCGCATCGATCACGTCGACGGCCTTTACGATCCACTCGGCTACCTACGCACGCTCCAGCACCGTTGGCTGACGGGGACTCAATCGGACGCCGCCTACGTCGTCGTGGAAAAAATCTTGGGCCGCGACGAACGGCTTAACCCCGATTGGCCGGTGGCCGGAACGACAGGGTACGAGTTCATGAACCTCGTTACCGGGGTGCTCGTCGACGTACCGCGCGTTTGGCGCCTACACCGTCTGAGCGAGCGGCTCGGCGGCGAAGATCAGACGTTCGCCGACGTCATGTACGAGTGCAAGAAGCTCATCCTCGAGACCACGCTGGTGGCGGAGATGGCCGTGCTCGCGCGACAGCTCGACCGCATTTCCGAGCAGCATATGTCGACCCGCGACTTTACCCGGCGGAGCCTTTACGACGGCCTCGCCGAGGTCATCGCCTGTTTTCCCGTCTACCGGACGTACGTGCGCCCCGATCAGGACACCGTCGAGGGATCCGATCGCGACGTCATCGAACGGGCGCTCGCCTACGCGCGGCGCCGTAATCCGGTCACCCACGAAAGCGTCTTCGATTTCATTGGCCAGGTGCTCTTGCTGCGCGATCCCGAGGGACTCGGCGATGATCACCGCCGCACGCGGCGCGACTTCGTAATGAAGTTCCAGCAAGTGACCGGACCGGTCATGGCCAAGGGGGTGGAGGACACCGCGTTCTATCGCTACTTTCCGCTCGCCGCCCTCGAGGAGGTGGGGGGACACCCCGAGTCGATGGGCACCTCGCTGGCGCAGTTCCATCGCAAGATGGTGGAGCGCGCCGAACACGCAGCGGGCTCGCTATCGGCGACCGATACGCACGACGCCAAACGCAGCGAGGATGCCCGCGCGCGCCTGAGCGTGCTTTCCGAGATCTCCGAGGAGTGGGAAAAAGCAGTCGATCACTTCCGCGCCTGCAACCGGGACCTGCGCGTCCAGCTGCCCGAAGGCGTCGCCCCCGACGACCATGACGAATACCTCTTTTATCAAAGCGTGCTCAGCATCTGGCCCCCCGGCGAAGCCCATCCTCCCCAAGATCTCACCTTGCGCGTATCGTCGTACATGATGAAGGCAATTCACGAAGCCAAACGTCACTCGAGCTGGATCAACCCGAGCCGCCCATACGACGAAGGGGTAGCGGCCTTCGTCGCGGCAGCGCTCGATCGGGAACGCTCGCCCGCATTTCTCGAGGCGCTCACGACGCTGCGCCGGCGCATCGAGCTCCCCGGTCTGTGGAATTCACTGGCTCAAACGGTGCTGAAAGTCGCGGCTCCGGGTGTGCCCGATTTTTACCAGGGCTCGGAGTCGTGGGCGTTTCATCTGGTCGATCCCGACAATCGCGGCGTCATCGATTTCGGCGCGCGGCAGCTCGTGCTCGACAAACTTCTGGCGAGCGTCGAGCGGTCGCCGCTCGAAACGATCGCCGATCTGTTGTCCCATCCGTACGATGGGGGCATCAAGATGCTGGTGACGACGCTGGCGCTCCGTCATCGCCGTCGATTTGCCGAGCGGTTCGCGTCCGGGTCCTATGTGCCGCTCGAGGCGCAAGGTCAACGCGCTGCGCAGATCGTCGCTTTCTTGCGCGAGAAAGAGGGCCAAGCGACGGCCATCGTGACGGGGAGATTCTTCACGAGGCTCGGCGCCATGGCCGCGCGTCCCATCGGCAAAACGTGGGGCGACACCTGGGTCGCCCTGCCGCCAAGCTTTTCCGGCCGCACGATGCGCGACGTGTTCACCGGAGAGACCTTTCGCTTGGCGGGCAGCGAAGGCACGTCGATCGAGGTTGCTCGCGCTTTGGCCCATCTCCCCGTCTCCATGCTCGAGGTTCTTCCGTGACGGGCCGCGTGATTCATCCTGGGCGCCCCATCCCCCGCGGCGCGTTCTACGACGGCGCGGGGGTCAACTTCGCGCTCTATTCCCGCGTTGCCACACGCGTCGAGGTCTGCCTCTTCGACGCCGCGGAGCCGACGCGCGAAATCGATCGCTTCGATCTACCCGAGACGACGGACTTCGTTTGGCACGGTTACGTACCGGGGCTCGAGCCTGGCGTGCTCTACGGTTTCCGCGTGCACGGCCCTTACGAGCCGAGCCAAGGTCATCGCTGCAATCCGAACAAGCTCCTCATCGATCCCTACGCCAAGGCCATCCACGGCGACGTCGATTGGCGCGGTCCCGTCCTCGGCTACAAGGCGTCCGATCCCGAGAAGGACCTGTCGTTCGACGAGCAAGACAGCGCGGGTAGCGTCCCCCGCGGCGTCGTGGTCAGCGACTTCTTCGACTGGACAGGCGACAAAGCGCCCGACACGCCGTGGCGCCGCACGGTGATCTACGAGCTGCACGTGCGAGGGTTCACCAAGCTCCACCCCGAGGTGCCCGAAGAGCTACGCGGGACCTACGCCGGCCTCGCCCACCCCGCCGCCATTCGTCATTTGCAGTCGCTCGGAATTACGGCGATCGAGCTCATGCCCATCCACGAGTTCCCGGACGACGGCTTTCTCGAAGATCGCCTCCTGCGCAACTATTGGGGGTACAGCACGCTCGGCTACTTTGCGCCGAAGCAACGCTACGCCAGCCGCTTGCACCCCGGCGCGCAGGTCAACGAATTCAAGGCGATGGTGAAAGCGCTGCACGCCGCGGGCATCGAGGTGATCCTCGACGTCGTCTACAACCACACCTGCGAAGGGAACCATCTCGGGCCCACGCTGAGCATGCGCGGCATCGACAACGCGACGTACTACTGGCTCATGCCCGATGCGCGCTACAGCCTCGATTTTACGGGCACCGGCAACAGCCTGAACGCCTCCAATCTCGAGGTCAGCCGGCTCATCGTCGATTCGCTGCGTTATTGGGTCACGCAGATGCGCGTCGACGGTTTTCGCTTCGATCTGGCGACCACCTTGGGAAGAACGGGCCAGGGCGAATTCGATCGCCACTGTGCGCTGTTTCAAATCATCGGCCAGGATCCCGTTCTCTCGCGCACCAAGCTCATCGCCGAACCGTGGGATCTCGGCCTCGGCGGGTATCAGGTCGGCAATTTTCCGCCGCCTTGGCGCGAATGGAACGGCCCCTATCGCGACGCGCTGCGCCGCTATTGGAAAGGGGATCACAACCTCGCTTCGGAGCTCGGTTACCGGCTCTCGGGCTCTGCCGACCTCTATCAAGGGGAGCGTTCGCAAACGCAGGCCATCAACTTCGTTACCGCTCACGACGGTTTCACGCTGCAGGACCTCGTCAGCTACAACGTCAAGCACAACGAAGCCAACGGCGACAACAATCAGGACGGCGCCGACGACAACCATTCGTGGAACCACGGCGTCGAGGGGGAAACGGGCGACGAGCACATCATCGCCCTGCGCGAGCGGCAGAAGCGCAATCTTCTCGCGTCGCTCTTCTTTTCGCACGGCGTCCCCATGCTGCTCGCCGGCGACGAGATGGGGCGAACGCAAGGGGGAAATAACAACGCGTATTGCCAGGACAACGAGACCTCGTGGATCGACTGGCATCTCGACGATCGCAAACAGGCGCTCCTCGACTTCACCCGGCGACTCATCGCCCTGCGCCAGAACATGCCCGTGCTCCAGCGGCAGCGCTTCTGCTCCGGCGATTTCGTGTGGGACTCGCGCTCCAAGGATTTGACGTGGCTTCGCCCCGACGGGCAGGAAATGAATGCGCGCGACTGGCAGCGCCCGGGGCTCGCCGCGCTTGGCTTTGCGATGGGAGGCGACGCCATTCCCATGCTCGACGAACGGGGCGCGCGCATGCTGGGGGACGGATTGCTCGTGCTCTTGAATGCCTCGGCCGAAGCGGTTCGTTTCAAGCTACCGCCGGGCGCCGATTGGTTGCTCGAGCTCGACAGCAACGATCCCGCGCGACCCGCGGGGCAACCCTGCTCCGCCGACTATGCCGTGGCGGGCCGCTCGACCGTCGTTCTGCGACAGCCTTTGGCCGCCGAGGCGCAACGATCGATGCCCACGAGCGAAGG
>Ga0111538_10010009_pt1 | contig 12627 bp, 13 predicted proteins | sample SoiMethybrSBSTD1_FD_79669 | JGI IMG/M metagenome (GOLD analysis project Ga0111538, IMG submission 79669) | Bulk soil microbial communities from a Populus tree surrounding site in Tennessee, USA - Soil MetaG P. TD hybrid SBSTD1 (version 2)... | ecosystem: Environmental > Terrestrial > Soil >...
CATCGCCTGCGCACGCGCCGTCGCCGCCGCCTGTGCCTGCCGCGCCTCCTCGAGGGTCTGGCGCGCCACGCTGGCGACGTGCGCCCGCTGCGCCTCGCTACTCGATCCGGGCGATCCGGACGACCCGGCGAGCTCCGACGGCGCCACGTACTCGAGGATCGGGGCCGGCCGGAACGGCGGCGCCTCCGACTCCTCCACCGCCGCCACCGGCGACATCCGCGCGCTCTCTGCGCTCCGGGCCACCAGCTCGGCGAGAAACTCGGCCGCCCGCGCGGCCGCCGGGTCGACCATCGGGCTGTACGCCCGCCAGGCCGGGGCCGGCACCGCATGCCGCGCCGCCGCGGCAAACGCCGCCGCCGCACCGCCGCGCTCGCTCGCGCGGGCCGCCGCCAGCGACGGCGCCACCAGCTCGAGCGGCAGATCGAACCTCACTTCGGGCCGCGCCTCGGCGCGCGCCGCCGACACCACCTCGCGCCGCGCCTCGGCCGCGCGAGGCCGCGCCGCCGCCACCTCGCCCGATCGCACAGCTGCCCGCTCGCTCTCCCACGCCGCCGCCCGCGCCGCCGACACCCAGTCGAGCTCGTCGAGGTACCAGGGCACCGGGAACAGCCAGTCCATCGGCGCCACCTGGCGCTCGACCGAACCGGCGCGCCGCGCCGCACCGCCCGCCCGCAAGCCCGCCTGCTCGCCCCGCCCGCTCCCCAGATAATTCACGATGACGCGATCGGCGAAGCCGAGCGAGCGCATCGCCGGGGCGCGCGCTGCGCCCTGCCCTTCCGGCGCCCAGCGCTCCGCGACCCGGCCGCTGTGGCTCTCGGCCCGCGCCATGACGGGCGTGCGGAACACCGGCTGGGCGTGCACCGCCTCGACCGCGCGCGCCTCGCCGCCCGCCTCGCCGCCTCTGAGCCCGGCTGCCACTGGCTAGTCCTCGGACTCCCCGACCTCGTGATAGAAGAGCCCGCTGTGCGCGATCTCGATGGTCTCGATCGCCAGCTCCGACTTGGAGGCATCGAAGTCGGGCCCTTCCCACTTGCAGGGCCACCCGTCGAGGAATCTCCAGTGACAGACCGGCTCCATCTGCGAGTTGAGCTGGGTGATCTTGCCGCGCAGCCGCTTGAGGGCCTCGTCGCCGCCGTGACTGGGCTTGGTCCACTTCTTCCGCCACCGGATGAGCTGCGGCGACCCCATGACGAAGCCGCGCTTGAGCACCAGGTTCGGCCACTTGGTCGCGCCGACCAGCTGGTGGGTGTGGCCGTTGAGACCGCCTTCCCGGTACGGAACCACCTCGGTCTCGCTCTTCAGCCCGGAGACGCTCTTGAAGAACGCCTCCTTCGGCCGGAAGAGCCCGTCGATCTCCAGCGTGAAGCAGAAGGTGGTGAGCGGATCGTATCGGACGGTTGGTGGCATCTATCGACTCCCTCACTCCTGAAGCGGAGCGAGCATCCTCCCCGCTCGGCGCGCTCGCTTTACTCGCCCGCCGTGTTCTGCACGACGCTGATGACGATGAACTCGGTCGGGACTGCAGGCGCGACGCCGATCTCGCAGGTCAGGATGCCTTCCGCAACAGCCTCCACTGGATTGGTTTCCTCATCGCATCGTACGAAGTAGCAGTCCTCAGGCTTCCCACCGGCAAACGCCCCCTTGCGGAAGAGCTCGCCGAGAAACATGGAGGTCCGCTCCCGGACAAGGAGCCAGGTATTCTCGGTATTTTGCTCGAAGGTCACCCAGGCCATGCCGGCCTCGATGCTGCGCCGCAGCATGATGAACAGGCGCCGCACGTTGATGTAGCGCCACCGGGGGTCGGAGGAGGCGGTCCGCGCGCCCCAGGGCCTCACGCCGCGCGCCGCCCGGAGGACGTTCACGCCCTCGGCGTTGAGGATGCCGAGGTCGTCCTCGGTCACCCGCAGCGAGACCTCGACCGCGTCCGCCACCGGCGAGTTGGCCGGAGCCTGGTGGACCCCGTCCTGGGTGTCGCGCCGGGCGTAGATGCCGGCCATGATCCCGGAGGGCGGGATGATCGGCACCGACCCATCGGTCGCCGCCACTCCCACCCACGGCCAGTAGAAGGCCGCGTACGACGTATCGATGCGGCGCCGCCAGCGCTTGACCAGCTCGACGTCGCGCGTGCGCGGGATGTCGAGGATGGCAAACCGGTCCTTCAGGTTCTCGCACAGATCGACCATCGCGTCCTGCACGCGCTGGGCGCGGAGCTCCCCCTCGGGTCCCGGCTGCCGGTCGACGAACAGCATCGCGTCGGGGCAAACCAGCTGCACCACCTCCTCGACGGTCACGTAGGACAGGAGGCCGGCGCGATCGGTCGGCCCCAGGTCGTGGCCGAGGAAGTCCTCCGGCGTGATGTCGTCGGTGCCGTCGCGGCCGGCCGAGAGCTTGGTCGGCGGGCATGGCTCGGGCAGGTTGTGCGGCGGCGGCGACTTGGAGTCGAGGTCCTCGAGCCGGATGAGGCGCGACTCCTGCTCCACCACGCGCGGCCCGTAGCGGCGCGACGACGGGTGCATCTGCAGGCCCCTGAACACCTCGCGGCGGTCGCGCAGCGAGACATGGAGGTCGAACTCCAGCACCTCGAGGTGGGTGGGGCCGGCGGCCCGGTGCAGCCGGTTGATCGGCGTGGCGGCGCCCCAGCGCAGCACGCGCTCGCCCACCTCGGTCAGGATGACGTAGTCGGAGTGCTCGCGGTCGAAGATGCGGACCAGCGAGCCCATCTTGAAGCCGCGCGTGGTCGAGACGTGGGCGACGCCGGAGCCGACCTCGAGGTCCTGGGTCAGGAGCGCGGTGGCTCCGGTCGAGTGCTGGAAGCTCACCCAGATGTGGTTGCCCCACTTGCCCTCGCTGTTGGCCATGACGCGCAGGCCCGGCTTGCCCCAGTCGTCGATGGCGACCAGCTCGGCCGACGCGGCGTGCTGGAGAGCGCGCGGTTTGCCGTCGCGCGGCAGGTGGGCGACCCGCACCACCCAGCAGACATGCCCGCCGTTCCTGAAATAGGCCTCGACCGAGCGGGTCAGGTAGAAGCTGGTGTCGGTGCCGTAGACCTCGACGTACTCGTCCCAGCTCGAGATGCGGCGCGGCGTGTCGAGCGGGCCGCGCTGCGCGATGCCGATGAAGCCGGCCACCCGCGTGTCGGCCTCCACCAGCCCGACAAAGGCGGGCTCGGTGAAGGCCGGATACACGCCCGGCGGCCTCAGGTCAGGTCCCAGCGCCACGGTGAATCACTCCTTCATCCTGCGATTTCGGTGGACGGCCGCGCGTGCGCTCGCTCGGCGACCTCACGTCCCAGATCAACCGCGCTTGCGCGCCTCGTTGATCTCCTGGTTGATGCGAGCGATCTCGCGCAGCCACACGTGCCGTTCCTGGTGTTCCATGTCGATGATGTCGTCGAGGGACCAGTGAAAGTGGTACGCGATGTACGCGATCTCCTGGTGAAGCTGCTCGCGCGGGTACGTGGCGACCGTCCACCCGGTCACCCCTGGCCAGCGTGGCCTTCACCTCCCTCTTCCTCCGGCGTGATGACCGCGCCGGTGGCCATATCGATCTCGATCTCGCGGTTGCAGCCGGGGCAGTTCACCTTGTGCCGCGGCGCGCCCTCCTCGTTGATCTTGCGATAGAACTCCTGCAGGTAGGCCAGGTCGGTCGAGAACAGGTTCTCGACGACCGACACCGAGATGTCGGTCATGTCGCCGATGCGCGTGATGACCCGCGACAGGAGAACGATGACCAGGTACGCCCGGTTGGCCTGCACCCGGTAGTCCTGCAGCGGGACGATCTCGTCGCGCGCGGTCGCGAGCCGCATGACACCATCGCGATGGAGCTGCCCGCTGTCGGGGTCGACCAGCCCCTTGGGCAAGCGGAAGCGGAACTCGGTCTGGAACGCCATCCCGGTACTCCTCGCAGTGGATCGGACTGCTGCTCCTCGTTGAAACAAAAAGGCCTGCCCGGAGCGGGTCCGGGCAGGCCGTCATCATAGCTGAACTCCAGGGGGACTACTTGCCGGCGCCCATGTAGTTGAAGAGCATCTTCTCGACGTAGAGCTCGGCCTCGAAGCGGGCGACCTCTTCCTTGTTCGCCTCCTGCTTGGCCTGCTGCAGCGAGATGAGGCCGACGTTGAAGAGCTGGATCTCGGCGAGCTCTTCCTTGTGGTCGGGACCCAGGAAGGTGATCGAGCCTTCCAGCTCGTCGCCCTCGGAGCAGAGGCCGTCGATGACGAAGTTGTGGTGCCAGGTCTGCCAGGCCTCGATGTCCGCCATCGAGATGGTGATCTTGAGGTTCGGCACCTCGACCTTGGCCGGGTGCTTGGTGCACTCGCGGAACTGGCCGACCTCGTCCTTGATGACCGCCTGCTTCCAGGTGAAGGAGTCGATCTTGGCGACGCGGGCGGTCGGCAGGCTGCCGAGCTCGAAGCGCCAGTTGGAGCACAGCCACTTCTTCTGCGCCGCCGCCAGGGTGCCCTGCAGCTTCTCGCCGCCGCGCTTCTCGTAGCGGATCTTCTCCGGGTCGAACTTCACCGTCATGTACGCCGGCTCCTTGCTGGAACCGTCGAGCGCCGGGATGGTGACCTCGGAGATGAACGCCTCGGTGAAGACGCGCGCGCTCTGCGCCTCGTAGTCGAAGTTGGCGGCGACCAGCTCACCCGACTTGGTCACGTGACCCTTGTCGAACGAGGCCTGGATCCACTTGTAGAAGTCCTCCGACATGCCCATTCCGACCTCGAGCGTGAACGGCTCGTGGACGATGGTGGCGAGGTGCTTCTTCTGTGCGTTGTCCGGGCCGAGGTTGTGGACGGCGACCTCGCCCTTGATGTTGCCGCCGGTCACCGACTTGACGTACCCGGCGTTGGTCCCGCCCTGGTCGAACATGACGGCGAACCGTCCAGCGGTATAAGACCTGTCATTGGCCATTGACGACTCCTCCTCTGCTTGTTGGGTTGCCACTGGCCACGGCTACGCACGCCAACCCCCCCGCTGCTCGACCACCGGTCCGCTTGCGTACCGGATCACAGTCTCGACCGGGGAGCCAACGCCCACATCCGTGGTTCAGACCTACTACGCGGGGTCCGTCGAGCTCCTTCCTTCTTCCTGGCTCGCGGACCCCCGCGCAGATCGACTTCTTTCTTACTCCTCGACGCCGCCGCCCGACGCCATCTGGCCGATACGGAAGATGACGAACTCGGCCGGCTTCACCGGCGCCAGGCCCACCTCGACCACCAGCTGGCCGGCGTCCACCACCTCGGCCGGGTTGGTCTCCTCGTCACATTTGACGTAGAAGGCCTGCTCCGGCGAGGTCCCCATGAGGGCGCCGTTGCGCCACAGGAGGGTCAGGAACGACGAGATGGTGCGGGTGACCCGCTTCCACAGGCGATGGTCGTTTGGCTCGAACACCACCCACTGGGTGGCCCGCTCGATCGACGACTCGACCATGATGAAGAGCCGCCTGACGTTGATGTAGCGCCAGGACGGGTCGCTCGACAGGGTGCGCGCGCCCCAGATGCGGACGGCGCCGTTCAGGTGGCGGATGGCGTTGATGCCCTTCGGGTTGAGCAGGTCCTGCTCCCCCTTCGACACCGCGTACTTCAGTCCCAGGGCGCCGCGGATCATCTCGTTGGCCGGCGCCTTGTGGACGCCGCGCTCCGAGTCGGTGCGCGAATAGACCCCGGCGATGTGGCCGGACGGCGGCACGTAGACGTTCCCCTTCTCCGGGTCATAGACCTGGATCCACGGGAAGTAGTAGGCGCCGTACTTGGAGTCGCGCGGCTTGGGCAGGCGATCGATGCCGCCGGTGATGGTCTCCGGCGAGTCGAGGATGGCGAAGCGGTCCTTGCGGGTCTCGCAGTGGGTCAGGAGCGCGTCCTGCACCGCCGGCGAAATCTGGCCGGGCGCCGCGAGGATGGCGATCTCGTCGACTTCCTCGAAGCACTTGATGCCGGAGCGCCGCCCCGGGCCGCCGTCGCGACCGATGTAGAGGGAGTCCTTGTCCACCGGCCCCTTGGCGGCGACCTTCTTCGGCTCCTTGCCGTCCTTGGCGTCGCCGGGGCCGACCGGCGCCGCGGTCAGCTCCTGCTCCTCGCCGCCGCCGCCGACGTTGACGACGAAGCAGCGCGAGCCGCCGTTGTTGAAGAAGCCGTACACCGCGTGCGCCAGGAACGGGGAGCACTGGGCGAAGTCGCCGAACGTCTTGACGAACTGCGACCAGTTGGTGACGAGCACCGGCTCGTTGACCGGTCCCTTCGACGACTCGCCGAGGAATCCGACCGTGTTGGTGCCCACGGCCTCGATCGGCTTGGAGCCGCGATCCACCTCCTCGACATACACACCGGGTGAGAGATAACTGGTCGCCATCCAAAATCCTCCTTCGTCGCTGCCTTGTCCGCTCGTGTGCGGTTGCTGGTGATCTCGCTGCTCTTGCTTCTGCCGCCGGGACTATCTGCCCTCGAGTTGCCGGCGGACGGTTTCTTCGTTGGTCGGCCCCGTCTCGGTGGGGCTCTGCGGCGCGTTGAGGTCGCGGAATCCGAGCTGCCTCTCTTGTACGCGCGTGAAAGGCTCCATCTCCTCCGGGACAATCGGTACCGCCGTCCACGCCTGGATGGCGGGTCGGATCGGCTGGTTCAGACTTCCCCAGAACCGGGCCAGGGTGCCCTCGTCGAGCCGGGTGGAGAGCAGCACGTTGAGCTTGAAGTCGTCGTCGAACGAGCCGCCGCGCAGCTTGTCGCGACCCATCGACGGGTTCTCCATGATCGCGCGAATGGCCAGGCCGAGCAGGAGCTGCTCGTCCTCCGGGGTCTGCGCCCAGGTGGAGACCAGGTAGTCGAGGCGGATCCACAGGCGGCGCCGCCGGCGGAACTCCTCGATGGTGCCGTCCTCCTTCTGGACCGTGACGAGCTCCGAGTGCACGTTGCCGTCGACGCCCTCGGTGTCGAGCGACACCTGATACAGGTACACGGAAACCGCCGGGAGCTTCCCTTCGATGGCGTCCGGCTTGGGCGCCTGATCGACGATGTGGACGCGCTTGTAGCCCGCGCGGCGAAACTCCTCCTGCAGCAAGCGCGACAGCGAGTCGGATGTCTCGCGAATGATGTGGTGCTGCGGTGTTGCAGTCATCCGGTCCCCGCCCGGACAAGGATTTGAAATCGGAGAGCCTCTCCGGGGCAAGGGGTCGCGCAGGCTTTCGCCGGCGGAAGACCGGTGGTAGAGACGACCGGTGGCGCCGGTCGCAAGACACGTATTCGTGTGCACGAACCGCCGGCCCGAGGGTGGACGGCCGGCATGCGGCGGGCGAGGAGGCGTCGAAGTGGCCGCCGCCCTGCGTCACGAGGTCGCGTCACGCCCCCAGCTGTGGGGCCAGGTCGCGGTGACCGCGTGCGACTGTCTGGGACCCTGCTTCGACGGGCCGAACGTCGTCATCTACCCGGAAGGCGTGTGGTACGCGGGTGTCACCGCCGGCGACGCGGCGGTCATCGCCGAGGAGCATCTGGCGGGCGGGCGCGTGGTGGCGCGCCTCCGCTACGAGTGGCCCACCGACGACGACTGAATGTCAATTATCCTCGGGCTCGGTGTGGGTGCTGCCCCAAGAACGCGAGCGCTTCGCGCTCGCCTGCCCCACACCTCGCCCTCGCAACCTAGTTCGAACAGGTGATCGGGATGCAGCCGGTGTCGCCGCCTTCGGTCTCGCTGGTGCACATGGCGTCTTCACCGCACATCTCGAGGTCGTTGCCCGGCTCGCACGGGCGGGTGCAAAAGGCGGGCGCCGACGGGTCGAAGTCGACGGTGCAGAACGGGGCGTTGCGGTTGGGCGTGTCGCCGCACTCGCCGCCTCCCTCGGTGCAGAAGCGGCCGACGCCGAAGGAGTTGCCGGTGGCGCACGGCTCGCCGCAGCCGCTGCCGCCCTGACAGGCGGCGTCGGCGCTGCTGTCGTCGTCGCCGCCGCAGGCGGGGGCAGCGAGGAGGCACAGGAGCAGCGCGGCGCTAGTCCGGATCACAGAAGACCTCGCCGTCGTCCGGGAAGTAGAGGCCGTAGGCCAGGCACATCTCGCGCGGGAAGAGGATCGGGTCGGCGGTGTCGTTGAACCAGCGGCAGGTCTGGCGCAGGCGGGTGCCGCTGGCGATGCGCTTGGGCTCGGACGGCTCGAAGGTGAGGATCTCCGGGTCGGAGGTGAAGACCGGATCCCACTCCTTCTCGATGATGGTCTCGACCGGCGCGTCGTCGCCGTCGAGGCGCTCGAGCTTGTAGTAGGTGCCCCACTCGTGCATGTGGCCGAGCAGGCGGATGAGATCGACGTCGGCCGGCGCGGTGCAGGTCGACACGCTCTCGAACTCCTCGTGCGGCGGGACCGAGAAGCCGACGTCGTTGAAGACGAACTGGTTGACGTAGGCCTCGATGGACTCGGTCGGGACCAGCTCGAGGCTGGCCGCGTCGTTGGCGGTGAAGCTCTCGCCGAGGTTGATGTAGTGCGACTGCAGGACGATCTGGGCGCCGGCCGGGACGCGGATGGCGAGCCCCTCCGGCATGCGCAGCTTGGCGACCGCCGCCTCCGCCTCGTCGCCGCCGCCGCCGATCATCCGCCAGTCGGCCATCTCGGCGGTCTCGCACGGGTGGTGCTGCGGGTCCTTGACCAGCTCGGTGTAGTAGATGGTGATGTGGTGGCCGCCGGCCTGCTGCTCGCCGGCGGCGCCGCGGACGGCGAGCTCGCAATCGGTGATGACCTCGGTGTAGAAGCACTCGAAGGCGTCGCCGGTGGCCACCTGGTAGTCGCCGGTCTCGAAGCTCAGCATCTCGTCGGTGATGGTGTAGCCGGCACCGTCATCGTCGCCGCCGCCGCAGCCGAACGCGGCCGCGATCACAGCCGCCGTGATGAACGCTCGCATGACCACCTCCATCCCGTGGCCGGAACGTAGTCCACCAGCGCCAGCTGCTCAAGCAGCCCGGACGTCCGTCGCGAACAGGGCAGAACCGCGCGTGCGGACGCCCCCCTGCTGTGGCGAACCCTCAGTAGGTGAGGATCTCGTCGAGATGCGCGCGCTCCCAGGCGCGAGCCCGCTCGTAGTGCTGGTAGCGCGCCTCGTCGGCCAGAAAGGCCGGCGTGTGGAACTGCCTGCGGCCGTTGACCAGCGCCGCCTGGTGCACCTGGTGCAACATCTCGTGGTAGACGATCCACTCGACGAAGTAGCGGGGCACGAAGCCGCGGTCGAGCGAGCGGTGGACCCGGATGAGCCGCTCCTCCACCGAGTAGGAGCCCATCTTGATGCTGTTTCTGCGCCTCGGCTTGCCGCAGCGCTGTCCCCAGGTGATGCGCGCCTGGATGGTGCCGGCGAAGTAGCGCTCGTTGAGATCGTCGTAGATCTCGAGGAGATCGAAGTGCCGGCCTCGGGTCTCCAGGGTGGGCGTGTGGAGGGCGCGAGCCACCGGCCGCACCCGGTGCTGCTGCGAATCGATGAAGACGCCGAGCACGCGCGAGGCAGTCGGGTCGTTGTGCCCGATGTAGCGGGCCAGCGCCCGCGTCACCAGCGGATCGGCGTCGGCGAACATGTGGTGCAGCCGGACCCGGTAGCGCGGGCCGCGGTGGTCGCGCCTGACCGAGATCATGGTGTGGCGATTGTCGGTCAGGGTGACGGCGAGCGAGCCGCGCTGGAGGTGGGCGCGGATGCGGCGCGCCAGGCTGACCTCGGCGCGGACCAGCGAGCCGTCCCGTTCGGCGCTCGAGAAGTCGAAGGAGCGGGACGGTTCGGCCGCCCGGTCGGGGAGCACGTAGAGCGGGCGATGGGGGTGGCGGAGCTCGTCGGCGAGTGCCGAGGCGCGGGACGCAACCTGTGCGGCTCCCGGACGCGCGTGCGCTGCCTGCGCTTGTGACGTGCGGAGAAGGGGTCTCACCAGGACTCCTCTAAGAGCGTACCCATCAACTTATCCACAGGCCTGTGAATAACTGCACCCTCCCCGAGGGTGCCGAAAATCCGCCTGATTCCGATCCGATGGACTGCTGAGGCGACGACTCGACCGGAACAAGACAAATGTAGCAGCGACGCCTGACGTGGATCGAGTTTAGGACCCTCTCGGCCCGCCTGCTAACCCCTCGACACTCCGCGAGCGCCTCGCTGAACCATCCTGCAAAGGGGAAAAAAAGCTCTGAAACGATCCCTCTGTACGATCTCCTGCGACCTGTCGTACGGTGTGACCGAACTGTGACCGAATCCGTCGCCGTAGGTTCGACTCAACGCTAGTTTGGCGAACGGCCTGTCACGCGCGCTTCGATCTCCGCTGTGCGGGCGGCCTATTAAAGGAGGGCTTAGCTCATGAGTAATAATCGCTGGTCTCGTCTCTCTCTCTTCTTCTCGGCGGGCCTGGCGCTCGCGGCCTTCGGATGCGGCGACGACGACGGAGGCGGCGACCGCCCCGACGCTCGCCCCACCGCCGACTCCTCCCCCGATAACCCCGACGCCGGCGGCGGCGGCCTGCTCCGCAGCGGCACCATCGCGGTCACCGAGGCCGCTCTCACCAACCCCGGCTTCGACACCTTCTCCGGCGGCCTCGTCCGCGTCGGCTTCAGCGACGCGACCACCGGGAACGCCCCCGAGCCCGTCGAGGGCTACACCAGCAACATCAACGGCTGCCTGATCCGCATCTGGGACGTCGACACCAACACGTCGTCCGACCCGACCGACGAGGGCGCCGTCCAGGTCACCGGCACCGAGAACGGCCCGTTCGCCTGCGGCTTCGCCAGCGCCGCCCTCGGCTACGTCTGCCAGTCGACCAACGCCGCCATCAAGGCCGGCAGCCTCGACGGCGTCACGACGGTCAGCAACGTGATGACCTTCCCTGCGGTCGGAACCCAGACCGCCCCCGAGATGGTCGGCATGTACATGCTGGTCAACGGCCACCCGACCATCACCGATGGCAGCCGGCTCCCGATCGTCGATCAGAACTCGGAGGCCGACACGCTCACGGTCGCCGGTCTGCCGGACATCAACCTCGGCGCCGGCGACGCCGACTCCACCTTCGCCACCTTCGTCGGCGTCGGCCCGGTGCCGGGTGGCGCACAGTTCCTCCTCAACGGCGCCGATGAGATCTTGGTCCAGATGGGCGCCAGCGACATCGTCACTGCCATCGACGAGACCTTCCACGCCCAGGGTCAGGGCTTCACGCTGACCGACAACGTGGGCGCGGACAAGTACCAGCCCCACAACCTTCCGTTCGATGGAAGCGAGGTCAACTTCGAGTGCGCCGACGCCGACACCTGCGGCGCCGAGGGCTCCGGCGGCCTCATCAGCGCGATCGTCCTCAACGGCGAGACCACCGACGCCCCGGTGGGCGCCCTGGATCCGTCTGACCCGATGCCGGCTCCCGAGACCCAGTACGCCACGTTCCAGTGCTCGTTCATCGTGAGCGGCGACCCGCCGTACACCGCCACCCTGGACGCCGGCGCGATGGCCGCCATCCTCGGCACCAACCCGACGCGTATCCAGACCAGCGTCGGCCGCTACCGCGGCGCCATCCTCGCGCCGCAGGAGGACGAGTCGACCATCGTCCTTCAGGGCCACGCTCTCCTCGGCTGGTCCGACGCCGAGTAGCACAGGTCTCGCGATCAATCGACGGCGCGCCCTCGGACGCGCCGTCGCCATTTTCGGCCTCGATCAGTCCCAGTCGGGGCGGATGCCGTCAACGAGGGCGGCGGCGACGGGGTCGGTGGCTGGCGACCCAGGCAAAGTGATCCAGGCGGATGTAGCCGGCGGACGTGAAGGCGACGCCTTCGCGCTCGAGGAGGTGGCGCTGCACGGCGCCGCCGACCGGGTCGAGGATGGCGACGCGCGCGAGGTTGCGTGCATGCTTGCCGACCACCCGCTGCCAGGGCAGGCCGCGGCCGGTCGAGGCGCGCATGGCGGCGCCGACCGCACGCGCGGCGCCCGGGTGGCCGGCGAGCTCGGCGACCTGGCCGTAGGTCACGACGCGGCCGCGCGGGATGCGGCGCACGACCGCGTAGAACTCGCGGTAGAGGCGGTCTATCAATGCCGCCTCTCTTCCGGTTCGGGCGGGTGCTGCCCCGACGCGCGCTGCGCGCGCCTGCCCCTTCCCTTTCCGGGAGGCGGCTGGATCGGCCGCGCTGGACCTCGGCACCGGTCGACGCTACGACAGGAGGCAGTGCAGATCCAGGTCAGGTACTTCGCCGTCTTTCGCGAGCGGCTGGGGCGCGAGAGCGAGTCGTTCGAGCTGCCGGATGGAGCCGACGTAGGCGCGGCCCTCGAGGTGCTGGCCGGCCGGCACGACGTCGTGCGCGCGCTGCGCGGGCGCTTCCAGACCGCCGTCAACCAGGAGATGGTCCGAGCGGACGCGCCGCTCGCCGACGGTGACGAGCTGGTGCTCATCCCGCCGGTGGCCGGCGGCGACGACCGGCACGCGCGCCTGCTGGACGAGCCGCTGTCGCTCGATCGCGTGGTGGCCGCGGTTGCGTCGCTCGACACCGGCGGCGTGGTGACATTCACCGGGTTGGTCAGGCGCTCGAGCGGCGGGCGCGCGGTCGAGCGGCTCGAGTACGAGGCGTACCGGGAGATGGCCGACAAGGTGCTGCGCGCCCTGTGCGACGAGGTGGAGGCCGACTTCGCCGGGACCAAGGTCGCGGTCGAGCACCGGGTC
>Ga0111538_10010010_pt1 | contig 12626 bp, 9 predicted proteins | sample SoiMethybrSBSTD1_FD_79669 | JGI IMG/M metagenome (GOLD analysis project Ga0111538, IMG submission 79669) | Bulk soil microbial communities from a Populus tree surrounding site in Tennessee, USA - Soil MetaG P. TD hybrid SBSTD1 (version 2)... | ecosystem: Environmental > Terrestrial > Soil > Tree...
CAGGTGAAGCGGTCGGTCCTCGTCGAGGCCATCGCTGTCGGCGTCCTCGCGTCGGGTGGCGGCCTCGTCGCCGGCGTCGGCGTGGCCGCCGGACTCCGTCAGCTGATGTCGGTGTTGGGCTTCGACATGCCCGACGGCCCGATGGTCATCGCGCCGGCCGCGCTGATCGCCTCGTTCGCCGTCGGCGTGATCGTGACCGTGCTGTCGGCGTGGCTGCCCGCCCGGCGGGCCGCCCGGATCGCCCCCATCGCCGCGTTGCGCGACGTGAGCGTCGACCGCTCGGCCGGCTCGGTTCGCCGGGCGATCGCTGGGTCGGTGGTCACCGCGGCCGGCGTGGCGGCACTGCTGGTTGGGCTCGGCGGCGAGCTCGCCCTCGTCGGTGTCGGCGCCGTGGCGACCTTCGCCGGTGTCGCCGTCCTCGCTCCGGTGCTCGCCCGCCCGATCGCCCGACTGTTCGGCGTGCCGCTGCGCCTCCGCGGGCTCAGCGGTGAGCTCGCCACCCGCAACGCGACGCGGAACCCCAAGCGCACGGCCCGGACGGCGTCCTCGCTGATGATCGGCGTCGCCCTGGTCGCCTTCATGACCGTGTTCGCCGCCTCGGCGAAGAGCTCGCTGGCCGGGTCCCTGGACACCGAGTTCACCGGCACGCACATCGTCCAGGGCGGCGGCTGGGACAACTCGTCGGGACTCAGCCCCGCCCTGGCCGACGAGCTCCGGGTCACGCCCGGTGTCGACGTCGTCACCCAGGCCCGGTTGACCCCGGCCATCGTCGACGGCTCGGCGACGGAGGCGTTCTCCGCCTTTGACGCCACCACGGTCGACGACACCTTCCGGCTCGGCGCCGTCGAGGGCGACCTCCAGTCGCTCGGCACCGACGGCATCGCCGTGTCGGCCGAGGAGGCGGCCGACCGGGGATGGACGATCGGCAGCACCGTGCCGACGACGTTCCCGGCCGGGGACACCACGTTCGCCGTCGAGGCGATCTATGCCACCGGCACGGACTGGGTCGGCCCGATGTTCGTCGACCTCGACGCCCTCCGGGCGAACGGCGGCGACGAGCTCGACTACCGGATCTACGTCTCCGGTGACGAGGCGGCGATCGTGGGTGTGGCATCGGACTACGCCTCGGCGGACGTGCTCGACAAGGACGGGTTCCTCGACGTCGTCAGCGCCGAGATCGACACCATGCTCGGGATGTTCTACGCCCTCCTGCTGCTGGCGGTCGTGATCGCCCTGCTCGGCATCGCCAACACCCTGGCGCTGTCGATCTTCGAGCGGACACGTGAGCTCGGGCTGCTCCGGGCGGTCGGCATGGGCCGTTCGCAGGTGCGCTCCACCGTCCGCTGGGAGTCGATCATCATCGCCGTGTTCGGCACCACTCTCGGGTTGGGCGTGGGCGTGCTGTTCGGCTGGGCGATCGTGGGGGCACTGGCCGACGAGGGCATCGACACCCTGACGGTGCCCGCCGGCGGCCTGGCCGTCATCACGCTCATCGCCGCGGTCGCCGGTGCGCTCGCCGCAGTCCTCCCCGCGCGGCGGGCGGCGAAGCTCGACGTGCTCGACGCGCTCGTCGCCAGCTGAGCTAGGACGAGCGAGGTGTCAGCAGCCGCGGCGGTAGGCCGCGGCTGTTGGCGCCGGCGCGCGCACCGGCAGGTCGTTCGGGCTGGCGAGGGTGAAGAAGCGGAGCCAGTCGACACCGATGCGGACGCGGTCCATGGACGCGCCTGGCACACCGCTCAGTCTGAGCCGCGGCGTCAGCCGCACGTCCGAGACGGCCTCACGGTTGCGCAGCGTCGCCACCACGTGGGCGTCGATGAACCAGGAGATGCGGCGCGGGGTCACCTCGACCGCGTAGGTGTGCCAGCTGGCCCGATCAAGGTTCATGCCCCGCTTGATGAACGTCCACTGCTTGCCCGCGTTGCGGGCGAACACCCTGACCTGCGAGCCACCGGCCACGAACGACGCCATCGCGATGGTGCGGGCGCCGCAGTCGCGCTTCTTCGGGTCGGCCGGGACGAGCTCCGCAAAGACCCGGTAGTTCCGACCGGCGTTGTACCAGACGGGCGCGCGCACGCGGAACTCCCACCGCCCGTAGCGCTCGCCGCGACGGTGCAACGTCGCTTTGACCGAGCCGCGGCTCGGGTAGGCGTACCGGTCCACCGAGCTGTCGAGCACGATCATGCCCCACCGCATGTACGACCAGGCGGTGCCGGTGGCCGCCCGGTCCCACGCCTGGAAGTCGCTGTGCTCCGTCTCCCAGTGGTAATCCCATTTCTTGGGATACCAGCCGTACGTGTTCGAGGCGTTGATCGGTCCCGGCTGGGGGCCGGCGTGATCCGCTTCGGCGGGAGCGACGGCGAGGGCGGTGGTCAGCATGAGGGCCCCAGCACACGCTGCGGCCCGCCGGACGAGTTGACTCGAGGACACGAAGAACTCCCGTTCGTCGATACGGGCGGGGATAGCGGTCGCGGCCTACCCAATTACCACGTTCGGTGAAACGCCCACCAGCGCTGAACGGGCGAGACTGGGCCGGTGCTGGACCCGGCGATCACCGGCTACTACGGGCTCGGCGCCGAGGAGTCGCGCCTGTTCGACCGCGGTCGTCCGCGCCTGGAGTACGTGCGCACGCTGGAGCTGCTCGAGCGGTTCCTGCCCGCGGCCCCGGCGACCGTGCTGGATGTCGGCGGCGGCACCGGTGTCTACGCGACGGCGCTGTGCGAGCGGGGCTACGTCGTTCACCTCATCGAGCCCGTCGCGTCCCACGTCGAGCGGGTTCGCCAGATCGCCGCCGAGCGTGGCCTCTCGTTGACCTCCGGCGTCGGGGACGCGAGGGACCTCGACGCGAGCGACGGCAGCTACGACGCGGTGTTGATGCTCGGGCCGCTCTATCACCTCGTCGATCGGAACGATCGAGCGAAGGCGTGGGCCGAAGCAGTCAGGGTCGCCCGCCGCGGCGGAGTGGTGGTCGCGGCGGCGATCTCCCGGTTCGCGTCGCTGCTCGACGGGCTCAAGCGGGGGATGCTGTCCGATCCGGTGTTCCGGAGTGTCGTCGAGGAGGACCTGCGCAGCGGACAGCACCGCAACCCGGATCCCTCCGGCCGGCCGATGCTGTTCACGACGGCGTACTTCCATCTGCCCGACGAGCTCGAGGCCGAGGCCCGGGCAGCAGGGCTGACCGAAGTCGGGGTGCTCGCCGTCGAAGGCCCGGGGTGGATCGTCGAGGACGTAGATGACGTGGCGAACCTGAGCGACGCCGCCCGAGCGGTCGAGACCGAACGCCCGCTGATGGCGGCATCGGCCCACATGATCGCCGTCGGCCGGGCGTCGTGAACGCCGCCGTCGGGCCGGCTCAGAGGTCGAGGCGGGCGAGGTCGGTGCGCGAGCGCACGCCGAGCTTGCGGTAGATCTTGGAGAGGTTCCACTCGACGGTCTTGGCGCTGAGGTGCAGGGCCGTCGCAACCTCCTTGTTGGAGGAGCCGGCGGCCACGAGCTGGGCAATGGCGGACTCGGTGGCGGACAGCTCGCCGCCCGCCGGTGTGCTGCGCCCGCCGATCCGCCCGAGCTCACGCTGGGCCCGCTCGGACCAGATGCGGGCGCCGGCGGACTCGAAGGCCGCGACGGCCCGTTGCAGCGTCGCCCTCGCCTGGGCTTTGCGCTGGGTCCGGCGCTGAGCCGCGCCGAGAGCGAGCAGCGCCCGCCCGAGCGGCACCGGGAAGCCGATGCCTTCGGCGAGGCGGACCGCCTCGGTGCTCGCCGTGGCGGCGGCGGCGAGGTCACCTTCGGCGGCGAGGACGAGCCCCTCGCAGTGGGCGGCACGGGCGATCGCCCAGCGTCGCGACAACGCCGACGCCCTGGCCGCGAACGGCTCCAGCCGTCGCCTGGCCTCGGCGGTCCGACCGAGACCGGCGAGCACCTCGACGATCTCGGCCATCGCGACCACCGGCCGGTTGGGGTTCGCGTCCCCGGTGGCTGGGTTCGACGGGTCGAGCCAGTGCCAGGCGGCGTCGTAGTGCTCGAGCGAGCTCTCGAGGTAGCCGAGCGACAGCCGGGCGCCACGAGTGAAGCCGCTCGTGCGGGCGGCCAACCGCAACGACCGCTCGCACGCCATCCGGGCCACCTCGACGTTGCCCCGTAGCCCCTCGATCCAGCCCAGCCGGAACTGGGCGATCCCTTCGGTGTTCTCACGGCCCGTCTGCGCGGCCAGCTGCACCGCCTCCTGCTCGAGCTCGGCAGCGAGATCGAGGTTGCCGGCGTGGAGCTCGACGAAGGCGAGCTCGTCCAGGTGCTCGGCGAGGATGGCGTTCTGATCCGCGCGGCGTCGGGCTACCAGACGCTGGTAGATCGGACGCGCCATTTCCAGCTCTTGGTCATCCAGCAACGTCTTGGCGAAGTCCGCGGCCACGCTCCACCCCTCGGCGGCGTCCCCGGCCTCCTCCTCCAGCGCCACGGCCCGGCGGAAGCGATCGAGCAGCGACTCGCCGGTCAAGGAGGACTCGAAGAAGGCGTGTGATCCGATCGCCCAGGCCAGCAGGGCGGTATCGCCCAGCTCCTCGGCGAGCCGCTCGGCCTCGGCGGCGATGGCCACGACACCGGCACCGTCACCGCTGCGTTCGTACTCGTTGGCGGCGACCTCCAGCAGCACCCTGAGACGCAAGCGCAGGTCCGTGCCGGCGAGCTCCAACGCCTCGCCGAGCGCCGCGCCGGCCGCCGTGTGGTCGCCCTCGTAGCCGATGCGCCCGCGGTGCAGGAGCAGCTCGGCGCGACGACGAGCGTCGGTCTCGGCGGACAGCGCGTCACCGAGCAGAGACTCGGCGCCACCCAGATCCCCCGCGGCGAACGCCAGCTCCGCTGCCCGCACCACTCGACGATGGCGGTCCCGGTCGCCGCGCGGCGTCATCGCCACGGCCATCGCGGCGAGGTCGGCGGCGGCTGGCAGCGCACCTCTCGTTCTCGCCGCGACCACCGCAGTGTCGAGCGCTTGGGCGGTCCGGAGATCGGGGCTCGGCGTCGCCAAGGCGAGGTGCCGCGCCCGTTCCTCGGGGTCGTCGACCGCGTCGGCGATTCGGGCGTGGGCCGCTCGCCTCGACGCCATGGTCATCGACTCCACGTGCACCGATCCCAGCAGGGGATGGGTGAACCGCACCCTGTCGCCGTACACCTCGAGGACGTCGGCGGCGACGGCCTCGCCGATCGCCGCGTCGGCGTCGTGCTCGACGAGGGTGAGGAGCTCGCGGCTCGGCCGGCCGAGCAGCGCCGCCGTCAACACGACCTGGGCGGCCGTCGGCGAGAGTGTCGCCAAACGAGCCTGAAGCAATTCGGCCAGCTCCCGGGGCACGATGAGGTCGTCCCCAGGGCCCAGGTCGCGGGCCACCTCGAGGGCGAAGAACGGGTTGCCGCCGGACATCGCGTGCAGCCGGAGCAGGGTCGGTCGGGTGAGCGCCACCCCGAACCGCTCGAGGACGATGCGATGCAGCGCGTCGGTGGTGAGTGACGGCAGCTCACGGCGATCGAGGAGGTCTCGAGGCACCGCGTCGACGATCTCGCGCGTGTCGGCACCGGCGCCCGTCCGCGCCGTCGCCAGCAGCCCGATGTGCTCACCGTCGTCGAAGCGCCGTAGCGCGAAGGCCAGCGCGGCGCGCGAGGACGCGTCGAGCCACTGCACGTCGTCGACGGCGACGAGGAGGGGTCGGCGCATGGCGAGCACCCTGAGCGCGTTGGAGAACGAGGCGGACACGACATGCGGGTCGAGCGGTGTCGGACCGGGTGTCTCGAGGAGCAGGGCGACAGCGAGCGCGTCCCGCTGGGGACCGGGGAGCTCGTCGAGGGCCTCGATTGCCGCCTCGCCGATCAGATCGCGGAGACCGGCGAACCCGACGGCGGCGTCCGTCTCCGCCGGCCGTGTCGTCAGCACTCGCACGTCGGCCGCTCGGGCCGAACGCAGCGCCTCCGTCCACAGCCGTGACTTCCCGATGCCTGCCGGACCCGACAGCACCAGCCCCGCGGTGCCGCGCTCGAGGCGCGACACGAGCGTCTCGATCGCCGCCAGCTCCACCTCCCGCCCGACGACCGGTGGGAGCTCCACCCCGTCCCGCACCCCGACCACGTTCACACAGGAGAGCGGTCCGGGCAAGAGGAGATCCGTCACCAGACCACGGTCGATCGCGCGTCGTCGAGGTGCGGTCAGCGGCCGAGCGCGGCGCGAAGGGCCTCGAGGACCTCGGCATCGGAAGCGCCGAGCGATCGAGCGGTGGAGACGAGGATCTCGGTCTCCGCGCGCAGCCGGCGTTGGCGCTGCTCGGGCGGCTTGGTCGGCCGGTTCGGGCGGACCACGGTGCCGTGTCGCCCCCGGCCCTCGATCCACCCATCGTCCTCGAGCTCGCGGTACGCCCGGCCAACGGTGCCGGGGGCCACGCCGAGGTCGGCGGCCAGTTGCCGCACCGCTGGCAGTCGGGCTCCCGGCTGCAGTGAGCCACCGCCGATGAGCCCGGCGATCTGCACTCTGAGCTGCTCGTAGGGCGGCAGCGTCGATTCGGGATCGACCGCCACGATCATGGGACGGCGATCCGATTCGGGGCAGTCAGCGGCGGGGACAGTCTGGTCGGCACGACCAGCCAGGTGGCGAGAACACCGACGGCGCCGACATAGACGGCGGCCACACCGATGTTGGCGATCAGATTGCTCTCGGAACCGATGCTGAGCCATTGACCGACGGCGACCGACGCCATGCACTGCAGGACGCCCCAGCCCGCCGCCACGCGCCGGATCGCCGCCCGCCGGGTGGCGTCGTCGGCGGCGACGACATCGGGCGGAGCGGCCGGTTGGGGGCGACGGACGATGACGAGCATCGACCACACACTGAGCAGCGTCAGCGCGAAGAGCCCGGCCAGACCGGCGACGACGCGCCGGGTGCCCAACGGCGACTCTGTGGCGCCGTAGACCACGAGCAGCCCGACGGTTCCGACGGCCCAACCGACGAGCCAGCCGGCGACGCCCGGACTGAGGTAGGTCGACAAGGTGCGCGGCTGAAGGCTCGCTACCCGCACGCCTCCGGCGCGCCGCGGACCGACCGGAACCTCCGCGAGAATCCCTCCGACGAACCAGCCGGCGAAGAGAAGGACATAACCGTTCAGTTGGGTGCCGGGCGAAGCGAACACGATCCCCTGACCGACACCAAGGCTGGCGACGACGCCGTAAGCCCGCCACCGACGGGTGCGGGCGAGATAGTCGACGATCGTTGCGCCGTTCCGTTTCGTCAACGGGACCTGGTGCAGGGTCACGAACCACCCCACCTCGCGACGCGAGGGCCGACGCAGCGCGACCGCCGTCGCGATGACGGCAAGGACCGCGTCGTACGCCAGGTATCCCGCGAGGCCGCGACCCCTCCACTGGCCCGAGTAAGCGAGGCCGGCGAGCGGCCCGACCAGGCCGGCCGCAACCATCGCGCCGAGGACACGGATGCGCCCGACAAGACGAGGACGGATCTCCTCCATCAACGCCTCGGACGGCGTAGCGGGCCGACGGACCAACGACATATTGTGTCGACACAATGATACAAACCGCACGCGGTGTCAAGTCGGTCGCACCCGTCCCGGCCGAGTTCCCTGTGAGCGAAGACGCGGGCAGTGCCGCGTCTTCGCTCACTCAGAGCCAGCCAGCGTCCGGACGCGGTCCTACCGCAGCATCAGGTCGATCGTCGCGGTCAGAGCGCCACGCGAGTCGTCGGCGTCGAGTGACCAGACCATCGCCCCGCCGAGGCGGTTGACCCTGACGTAGACCATCTTGCGGGCGACGGTGAGCGGATCGTCGTAGCTCCACCACTCCGTCCCGTCGTAGAGCCACTGGGCGCCGTTGATCAGGTCGTGGTAGTGCTTCCCGGGCTTTGTCGCGAGCACCTTGTAGTCCTCGACGCCGCCTTCCCATATCCCCCCGGCGGCGCCCTTGGTGGCCACCTGATAGAGGCCACGGTTCACCTTGGCCACGCCGGCCCACCCGCGCCCGAAGTAGGGCACGCCGACGACCAGCTTCGACGCCGGCGCGTCGCGGGCGCGGTAGGTGTCGATGGCGAGGTCGAGGCTGAACCGGGCCGGGTCGGGATCGCGACGGGGCGAGAACAGCTGTCCCTGGTGGTTGGTGGTTGTCTCCCACGTCCCGTGGAAGTCGTATCCCTGCACGGTCGCGAAGTCGAAGTACCGAAACAGCTTCCGCACCTCGAACCCGGCGTCGATCTTGGCCGGCGCGGCGGGCACGAAGGCGGTCAGCTCGTAGTGCTTCTTCGTCTGCGCGCCGTACCGGTCGAGCTGGGCGCGGAACTCGGCGACGAGCTTGGTGAAGTTCTGCTTGTCCTCCGGTCGGATGATGTTCCCGGTGTTGCCTTCCGAACCCGGCCACTCCCAGTCGAGGTCGATGCCGTCGAACACGCCGGCGCCCGAGCCCGGCCCGCCGCTGCCTTCGTTGTTCACTCGGGGCAGGTTGCCCTTGATGAACAGGTCGATGCAGGAGGTGACGAGCGTCGCCCGCGACTCGGCGGTGAGGGCGGCGTCGGAGAAGTGCTTCGACCACGTCCAGCCGCCGAGCGAGATCAGCACCTTGAGTTCGGGGTGCTTGGCCTTGAGCTTCTTGAGTTGGTTGAAGTTGCCGAGCAGGGGCGCGCCGAACGTCTCGTCGACGCCGTCGACGTCCTGGTCTGCGGTGAACGGCTTCTGGTAGTCGGCCCATGCGTCGCCGGACTGGCAGACCACGTCACCCGCTGAGTTCGGCGCCACGTTGCCGAAGGCGTAGTTGATGTGGGTCAGCCGGCCCGCCGTGCCGTTGTCCTCGAGGTCCTGGACGACGAAGTTGCGCCCATAGATCGCCCACTGGATGAAGTAGCCGACCTTGACGAAGTCGTCGTGGCGGCGGGGTGAGGCGCTCACCTCGGTCGTCGCTCCGATCAGTGGCAAGAGCAGGGCGACCGCGCTCGCGGCGAGTCTCCTGGGCGTCATCGGGTACCTCCGACTATTTGTAAGGAACCTATACAAATCCCCGCAGCACGAACGTAGCGCCGCGACGCGCGTCCGTCAAGGACGCGGCGACGCCCGAATCACTCAGGCGACGACGAGGGCCTGCGGGGCCGCGCTCTTCATGCGCGTACGCAGCCAGCGCATCTGCGTCGCCGCCTCGGTCTCGCAGCGGGCAACCACGTCGGTGAGCTCGTCGTCGCGGACGCCCTTGGCGGCCTGACCGACGAGGGTCCAGCTGATGTCGCACTCCGCCGCCATCAGATACAGGTCGTGGAGATCGCGCAGCAGGCCGAGCCCGCCGGTGCGCGTCCCTCGGAAAATCTCGGCGTGCAGGCGATCGGGCTCGTCGTCGGCCGCTTCGCCGTAGCGCGCGGCGAACGGATGCAGGAGCGCGGCGTGACGATCGCATTGCGTGGCGAGCTTGCGGCAGACGGACAACACGTCGGGCTCGTCGGTGTGGGCGGCACCGACGTCGCGGAAGGCGGCGGCGAGGTTCTGCTCGGCCCGGTCGAGCAAGCCGAGATAGTGGGCAAGGTTCACGCCGGTTCTCCAAGCGTGGACGTGACGAGCGCGGCGTCGCCGCCGACGGTCGGCGCGACTCCGGGCCCGACGGGAGCCGGGCCGCCGACGGTCGGGGCCGGAGAGGACCGTGCGTCACCGGTCGCGATCTTGGTCAACGCGACCGCGGCGACCTTGAAGATCGGTTGCTTCGAGACCGGATCCCAGGTCGTCATCGTGAGCTCGTTGGCCGCCCGGCCGGCGTCGCCGTGCGGTGCCGACCGGTCATCCTCCCAGTAGCCGTAGTGGAACGGGACGAAGACCACTCCGGGACGGATGCCGCTGATCCGGGCGTGGGCCTGGAGTGCGCCGCGCGCCGACCGGATCTCGACGAGGTCACCTTCACCGATGTCGAGCTCGGTCGCGTCGCTCTCGGCGAGCTCGACCCAGACGTCGGGGGCGGCACTGTCGAGCTGCGCCGCCCGGGCAGTCTTGGTGCGCGTGTGGAAGTGGTAGACGGTTCGGCCGGTGGTGAGCACGAACGGTCGCTCCTCGCTGGTCACCTCCGGCGACGGTTCGTAGTCAGCGGCGTGGAGGAAGGCGCGGCCCCGCGGTTGCTTGGCCCGGTACTCGTCGGCGCTGTTGGCGGCACCCGTCGCGAGGTCGTGGCCGTAGGACTCGCAGCACTCCGGGTCGGTGTTGAACACCCCGTCGACGTAGAGCCGTTCGGTCCCGTCCGGCTGGTCGGCGGTGCACGGCCACTGGATGCCCGTCTCGCCGCGCAGCCGCTCGTAGCTGAGCCCGGTGTAGTCGCACGGACGGCCGGCCGAGCACGCCTTCCACGCTTCGAACGCCGACTCGGCGTCGTTCCACCTGATCAACGGCGCACCGTCGCGGTCGCGGAAGTCCATCCGCCGCGCGTAGTCGAGGAAGATGTCGAGGTCGGCGCGGGCTTCGCCGGGCGGCTCGACCGCCTGCTCCGACAGGTGGACGGTGCGATCGACGTTGGTGAACGTTCCGACCTTTTCACCCCACGTGGCCGCGGGCAGCACCACATCGGCGAGGCGGGCGGTCTCGGTGAGGAAGAGGTCCTGGACGACGACGAAGAGGTCGGGTTGGGAGAGGATCCGCCGCACTCGGGACAGATCGGGCAGCGAGACGGCGGGATTGGTGGCCGAGATCCACAGCAGTCGGATCGACCCCTGTTCGGCGTAGCGGAAGATCTGCATCGCGTGGGTCGGTGGCGCCCAGTGCGGGATGGTGTGGAGGTCGACGTTCCAGAGCCGGGCGAGCGCGGCGACGTGCTCGGGGTTGTCCCAGTTCCGCATGCCGGGCAGGTCGCCGTCGGCACCGGTCTCCCTGGTGTTCTGGGCGGTGGGCTGCCCGTTCATCTGATAGATGCCCGCGCCGGGGCGACCGAGCATCCCGCGAAGCAGGTGGATGTTGTTGACCTGGCACGACGTGGCAGTGGCCTGGTTCGACTGGTAGAAGCCCTGCAACACGGTGCTCAGCAGACGGTCGCACGTGCCGACCAGCTCTGCCGCGGCGGTGACGTCGGCGGCCCGTATCTGGCAGATCTCGGCGACCCGTCCGGCGGTGTAGCTGTCGACGGTCTGCCGGAGCGTGTCGAGGCCGATCGTATGAGCGTCGACGTAGTCGGCGTCGTACCAGCCGCGGGTCAGCAGCTCGCGGATGATGCCGTTCATGAGGGCGAGGTTGGTGCCGCTGCGGACCGCCAGATGGACGTCGGCCTCGCGGGCGACGGCGGTGGCCCGCGGGTCGACGGCGAGCATGCGCGGTGGGTCAGCTCCTCGTCGTCGGTCGAGCAACCGCATCCACAGCACGGTTTGCGTCTCGGCGACGTCGTGACCCCACAGCGCGACCGCGTCACAATGATCGACGTCGGCGTAGGAGCCCGGCTGCCCGTCGGTGCCGAAGCTGGCCTTGAGCGCGGCCGCGGCGGTGGCGGTGCAGAGGCGGGTGTTGCCATCCATGTGGGGGGTGCCGATGCCAGCTTTGCCGATTACCCCCAGCGTGTAGTACTCCTCCAAGAAGAGCTGGCCGCTCGTGTAGAAGCCGAACCGGCCCCACCCTCCTGGCCCATCGAGCAACTCCTTGGACCGCTCGACGAGGCGACCCATCGCCGTATCCCAGTCAGTCTCGACGAGCCGGTCACCGCTGCGGACCAACGGCCGCCGGAGCCGGTCGGCAGAGGCGTTGGCCTGCCAGCCGAAGAGATCCTTGGGGTCGAGCCGGCCGTGGTTCACCCGGTCGCGCGGTCGGCCCCGCACACCGACGATGCGGCCGTCCTTGACGGCGATATCGAGGGCGTCGCCGTTCGAGTGCAGTACCGACGCCGACTGCACCCACCGATCGACGTCAGCCTCGTCGACGCCGGCGGCGAGGTACTGATCGATGCGCGTCGGCCAGGCCTCGCCTCGGCCGTACGGAGTGCGCGGGCCCCACGGATCGGCGATCCGGTCGTCCGTGAGCGACCCCGGCCGCGTCTGCACGTGAGGCATCGAGTTGCGCGTCAGCGGCCGCCGAGGGCACGGGCCAGCTCGTCGCGGCCCATCTTCGAGCGGCCGGCGATGTTGCGGCGCTTGGCTTCCTCGTAGAGCTCGGCCCGTGTCTTCGGGCTGCTGCTCCCGGACCGCTTGCGCTTGGCGACGGCCGCACCCTGCTTGCCGAGAGCCGTGCGCGTGCTGGCCGGCATGCTGGCGATCGAGCGCTTCTTGCGCGCGCCGGCCTGGGCCTTACGGACGTTGCGCTTGGCCGCCTGGACTTGCTTCGTGGTCGCCATGACTACCGCCCCACGGCCCGCTCCAGCTGGGCCTTGTTCATCTTCGACCGGCCCTTGATGTTCTTGTTCCGGGCCTCGTTGTAGAGCTGGTCGTACGTGCGGCCACCCGGCCCCCGATGCGACCGCAGCCCGCCGCGACGCCCCGACGAGATGTCGTCGGTGGAGGACCGGCTCGACTCCCGGGCCTCCCCGGCACGGGCCCGTTCCTTGTTGACCGTTCGAGCCGCGATCTCCTCGGCCGTTGCCTCGTTCTCGCCCCGTTGGCGCAAACCCTTCTTGATGTGGTCGTACTGTCGCTCACGCTTGTCGCTCCACGCACCTTGCGG
>Ga0111538_10010016_pt1 | contig 12623 bp, 5 predicted proteins | sample SoiMethybrSBSTD1_FD_79669 | JGI IMG/M metagenome (GOLD analysis project Ga0111538, IMG submission 79669) | Bulk soil microbial communities from a Populus tree surrounding site in Tennessee, USA - Soil MetaG P. TD hybrid SBSTD1 (version 2)... | ecosystem: Environmental > Terrestrial > Soil > Tree...
CCCTCCGGACAGCGCAGCGTGACGACCGCCCGCTGCGGCACGCTTCCGTCGGGCCAGAGAACGGAGCCTTCGATCGTGCGGGTCTCGAGCTCCAGCGGCAGCTGAAGATCCTGTCCGTCCACGTGTTCGCCCAGACGGAGGCGGATCGTCGTCGCCGCGCTCCTGCTGGCCACCCCGGGGTGGAAGAACCGCTGGGTCCGGCCCTCCGGCGAGCGGACGTCCGCGAACAGGACGTAGTTGCCCGGAGGCACGGTCCCCAGGGCGAAGCTTCCGTCGGCCGCCGCGGTGCCGGTGATGAACCGGGCCGGCTCGTCGTCCCCGTCCTGGTGGATCCTCACGGTTCCGGACACGCCGCGGCCGCGCGAGTCGAGGAGCCGGCCGGCGATCAGGCCGTCCGGCCGGGCCTCGAGATTGACCTTGGTGCACCCGCGGTCGGCGACTGCCACCGTGCTCCTCGGCACCGCGGCCACGTACCCCGCTGGCAGCACGGTCTCGATCCGGTATTCGCCCGCGGGGAGGTTGACGGCCTCGAACGCACCCTTGTCGTCGGTCACCACGCTCACCGGGCGGTCCTGCTGCCGGCCGCGGAGCACGATGCGCGCGCCTCCCAGCATCTTGATGGCCGCGTCGGGCCGGTCGCTCCAGACGGCGCCGTACACCCGTCCTCCCGAGCCTTCGGCCGGAAGCCCGCGCAGGAAGGCCAGGTCGTCCCCACCGGCCGTGGCCGGGGCGACGCGCGTGCAGGTCATGGAGGACGCCCCGGACCGCGCGCGGGCGTAGACCACGTACCTCCCGCCCGCCGCCAACGGGAGGCGGTCCGGGCAGCGCGGATCGGGGGCCGCGTCGACCAAGACGCGGGCCTCGGGACCGGGCTGCCCCTTGAAGACGTCGAGCGTCTTGAAGAGCACCTCCCCCGCCGCGCCCGGCACGACCTGGCCGACGAAGACCGCGGAAGCGCCCGCGAACGAGTCGCAGGGGGGCGGCGCCTCGCACGAGCACGACGCCGACGCCGAGCGCAGCGCGAGCGGCCCGGTGACGGCGACGAGGAGGCAGGCCAGGACCCTCACGGCGTCACCCCCGCGAGCTTCTCGAAGGCCTCGTCGCTGATGTGCCGTGACGCGTTCCTCCGCCTCAGCTCGCGAAAGTACTGGAAAGGGATGTCCTTGGGCGCGTAGGTCTCGCTCAGGGCGTCGTCTTCATAGGTCCAGTTGAGGGGATACAGGTCCATCTGCTGCGCACACCGGTTCAGGCTCTCGGCCACCGCCTTGGCCAGGAGGACGTTGTTCAGGTTGGACCTCTTCGCGTAGAGCAGGGCGCCCTCCTCGGCCCGGCGCTTCCAGGTCTCCAGGATCTCGAGCGCGCGCTGGTACTGGGTGGCCGTGATCTCGACCCGCAGCATCACGGCGTCGGGGCCCGTCGGCTCCTTCAGGAACTCCCGGTAGGACGCGGGCGGCACGGCGCCGAACCGCCGCTCGGCGCCGACCGCGTACGTCCCCACCGCGTCGATCTGCAGCGCGCGTCCGTCCGTCCGGATCAGCATCGGAAAGGCCGGCCCGCTCTGGTCGTAGAAGGTGCCCGTCCGCGCGGCCAGGACGATGAAGTGGCGGCGGTCGTCGTCCCTCACCCAGCGCGCGGGAGCGGCGCCCGGCCGCGCGCAGGTGAAGGACACCTCGTCGAAGGCGGTGATCTCCAGGCGCGTGGTTCCCTTCCGCAGGCCCCCCGCGTCCTGGGCCGCGGTCAACACGATCGCCTTCGGCGCGTCCGGCTCCTCGAGCGCGTAGCGGGCGCGCGCGATCTCCCGGTCCGGACGTTCGTGCGAGAGCACGGCCACGGTTCCGTCCGGGTCGAAGCGGTAGCGGACGCCGTCGTCGTCGCTGGTGGAGGCCGGGGCCGCGGGCTTCCACGTCCCGACCAGGCGCAGATCACATCGCGGCTCGGCCCCGGCGCCGGGCGGCACGGCCGACAGGCAGAAGACGGCGCAGGCAATGACCCGTCGCATGGCAGGCCCTCCCAGGCTGGAAACGGACAGCCGAGAGCGGGCGGCCGCGCTCTCGAACGCGCGCCCGCTCCCGGCTGCCCGCACGTCAACGAGCCGTCCCCCTAGACCTTGTTGCGGTAGCCGTACCGCTTCACCTCTTCGTCGATCGCGAGCTGGAGCCTCTGGTTGTCGCGGGCCCTTTCGCTGGCCGGCTTCGGCGGGTCCGCGAACCGGACGTGCTGGACGACGGTCTCGAGGCTGGCGAAGGCCTCGGCCGTGGTCCAGACGTTGGTGGCGTCGTTGATGATGCGCAACGTTCCGGCATGGGAGGCGATGTCCAGGTCGATGCCGGGGTGGTTCATGCGGAAGAGCCGGAAGCGCACGGTCTCGATGTCGTAGGGATCACCGGTGAGGAACGTCCATCCCGGCCGGTCGGCCGACCGCATCTCGGCGTAGCGCTTCAAGGCGGCCGGGTCGTCCTGCCCCGGCTTCACCGTGATCGAACAGAAGAAGAGGTCCTTCCCCATCCGATCCTGGAGCGTCTGGTACACGCTCACGAGCTTCGAGGTGACGAGGGGGCAGGCCTGGTGGCAGTCGGCGTACATGAAGTTGATCACCACCTGCCGGCCCCGGATGAGGTCGTCGTAGAGCTTGACCTCCCGGCCCTCGTGCGTGCGGAACACGGCGTTGGGGAGACGGGCCGCCGCCCGCGAGGCCCGATGCGGCACGAACGCCGGGGGCGACACCAGGCTCGTGAGCCAGGCCCTGCGCTTGAGCTCTCTTCCGGTTGCGGTCATGAGCTACCCCCTCTCCGTTCCGGCCTTGTCGACCGGCAATCCGGCCGCCACTTCGACCCCGGCCTCCTGACGCTGCCGGATGATCTCCTCCTGCCGCTGGCAGAGCTGCTGCGGCGTCGCGACGATGTCCCACCGCGTCATCATGAACGCGTCCTCGTGGCCCATGTTGTGGCAGTGGATCAGGTAGCGGCCGGTGTAGTCCCGGAACTGCATCTTGATCAGGGCGCTCTCGCCCGCGTTGAGCCGCATGACGTCCTTCCGCCCGGCCTGCAGCGGAGGCACGGGGATCTCCACGCTCGCCCCCGTCGCCGGGTCGCGGACGAACCGCTTCAAGACCCGGAACTCCTCGAAGTGGATGTGCACGGGGTGGGTCCAGGCCGAAGGGCCGCCCGGCACGTTGGCGTTGTTGTCCAGGAGCCACTCCTCCGTCGTCCCGCGCAGGATGCAGTGGTCCACCCGGTTCGCGTCGAAGGCGAGCTGGTTGATGCGGAACAGGCGGGGGACCGAGCCCGCCGGGTCACGGGTGAACTGCCAGGTGAACGTGCGCTGCGTCGGCGGCAGCGTCGGATACGTGGTGAGGACGGCCGGGATGGGCGGCGTGTCCGGCGGGAAGAACGCCTCCCGGTCGACCACGTCGAACCGCAGCAGGACGTTGCGGATGTCGAGGCCGGGGACCGGGTTGGGCGGGGGCGGATCGCTGACGAACTGCTGGGCGTTCTCGCGCAGGTAGAGCTGGGAGCCGGCCGGGAACTGCGCGAAGTCGATGATCACGTCGTACCGCTCGGCCACGCTGACGCGGAGCGCACCGCCGGGTCCGCCACCGTTGGCGCTGGTGCCGTCGACGGTGACGGGGCTCTCCAGGAAGTTCGCGTCGGTGGCCACGACGACCATCTGCCCGACGGTTCCGTCGGGCTTGATGAGGCTGAGATCCCAGGTCTTGGCCGGGCCCGTGTTCAGGACCCGGAAGCGGTACTTCCGCCGGCGCACGGTGAACTTGGGCTGGATCGAGCCGTTCACGATCCACTTGTCCCCGCCCGGCGCCCCCCCTTCTTCCTGGTACAGCTCGGTGCGCCCGCCGGCGGTGCCGCAGAAGAGCTTGTCCGTGAGGATGAGCGGGATGTCGGTGACGCCGTAGATGCCGGGCAGGCGAAGCGAGCCGGGCGTGGGGAGCTCGTGGCCGGGGTCCATCTGGTCGTAGACCAGGAACATGCCGTTCAGGCCCAGGTAGTTGTTGGGCGCGGTGAAGGCGGCACGGTGATCGTGGAACCAGAACGTGTGCATGGCCTCGCGCCGGTCGCCGCCCTGGAACGCATCGATGCCGGCGTAGATATTGGGGTAGAGGTTGTCCTTCCAGAGCCCCGTGCCGAAGTAGTCGCCGGCGAAGCCGTCGCTCTCCGACCCGTGGTGCCCGTTGTGCAGGTGGATGGTGATCTCGGGCTTGCCGAACCCCGTGTGCGTCAGCTCGTCCGGCAGGTTGTTCCGGAAGCGCACGATGGTCGTCCGGCCGTAGCTGTTCAGGATCGTCTCGGCGGGATAGTGGCCGTTGAAGCCCCAGATGTACGTGGGCGAATAGTCGGAATGGAACGTGTGGAGAGCCGTGCGTGCGATGAACTCGTGCTCGCGCCGGCCGGGAAGTGTCCCGAACTGGCCCCAGCGCTGGTGGGGCGCGCGGGCCGCCTCTCCGGCGTCGGTGTTGGCCCTTTCCCGCGGCGCCGGGCTCAGGGGCCGGTGCTGCGCCGGCGGAGGGATCGGCAGCTTGTCGGCGAACGGCGTGTGCGGCGGGCTGTTGGCCGGCTCTTCGAAGCACATCTGCGGTTCGCCGTCCGCGGGCGGCGGGCCGCCGTCAGGCGGGGGCGGCGGGTCGTCGGGAGGGTAGTCGTCGGCGCGGCTGATCCTGGAGGTGATGAGGGTTGCCGCGCCGGCGGCAGCGCCCGCCTTGAGCACGGTCCTGCGGCTGGTGCCTATCGGAGCCTGGCTATCCTCCGAAGACGGCGATGCGCCGCTGGATGCTGGTGGCTCCTCGGCTCTCGTGCGCTCCGGGTTCTCGGACTCTCGCATGAGGGTCTCCTAGGCTTGTAGGTTCGGGTGGAGAGAGATCGCGGGTCCGCAGGGGGTGCGGCCGCGCTGGCTACTCGAACGGGCCCAGGTCGACACACGCCTGTGCCGCGCGCGAGAGAAGCACGCGTCCAGACGCGTCCGCCTGAGGCGTTCGAACTTGAAGGGTGAGTTCAAAACAGCCTCGGTGACTTCCAAGGTACGGCTGGACACACGTATCCTGCCGGCTGAGACTCACGACTTGCTGCACGGCGATGCGCGCGGCCGCGGCTGCTAGATGTGCTCCAGGTCGACGCCCGCCGCCTGAAACGCGCGGGAGAAGCGCGCGTTCAGACAATGTCGAACCGGACACTGGTTACTGCTGCGTATACTATCTAGGCGCCTTAGATACACTCCTGGACGTCGCTCGTCAAGCACTTTTTCTCGATTTGAGATTTCTCTCGGGATGTCGCTGGGGGCTAGGGTCTTGCCGCCGGCTCCGCCGCCGCCTGGGCCGGGTCCTCGATCGTGAACGTCTCCTGCGCGTGCAGGGCGAGGCCGTTGGCCTGGTCCGTGGCCTCCACCGTAAGCCGGTAACGGCCCGGGGCCAGGCGGTCGAGGGGCAGGTCGATGGTGCGCACGAAGCGCGCGTCGAGGGCCATGCCGATGGGCGTGGGCTCCCCCGCCGACACCTGCCGGCCCTCGGCGTCCTCCAGCCGGTAGCTGCCCAGGATGCGCGGGATCTCGTTCAGCCCGCGGGCCGGGGCCGGGTACACCTCGTACGTGCAGTAGAGGCGCCCGCGGGCGGCGAAGGTGCGGTGCGCGGCCACCACCATGCGCGGCTCGCCCCGGCCCGGCGCGGGCAGCATGCGGTCGCTGAGGATGGGCGTCGAGAGGTAGGGGCGGTCGGCGGGCGGAACCTCGATGCGCTGGGTCACCAGGCCGCTGCGGCCGCTGGAGGAGTCGCGCACGAAGGCGCGGATCTGGGCCGGCCCCGGCGGCAGGCGCAGCTCGCGCGAGAACACGTACCAGCCGCCCACGGCCCGCGCGTCCACGCCCAGGGCCACGTGGGCGTCCACCGGCACCGTCTTCGGATGGTCGCGGCTGACGCCCAGGACGGTGATGTCGAGCTGGGCCGTGCGCTCCCCGCCGCTGCCGGCGAAGGCCAGCGCGGCGGTGCCCACCTCCACCGCCACCAGCACGCGCGTGCCGGCGGCGGCGTCCGTCTCCAGCACGTGGGCGGCCGCGCGCAGCGGGATGCCGTCGCGGCCCCCGCCCGCGGCCAGCGCGGGGTCGATCGCGCGCGCCGGCAGCGTGCCGTCCTTGCGCTTCTCCTGCTTCTTCTCCGCCGCGGCCAGCACCGGCGGGGCGGCGGTGGCGAAGAAGCCGCGGCGGGCGCGCACGGTGAGGCCGGGCCGCGCCACCTTCACCGAGAGCTTGCGCCAGGCACCGTCCAGGGGACGGTCGGACTGGTAGCCGAGCAGGTAGTAGGAGGCCGCCTCGTCGGCCAGCCGCTTCACGCTGCCCGCGATGTCGTTCGTGCTGCGCACCATGCTGCCGCCGGTGGTCTGGGCCATGTCTTCTCCGCCGGCCGTCTCCAGCACCGTCGTCTCCATCACCCGGCTGCCCAGGTCGCTGCCCTTGCCGGCCTGGCGCTGGTCGGCCCCGAACATGGGCAGGCCGATGAGGCCGCGCACGTCCACGAACGACACGGCCGTGTTGCCGCGGCGCGAGGCGTCCACCGCCCGCTCGTAGGCGCGCTTGTCGGTGTCGCGCAGCAGGCCCGACGAAAGCACCACCACCGACTTGCGGCCGCGCGCGCCGGAAAGGCCGGCCGACAGGCGCTCCACCGCCGCCAGCAGCCCCACCGAGCGCTGGCGCGCGCCCTCGTACACCTGGCGGGCCTTGGCCGAGACGATGCCGCGGCAGGACTTGATGGAGTTGATGATGGTGCGCGGCGCCGCCGTGTCGCAGGGGCAGAGGTTGTTGCGGAAGTAGCGGTCGATCACGCGGTCGCGCACGCTGCTGGAAGGGTCGTCCCTGGTGCACGTCGGCTGGCCCGTGCCCGGGGGGCCGTCCGGCGGATCGTCCTCCACGCCGTCCAGCGGGCTGGCCAGCGTGTCGATGCTGTAGGCCTCCCAGTCGGTGAGGGTCTCCCCGCTGGCCAGCGGCTTCTTGCCCTTCATGCGGCGCAGCACGGCCAGCAGGTCGAGGCGGCCCGCGCCCGCGGTGTCGCTCCACCAGGCGTCGCCGCTGGAGGTGAGCAGCGTGACCTGGTCCCCCCGGGCGGCGCCGTCCTCCAGCCAGCGCGCGATCGACCCCGTCACCTCCGTCATCTGCAAGGGCTCGAGGCCGAGGTCGTCGATCAGGAAGGCCAGCGCGCGGCCGGCGGGAGCCGGGGCGGTTTCGTTGCTGGCCGCTCCCTCGGGCGCGGTCTCGGCCGGAATGGCCGCGTCCGTCAGCACGCGCGCCTCGAAGGCCACCAGCTCCTGGGCCCGGCCGTCTTCGCTGAGCACGAAGTCCTCGCGCCGGAGGTCGGTCACCGGGTGGCCGTCCCTGTCGAGCACCAGCACGTCCACCGTGATGGCTTCGGCGGCGGCCGAGAAGGTGGGCGGCAGCTTGGCCGCCGGCTCCTGGGCGGCCGATGCACCGCTGCCCACGGCGGCGAGCAGGACGAGGAGCGCGCGGCGCATGCTCAATCCTCCCCGGCCGCCCGTGCGGGGGCCTCCACGAAGAACACCTGCTGCGCCTCCAGGCTCAGGCCGGCCGCCTTGTCGGCCGCCTCCAGCACCAGACGGTAGCGTCCCGGGGCCAGGCCGTCCAGCGGCACCGCCACCATGCGCACGAAGCGCGCATCCACGGTCATGGCGATGGGCGTGGGCGGCGCGGCCGCCACCTGGCGGCCGTCCGCGTCCTCCAGGCGGAAGCTTCCCTCCACGTGCGGGAGCTGCTGGAGCTGCCTCCCCGGAGCCGGGTAGACCTCGTAGGTGCAGAAGAGCTGGCCCCGGGCCGCGAACGTCCGGTGCGCGGCGACCACCATGCGCTGGCCCCGGGTGCCGTCCGGCACCACGCGGTCGCTGAGGATGGGCGTCGAGATGTAGGGCTTCTGGCCGGACGGGATCTCCAGCCGCTGCGTCACCAGCCCGCTGCGGCCGGTGATCGTGTCGCGCACCAGGGCCCGGATCTGGGCCGGGCCCGGAGGCAGCCGCAGCTCGCGCGTGAACACGTACCAGGCGCCGGTCGCGCGGGCGTCCACGCCCAGCACGACGTGCGAGTCCACCGGCACCGCCTTCGCCTGGTCGCGGCTCAGGCCCAGCACGGTGACGTCGAGCTGCGCGGTGCGCTCGCCGCCGGTCCCGGCGAAGCTCACCGCGGCCGTGTTCAGCTCCAGCGCCACCAGCACGCGGGTCCTGCCGGCGGCGTCCATCTCGAGCACGTGTGCGGCCACGCGCAGGGGGAGCTGGTCGCGCGCGCCGCCCACCCCCAGGGCGGGGTCCATCGGGCGCGGCGGCAGGTTCTGGTCCGCGTCCTTCTTGTTCTTCTTGTTCTTCTTGTCCTTCACGTTCGCGACCGCCAGCAGCGGCGGCGCGGCGGTGGCGAAGTAACCCTTGCGCGCGCGCACGGTGAGGCCGGGCCGCGCCACCTTCACCGTGAGCTTGCGCCAGCGGCCGTCGTTGGGCCGGTCGGGCTGGTAGCCCAGCAGGTAGTAGGCGGCGCCCTCGTCGGCCAGCCGGCGCACGCTGCCGCCGATGTCGTTCGTGTTGCGCACGATGCTGCCGCCGGTGGTCTCGGCCATGTACTCCCCGCCCGCCGTCTCCAGGATGCTGTTCTCGATGATGGCGCTGCCCAGGTCGCCGCCGCGCGGCGCCTGGCGCTGGTCGGCGCCCATCAGGGGCGTCACCGTGAGGCCGCGCACGTCCACGAACGACACCGCGGTGTTGCCGCGCCGCGAGGCGTCCACGGCCCGCTCGAAGGCGCGCTGTTCCGTGTCGCGCAGCAAGCCCTCGGAGAGCACGATGACGGTCTTGCGCCCGCGGGCGCCGGAGAGCCCGGTGGAGAGCCGCTCCACCGCGGCCAGGAGGTTCACGCCCCGCGCCCGGGCCGCCGCGTACACCTGGCGGGCCCGCGCCGTGGCCTGGCTGCGGCAGGAGCGGATGGAGATGGCCGGGTTGTTGCCGTCCCTGATGCAGTAGTCGTTCCTCAACCAGCGGTCCACCACCCGGTCCAGCACGCTGGGCCCCAGGGTGTCGGATTCGATGGACGTGCCCAGCACGTCGATGCTGTAGGCCTCGAAGTCGCTCATGGCATCGAGCGTGGACGCCTGCCCCTTCTTCCCCTTGAGGTGCGCGAGCACGGCCAGGAGGTCGTCGCGGCCCCCGCCCACGCTGTCGCTCCACCAGGCGTCGCCGCTGGTGGTGACCAGCGTGACCTCGTCGCCGGGAGCGGCGCCGTCGGCCAGCCAGCGCGAGATGGCCTTGGCCAGCTCCCCCATGCGCAGCGGCCCGATGCCCAGGTCGTCCACCAGGAAGGCCAGCGTGCGGCCGCCGGGAGCGGAGCCGCGCTCGTTGCTCGCGGTACCGGCCGCCGCTTCCGCTTCCGCTTCCGCGGGACCAGCGCCGGCGGCGAACGCGCGCGGCTCGAAGCCCACGATGTCCTGCGGGCGGCCGTCTTCGCTCAGCACGAAGTCGCCCCGCTGGAGGTCGGTGACCGGATGGCCCTCCTTGTCGAGCACGACCACGTCCACGGTCACCGCCTCGGCCGTGGCGCCGAAGGTGGGCACCGCAGGCGCCGGAGCGGAGGCCGGCGGGGGTGCCCCAGCGGGGGTAGCGGCGGCGGGCGACGCGGCGGGAGCGGGCGCCGCTGCCGTTTCCTTCTTGTCCTTCTTCACCGCCCGGTCGAGCTCCGCCGACAGCGGCTGGTCCGAGGCGTAGTAGCCGCGCCGCGCGCGCACGGTCGCCTGCGCGCGGTCCACCTTCACCTCCAGCTGGTGCCACTTCCCGTCGGGGGCCTGCGCCGGCTGGTAGCCGAGCAGGTAGTAGGTGGTCGACTCGTCCACCGCGCGCGTGAGCCCGCCCATGAAGTCGTTGCTGTCGCGCAGCGACGCGCCGCCCGTCTCGAGCGCGATCTGGTCGGCGCCGGCGGTGTCGATGTGGTGGGTGGCCTCGAACCGCACCTGCCCCTCGCCCGCCACCAGGCCGCGCGTGTCCACGAAGTAGAGGGGCGTGTTCGCGCGCTGGGAGGCGTCGATGATGCGCTCGCCCAGCTTCAGGTCGTCCTCCCGGATGAGCCCCTCGGTGAAGACGAAGATGGGCTTGCGCCCGCGCGCCGTGGCGTGGCCGGCCGCGAAGTCCTCGGCCGCGGCGGCGATGGTGCGCACGCGGTTCGCCCACCAGCTGTAGATCATCTGCGCGGTGCCCATGACCTCCGCGCTTTCGGCGGGCTTCCGGCCGGTGGCGATGAGGTAGGCCTCCTGCTCGGTGAGCGCCGGCCGGGAGGCGTCGCCGCTCACGGGCGTGAAGGAGCTGCCCTGCCTGCGGCGCAGGCGGATGCTGGCCAGCGCGGCCAGCGCCCCGCCACGGCCGGAGCCGAGGCGCCCGCTCCACTGCACGAGCCCGCTGGTGGTGGCGATGGTGAGGTCGTCGCGCGGGTCCGACTTCTCCTCCACCCAGCGGCGGATGGTGTTGAGCGCGCCGTAGGACAGCGGGCCCAGGCCCTCGTCGTCCACGATGAACGCGAGGGTGCGCCCCGCCGGCGCGTCGTCCCCGTCGCCGGGCAGGCCCACCGCCGCTGCCTTCTGCTGCTCGGCGCTCTGCGCCTCGCGCGGCAGGTCGCGCACCTCGAAGGCCACGATGGGCTGCGGCTTGCCGTCCTCCAGGATGGTGAAGTCGTCCCGGGTCAGGCCGCGCAGCGGCCGGCCGTCGTGGTCGAGCACGGCCGCGTCGACGGTGATGACGGCGGTCCCGGCCTTGAACGAGGGGACGGAGGCGGGCTCCTGGGCGGCGGCGGCGGCGGCCAGGGCGAGCGCGGCGCAGACCATGGGCAGCGGGCGTGGACCCCACGATCGAGGCGGCATCGGCACCTCACTGGTTGGATTGCCGGTCCACGAGCAACGGCTGTGCCAGCGCACCGCGGCCACCGACTCCTGCGCTGGGGCCAAGATACGCGAAAAGCGCGGCCGCGGAGCGTGGCGCGCCGCGGACAGCGCGTCCGGGTAAGAGGACGCCGCCCCCCGACCGCCCGGCGACTTTCGTCAGGACCGTGGCCTGACTTTCGCCTCTGGCCGCGGCGCCCGGCGGACGGCACTCTTCGCCTTTCGCCGAGGAGGGCTCATGGTCAGGCGTCTGCTCGTGGCACTGGCGGCCGTGGCCGCCGCAACCGGGACGGCCCGCGCCCAGGCGCCGGCCGGCGCCGCGTTCCGCGTCAACACCTACACCACCGAGAAGCAGTGGTTCTCGGACGTCGCCGTCCAGAAGAACGGTGACTTCGTGGTGGTCTGGGAGAGCTTCGGCGGGCAGGACGGCCGCGGAACCGGCGTCTTCGGCCAGCACTTCGACCGGCGCGGCAACGCGATCGGCGCCGAGTTCCTGGTGAACAGACACACCACGGGCTACCAGTTGTTCTACGGATGGCCCTCCATCGCCGGCGACGGCAACGGCAACTTCGTCGTGGCCTGGGCCAGCTACTACCAGGACGGGCCCAAGTGGGACGTGTACGCGCAGCGGTTCTCCGCCACGGGCCCCGTGGGGACGGAATTCAGCGTCAACAGCACGACGGCCGGCAGCCAGGGAGGGCTCGAGGTCTACAACGGCCTGGCGGCGGCCATGGACGCGCACGGGAATTTCGTGGTGGTGTGGATGGACGACAACGGCGCCGACGGCGACGGCGACGGCACCGGTGTCCGCGGCCAGCGCTTCGACGCCTCCGGGAACCGCTCCGGAGGCGAGTTCCAGGTCAACACCTCCACCACGGGCTACCAGGGCATGCCCGAGGTGGGTATCGACGCGGCGGGGCGCTTCCTGGTGGTGTGGTCGACGCCCGACGGGTCCGGCCAGGGCGTGGCCGCCCGGCGCTTTGCCGCCGACGGCACCGCCATCGGCGCCGAGTTCCGGGTCAACACCTACACGACCGGCGATCAGTCCGAATACGTCTTCTTCGGCCCCGCGGCGGCCGTCCACGCGGACGGCAGCTTCGTGGTCTCCTGGAGCTCGCCCTCGGACGGCAGCGTCAACGGCGTGTTCGCGCGCCGGTTCGACGCGGACGCCGTCCCGCTGGGCTCCGAGTTCCGTGTCAACACGTACACCACCGGCTACCAGATGTTCAGCCGGATCGGCCTCGACGCGGACGGCGACTTCCTCGTCGCCTGGCAGAGCCTTCCCCAGGACGGCAGCATCTTTGGCCTCTACGGGCAGCGCTACAACCGCAGCGGGGCGCCGCGCGGCGGCGAGTTCCAGATCAACGCCGAAACCCTCGGCTTCCAGGGTGTGCCGGTCGTGGCCATGGACGCGCCGGGCAACTTCGTCATCACTTCGCAGGAGAGCGATGCGACGGGGTACCTGGACATCATCGGCCGGCGCTTCGGCGGCCTCGGCCCCACCGCCGTTTCGGTGGACGCCGATGGCAACGGCGTGCTGGAGCCGGGCGAGACGGTCGCCGTGCGGCCGTCCTGGGAGAACTTCCAGGGCGGCCCGCTGTCCTGGGGAGGCACGCTCACGGAGATCTCCGGGCCCGCCGGCGCCGTCTACTCCATCACCGACGGGCTGGCGGACTACGGCACCGTAGCGGACGGCGGCACCGCCGCCTGCGTGGACTGCTAC
>Ga0111538_10010018_pt1 | contig 12621 bp, 11 predicted proteins | sample SoiMethybrSBSTD1_FD_79669 | JGI IMG/M metagenome (GOLD analysis project Ga0111538, IMG submission 79669) | Bulk soil microbial communities from a Populus tree surrounding site in Tennessee, USA - Soil MetaG P. TD hybrid SBSTD1 (version 2)... | ecosystem: Environmental > Terrestrial > Soil >...
ACGGCACGCGGATGGAACTGCGCGGCGTAAGGGTAGCGGCCTCGACATCGACGTCGTAATGCGTGACTTCGTCGTCGATTGCGCTGTAGAGCATCACTCTGGTGTTCATGTTGATTTCTCTCCCCTACCGGCGCCCCTTCAACGATCGCGCCCCTCAATCGACCTCGCGCGGCATCCTGGCATCGATCGCCACCTTGCGCCATTTCACGATTTCATCGCGGACGAACTTGCGCACTTCCGCGGTCGACTTGATCTCCACTTCGACGCCCATGCTGGTCAGGGTTTTCAGAGTCTCGGGGGAGCGCATGTAGGCGGCGGTCTCCGTATACAACTTGTCGACGATCGCTTTCGGGGTGCCGGGCGTGATGGCCAGCGTGTACCAGTTGGACGCATCGAAACCCTTCACGCCGAGCTCGTTCAGCGTCGGCAAATCAGGGAGCATGGCGCTGCGCTTCAATGTCCCCATCGCGAGGGGTCTCAACTTGCCGGACTTGAAATGCGGTTGGGACGGCAGGATGGGCGCGATGCTCGCGTGCGTCTGACCGCCGATGACATCGACCAGGGCCGGGGCCGTGCCCTTGTACAGCACAATATTGAACTGCTGACCTGATAGCGTCTGCAACAGGGCCGTGGCGAAGTACTGGAATCCGCCCGAAGTGCTGAAGGTGACCTGACCCGGCTTGCTCCTGGCGACGGCGAACAACGCCTTCACCGAATCAACTTGCAGCGACGGACCGACCGACAGCACGGTCGGCCCCGAGCCGAGCCCGATGATGAATTCGACCGCCGTCTGCGGATCATAGGGCAGCTTGCGAACGGCGGGATTCATGGCATAGGCGGCGGATAGGACGATCAAGGTGTGGCCGTCCGGATTCGCCTTCATGACATACTCGGTGCCGATGGCGCCATCGGCCCCTGGACGATTGTCCACGATGAAGGTGCGGCCGAGCCGCGCGCCGAGCTCGGTGGCGACCATGCGCCCCAGGATGTCGTTGGTACCGCCGGGTGTGAACGGCACGATCAGCCGTACCGGTTTGGTGGGATAAGGCGACCCTTCCGGTGCGGCCGCACCATGCGCCAGCACGTAAGCACACAGCCCCGCGAGCACCAGGGCAACCCGAACGCCACGTGCTAATCTCATCTGCTCCTCCTCCGTTGTCGTCTGTAATTTCGAATGTTGATTATAGTTCGATGCAATGTCACGGGAGTATCCTTCCCGCAGGTTCGGTGTAGCTCGAAAACAAGACGCTAATGGAACGGCGCGACTTGCGCCCTTAGGAGACGACGAAGATGTCAACGGTCAGCCTGCTCGCCCGTAACTGCACCCTGTTCACCACGACCAAGGCGCTGGATGAGGACGCCTACCGCAAGTCGCTCGAACGCTTCGTCGAGTTCAGGATCGGCCCGTTTCTGGCGAGCGGCGGCTCGGGCGAAGCCAACTCGCTCTCCTGGGATGAGGTTCGCCGGGTCTACCGGATAGGCGTGCAGGTGTGCCGGGGCAAGGTCCCGGTGTATGCCAACATGCCGGAGGTGCGTTCGGCGAAAGAGACCATCGATTACTCCCGGCTGGCGATCGAGGCTGGCGTCGACATCGTCAACCTCTACGGCCCGGCTTCGCTGCACGGTTATCGGCCGACCGACGGGGAGCTGACCGCCTACTTCGACGAGGTGCTTACGGCGATCAAGCACCCGGTGACGCTGGCACCGAATCCGATTCAGGGCTATTCGATAAAGCCGCGGTTGATCGCAGACCTCTGCAACCGCTACCCCCAGGTCGAGTCGGTTACGCTGAACGGCCTCGACGGCGATGCTTACTTCATCGATCTCAAGGATGCGCTGAAGCGCGATGCAGGCATGAACGTCCCGCTCGCGGGGTCGCTCCACACACTCGGCCTGGGCGCGACCGGCCTCTCAGCCAACCAGATCAATTTCATTCCGAAGACGGTGCGGCGCTATGTCGATTGCTACGAGCGGGGCGACCTCGCGGCGGCACACCAGATCTACGCGGACCTGCACCGCTTCAACCGCTTCGTGGAGCAGTGGCGTGGCGCGCGCTGGCAGAAGATGGCGCTGAAGGTGTTCAAGCTACCCGGCGGCGAGGGCGGGCTGCGCAGGCCGTATCTGATGCCGAGCGATGCCGAAGTGGAGCGGTTCACAAACGGTCTTCTGGCGTTGGGGCTCGCAGAGATTGACGAGCTGGCCCGGGCGGCGGGTCTGGGCAGATGAACGCAACGACCTTACAAGACGCTGCCGATTGTCTCTGGTCCACCTGGCAGTCGCGTCAGATCATCGACGAATTGCCGGCAGCAATCAGACCGGCAAGCAGGGCTCAGGGCTACGCGATTCAGAGTTTGCTCGAGCGACGGACGACAAAACCGCTGTTCGGGTGGAAGATCGCCGCCACCTCGGCGGCCGGGCAAAAGCATATCGGTGTTGACCGCCCACTTGCCGGTCGATTGCTGGCTGAGCGGGTACGGGCTGACGGCGCCGCGATCAGTCTCGCCGGCAATCGGATGCGGGTCGCCGAATGTGAGTTTGCGTTTCGGCTGGCGCGCGATCTTGGGCCCCGGCCACAGGAATATGTCGTCGCTGAGGTGATGGCGGCAGTGTCAACGTTGCATCCGTCGATTGAAATTCCCGATTCACGCTACCGCGCCTTCGAAAAGGTCGGCGCGGCTCAGCTGATTGCTGACGACGCGTGCGCCGACCTCTTCATTCTGGGCGCCGCGGCGACCTGCAACTGGCGCGCGTTGGATCTCCCCAGACTTGCCGTGACCGCAACCGTCGAGCACGCGGGAGGCGCGCGGCAGCATCATCACGGCCTCGGCGCCGAAGTGCTGGGCGACCCGCGGGTCGCATTGGCCTGGTTGGTCAACGAGCTGTCGGCGCTCGGCGTGACACTGAAGGCTGGCGAGGTTATCACCACCGGCACGTGCGTGACTCCGATCGCCGTCGCGCCAGGCGACGAATTAGACGCAAGCTGCGGGCCGGTGGGCAAGGTCAGTGCGCGATTCAGCGAATAGGTTAACCGCGTGTGACAAACCCGCAAAGAACCACCCACTTGTGACACAGTGACACCTGCCGCGCAGGGACGCAGCAGGTGGAGCGGGACGAGGAGGATGTGGCATCGATCGACGCGCTCGACAAGGGTGAGAGCCAACCCCGACACCTTCGCTTGGATACCTTGAGCCTTGCACATCCATACATCGCAAGATCGATGATGCGCAGGGGGACGAGGAGTAATGTGACCCACGACAAAGAGGCACGGACTCTGAGGCGTATGCGATGGATGATGCTGTTGGTGCCGGCCATCGGCGCATTTCATCCAGCGCTTGCCGCCGAGCGCTTTCCGGCCAAACCGGTGCGTGTCGTCGTGCCGTTCCCTGCCGGAGGTTCCACGGATCTCATCGCACGCCAGCTCGGACAGCGTCTCGCCGAAGTCTGGGGCCACCCGGTGCTGATTGATAACCGCTCGGGCGCGGGTGGCGTGATTGGCAGCGATTACGCGGCGAAAGCGGCGCCGGACGGCTACATGCTCGTCATGGGGTCGGTCAGCACGCACGCGATCATCCCGCACATCAATTCGAAGATGCCGTACGACCCGATCGCGGATTTCACGGCGATCACCGAAGTCGCAAGATTTCCGAGCATGCTGGTCGCGAATTCGGCGCTGCCGGTGAGAACGGTAAAGCAGCTCGTCGCATTGGCAAAACAGCGTCCGGGCGAGCTCACGTACGCATCGAACGGCACCGGCACCAACAGCCATCTCGCCGGCGAGCTGCTGAAGACGGCCGCCGGCATCGACCTGCTGCACGTTCCCTATAAGGGCGCTGCGCCGGCGATCATCGACGTCGGGGCGGGGCACGTCGCGATGATGTTCACCGGCGTGGCGAACGGGCTCTCGTACGTGAAATCCGGCCGGCTGCGAGCAATCGCAGTGGCCAGCATGCAACGCTCACCCAATCTTCCAGACGTGCCGACGTTCGAGGAATCGGGCATGCGCGGTGTTGACGTAACGATCTGGCTGGGGCTATGGGGACCGCGTACGATGCCATCGGAGCTCGCGAACAGGATTCAGTCCGACTTCGCGACAGCGCTGAAGAACCCACAGGTGCAGCAGCTCTTTGCAGCACAGGACGCCCAGGCCGTTGGCAGCACCCCTGCCGAATTCGCAATGCGCGTACGGCAGGAGCTCGCTCGCTGGGGCAAGATCGTTCAGGCCGCGAAGCTCAAGCCGGAATGATCAAGCCGCGGGGAATAGCGGGTTCCACCAGGCTGACGGCGAAGTGCGCTCAGGATATCGCGCCGTGGGCTCGCTGCCATTCCAGGAGGCGGCTCTCCCCGAAACTGAACCGATCGGTGCAGCCAAGGTGATCGAGCGTGCCCCATAGCGCAGCCAGGTTCGCGGTGATCACCGGCTTCCCGAGCGCTTTCTCGAGCTCACCGATGACGCCGATCGTGTGCACGCCGGTGCCGCTCATGAACAGCGCATCGGCCTGACCCTTTGCCGCCGCGCGCAACCCCATTTCGTATGTCGCCTGTAGCGGGACGTGCTTGAGGTCGGGCCCATGCGCAACGCCCAAACACTCGATCGAGAGGACTTCGAATCCATGCGCGGTCAGGAAGTCCGCAGCGGACCGGGTCGGCCCCATGGGATAGGGCGCCGCAAGCCAGACCCGCTTTGCGCCGACTGAGCGCAGACACCTCACGGCTGCGCTCGCTGTCGTCATTGCAGGCACACCAACCGCTTCTCCGACCATGCGTGCTATATCGGCGTCACCCGCCGGGCCGTTGACGTAGCTCGACGCGGTATGGCCGTATACGATGAGAGCGACCTGCGTCTGGCTCAGCGATAGCGCGGTTTGCACCGCATTCCTGCCGGTCTCCGCCATCGCCTGCGCATCGACGGCCGCGCTCGCGCGGTAGATATGACTGGTGTGTACCGAGATATCGGTGGGCAGCGATCGGTAGAACTCGACTTCCATGACGGCGTTGCTCGATGGAACGAGCAGGCCGATGCGCGTGGTTGCTATGGTAGCTTCGAACATGGTCGGTAATGAGCTTGGTCGCTTGGGTCGTTTACTATACAGTGACGGCCATCAGAGCCAGGAGACCGACATGACGAGGCGCGTTCGCCCGAGTTGGATCACAAGCGCCATCGCCCTGCTTGGCTCTTGCATTGCCGCGAGCGTCGTGCAGGCCACTGATTCCGCGTATCCGAGCCGTCCCGTCCGGCTGATCGTCGCGTTTGCGCCGGGCGGCGGCGTCGACGCGACGGCGCGAATCATCACCCCGAAGCTGAGCGAATCCATGGGCCAGAACTGGATCGTGGACAATCGCACAGGCGCCGCCGGCAATATCGCGAGCGAGATCGTTGCCCGCGCCAATCCGGATGGTTACACGGTGCTGTTGGCGCTCGACACCCAGCTCACCGCGAATCCGAGTCTCTATGATTTGCCGTTCAACGTCGAAAAGAACCTGCAGCCCGTCGTCATCCTTGCCATAAGCGACCAGATCGCGGTCGTGCATCCCGGCGTTGCGGCCAGGACGCTCAAGGAGTTCATCGCTCTCGCCAAGCAGAAGCCCGGTGCGTTCCGCCATGGATCTGCGGGCGTGGGCAGCTCGAACCACCTCGCCGCCGAACTCTTCAAGAGGGTCACCGGGATCGATATGGTGCACGTCCCGTATAAAGGGGCGGGTCCCGCGCTCACTGCAATACTCGCCGGCGAGATCCAGATGAACGTCAGCTCCACCGCCTCGACCATCGGGTTTATCAAGGACGGACGGCTGCGCGCGCTGGCGAGTACCGGGCTCAAGCGCGGCAAAGCGCTGCCGGAGTTGCCGACCGTAGCGGAGTCCGGCTACCCCGGGTTCGAGGCGATTCAATGGTATGGCCTCGTCGTGCCCGGTGCGACGCCGAAGAGTATCGTCGCGCGCATTCACAAGGACTCGCTCAAGGCGCTGCAAAATACCGACGTGCGGGCCGCGATGGAGCGTCTGGGGCTGGAGCAGGACCCTACCACGCCGGAGGAGCTTCGCGCGCGCATCAAGAAGGAGTCGGCGACGTGGGCCGCCATCATAAAGGACGCGGGGATCCGCGTTCAATGAGCCGCGCAACGCATCAAGGGAGGAAGCAATGCAAACCGGAACAGGTCGTGCTTTAAGGCTTGCGAAGCGCCACGTGCTCTGGCTGGTGCCGCTCGCCGCCTCCTGCGCCCCGTTCCAGCCCGCGAAGGTCATCGAGCCGCAGGAGCTCGCCCGCGGGACCTATGTGATCGACGCTCCGGGGCATTACCGCCTGGGCGGCGACGCGGTCGGCGCCGGCTCGCCCCTGATCCGGATCGCGGCCGGCGACGTGACGCTCGACCTCGGTGGTCATACGCTGTCCATGCAGCCGGCAACAGCAGGAACCAGCGCCGGCGCGAGCACCGGCATCGAGATCAACAGCGTGTCGAACGTGACCGTGACCAACGGCTCCCTGAGGGAGCTCACCGGCGCCGGGATCTTCCTCGTGTGCGACAGGCAGCCCCCGGCCGGCTGCGCCAACTTCTCCTTTACCCGGCTCGACCTGAGCAACGTCGGTAAGGTGGCCGAGTACGGCGACCTCGGCAACACCTTCAACCGGCCGTTCTCGGGCGGCATCGTGGTGTTCGGCCGCTCCACGCCCGTCCCCGTAGCCGGGGGTGAATGGGAGAACAGCATCACCGGTGTGACCGTGGCCCGCGTCACCGTGCGCAACGACCCAGGCCTCAAGCACCTTTTTTCAGGCAGCCCCCCCGCGGGCGGGCAGAACGGGCTGACCTTCGCCAGCGTCTCGAATTTGCGCGTAGAGGACATCGGCGTCTCCGGCATGGCGTCCAACGACGCGGCGGCGTGCATCTTCCTCGGCCGCACGAAATCGGTGGTGGTGCGTCGCTTCCTGTGCGACGGCGCGACCGGCGACCGCAACGCCAACGGCCTGGACAGTATGGCCAACGTGCTGAAGCCCCTTGCCATCAAGAAGAACTACGACGTGCAGGTCGAGGATTCGTCGTTCTCGAACATCCGTGCCACCGGCGCCCGCGGCAACGAAGCCCTGGGCGTGGAACTGAACGGCGAGAAGTTCGTCTTCGACAGGGTAGTCGTGACGGACGTCCTCAACGACAGCACCACGGTCCAGGGCAACCGCGCCATCGGCTTCCAGATCGTCTCCAACAGCGAGAGCAAGGAAGTCTCGCGCGTCTCCAACTGCACCGTGAGGAATGTGACGCACCACGGCGCCGGCAAGGACAGCCGCGCGGGCGGCGTGTCAATCGAGGCGGCGCCGCCGATCGTGGTGCGCGGCTGCACGGTGACCAACGTCGCCAACGTGACCGCGAGCACCGGATCGATCAAGGCCTTCGGCTACCGCGTCGACCCCGGCGCGAACAAGGTGACGTTCGAGGACAACTCGAGCGACAACGTCATCGCGCCGGCCGCGGCCAAGGCAGGTAGCCCGGTTCCGGGCTATGTCGCGGGTTTCGTGTTCATCGGCGCCGAGGTCGAGATGAGGGGGAACCGATCGAGCCGGTCGCACGCAGGGATCTTCGCGCGCAAGCTCGCGCCGGCCTCGTCGATCCGGGGCAACCGGCTCGAGTGCAACCACGTCGCCGCCGACGACGAGGGTGCCGGGCTGGCGGGCGCTAACACCATCGTCGCCGGGGCTGCGTGCTAGGCGATCCTCAGTGAGGCTGCACCCCAGCTTCGCGCACGATCTCGCCCCAGCGCTCGCGTCGGGCTCCGGTGCGCCTTTAAGGCTTCTATGCGCGCTGCTTGGCGATGAGGCCCCAGACAAAAAGAACGACGAGGGCGCCGACGATGGCGCCAACGAGCCCGGCACCCTCGCCGGGCGAATACCATCCAAGCGCCTGCCCGAGATAGCTCGCAACGACAGCTCCCACGATGCCGAGGATTGTCGTCAACACGAAACCCGAGGGCTCATTGCTGCCCGGCATGATGAACTTGGCGATCACGCCGGCAACAAACCCAATGACGATCGTCCAGAGAATACCCATGGTCTGCTCCTATCGGTTTTGGCTGGTTTCAAATGGGTGTCAGTCGCGCTTCTCGTCGTTGGCCTGAATTGGGAAGTAGACAGGCGACTAAGGGGTACGGCTTTTTCAGGGTATCGGTTCCCGGCGGAGGCGCCTATTGGCCTTTAGTGTTATAGGGCAACGGCGACGGAGGCGCACTGATGCGACCTTCTGGTGGAGATCCGCCGACGATCTTGTGCCCTGCTGCCTCCTCACGTTGGTCGGAAGGCCTCGCAGCTGACCGGGTCCTGTCGGACGCCTCGCCTGCCCGATTCTCCCAGCAGAGGCGCTCCGATTCTGACCAGCGTCATCTGGCAATTGATTTGACCATCGCGTTATCTTGGAAGGTACCGGTACTCACTGCTCGATTCTTTCCGACGCCGGTGGTGTGTGACTCGGCCGTCGCTCGATCTTGGGAACTACCGGTGCCGGGAGAATCGGATCAGTCTTCGGCCGTCCGCCACCCGGCCGCTGCCCGCGTTTCCCGCTAACCGCTGACGGCTGCCCGCTGACGGGTTTTGGGGGCCGTTTACTGGATGATGTGCTGAGGCACATCGACCAGGTGCAAGCGTGATCTCCGTGGCATGGGAGGCGCCGTGTGCTTCCCTCTTTAGCGCACGCACCGCGGAAAAGTCTACACTGACCCTACTTATCCCTACTTATCAACCCCGGCGGCTGCATAACCGAAGGAGGGGCCCATGAAGCGCTTCATCGTGATGTTGGTCGTGCTGGTCTGTGCCGGCGCTGCGGCCGCACAGAGCTATCCCAATCGTCCGATCCGGATAGTCATCCCGTGGCCGCCGGGACAGGCGACCGATCTCATGGCCCGCATCGTGGCGATGAAGCTCTCGGAGCAGTTCGGCTACCAGGTCGTCGCAGACAATCGGCCGGGCGCGAGCGGTTTGATCGGCACCGAGATCGCCGCGAAGGCGACGCCTGACGGTTACACGGTGCTCGCGGCCTCGAGCGGTCCCATAAGCATCAGTCCGCTGCTCCAGAAAGTCCCCTTCGACCCGGTCAAGGACTTGGCGCCGGTCGCGCACGTGGTGAGCGCGCCCTTCCTGCTGGTGAGCCATCCAGCGCTGCCGCCGAAGACAGCGCGCGAGTTCGTCGCGTATGGCAGGGCGAATCCCGGCAAGCTGCGGTTCGGAACCTCGGGCACCGGTGCGACCGCGCATCTCTTCACGGAGGCCTTCAACAGCCGCGCCGGACTGCAGGCGATCCACGTGCCGTACAAAGGCAGCGTGCCTGCGTTGATCGACGTGATGGGAGGGCAGGTCGAGTATGCACTGGAGACCGTCGCGGCGACGTTCCCGCACGTCAAGGCCGGCAAGCTGCGGGCGTACGGAGTGACGACCCCGAAGCCCAGCGCCCTTGCGCCGGGCATCGAGCCGCTCGCGACCGCTGCCGACCTTCCCGGCTTCGAGGTTGTCGGGTGGATCGGCGTAATGATGCCGTCCGGGACACCGAAGGCGATTGTCGATCGCGTCTCGGGAGCCGTCGACAAGGCGATGCAGTCGCCCGACACCGGGGAGCGGCTCGCGGCGGCGGGCCTCGAAGTCGACTACCGCAATGCGGCCGGGATGTCGGACTATCTCAAGGTGCTGCGCGAGCGCTACGCGGACATCATCAAGAAGAACAACATCCGCATCGAGTAAGGGAGCCCTGCATGGGTAAGTATGTAAGTAGTAGGTAAGTAGGGTCAGTGTAAACTTTTCGCACGGCAGGAAGGCCTTCTCTATTCTGCGCGTGGTGTCGTGGTTCGAATCTTGGCTAAAACCGCGGCCTCGCAGCTGGCCGGGTCCTGTCGGACGACCTTGCCTGCCCGATTCTCCCGGTCCATGCGCTCCGATTCTCACCAGCGCCATCGGCAATTGATTTGACCATCGCGTTATCTTGAAACGCTACCGGTACTGGCGGTCCGCTTTTTCCAAGCGATCTGGTGTGTGATTTGGCCGTCGCTTGATCTTGAGATTTACCAGACCGGAAGAATCGGATCAGTCTGCGGCCATCCGCCACCCGGCCGCTGCTCGCGCTTTCACGCCTGACCGCTGACGGCTGACCGCTGACGGGTTTTGGGGACGCCTGACCCCTGACGGGGGTTAGTGGGCCCACTAGACCGCCCCCACCGCCCGCCCTGCTCTGCGTGAGCATTTCAGCGGAGGACCCTTCTACCGGCCGCTGCCGGGTTGCCGGTTGCTGTAAACGGTTCATTGGGGTTTGATACCGGCCGCCTTAATTACCTTTGCCCATTTGTCGGTTTCCCTGCGGATAAGCTCGCCGAACTCTTCCGGCGTCCCGCCGCCGACCGTATATCCGACTGCCGTCAGGGCGTCCTTCACGGTCGGCGTAATTAGCGCCTTGTTCACTTCACTGTTCATCCGCGACACGAGCTCTCTCGGGACGCGCGCGGGAAACAGAAAGCCCGACCAGCCGGTAAGCTCGAATCCGGGCAGGCCCGCCTCGTCGAGGGTGGGAAGCTCCGGCGCCGCGGGAGATCGCTTGCGCGCCGTGACGGCGATGCCGCGCACTCTTCCGGCCTTGACGTGCGGCAGGATTGATAAAAGATTGTCACAGAACGCATCCACCCGCCCGCTCGCGACGTCGAGTGTCGCCTGCTGTACCGCTTTGTACTGTATCGGCACGAGCTGGGTTCCGGTCATGATCTTGAAGAGCTCCATGCTCAGGGTGTTGGTCGTACCCCCGCCCGTGCTGGCGTAGGTGAGCTTGCCGGGATTCGACCGCGCGTGCTCGATCAGCTCCTTCACCGAGCGCACCGGCAGCGAGGGCGACACCGCCAGGATATTCAGCCCGAACAAGAACGTTACTACGGGCTGAAAATCCCGTGTCGTGTCATACGGCAGCTTGGCGAACATGCTTGGATTAGTGGCAATCGGAAAGCCGGCGTAACCCAGGGTGTAGCCGTCCGGCGTCGCGCGGGCCAGCAACTCGGTGCCGACGATCCCGGCGGCACCGACGCGGTTGTCGACGAGCACCTGCTGCCCCATCTGGCGGCTCAGCTCGACGACAAGGAGGCGCGAGGTAATGTCGGGGGAGCCGCCGGACGCAAAGGGCACGATCAACCGGATCGGCTTGTTGGGATACGCTTGGGAATAAGCGGACCCCGGCGCGAGCAACATTGCTGCGCACACCGTGGCTAGGGAGAGTCTTGGCATGGACTCCTCTGCGTCTGGTATGTAGGACTAGAATGACAATGTGATACCCCTCACTGCAATCGTCAAGCGCGCGCGGAAAAGCCCGCGCAGTGAGGACTTAAAGGGACGCAGCGATGCGATGAGCGCTGGTCCCGGTCAGCTGCGAGGCCGGACGTGCCGCGCAGAACCGTGCGCTCACAGGGCAGCGAGAGCGGAGTTCGGAAGATCGGTGATGAACATGTGCCCCGGGCTGTGCGTGATCATGAAGGGGGGCTTCGAGGCGAGCGCCGCTGCCTGCGGGGTGACGCCGCACGCCCAGAACACGGGCACGTCGCCCGGTTCGAACACCTGGGGATCGCCGTAATCGGGCCGCGTGATGTCGGCGATGCCGATCGCCGCCGGGTCGCCGATGTGGATCGGCGCTCCATGCGCGCCAGGGAAGCGCGCGCTGGCGGTTACCGCCTTCGCGAGGTCCGGGCCGCGAATCGGGCGCATCGACACCACCATCGGGCCGTGGAAGACGCCCGCGGGCCGGCACGGAATCGACGTGCGCCACATGGCAACCCCGGTACCCCGCTCGATGTGCGACAGCCGCACGCCCGCTTCGAGCATCGCCCATTCGAAGGTGAACGAGCAGCCGAGCAGGAACGCGACGAGATCGTCGCGCCAGTACGGGCGCGCATCGGTTACTTCCTCCGCCAGCTCGCCGTTGCGGTAGATGCGGAACTTCGAGATGTCCGTGCGCAGGTCGGCGCCGGGCGCGACCGCCACCGGCTCGGCCGAGCCGGCGTCGGTGACCTCGATGATCGGGCAGGCGCGCGGGTTGCGCTGGCAGAAGAGCAGGAAGTCGTAGGCCTGCTCCTTTGGCAGCACGGCGAGGTTCGCCTGCACGTAGTCCTGTCCCAACCCCGCCGTGGCGCCCGGCAGTTTGCCACTGCGGATGTCAGCGCGGATTTCCCGCGGATGTCGGGAGTCGACGGCCATTTTGTCGATTCTACTGTACCGCTCCCGTTAGGAAGAATTGGAAGACTTGGGACAAACACAATTTTCTAGTGACCGATAAGACGCGCAGGGGATGTGCGTGGAAGGATGACCCGATTTTCAGCCAAACCGGGCAAGGTCATCCTTCATCCTTCCGCCTTCATCCTTCGTGAAGCTTCGCACCTGCGGAGCTTCACTCGCGAGCAGCGACCGGGTGGCGGGCGGCCGAAGACTGATCCGATTCTTCCGGTATGGGTACATTTCCAGATTACGCGACGGCCAAATCAATTGGCCACAGGCCTCTGAGAGAATCGAGCAGTGAGTACCGGTATCTTTCCAAGATAGCGCGATGGTCATAATGGGATGGACGCCCCCTATCTCAAATGGCATCGAGGTGCCAAAGTGGAGGTGCGAACCGACCACTTAACTGAGAG
>Ga0111538_10010019_pt1 | contig 12620 bp, 12 predicted proteins | sample SoiMethybrSBSTD1_FD_79669 | JGI IMG/M metagenome (GOLD analysis project Ga0111538, IMG submission 79669) | Bulk soil microbial communities from a Populus tree surrounding site in Tennessee, USA - Soil MetaG P. TD hybrid SBSTD1 (version 2)... | ecosystem: Environmental > Terrestrial > Soil >...
GGGATCGGGTGGTGCCGCGGGAACGGGAGGCGCGTCGGGAACCGGCGGTTCCGATGGCGGCCCCACCGGAAACGACGGATCCGCGGAAGCGGGAAGTGACGGCGCGATCGACGGACAAGACGCGCCGACGGCGACGGGCGCCGTCTTTTCAGTCGGCTCGTTCGTGAAGAGCGCCGCCGTAGGCCAGCAAGTCGTCTCTCACACACTCGGTCAAATGCCGAAGGCGCTCCTCGTTTGGACAGCGGGGAAGACGAACGAAGGGCTGAGTGCCGGCTTTTTCTACGGTGTCGGCGTTTCCGACGGGGTCACGACCTTCGCGCTGGGCATGTCGACGCGCGATGCGGTCACACCGGCTTCGAGCAGCCGGCGCATCGCGACCAAGATGATCACGCTAGTTCAAGCGGGCGAGACCCTGGTCGCGGAAGCAGACCTAGCGTCGATGAGCGCTTCCAACATCACATTCAACTGGACGACCAACGACGGTCAACCGTACGTCGTTCATTACCTCGCCATCGGCGGCCCGCTGGTTTCGGCGAAAGTCGTGAATTGGCAGACCCCCGCCGCGGCGGGCGTGAAGTCGGTGACGAGCGTCGGCTTCGAGCCCGAGACGGTCCTGCATCTTCATGTCGGCCCCTCTTTCGTCAGCACGCCGCCAGCGACGCAAAGCAACGGTCTCTTCGGCATGGGGGTGATGAACAAGGCGGGGGAGCAGTGGGCCATGCAAGTTGCCGACGTGAGCTCGGTGAGCCCCACCGTCTCCACGCGGGCGCAACGAACCGACGCCGCGCTGTACATGTACCACGCGCCTACGGCCGTCCTGAACAAGGCCGCGTCGTTCGTCTCCATGGATCCCACCGGGTTCACACTGAACTTCACCACCGCGACCTCCGACCTATCGCAGGTGGTTTCGCTCGCTCTCGCCGGCCTCCGATCGAGCGTCGGGACGTTCAACAAGAGCACGTCGACGGCCCCCGCGAGCCAAAGCGTGCCGACTCCGTTCACGCCCGGAGCGGTCTTCCTTTCGAGCTACCAGATCGCCCCCCAAACGGCAGCGGTGCGCGAATCGATGTGCAGCTGGGGCGTCGGGGCGAGCGATGGGATGAACGAAGCAAGCTCGGCGATGTCCGCGGTCGACGCCGTGTCACCGACTTCAGTCGACGCTGTGGACAAGACCAGCAAAGCCTTCATCAAGATGAACACCGCGCCCGTGGACGCCGAGGCCGACCTCTCGAGCTTCGACCCGACTGGGTTCACCTTGAACTGGACGACCAACGACCCAGTGGCTTCCCAGATGTGCTTTTGGGCTCTGGGTAAGCAGTGATTGGCAGCGAGGGCGCGCGTGTCCTACGCTGGGATGAGCTATGCCAGCGTCGACGCGCGATCACCTCTCATGTTGATCGACCTCGCCTCCGCCTTGACCTCGCAAATCGCTTTGCGAGCCCGTGCCAAACTCGGCGAAAGGGTCAAGATTCGCGGGCGCATTCGCATCACCGGGGGAGGCAACGTCGAGATCGGTGACGACGTCGAGCTCGACGGCCGCTGGGCCCCCATCGAGCTGCACGCGCAACCCGGTGGCACCATCGTGATCGGCGCGGGGGTGCGCGTCGAGGGGGGAGTCTCGATCGAGGCCAAATCGCGCGTCGAGGTGGGCGATCGCACCGTGCTGCGCGGTTTCTGCAAAGTGCTCGACAACCATTTTCATCCTCTGTCTGGCAATCGCCATCGCGGCGCTCCCCCGTCGAACCCCGTCATCATCGGGAGCGATTGCGACGTCGGCTGGCGAGCGCTCATTCTGCCCGGGGGGCGGCTCGGTCCTGGTGCGCGCGCGCTCGCTGCCGTCGTGATCAGTCGCAAGGTTCCGCCTGCCGCGATCATCGGCGGGTCTCCCCCCGTGCTCCTCAAATCCACGGAGACCGCATGACGAGGCCGACGGACGCGATCCTTTCGCGCGTAGCAAGGCTTCTTCGCCTGCGCGACAAGCCGGCTGGGCATTTCGTGATGCGCGCCATCGATGTCACGCGCGCGAAATGGTCCCTGCGCGGTTACAACGTGGGGCGCGGTGTGAGCGTCCAGGGGCCCCTTTTCCTCGACGTGCGGGGGGAGCTGGAAGTTGGGCACCGGGTGAGCTTCGTGGGCAACGTACTCCCCACTGGGCTCACCGTGCATCCCGGCGCCTCCCTGTCGATCGGGGACGAATCGGTCTTCAACTACGGTGTTTCTGTAGAGGCGAGTATGCGCGTCAGCATCGGGCGGCGCTGCATGTTCGGGAGTTTCGCGCGGGTCGGCGATCGCGATGGCCAGCGTTCAGGGCCGATCGTCATCGGGGACGATGTGTGGATCGCCCACGGCGCCATCATTGGACCAGGGGTGACGATTGGTTCCGGTAGCGTCATCGCCGCCGGCAGCGTCGTGACCAAGGATGTCCCGCCGCAATCCATGGCTCTAGGTAATCCTGCGCGTACGATGAGCCTTTCATTACGAACCCGTAATCCGGAAGACTGAACTGGCAATCCAGGCCGTTGAAATCGGGATCTGGAGAGTGCCACGATAAGGTGTGGACACTCGTTCCGTCATTCGCAGCTTCATCGGTGAGACCTTCTTCGTCGAAGACTTCGCCGACGCCGACTCCTTCCTGCAAAAAGGGGTCATCGACAGTACGGGCATGCTCGAGCTGGTCGCCTTCATCGAGGAGCGGTTCTCCATCAAGCTGGACGACGCGGAGCTCGTCCCGCAAAACCTCGATTCGCTCGACAACATCTGCCACTTTCTGGAAACCAAGCAGAAGAAAACCTAGAGATGTGCGGGATCGCCGGCGTGACGTTCGCGCGGGGCCTCCCTCGCGCCGATGCGCATGCGCGCTACGAGCCAATGGTTCGGCGCATGACGGCCAGCTTGCATCATCGCGGCCCCGACGCGCTGCGCGGCATTCTCCTCGACGGCGCGGCGCTCGGCCACGCGCGCCTTTCGATCGTCGACATCGCGGCGGGGCATCAACCGATGACCGATCCCGACACGGGGATCACCGTCGTCTTCAACGGCGAGATTTTCAACCACGTCGAGCTGCGAGAAAAACTGCGCGACACTTATCCTTTTCGCACGCGCTCGGACACGGAAGTCATCCTCGCGTCATTTCTCGCGCGCGGCATCGACTGCGTCGAGGATTTCAACGGTCAGTTCGCGTTTGCCATCTACGACCCGCGCGACGGCTCGCTCTGGCTCGCGCGCGATCGCTACGGCAAGCGGCCTCTTTACTATTTCGAACGGGGCGACTCCTTTTTCTTCGCCTCGGAAGCCAAGGCGATCTTCGCCGCGGGCGCGACGGCCGCCGAGCTCGATCCGCGCGCGCTCTTGACGACGTTCTACCTCTGGACGCCGGGCCCGGAAGCGAGCGCGTTTGCCGGGGTGCGGGCCTTGCCAGCCGGACACGTGGCGCGCCTCGCACGCGGAAAGGCGCTGGAAGCGCGCTGCTATTGGTGGCCGGATCTCGCCGACGAGCGTGTCGACCGCGGCATGACCGAGGCGCGCGCTTTGGAAGAGCTGGGGGCGCTCCTCGACGACGCGATCCGTCTGCGTCTGCGCGCCGACGTTCCGGTCGCGGCGTACCTGTCGGGGGGGATCGATTCGTCGCTCATTTGCGCCCTCGCGCAAAAGCAGCTCGGCGGATCGCTCCAGACTTTCTCGGTGACCTTTGCGCACGAGCGCTATGACGAGCGCGCCTTTCAGAAGCAGGTGGCCGACGCCCTCTCCACCGAGCACCACGCCGTGCATGTGGCCGACGAAGACATCGGCGAGCTCTTGCCGCGCGTGGTCGAGCACGCGGAAAACGTGCTGTTGCGGACGGCTCCCGCGCCGTTCTTCCGGCTCTCCGCGCTGGTGCACGATCATCGCACCAAGGTCGTGCTGACGGGGGAGGGGGCCGACGAGGTGTTTCTCGGTTACGATCTTTTCAAAGAGACACAGGTGCGCGCGTTCTGGGCGCGTCACCCGCGGTCGACCTGCCGGCCGCGCCTTTTTCAGCGGCTGTATCGCTACCTACCGCTGTCCGCGCAATCGCCGGAAATGCTGCGCCAGTTCTACGGCATTGGGATCGAGAACCCCGGGGCGCTCGAATTTTCGCATCTCATCCGCTGGACCAACAGCGGCAGGATCACGCGCTTTCTGTCTTCTGCGTTTCGCGAGAAAGTGGCGGGTTTCGATCCCGTCGGCGAGTTCTTGCGCGGCGTGCCGGACGCGGTGCGCCGCTTTCGCCCCTTGGCGCGCGCGCAATACCTCGAAATCCGCACGCTGCTCTCGGGATACCTGCTCTCCTCGCAAGGGGACCGCATGCTCATGTCGAACTCGGTCGAAGGGCGATTTCCCTTTTTGGATCATCGCTTGCTCGATCTCTCGGCTCGCCTTCCCGATAAGCTCAAGCTCAAGGTGCTCGACGAGAAATACGTACTGAAGCGCTTCGCGGATCGACTTGTGCCCCGTCTCGTGACGGAGCGGGAAAAATTCCCCTACCGTGCTCCCGTTGCCGAAGCCTTGGTGGGGGCGCGCGCGCCGCAATGGAGCGGCGAGGTCCTCGCGCGGGGCGCGGTCGACGAGGTGGGAGTGTTCGACGGCGCCAAAGTCGAAAAGCTGGTGGCGCGGCTTTCCTCCCAGAGCACCGCGCCCAGCGAGGCCGACAACATGGCCCTCGCGGCCATCGCGACGACGCAGCTTTTGGCGCGCGCCTTCCGCGGCGACCACGCGTCGCCTGCGCGGGCCGAACAAGTGGAAATCCTGCGCTCATGAACGCGCCCTTTGCCCACGCGTGGCTCTTCGAGCACGCCCGAACGGCGGGCGGTGCACCGTGCATCGGAACGCCCTCCGGGTGGACGAGCTACGCCGATCTCGCCGCGCGCGTGCGCACGCTCCGCGCCGCGCTCGGTTCCCGCGATCTGGCGCGAGGCGACATCGTCATCAACGCGATGACCGACGGCCCAACGAGCATTGCCTTCACCTTAGCCGCCCAGTCGCTCGGCGCGTGCGTCGCCGAAATCGACCGGACCCTCGACGCCGCGGCGGTGGCCGCCATTCGGCGTGAAACCAGAGCGCGCTTCGCCGCCTGCGAAGGGCGCGATGCCCCCGCGCTCGCGTCGCACAGCTTCGAATGCCTGTGGATCCACCATCGCGAAGATCCCGCGCAGCGCATCGCGGCCAAGCTGAATGGCGCGACCTTCGCGTGGCTGAAAGAGGACGGCACCGTCGACGGTGTTCGCGCGCTCGATGACGCTGAGGGCGAACCTTCGGGCGATCAAGCGCCCGCGCTGCTCGTCTACACGTCGGGGAGCACGGGGGCGCCGCGCGGCGTAATCCAAACGCACAAGAACCTCGCCGCGAACGCGCGCGCCATCGTCCGTTACCTCGGCCTCACGCAGGGCGACCGCGCATGCCTCGTCTTGCCGCTCCACTATTGCTACGGCAAGAGCGTGCTCCTCACGCATTTGTACGCGGGTGGCAGCGTATACATCGATCACCGCTTCATGTACCCGCGCGTGGTCCTCGAGGCGATGGCCGCCGAGCGGTGCACGGGGTTTGCGGGCGTTCCCTTGACGTTCGAGCTTTTGAAGCGGCAAGTCGACGTTCGCTCCGTGCCCCTGCCCGACCTGCGCTACGTGACGCAGGCCGGGGGCGCGATGCACCCTGATACGATCGATTGGGCGCGCGAGACCTTTCGCCCCGCGCAGCTCTTCGTCATGTACGGGCAGACCGAAGCCACCGCGCGGATCAGCTACCTCCCGCCCGAGCGCGCGTCCGACAAGCGCGGCAGCGTCGGGCGACCCATCGATGGCCTGACACTGCGTATCGTCGATGATGAAGGAAATGTCATGCCCGCGCGTTCGGTCGGCCACGTTTGGGCCTCGGGCGAAAGCATCACGCCGGGTTATTTCGAAGCAGCAGAAGAGACGTCTCGCATATTGAAAAACGGCTGGCTCATCACCGGCGATCTCGGTTATCTCGACGAAGAGGGTTTTCTCTACCTCACCGGGCGAACCAAAGAGATCTTGAAGCTCGGTGGTCACCGCGTCAGCGCCAAGGAGATCGAAGAAGTGCTGGCTCGCCACCCCGCCGTGCTCGAAGTCGCAGTGGCCGGAACGACCGATGAGGTGGCCGGCGAAGCCGCGGTCGCCTTCGTGGTCAAGCGGCCGGATGCGGATCTCGTCGACGACGAGATCCGCCGCTGGGCGCGCGAGCACCTCGCCGCCTACAAGGTACCGCGCGACGTCGTCTTCTTGGCCGCGCTCCCTCGAACCGCAAATGGCAAGATCGCACGCGCCGAGCTCGTCGGCGAAAAATCGGGGTGAACCATGACCGCTCCTTTCTCCCGTGATGTCCTCCGTCTCGACCTCGAAGCGAAAGCCGCCGCCCTCTCCGAATCGCTACAAGAAGCCGTTCTGAAGAAGCTCAAACGTCGCGGCCTCGTCGTGGCCGTATCGGGGGGCATCGATTCAGCCTGCGTCCTCGGGCTCGGGGTTCGCGCGCTGGGCCCGAAGCGTGTGCACGCGCTCCTCTTGCCCGAGCGCGACTCGTCGAGCGAGAGCGCGCGCCTCGGACGCGCCCTCTGCGAAAAGCTCGGCGTGGAGTACGAGCTCATCGACATCGCGCCCATCCTCGAAGCGGCGGGCTGCTACGAGCTGCGCAACCGCGCCGTCCGCTCGGTCTTCCCCGAGTTCAAGCCGGACATGGCGTGGAAGATCGTCATGCACGGCGACCGGCTCGGCTCGGAAACGCTGAATCTCTTCTACGTTCTCGTGCGCGATGGTTCCGGCGAAGAGCATCGCGTGCGTCTGACGCCGCGGGCTTATCTCGACATCGTCGCCGCCACGAACCTGAAGCAGCGCACGCGCAAGATGCTCGAATACACCTGGGGGGACCGTCTCGTCTTCGCGGTGGCCGGCACGCCCAATCGGCTCGAGTACGACCAGGGATTCTTCGTCAAGCTCGGCGACGGCAGCGCCGACGTCAAACCGATCGCCAGCCTCTACAAGTCGCAGACCTACGCCCTCGCCCGGCACCTCGGCGTCATCGAAGACATCTTGCGCCGTGAGCCCACGACCGACACCTATTCGCTCGAGCAATCGCAAGAAGACTTCTACTTTTCCGTCCATTACACGAAGCTCGATCTCATCCTTTGGGGCAAAAACCACGGGACCCCGGCCGCGGACGTCGCGCGCGTCCTCGAGGTCCCCGAGGACCAAGTTCTGCGCGTTTACGAAGACATCGATCAAAAACGTCGAAGCACCGCCTACCTCCATGCGCCCCCCCTCTTGCTCGAGCCGGTGACGGAGCTAGAACAGTTCCGGTTGGTCTGACGAGGTCCGGGCGAAACGATCTCCACCTTGGTGCGTAGAGGAGAGAAATGACGGCGACGGCACAGGAGAACGAGGGTTTCGTTGCGTGTTGGAACGAAGTCCTAACGCCCAAGTGGATTCGCTTTCGACACCTCTTGTCCGGCAACGGCAAGATTCACAGCGACATCGCCTTGCCGCGCTTTGGTATCCGGCCCGGCGACCGCGTCTTGGACATCGGATGCGGATTCGGTGAGACATGCCTCGAAATCGGCCGCCTCGTGACGGCGAGCGGTGAGGTGGTCGGTCTCGATTGCACCGATGCATTTCTCGAAATCGCCAACCGCGAGCGCGACGAGAGCGGCCTGTCTCATGTGCGTTACGAGGTCGGCGATGCCCAGGTGCATCCGCTCCCGGCGAACCACTTCGACTTCATTTTCGCGCGCTTCGGGGTGATGTTTTTCGAGAGCGCCGTCCGTGCCCTTCGCAACGCGCACCGCACGCTCAAACCGGGGGGCAAAGTTGGCCTCATCGTGTGGCGCCGTCTCGCCGACAATCCGGCGTGGGGGGCCGCCAAGAAGATCGTGCTCGAATACCTCCCTCCGCCCGGAGACAACGCGCAAACGTGCGGCCCGGGCCCATTTTCGTGGGCCGACGAAGAGACCGACCGCAACATGCTCGAAGCGGCGGGCTTTCGCGAGATCGAGATGTTCGAGCGGATCGACGCCGACATCTGCGTCGGCCGCACGGTCGAAGAGGCCATCGAGTACCAAATTCTCGTCGGGCCCTCGGGCGAGATCGTTCGCGAAGCGGGCGCCGAGGGGCAGCGCCGCTTGCCGGAGATTCGCAGCGCGCTCGCCAAGCTGATGCAAGCCAATCTGCGCGAAGACGGGGTGTACCTGCCGTCCAGCACGTGGGCCATCGTCGCGCGAAAGTCCGGGTAGGCTCCCCCGCTCAATCGGCGTGCACGTCGGCGTTGGGACCGTCGAGTGTCGCCGCTTCCTTCTCCGCGCGCTTCTCTTTGATTCGATCCTCGCGCGCGAGCACGAGCCCCTCTTTGGCGAGCCGTGCGAAGAGCGGTCCGAGCAAGAGGCCCCACGTTCCGAAAAAGGCGAGACCGCCGAAAATCGACGTGAGAAGGACGAAGCTCGGCAGCTCCAACTTGCCGAACCGCGCGAAAATCGGCCTCATCAAGTTGTCGACGGTGCCAATGACCAAGACACCCACGCCGGCCATGATCGCCGCTTGGACGACCCTGCCGGCCAGCGCGAGCCCGATGGCGACGGGGACCCAGACGAGCGCGGTGCCAACCGACGGAATCAGCGACGCGAAACAGGTGAGAAGCCCGAGGACGAGCGATCGCGGCACCCCGAGCGCAAAGTAGGTCGCCGTCGCCACGATGCCCTGCGTGAGCCCGGTGAGCCCGACGCCGATGAAGAGGCCGCGCCCCGTTTCGTTGAAGGCCGCGGCGAGGCGTCGGGTGTGCTCGGTGTCGATGGGGGCGTGCTTCTCGAGCCACTCGTAATAGCCCGGGCCGTCGAGCAAAAAGACGTAGACCGCGTAGAAAAAGACGAAGAAACCGAGCGCTGCTTCGGTGGCCGCCCCCGCGACGCCCCCCAAGATCTGCATGGCGGCCGCGCCGTGCTCCTGGACGAGCGCGATGATCTTGCCCGGCGATTTCACGACGTCGAGGATGCTGCTGCCGTTGTCTGCCCCTTCGCCTCCGCCAGATACGACCGCGACGAGCGCGCTCTTCGCGCTGTCGGAAGCGATCATGCTGCGCGCGAGATCGACCGCGCCGCGCGAGAGCGAGACGATCGATGCCCCGATGGGCACGAACAGCGCCATCACGAGGAGAACGACGAGCGCGCCCGCCGCGCGCTCGCGACCCCCCGTCGCATTGGCGATGCGCACGAGCAGCGGCCGCGCCATGACGGCAACGAATGCGGCCAGCACGAGCGGTGGCCAGAGCGGGAGGAACGCCGCTGCCGCGCCGATGACGAGCAGCAGTACGACCCAGCGAAATGCACGCGACTGCTGGGGCGGCGAGAGGATCGGCATTCCGACCTCAACCGTAACAACTTCTGAGGGCGATTGCTCGGATCGGACCGAGACTTTTCACACGGCGTGCACGGAGCGGTGCAATCGCGGGCCTCGCGGAAAGATGACGGGATAGAGCAGATAGACTGCGGTCATGACGACGCTGAACATGAGATGAAAGGCGATCGCTCGCCCCACCGGCGCGTCGTTTTGCATCGACGAAAGCCCAACTACGGGCAACACGATGTAATACATGCCGATCCAAACGACGAATCCCCAGAGGATCCCCGCCAAAGCCGTCATTGTGCGATTCCACCCTTCGACGACCAAGGCAAAAAGGGCGCCCCAAATCGCCGAAATGGCGAGGTGACAGACGATCCCGACGATCACAGGGAGCACGTCGAATCCCGGCTGCATGGCCCTCGTACCGAAGAACGGCGCGGCCGCGCCTTTGAATCCGTACCAAATGTCCTGACCGCCCGCAGCCGACATGGCCGTCATCATGAGTGAGAGGAAGATGCCGGCGGCAAGCCCTGCCACGGCACCGCGCCTCACCGATTGGCGCGTCTCGATCGGACTTTTGATCATGGCGTTTCCCTCCTGCACGTCCGCCTCTTATGCAAGCATCCAGCGTGCCGCTTGCGGCGGGCTCTCGGCCGACCTTTGTGCCAGTTGGCCGCTTCGGCCGAGTTGCAACAGGTCGACCGAAGCCCACGCTACGGCGAGACCGGTGATGGTTATCATCGGAGCTCTGACAGATCATGGACATTTCAGCCCTCATCAATCCGTTCGTGAATCGACTCGAGCTGGCCCGTGTTCTCGACGACGTGGCCGATGATGTCCGTCTGAGCTCCCTCTACGAGCTCGGTCCTCGCGATATGGCCAAGCTCTTCGACGCCGCGATCGACAACGATCCGCTGACGCTCGATCACTTCATCCCCGCCGACACCCCCGCCGACACCGACGTGCTTCATGATGGCAAGAACTCGATGGCGATGTTCAAAAGGTTCCAAAAGCGCTTCTACCGTGCCGCGGACACGAACGCGGAGATCTGGGGATACAACGATCAGCCGCTCTGGCAATTGACGGGCCCGGGGTACTTCATTGCGTACCCAGCGGGGCCGAAAGAAGTCGTCTTCGACTACGATCGCACCCCCGCGGGGCCCGTTCCGGAAGATTGGCCGGCCATCGTTCCCAACGCCAAAGGCTTGGCCCACTTCATTTTCCACGGCATGAGGGACATCGTGCGGCGCGTGAGCGGCCTCGTCTCGGTGGGTCGGGTGTACCGCGGAGAGCGCCCGCGCGACATCTGGTTCATGCTCGTTCGCGACACGGGTAGCCCGACGTTCTCCCTTCCGTATCCGCGCCCCTGAGTAGCGGGGTGAAGCGTCGCCCGCGCGAGCTCAGTTCGTCCAGCGAGCGTATTGCTGCGCGAGGATACCGGCCAGGCGTGTGACGTCGAAGGGCTTGCGCACGAACGCGTTGCTCCCAGGCACTTCCTTGATGGCCGCGTCGGCGGTCATGATGATCACCGGCGTGGTGCGATGAAGTGGGTGCGCGCGCATCCATGCGAGTAGGGATTGTCCAGGCGTGTCACCGAGGTGCAAGTCGAGGAGAACGAGACACCCCGCGCCCTGGAGCCTCAAAAAATCTTGTGCTTCGGCAACATTGCTGACGGTCGCAACGTCGAATCCGGCGTCGAACAGCGACTCGGCGAGCATGTCGCGAAGATCGGGGAAATCGTCGACGACGAGTACGCGTGCCATGCGCCAACTACCCTCTCACACGGTCGACCTTGGAGCGACGGCCGTTTGTCGTATTGCGGCGCTCCCGGACGATGATCGCGGATCAACCCGCCTTTCGATCGGCGTCGGCGGTTCGCTCCGTTGCACGCGTATGCGGGAGGGTGAAGCAAAAACGGCTCCCATCGCCGACGCGGCTTTCGACCCAGATGCGCGTGCTGTGCGCGTCGATGATCCCTTTGGCGATCGCGAGCCCCAGGCCGAGCCCGGTCTGACGCTGTGGGGACGCGCGCCAGTAAGGTTCGAAGATCCGCGCCATGTGCTCGTCGGAGATCCCCGGCCCGCGATCGATCACTTCCACGAGGACGTCGTCGGGACGCGATGTGGCGTGCACCGTGATCGCCGTCCCCTCCGGGCTGAACTTGCTGGCGTTGCCGACGAGATTCGACAAGACCTGAAAAATACGCTCGCGATCGCACAGGGCGCGAACCCCGCCTTCTGGCATGGCCACCTCGAGCGTCTGCTTCTTTGCAGCGAGGACCGACCCGAACAACTGTACGACTTGCCCCACGATGACGGCGAGATCTTCCGGTTGCAAGTTCACTGGCAGGCCGCCGGACTGGATGCGCGTCGTATCGAGCAAGTCGCGGATGAGCGCGTTCATGCGCGACACCGCGTTTTGGATGGTCTGCACGCGCGCCGAGAGCCCCTCGGTGTTTCCTTTCGCGATGGCCATCGCCATGAGCGCTGCGCTGGTCGAGATCGCGTTCATCGGATTGCGCAGATCGTGCGAAACGACCGCCACCGCATCCTGCCGCGTCTGCGCGATCTCTTCGGCGTGCGTGCGCGCCAGCTTTTCCTCTTCGTAAAGTCGACGGCTCTCGGCTGCCTCGAGCTCGCGCCGCTGGGCGAGCTCCGTTTGCGCTTTGAGCTCCTGCGACTTGCGGTAAAGCTCGACGAACACGCTCACCTTCGAGCGCAAGATGCCCGGGTCGAACGGTTTGACGAGGTAGTCGACCGCGCCGTGCCGGTACGCATCGCCCATGATGCGCCCGTGCGTGTCGACCCCCGTCAAGAAGATGATGGGAATGTGCCGCGTCGACTGGCGCTCTTTGATGAGACTCGCCGTCTCGATGCCGTCGAGGTCCGGCATCATCACGTCCAGCAAGATCACCGCGAAATCGCGGAAAAGGAGCTGACGCAGCGCCGCACGCCCCGAGTCCGCGCGCACCAGCGCGCACCCTAGGGGCTCGAGAATCGACTCGAGGGCGAGGAGATTCGCCTCCTTGTCGTCGACGAGCAACACGCACGGCTCTTGTGGCAGAAAACCGCGTCCGCTCGCCGGCGCTTCCGGTCCCTGAGGTGCTTTGGCCGGAATGGGCATCTATCGGTCATAGAGGTGGCTGGGTACGACGTCCAGCCTAGCCTGGTGCGCCCAAGGTCTTAGAATTGGCGAGCCGGCGCAACCGGAGCACGAAAAGTGCAGTTCCGCTTGGGATTCGCGCCTTGTTCCTGTAAGTTGCAC
>Ga0111538_10010021_pt1 | contig 12619 bp, 14 predicted proteins | sample SoiMethybrSBSTD1_FD_79669 | JGI IMG/M metagenome (GOLD analysis project Ga0111538, IMG submission 79669) | Bulk soil microbial communities from a Populus tree surrounding site in Tennessee, USA - Soil MetaG P. TD hybrid SBSTD1 (version 2)... | ecosystem: Environmental > Terrestrial > Soil >...
CCCGCCTCGAGGAGCTCGAGGTAGTCGACGAACGAGATGCTCGAGGTGACGCCGGGGAGCGTGGCCAGGTAGGTCTGGAGGTCCTTCACCATCTTCAGGACCTCCCACCGCCGCAGGAGGCCTGGCGTCTCGCCGTCGATGATCACATAGAACGGGCTCGTGCCCGTGATCCGCTGGTTGATCGTATCGGCGGCGATCCGCACCTCGGAGCCGCGCCCGAAGTAGTAGAGGAAGTCCGCGTCGACCCGGATGCGGGCCGCGCCGAGGAGCGCCACCAGCGCGACGACGGCGCCGATGACGAGCATCGGCCGCTGGCGCGCGTAGACCCAGTGCCCCAGGCGTCGGAGGCTCGCGGCCAGCATCGGCGCGACCCGGCCCGAGCGCTCCGAGCGCTGCTCGAGGGGCATCAGCCGGAGCGCGGCGGGGAGCAGCGTCAGCGACGTGACGGTGACGCAGAGAATCCCGACGACGGCGAAGGCGCCGAAGTCGCGGATGGCGTTGATCCGGTTCGCCATCAGCGAGCCGAACCCGATCGCGGTCACGACCGCCGAGATGGTGAGCGGCAGCCAGACGCGCATCAAGGCACGCACCACGACATCGTCGCGGCTCCCGCCCTGCGGCACCTGCTCGTAGTAGCGCGCCATGACGTGGATGGCGTACGAGGCGCCGACGACGAGGAGGAGCGGCGGCAGGACGAACGTGCCGAGCGACAGCGCCTCGCCGGCGAGCACCATGAAGCCGAGCGTCCAGACGAGCGCCACGCCCACCGCGAGCGTCGGCAGGCACACCCCGCGGACGCTGCGGAACGAGGCCCAGAACACGAGCAGCATCAGCCCCAGCGCGAGCGGCGTGAATTGGTAGAGGTCGTGGCGCATGAGCTCCACGGCCGCCTGCTTCACGTGCGCGGCGCCCGTGAAATGGAACTCCTCGGGTCCGCGGTTCTGGTCGAGCAGGACCCGGATCTGGCGATCGACGTCGAGCGCGGCGTACTCGATGTCGGTCATGTCGCGGAAGAAGATGTTGATCGCCGCCCCGCGGAAGTCGTCCGCCACCAGGTTGCGGCCGTAGAGCGGCACGCGCTTCAGCTTCGCCTTGACGCGCGCCACCTCGTCCGGGGACGGAGGGATGCGCCCCAGCAGGGGCGGCGGCTTGAGCACGTTCTCCGCGGGATCGACGACGTTCGTGATGCTGAGCACCTTCGTCACGCCCTCGATCTTGGCGAGCTCGTTGGTGACGCGGGCGATCTTCTCAATGGTCGCGGGCGCGAAGACGTCGTCCGCGAGGACGCCGACGACGCCGACGTCGTCGCTGCCGAAGGTCCGGCGGACCTCCTCGTAGTACGCGATCTTCGGGTCGCCGGCCGGCAGCACGCTCTCGAGCGAGCTCTCGATCCGGATCTGGAGCGCGTAGAAGCCCAGCGCGACCGTCACGAGGAGGTTCGCGATCACGACGGCGAGGGGCCGCCGGACCAGCCAACGCGCGAAAGCCTCCATTGCGGCGCGGACTTACCACGCCCGGCAGGCTCAATCACGCCCGGGGGCCGCGGTGCTCGCGGGCGCGCAGGAGCCGCGCCCGGCTCCGCCAACGACGAACCTATTTCACGAACTGTAGCGTGCTGCGCCGAAGGCGCTTCAGCTCGGTCTTGAGGCGCTTCACGCCGCGGCGGAGGACGCGTCCCTGGTCGGTGAGCGCCCGGAGCTCGTCCTTGTCGACGCCCTGGTCCCGCGGCGCCAGGGAGAGCGCCTCGAGGAAGGTCCGTGCCTCGAGCGGCATGCGCCCGACGAGCAGCAGTGCGGCGCGGGCGCGGGCCTGCGCGGGTGTCTCGGGGAGACCCGTCGCCCGGCTCACCAGGATCGGAATCGTCGTCCGGCCCGAGAGCGTGTCGAGGGTCGCATCGAGCTCCTGGTCGAGCCGCGTGAGCGGAGCGGTGAGACGCTCGGCCGTCGTCAGCTGCGTCGCGCCTGCGGTCACCATCGAGCCGGCGAGCGAGCGCGTCAGGGCGAGCAGCGCCAGGGCACGGCGGAAGGCGTTCTCGACCGGCTCACACGTGAGGTGCTGGCTGATGAGCTGATGCTCGCACGTGCCGCCACGGCAGCGATCGTCGCTGCAGGGGTCGCCGTCCTCGGCACAGACGCCGCCCTCGGTCCCCGCGGGGCCGCTGACGCAGCCGGCGGCATCGGCGGCATCGTCGCCAGGCGCGCAGGCCGCCTGCGAGCATGCGGCCGTGCCCGGGCACCGCGAATCGACGGGGAAGTGCAGGCAGCTTCCGGCCGTGCAGCGGTCGTCCGTGCACGCGACGCCGTCGTCGGTGCACGCGTCGCCCTCGCCGACCTCGACCGCGACGCAGCCACGCCCGTCGGCGGCCGCATCGCCGGGCCGGCAGGACGCGACGCTGCACTGGCCGCTGTCGCAGAGCGCGTCGCTCGGCTGATGCGCACAGCCGCTGGATGTGCAGACGTCCTGCGTACAGGCGATGCCGTCGTCGCAGTCGACGCGGGTGCCGCTGCACTCCCCTTCGCTGCACGCATCGCCGGTGGTGCACGCGTCGCCGTCGTCGCACGACCCTTGCGCGGGGCCGGCTACACACCGGCCCTCGGCGCAGACCTCCTCCGCGCACTGCTCTGCCTGGTCGGCCGGGAGGCACGACGGAGCGCGCACGCGCAGATCGACCTTGCAGACGTCCCCCTCCTCCTTGGCGGGCGTACTGTCGCCGTCGAGGCGGTTGGCGAGCACCAGCTCGAGCGTCTTCTCCTGCTCGCCGGAGCGGTTCACGGTGGTCGAGACGTCGATCAGGAGCCTCTCCGCCGGGAGGAGGAGCAGCGGAAGATCGGACGTGGTGATCGACCGCGTCCCGAGCGCGCCCTGGACGCGCATGCCCGTGATCGTGAAGGGCGCCGCCGGCGGACGGACCTCGCGCACGTACCCCGTCCCGCTGCAGGCGAGGTCGGGCTCGAAGCAGAACTCGACCGTGGCTGCGGCTGCGATACCAATACAGGCCCGCAGGTCCACGCGCTCGGGGCACTTCACCTTCGCTTGCGAGGCGGAGGCGAGAGCCAGCCCGAGCGCCGACGCCAGCGCGATCCGTGGCCCGGTCATGGAGCGTTTTGTTATAGCCTGGGGCGAGCTTTCCGGGGTATCCCCCATTGGGACGCCTTGAACCAGGCACGGACGGGCAGTATCGTCCGCCCCTTCGTGCCCTCGCTCCGCCGCCCACCGCTCACTCTCCTTGCCTTCGTCCTCGCGACCAGCCTGGCGCATGCGCTGTCCTCAGACCTCGAGCGGGCCCTCAAGGAGAGCCAGTACGTGTACATCCAGAGCGAGCGCCAAACGGGCGCCTTCGGGAAGCCGGCCGAGATCTGGTTCATGTACGACGGAGGCGCCGTTCTGGTTGGCACCCCGCCTACCTCGTGGCGCGTGAAGCGCCTCAAGGCGGGCCGCAAACGCGCCCGAATCGCGGTGGGAAAGGCCGACGGGCCTTCCTTCGAGGCCACCGGCGAGCTGGTCAAAGACGCCGCGGTCGAGGCGAAGCTCCTCGAGGAGTTCGGCCGCAAGTACCCGGAAGGCTGGAAGCGCTTCGGCGACCGCTTCCGCGACGGGTTCAAGAGCGGCGATCGGGTCATCGTCCGCTACACGCCGACGGCTGACAAGCGTCCCTGACTCGAGGCAGATGGCGTTCGACGCGCGCGAGCTCCGCCGGGCGATGGGCTACTTCTGCACCGGCGTGGCGGTGATCACCACCTGCGACGACGCCGGCCGGCCCTTCGGGCTCACGGCGAACGCGATCACCTCGGTGTCGCTCGTGCCCCCGCTGCTCCTCATCTGTGTCGACCGTAAGGCCGAGAGCCACGCGCACTTCTTCACCTCGAAGGTGTTCGTCGTGAACATCCTCTCCGAGGAGCAGGAGCACATCTCGCGCCGCTTCGCGGTCTCCGGCGGCGAAAAGTTCACCGACGTGCCCTGTCGTCCCGGGCGCCTCGGGGCGCTCGTCCTGGACGGCACGCTCGCCCACCTCGAGTGCCGCATCGTCGAGACGCACGAGGGCGGCGATCACGTCATCCACCTCGGCGAGGTCGACCACGCCGAGGTGCACGACGGCCGTCCCCTGCTGTTCTTCCAGGGGAAGTACGCGCGCCTGCCCTAGGCAGGGCGCGAACTATCTTGCGCGCCGGCCCGATCCCGCGCTAGGGCTCGGAGAGCGGACACATCCGCGATTGGGAGGGTCACCGATGCGATCGATTGCACGTGCTCTGCTGGTGGGTCTCGCGCTCGTGATCGCCGCGCCCGTCGGGGCGGCGGACGAGAGCGTCGCCAGCATCCAGAAGGAGCTCCTACCGAAGTACAAGAAGGCCCAGGCCGACGGGAAGGATCTCGGGGTCGCGGGCGAGGAGTACAAGGCCGGCCAGGAGGCGATGCGTAACGGCCTCCAGGAAGAGGCGCTCGAGCACTTCAAGAAGGCCAAGGCCGCCTGGCCCGCGGAGTGATACTGCGGCCGCATACAGGGCGAGCGCTCGTCGTAGCGCTCGCCCTGCTCACGCTGCCGCTACGGCTCGGCGCGGCGGCTGCCGCCGACGGGAGCCGCCGCGTCCGGTTCGGCATCCAGACGCCGAACCACGATACGACCTGGGACGACCTCCTGGCGACGTGGCGCGAGGCGGAGAGCCTCGGCTTCGACACCGCCTACCTCTACGACCACTTCATGCCGATCTTCGCCGACGCCGACCACTCGAACCTCGAGGGCTGGACGGCGCTCGCGGCGCTCGCGGCGGAGACCAGCCGCATCAGGATCGGCATCCTGGTCACGGGGGTCACGTATCGAAACCCCGCCCTCCTCGCGAAGATGGCGACCACGGTCGACCAGGTGAGCAAGGGGCGCCTCATCCTCGGCATCGGCGCCGGCTGGCACGAGCCGGAGCACATCGCGTACGGCTTCCACTTCGGCACCGCCCGTGAGCGCGCCGAGCGGCTCGACGAGGCGCTCCAGGTCATCACCAAGCTCTGGAGCGAGAAGCATCCGAGCTTCGAGGGGAAGTACTACCACCTGAAGGACGCGCCGTACGCGCCGCCGAACGTGCAGCGTCCGCGGCCCCCGATCGTGATCGGCGGCCAGGGGAAGGACTGGATCATCCCCCTCGTGGCTCGCTACGCCGACGGTTGGAACGCGGTGACCGGCGTCACGCCCGACGGGATCCGAGAACGGCGCGCGATCATCGAGAAGGAGTGCGCGCGCATCGGGCGCTCGCCGTGCCCCACCGACGTCTCGGTCCTCGTGCCGCTCCTCGCCATCACGCGCATCCCGCTCGCGGGACCCGTCGTGCGCTTCGGCGCGCGCGCCGTCGTCCGCAAGGAGGTGGCCCAGGCCGTCCTCGCGGACAGCCCCAAGGGGATCGAGGAGCGGCTGCGCGCGTACGTCGACGCCGGCGCCAACGAGATCATCCTGAATCTGCGCCCGCCGTTCGATCGCGACCTCCTCCGCGAGTTTGCGAAAGAAATCATTCCGGCTTTCAACTGAGCGCCGAAAACCGTTGTCCGGCGCGGGTTTTCCGCGTTCTACGGCCGCATAGCATTCGCCGTTGACTCCATTGGGCGCCGTGGGTAGCTTCCCGGCCGCCGCCCAGAGCGAGGGGCGCCGAGGTCCCATCTGCCATGCGCATGATGATTCCGGGTCTGCGGGAGCGCCGCGGGGTGGACACCCTCCTCACCGACTTCTTCCGCACCCACCGGGAGGCCCCGTTCCGGCGCGCCATGGTGGCGATGAGCCGCTTCTACGAGCTGCCGACGCCGCGCGTGGAGTGGTTCGAGTGGCTCGACTGGGGCAAGAGCGTCGGGCGCACGTACGAGACGGGGGAGATCTACCTCGTCCACCCGGAGTGCTGGAAGCGCGGCCGCAAGTACAACTCGGAGCGGCAGTGGATCCAGGCCGTGTACCACGAGATGGGGCACTACGTGCTCTGGTCCGACGCCGAGCGGAAGGCCGACGGATTCGCTTACCGCTTCGTGCGCGGGGTGTCGGCGAATCGTCCCGGCCTGCGGCACGCGCGCCAGGCGGCCAGCCGCGCGCGGCGGAAGCGCCCGGGCCGCGTCAGGCGATCACGTCCTCGCCACCGTCGACTCCGATCACGTTCCCGCTGATCCAGCCGGTCCCGGACTGCACCAGCGCGGCGATCGCCGTGGCGACGTCCTGCGGCTCCGTGAGGCGCCCGCGCGGATTCCGCCGCCGCGCCTCCTGAAAGACCAGCTCGGCGGCCGGGATCTTCCGCGAGGCGGGCGTGTCGGTCACGCCGGCACGGATCGCGTTCACGGCGACGCCCGCGCCGCCGAGCTCGAGCGCGAGCTGCCGCACGTGCGACTCGAGCGCGGCCTTGGCCGCGGACACGGCGCCGTAGAACGGCATCACCCGCGTGCCGCCGCCGCTGGTCATGGCGAGGACGTGGCTCCCGTCCCCCAGGAGCTCACGCGCGACGAGGTCCTGCACCCAGTACACGAGGCTGTGCGCCATCACGTCGAGCGTCATCTCGAGCTGCGCCTTGCTGGTCTGCTGTCCCGGGACGGCGCTCACGAACGAGCGCAGCGTGCCGAAGGCGAGCGAATGCATGAGCAGGCGGAGCGGGCGCCCGCCGGTCAGCGCGCGCACGCGGTCGCACACCTCGACGCGCTTCGCGTCGTCCGCGGCGTTGGCGTTGAAGAACTCCGCCGCCGCGCCCGCAGCGCGCACGTCGGCGGCCACAGCCTCGGCGAGCGGCAGCGTGACCTTGCGGTCGAGGTGCACACCGACGATGCCCATGCCGCGCCGGCCGAGCTCGCGCGCGGTCGCGGCCCCGAAGCCGCTCGAGGCGCCGAGGATGAGCGCCCACTCGCCGTCGAAGGGTCGGGCGTCCGCCATGGGGCGCGACGATAGCGGAGCGGCGCGATGCGGGCCACCTGCGACCGCCGCGACTTGTTGCCCTCGCGCCGCTCCGCTAGCTTCCCCCCCGTGGGCGGCAAAGGCGATCGGCCGACGGTGGAGAACCGCTGGTGGGTGGATCAGGGGAAGGCCCCTCGCGACGGCGCGCCCATCGAGCGGCCGCCGCCGCAGTTCGGGAAGGTCTTCTTCCGCTCCGGCGACGGCTTCGAGCAGGACCGCGCGCGGCTCCGGCTCACGGACTCGAACCTCAAGTGGCTCGAGGAGAACAACCCGCCAGCGGACGCCTGGACGTACGTGCAGGTGCTGCCCGGCGAGCGCACGGCCGAGTCGCGGATCGAGCGGGTGAAGGGCGCCGTCAAGCTGCCTCCCGGCGGGCGCGCGGTCCTCGTCGACTCCGGCATTTCCCTGCGCGCCATCCTCACGGCCAACCCGCCCGGCGAGCGCCTCCTCGAGCTGCGCCTAGGCGACGACTCCTCGCTCGACATCTGGGTGCACGGGGAGTGGGTACGCGAGGTCGCGTTCCGCGGCTTCGACGACGCGCTACGGCGCGCCCCCGCGCTCGTGCGCGAGTACCTCACGACCGCGCGCGGCGCCTCGATCGCCTGAGATCCGGGCCCCTTTACGCCGCAACCGGGGGTGCGCTATGGACGGCGCACTTCGAGGAAAGGGGGGCCGATGGTGGCCACCGAGGACGAGCTAGCAAAGAAGACGATCACTGACGCCATCTGGGTGTGGTCGGGCCGCATTCTCACGCTGCTGGTGGTGTACGGAGGCGGATGGTTCACCGGGTGGGTGATGTACGGCTCCGGCATGCAGGGCGCGCCGGCCCTGCGCGAGCAGGTCCCGAAGCTCGAGGCCCAGATCACCGATCTCAAGAACCAGCGCGTGGACATCGACGGGCGCCTCACCGTCTCCGAGGGACGCCTCGCGCAGTGCAACAAGTCGCTCCAGGAAGCGCGTACCGCGGCCGCTAAATGACGTCGGCCGCGCGGAGACGATCCATCTCCTCGGGGCCGAGGCCGAGGAGCCCGCGGTAGATCTCGTCGTTGTGCTGGCCGAGCGTCGGCCCGAGGTGGCGCACGGCACCCGGCGTGTCAGACAGCTTGACCGACACGCCCGTCACGGTCACGGACCCGAGTTTCTCGTGCGGTAGCCGCACGACCATCTCGCGCGCCAGGAGCTGCGGGTGCACGAGCAGCTCGTCGATGCCGTACACGGGCGCGCAGGGGACGTTGGCGCGCTCGGGGCTGAGCGCCTCCACGACCTCTGCGACCGTGTGCTCCGCCACCCAGGCGCCGACGATGCCGTTGATCTCGACGCTGCGCTCGCGGCGCGCCGTCCCGCCGCGAAAGCGGGGGTCGGTGCCCAGCTCGGGACGGCCGATCGCCTCCATCAGGCGGCGGTAGAGCTTGTTGTTCGCGATCGCGACGACCACCCAGCCGTCGCGGGCGCGATGGCAGTCGTACGGCGCGGTCGCGAGGTGGCGGTTGCCCACGCGGGGCGGCAGCTCGCCCGTCGCGGCGTGGACCGTCGGCCAGTGGTCGGCGAGCGCGAAGATCGCGTCCTGGCTGGAGACGTCCACCGTCTGGCCGCGCCCCGTGCGTTCGCGGGCCGCAACGGCCGCGAGGATGCCGATCGCGCCGGTGAGCCCGGCGATGTAGTCGCCGAGCGACCCGCCGCCGCGCGTCGGCGGCGTGTCGGGAAAGCCCGTGAGCGCCATGAGCCCGCCCGACGCCTGCGCGACGATGTCGTACGACGGCCGCCGCGCCCACGGGCCGGTCTGCCCGAAGCCCGACAGGCTCGCGACGATGAGCCGCGGATCTTCGCGCACGAGGGTCTCCGGCCCGAGTCCCCAATCGGCGAGCGTCCCGCCCGCGAAGTTCTCGACCAGCACGTCGAAGTGCGTCAGCAGCCGGCGGAAGAGCGCCCGGCCCTCATCGGTGCGCACGTCGAGCGTGATGCCCTTCTTGTTCCGGTTGAGCGCGAGGAACGCGATCGGGATGCCCTGCGGCGCGGAGTAGCCCGCCCGGCCCTCGTCGCCGAGGCGCGGCGTCTCCACCTTCACCACCTCGGCGCCGTGGTCGGCGAGGATGGCGGTGCAGAACGGGCCCGCGAGGAAGCGCGTGAGATCCAGGACCCGAACGCCGGCGAGCGCGCCGCTCACAGGCAGGGCACGAAGGTGCGGAGCGCCGAGAGCAGCGCCTCGAGATCCGCGTAGTCGGCGAGCTGGTCGTACAGCGCCGCGTAGGTCCCGCGGATGCGCGCCTCGTCCTGCTCCTCGGGCGGGAGCGCGAGCGCCTGCTCGAGCTGCTTCAGCAGCGGCTGCGTCTCGAGCTTGGTCGCGACCGGGATCTCCTCGGACAGCGCGATCAGCAGGCGGCTCCGCTCGATCAGGCGCCCCGCGATGTACTCGTCGCTGCGCTCGGCCATCTCACTTCCCCTCGCCCTCGCGGAGCTGCCGCTTCCAGTCGAGGATGCGAGCCTTCGCGCCCTCGCCCTCCGCCTCGGGGATGCGGCCCGCCGCCTGATAGAAGCGCGAGAGGGTGGTGTGCGCGAGCGTGTCGTCGGGCGACAGCTCGCAGAGCCGCTTCCCGGCCTCGATCGCCTCGTCGTGGCGGCCGAGCTCGCTGAGCGCCATCCCGAGGCCGTGCCACGCGTCGGCGAACTGCGAATCGATCGCCAGCGCCTCGCGGTAGACCGCGATCGCCTCCTCGGGCTTCCCGTCGCCGAAGAGATCGGTCGCCCGGTCGTAGAGCTCGTCCTTGGACGACATGCTCGATGCGTAGCCCATACCCGCCGGCATCGGCAAGTCGCACGTTGACAGCTCCGGGCGTCTCTCGTAGCTCCGCCGCTCGGCATGGCGGTGCAGGCGGCGATCGTCCTCGCGGCTTTACTCCTGCGCGTCTACGGGCTCGGCGTGCACGAGTTCTGGCTCGACGAGACCTTCTCCTTCCATGACGCGACGGCGGCGCACTGGTTCGCCGATCTTCCGACGCGCGACATGCCGCCGCTCTTCACCATGCTGCTGCACTTCTGGGTCGGCGTCGTCGGGACCGAGGAGGGGGCGTTGCGGCTCCTCTCCGCGATCCTCGGCACGCTGGCGGTCGCGACGACGATGTGGGCGGCGCGCGAGATCGGGGGTCCCAGGGCGGCCGTGCCCGCCGGCGTCGTCGCGACGCTGGCGCCGATGCAGATCTACTACTCGCAGGAGGCACGGCCGACCGCGCTCGTGCTGCTCCTCATGGCGCTGACGCTCGGTCTCGTTCACCGCGCCGTCGTCCGCGACCGGGCGCGCGACTGGGTTCTGGTCTCCGTCGTCGCGACGCTCGTGCTCTACACGCACTACTTCGGCACGCTCGCGCTGCTCGGCACCGCCGGGATGCTGCTGGTGGCGCCGTCCCGCCGTGCGTGCGTCCGCTGGGTCGCGGCGCTCGGCGTCGCCGGCCTGCTGTTCGTGCCGTGGCTCGTCGCGAGCTTCGTGCTCGTCGAGCACTCCGTCGCGGGCATCGACTGGATCGCCGATGCGTGGTCGATGACGCCGCCCTCGGCGGCAATCGCGCGTACACTCGAGCTGTTCGTGCTCGGGCCCCGTGCCGGCATGGTCCCGATCACGCTGAAGCAGTTCAACACGCTCACCTTCCCCGAGCCGCTCCGCTGGCTGGCGCTCGTCGCGGCCGGCACGCTCGTCGGCACGCTCGCCCTCACGCAGGGCGGCGGGACGACCCCGATCGGCCGTCGCGTGGCCGCGCTCGCGGTGGCGATGGCCGTGCCGCTCGGCATTCTGTTCGCGGTCTCGTTCGTGAAGCCGATCTACCTCGTGGCGCGCCACGACATGCTCGCCTTCCCCGCCTTCCCGATACTCCTGGGCCTCGCGTACTCGAAGCTCGAGGCCGGTGGCGCGCGTGCGCGGACGATCGCGCAGGTGCTCGCCGCGGCTCTGCTGATCCCGATCGGAGTGAAGCTCGTTCGCTACTATGCGCAGCCGCCGGAGAATCCGGAGAACAACGCCGCCGCGGCCGAGCGGCTCGCCAAGAACCTCGCCACCGACGACGTCGTTCTCTTCCCGGATCTGCGCGGGCACGTCGTCCTCTATCAGCTGGTACGGCGCGGCTGGGCGTGGCGAGGTGACGAGTGCGTCGATACGGGCTCCGCGAAGCGCGTGGGCTGTCACATCCTCCGACCCGCAGCGCTGGACAGCGCCGTCCAAGGCGACGCAGCGGCCCTCCGCACCGAGCTCGCGGGTGCGCTCGAACCCAATCCCGGCACCGTGTTCATCGTGCACGGCACCTGGGTGGTGGGCGCCAGCGGGCCGATGGTCCTGCCCGCCGATCGTGCCCTCGTCGACCAGCTCGGCCAGCTCGGCTACCGGCCCGTCGCGGCCGACTGGGAGGTCGGGATCACGGAGTACCGGCGGCCCTGAGGCGCCGTCCGGTCAGTCCATGCCGTTGCCGTGATCCTTCTTCGGCTTCTTCGTCGTGCTGGTGGTGGACGAGGTGCTGGTCGTGGTCGGCGGTGCCGTCGACGACGTGGTGGGAGGCTTCGTCGACGATGTCGTCGCGGGCTCGGTCGAGGACGTCGTCGGAGGCACCGTCGACGACGTCGATGGACGCGTCGTCGTCGTGGACGCGGCGCGCGTCGAGGACGTGGAGCTGCTGGTCGTGACCCGCGCCGTCGTCGACGTGCTCGGCGGCGCGGTGCTCGACGTCGTCGGGCGCGTGGTCGTCGACGTGGTCGAGGGCCCCGCCCCCTGGGCGGTGCTCGTCGTGGGCCGGCCGGGATTCGCGATCGTCGTCGTGGTGGTGGTCGTCGTCTCCGCCGGCAGCTCGGGACACGCCGCCGGCGCGGGCGCGTCGCGGGCCGCGAACTTCCCCGGCTCGTCGCGCCGCACCTCGCCCCCGAAGAGCATGCAGTATCGGCGCGTCCCGGTCGCCAGGGACGCGGCGAGGACGCCCTGCGTCCGCTCGTCGAGCGTGATGCCGACGGAGGTCGCCTTCACCTTGATCTTGCGCCCGTGGCGGATGACGACGGAGCGGAGGCCGCGGGCGCCCCGCGTCGTGCTGCGGAAGCGAAACACGGTCCCGAGGGCGTTCATCGACCAGCCGGCCGCGGGCGCGGCGAGACGCGCCCACTCTCCCGTCTCGGGATTGCTGATCTCGAGGAAGCCGCCGTGGACGGCAGGATCCTCGGTCCCCCCCGGGATGGGCGCCACGACCGACGCATGCACCACCAGGACGAGCCGGGAGCTCTCCTTCCCCTGGCGCAGGGAGAGCGAGCGTCCGGCCATCGTCTCCTCGATGCCGTGGGCGCGGCCGGCGAGGACGGCGAGCGATATCAGCACCGCCGAGCGGCGACACGAGGCCATGCCCGAAACGAAGCAAACACCTTGCCCCTCGCGGCGGCGGACGGGCGATCACGGCCGGGCTCGGCGGTACGCGCTTTCTACAATCTCTCAGGCGCTCGCGCGCCCTCCTCCCGGCGACTAAGCTCTCGGGCCGTGGCGCTCGAGACCGAGCTCGCGGCGGCGCTGGCGGCCCCGCCGCGGGGGAACCCGGCGATCGACTTCGAGGCCTGGGCGCTCCGGGTCTTCGCGCACCAGTACGAGCGAGACGGGCCGTATCGCGCGTTCTGCGAGCGCCGGGGCGTCACGCCCCGAAGCGTCGCCTCCTGGCACGAGGTGCCCGCGGTTCCCACGGCGGCATTCCGGCGCCTGGAGCTGGC
>Ga0111538_10010023_pt1 | contig 12618 bp, 8 predicted proteins | sample SoiMethybrSBSTD1_FD_79669 | JGI IMG/M metagenome (GOLD analysis project Ga0111538, IMG submission 79669) | Bulk soil microbial communities from a Populus tree surrounding site in Tennessee, USA - Soil MetaG P. TD hybrid SBSTD1 (version 2)... | ecosystem: Environmental > Terrestrial > Soil > Tree...
CCGAGCTGGCGCTCACCTCCAAGTACAAGTCCGAGTTCCTCGCGAACATGTCGCACGAGCTGCGGACGCCGCTGAACAGCATCCTGATCCTGGGCCAGCAGCTGGGCGACAACCCGGAGGGCAACCTCACCCCCAAGCAGGTCGAGTTCGCGCGCACGATCCACGGCGCGGGCAGCGACCTCCTGACGCTGATCACCGACATCCTCGACCTCTCGAAGATCGAGTCCGGGACGGTCACGGTCGAGGCGCAGGAGGTGTCCTTCGCCAGCCTGCAGGAGACGGTGCGCCGCTCGTTCCTGCACGAGGCCGAGACCCGCGGACTGCGCTTCGAGGTGCGCGCCGAGCCCGCGCTGGCCGACGCCGGCATCTTCACGGACTCCAAGCGCCTCCTGCAGGTGCTCAAGAACCTGCTCTCGAACGCCTTCAAGTTCACCGAGCACGGCGGGGTGGACCTCGCCATCGGCTACGCGCGCGGCGGCTGGAGCGGCGAGCATCCCGTGCTGCGCAAGGCCGACGCCGTCGTGGCCTTCGAGGTCACGGACACGGGCGTGGGCATCCCGTTCGAGAAGCAGCGCATCATCTTCGAGGCCTTCCAGCAGGCCGACGCGAGCACCAGCCGCAAGTACGGCGGCACGGGCCTCGGCCTCGCCATCAGCCGCGAGCTCGCGAGCCTGCTCGGCGGCGAGATCCAGCTGCGCAGCACGCCCGGCCGCGGCAGCGTGTTCACGCTGTTCCTGCCGCTGCGCTATGCCGGTCCCACGATCGGCGCGCGCATCTCCGACGGCGCGGCCGCGGCGCCGGCGCTCCTGAAGGCCGTGCGGCCCTCGGAGGTCGAGTCCGAACCCGTGGCCGACGACCGCGACCGGCTCGTGCCCGACCTGCCGCGGCTGCTCATCGTCGAGGACGACGCGCACTACGCGCGCGTGCTCGTGGACCTGGCGCGCGACACGGGCTTCCAGGTGCTCGTCGCCGGGCGCGGGGCCGAGGCGCTCGAAATGGCGCGCAAGTACCAGCCCACGGCGATCTCGCTCGATCTCCTGCTGCCCGACATGCTCGGCTGGAGCGTCTTGAGCGAGCTGAAGCAGGATCCCATGACGCGCCACGTGCCCGTGCAGATCATCACGCTCGACGAGGATCGCCAGCACGGCCTGGCGCGCGGCGCGTTCGCCTTCGCCACGAAGCCCATCACCACGGACTACCTCGGCGCGGCGCTGAGCCGGCTGCGCGACTACGCCACGACGCCGAAGAAGCGCCTGCTGGTCGTCGAGGACGACTCGGCCGAGCAGATGAGCATCGAGGAGCTGCTGCGGCACGACGATCTCGAGATCGTGGCCACGGGCTCGGGCGAGGAGGCGCTGGCCGCGCTGCGCGCGCAGCCCTTCGATTGCGTCGTGCTCGACCTGCGCCTGCCGGACATCTCGGGCTTCGAGGTGCTGGAGCGCATCCGCGACGACGAGACGCTGCGCGACCTGCCCATCGTGGTGTTCAGCGGCAAGGACCTGACGAGCGCCGAGGACGAGCAGCTGCGCCAGCTGGCGCGCAGCGTCGTGATCAAGGGCGTCGAGTCGCCCGAGCGGCTGCTCGACGAGACCGCGCTGTTCCTGCACCGCGTGGTCAAGGACCTGCCCGAGAACAAGCGCCAGATGATCGAGCGCCTGCACCGCTCCGACGAGGACCTGGTCGACAAGCAGGTCCTGATCGTGGACGACGACGTGCGCAACATCTTCGCCCTCTCCAGCGTGCTGGAGCGGCGCGGGATGCAGGCCCTCACGGCCACCACCGGGCGCGAGGCCGTCGCGACGCTCCAGTCGACCCCTACCGTGGCGGTCGTGCTCATGGACATCATGATGCCGGAGATGGACGGCTACGAGACCATGCAGGCCATCCGCCGGAACCCCGCGCTGCGCCGGCTGCCGATCATCGCGCTCACGGCCAAGGCCATGAAGGGCGACCGCGAGAAGTGCCTCGAGGCCGGCGCGTCCGACTACCTGGCGAAGCCGGTGGACACCGAGCGGCTGCTCTCCGCACTGCGCATGTGGTTGCACCGATGAACCCGACCAGCCCCACTCCCGACGATCGCGTGAACATCCTGCTGGTCGACGACCAGCCCGGAAAACTGCTGAGCTACGAGGTCGTCCTGGCCGAGCTCGGCGAGAACCTGATCAAGGCCTCGTCGGGCAAGGAGGCGCTCAAGCTGCTCCTGCGCTACGACATCGCCGTCGTGCTCGTGGACGTGTGCATGCCCGAGATGGACGGCTTCGACCTGGCCAGTCTCATCCGCGAGCACCCGCGCTTCAGCGACACGGCGATCATCCTGGTCTCCGGCGTCCACCTGAGCGAGCTCGACCGCCTGAAGGGCTACGACTCGGGCGCCGTGGACTACCTGCCGGTGCCGATCGTGCCCGAGCTCCTGCGCGCCAAGGTGCGCGTGTTCGTGGACCTGTACCGCAAGACGCGCCAGCTGAACCAGCTGAATCGCATGCTGGAGCAGCGCATCGAGGAGCGCACCGCGGAGCTGCGGCGCTCGAACGAGGACCTGCAGCAGTTCGCCTACGTCGCCTCGCACGACCTGCAGGAGCCGCTGCGCATGATCTCGAGCTTCGTGCAGCTGCTCTCCAAGCGCTACGAGCACAAGCTCGACCAGGACGGCAAGGACTTCATCGGCTTCGCGGTGAACGGCGCGCGCCGCATGCACGACCTGATCAACGACCTGCTGGCCTACTCGCGCGTCGACACGGCGGGCACGGCCTTCGCGCCGGTGGACTCGCGCCTCACCGTCGGCCGCGCGCTGGACAACCTGCGCCTGGCGATCCGCGAGAGCGGCGCCGCGGTGACGCAGGGCAACCTGCCCGTGGTGCGCTGCGACGAGGTGCAGATGATCCAGGTGCTCCAGAACCTGATCGGCAACGCCATCAAGTTCCGGCGCGACAGCGTGGCGCCGGAGATCCACGTCCAGGCCGTGCGCCAGGGCCCGGACTGGGTGTTCTCCGTGCGCGACAACGGCATCGGCATCGAGCTGCCCTACGTCGAGCGCATCTTCCAGGTCTTCCAGCGCCTGCACGGCCGCAACGAGTACCCGGGCACGGGCATCGGCCTCGCGATCTGCAAGAAGATCGTCGAGCGCCATCGCGGCAAGATCTGGGTCGAGTCGACGGTCGGCAGCGGCAGCACCTTCCACTTCAGCGTGCCCGCCGAGGCGGAGGAGCGGCCCCCGCAGGAGGCCACCGAACCCGAGCTCGGCGACGTCGACGATCAGCCCGCGGAGCGCATGCTCTCCGCCGACCGCACACTGAGCGCGCAATGACTGGATCGTCACCATGGGAGAAACCAACGTCCGCACCGGAGATACTCGCCCCTCGCGCTTGCTCGTCGTCGACGACGACCCGGCCTTCCGGCGCCTGTGCTCGCTGGCGCTGGGCAACGCCGGCATCCCGCACGTGACCGTGGGCTCCTCCAAGGAGGCGCTCGCCGCCCTGCAGACGCTGGGCGAGGAGCCGTTCGACCTCATCCTGCTCGACATGGAGCTGCCGGGCATGAAGGGCTGGGAGCTCCTGAAGCTGCTGCGCGACAAGGGGCGCGACATCCCGGTCGTGCTCGTCACCGTGCTCGAGAGCGTGGCCGACAAGGTGAAGGCGCTCGACCTCGGCGCCGACGACTACGTGGTCAAGCCGTTCGCCTTCGACGAGCTGCTCTCGCGCCTGCAGGCGGTGCTGCGGCGCACGCAGGGGCGGCGCACGATCCAGGTGGGAGACCTCGAGATCGATCCGCTGCTGCGCCGCGTGCGCTGCAACGGGAGCCCGGTCGAGCTCACGCCGCGCGAGTTCGAGCTGCTCTCGATCCTGGTGAACGAGCGCAATCGCGTCGTCACCAAGGGCGAGCTCCTGAGCCTCGCGTGGAAGCTCGACACGGAGCCGAGCACGAACTTCCTCGAGGTGCACCTCTCGCGCCTGCGGCGCAAGCTGCCGCCCAACGGGCGCGTGCGCCTCGAGACGGTGCACGGTCTCGGCTACCGACTCGTGGAGCTCTCGGCCGAGAGCCCGAAGCAGTAGCCCCTCCGACAGGGAGTGAATTCCGTTTCATTCGCGACTCGAGATCTGCGCTCGATGTCGCTCCGGTGGGCGTGCACGCGTGCTCTCCGCGCGGAGGGAGATCACGAGGCCTCGCGCGCGCTCTCCATTAACGGCGCGTAATTGCCCATTGCGCCGGTGGTCGCTTAGCTTCTCGCGCCGCGCTCCCGCGAGCGGTCCGCTCGATCATTCGGCGTCCTCGTCGTTTGCCGGAGCCCACTCGCGCAGAGCGAGCGAGTAGCCCACGGGGATTCCGGTGCGGATCCTGGTCGTCGAAGACAACAAAAAGCTGGCCGACGCGATACGCCGCGGGCTCATGCAGCACGGCTATGGCGTGGACGTCAGTCACTCCGGCGAGGAGGGCGAGGAGATGGCCGCGTCGGAGCCCTACGACCTCGTGGTGCTCGACGTCATGCTCCCCGACCGCGACGGCGTGCTCGTGTGCCGCAACCTGCGCCGGCGCAAGGTGGCGACGCACGTGCTGATGCTCACGGCGCTCTCGTCGATCCCCGAGAAGATCATGGGGCTCGAGGCCGGCGCCGACGACTACATCACGAAGCCCTTCGACTTCGAGGAGCTGATGGCGCGCATCCGCGCGCTCCTGCGGCGCGGCAAGGCGACGGAGGCCACGCGGCTCGAGTACGGCGGCCTCGTGATCGACCTCCTGAAGCGCGAGGTGTGGCGCGACGGGCAGCGCATCCGCCTGCGGGCCAAGGAGCTCTCGATGCTCGAGCTCCTGATCCGCAACGCCGACCGGGTCGTCGATCGCGCGACGATCGCCCAGAAGGTCTGGGACATGAACTTCGAGCCCTCGAGCAACGTGATCGACAAGTACGTCTCGTCGCTGCGCAAGAAGATCGATCAGGGCCACGGTCAGCCCCTGATCCACACCGTGGTGGGCACGGGCTATCGCCTGGGGCAGGCGGACGAGTGGGCCTGAGGTCGGCCGCCCTCCACGGGGACTCGCCGGCGCACTCGGCCGTGCGCGCGGAGGTCCCGCGCGCCGCGCGCCGGCGCGGGTTCCGCTCGCAGGACACCGCACTGCGTCGCGAGCACTCGTTGCGGGCAGCGGTGACGCTGTGGCTCCTCGTGACCGCGAGCGCGATGCTGCTCCTGATCGGCGCGCTCTGGCTGCCGGCCTTGCGCGTCCAGTTCCAGCGGGCGAGCGACGACGTGCTCGTGCGGGACGCCGAGGCGCTGTCGGCGCGCGTCGTCGCCCAAGAGCCCTACGCGATCGACGACGACGGTCTGCGAGCGCTGCTCGAGTCCGAGCGCCTCACCGCGCGCGTGCTCGCGGCCGCGCTGCACGACGGCGACGGGCGTGCGACGGCGCGCTGGAACACGGGCATCGGCCAGCTGCCCGCCCTGGAGCGCGAGCCCTCCTCCGGTCCGCTCGTGCCGCGCTTCGCGCGCGTTCGCGGCGCACGGCCGTCGGGCGGAACGACCGAGCTCTCCTGGATCACGTTGCCCTTCCGCGATCACGGGCGCCTCGGGTTCGTCTCGCTGGCCGAGCCCGCGCGCTCCTGGACGCCGACGTGGGGAACGATCGCCGTCGCCGCGGGGATCGCGGCGCTCGTGCTCGCGATCGGCGTGCCCCTCGCTGGACGAGTCGTCGCACGCCGCCTGCTCGCCCCGCTGCAGGGCCTGGTGGAGTCGGCGCGCGCCGTCTCGCCGCGCAACCCCGGCACGCGCTTCCGCCTGCGCGCGCGCGACGCCGAGCTGCGGCGCCTCGAGGAGGAGCTGAACGACGCGCTGCGGCGCATGGAGGACGGCGTGCGCACGCAGGCGCAGTTCGCGGGCAACGTCGCCCACGAGCTCAAGACTCCGATCGCGGCGCTCCTCGCGGACACCCAGGTGGTGCGGCACGCCGGCCCCAGCCTCGAGGAGAGCTCCGCCTTCCTCGACCGCGCCGAGGAGGAGCTCCTGCACCTCGGCAACCTGGTCGAGAGCTTCCTGGTCATGGCACGCATCGAGACGCAGGTCGCGCGCGCGGACCTCGTCTACGTCGACGATGTCGTGCGGCGCGCCGAGAAGCGTTGCCGGCGCTCGGCCGAGCGCGCGGGCGTCGCGCTGACGCTCGACCTGGCCGCGGCGCGCGGGAGCTGCGATCCGTTCGTGTGCGGCGATCTCGAGCTGCTGCAGGCGATGATCGAGAACCTGATCCGCAACGCGGTCGCGCACTCGCCCGGTGGAGAAGCGGTCGTCGTGCGCACGAGCTGCGAGGCCGACACGGTCCAGATCGCGGTCCGCGACAGCGGCTGCGGAATCGCCGAGGAGCATCGCCAGCGCGTGTTCGAGCGCGGTGTGCAGATCCTCGAGGAGGAATCGGGAGCTGGAGGTCAGGGACTCGGGCTGTCGATCGTGCGCAACGTCGCGCAGATACACGGCGGCAGAGTCTCGGTCGAGGTCAACGCGGATCGCGGCTCCACGTTCCTCGTGGCCCTCCCCTCGGCCGGTGATCCTGCGCGCGAGGGCGTGCGCGCGGTGACCGACTCTTAAGACACTGCGCCTGGCGCGGGTCTATCCTCGCACTCGAGGAACGGAGACCATGAGCCACGACGCGACGAAGGAACCGCGAGCGCTCGCCCGCGCGCCCTTCCGGGCTGCCGCGAGCGCGGGCTCCGGTCTCGCCGAACACGAACAGACCGGGCGGTGCTTCGGGATCGTTTCCGCCGGAAGGCGATCCTCCCGGAGCATCACCGGTCGTATCCGGACCGCACGTCGCCAGGGAGCGCGTGCCGGTACCGGGACTCGATTCCCCGACACCTCGGAGGACGCCGTGCGCTGCGGCGGTCACGCAGAAACGCAGGGAGGCTTGCCTCGTTCTTGCGGCCAGAACGACGCCGGCCAGATTCTGCACCGCAGAGCGCATGGTCCCTCCGAGCGTGTCGGTTTTCATCCGACGCACGCACATCCCGCCTGAGGGCCGCACCCGGCGCGAGCTTCGCTCGCGAGGGTGCCGCTCGTGTCTGGGAGGGTGAGGAGAGATGCGCTAGCATCGCGGGGAGAACTCCTCTCCCCGGATCGGCGTCCCTTGAGTCCCCCCAGACGTTCGAGAGCGCAGCGGCGGTCGCCCGACGAGCTCGACGGACATGCCGTCGCGCCCGCGGCGCAGCGCACACGCGTCGTCCTCATCGAGGACAACCCGGCCGACGTCTACCTGATCCAGCGCGAGCTCGACCGGCAGGGGCCGGGGCTCGAGTTCGTCCACTACTGGGACGGAGACGAGGCGCTGCGGCATCTCTTGCCCGGGTCGGGCGGGACGTTCGTCGCGCCCGATCTCATCTTCCTGGACCTGCGCCTGCCCGGCATCGCCGGCCACGAGGTCCTGCAGATCCTGCGCGGCGAGCCGCGCATGCAGGGGGTGCGGATCGTGATCATCTCGGGGGCGCATCCGGCGCAGCTGAGCCCGGCCGACCTCGCGGGCTCGAACCAGTTCATCCACAAGTCGATGGACCTGGACGACTACCTGCAGAACATCCGCGACGCGGTCGCCTCGGTGGCGCGAGACGGAAGGCAGTCGCCGCGCCGCGCGCGCGCTCAGGACGACGCCGCGCAGGACACGAGCCGGTAGCCCTGCCCGCGCACGGTCTTGATCTCGAAGCCGCTGCCCGCGCCGAGCTTGCTGCGCAGGCGCGACACGTGGACCTGGATGAAGTTGGTGCCCGGCTCGAAGTTCATGCTCCACACGCGGCGCAGGATCTCCTTGCGCGACACCGTGCGCTCCTGCGCGTTGAGGAGCACGAGCAGGACCTCGAACTCGCGCGGCGTGAGCTCGATCGCCTGGCCGTCGCGCGTCACCTGCCGCAGGAGGGGATCGATCTCCAGCACGCCCACGTGGATCGGCTGGCTGCCACGGCTCCTGCGGATGACGGCGCGCAGGCGGGCCACGAGCTCCTGGAACTCGAACGGCTTCGCCAGGTAGTCGTCCGCTCCCATCTGCAGCGCGCGGACCTTGTCGGGAACGCTGTCGTGCACGGACACGAGGACCACCGGGATGTCGCGGCCCTGACGGCGCAAGTGGTCCAGGAACTCGACCCCGTTCATCCCCGGGAGCTCGAGATCGAGCAGGATCAGGTCGAAGTTCGACGACGCGGAGCCGTCCAGCAGCGCGAGCGCTTCGGGCGCCGAGCCCACCGTCGTGTGCTCGACACCGGCCTCCTGGAGCGCCATCGAGGCCAGGCGTCGGAAGGCGGGATCGTCGTCGACGAGCAGAGTTCTCACTGCGACCTCCTGGGTCCTCGAGCACCCGTGGGAGCGAGGGATGGTAGCGCGCGCATCGTGGGTCGCGGCCAGCCAAACCATGGCTTCCGATCGAGATTCCGTGTCGGAGATGACCGCTTCTTAACTCCATGTTCCGGGCACGAGCCGAAGATCGCAAGTGGTGCTAGGGCCACTGGCCGGGCAACCGAGGTTACCGGTCAGGACCGATGGCGATCCGCTTAGGCCCCCCCCGAGCGGATCGCCGTTTTTCCATCGCGCCGGAAACCGGGGGGTCCGTGAATGAGCGTGGAATCCCAGCCGGACCGCCGGGGGCGTGAGGGCGCACGAGCACGATGATCATCCTGCTCGTGGAGGACAGTCTGGGCGACGTCCGCCTGGTGCGCGAGGCGCTCTCGGTCTTCGATTCGATCGAGCTGTCCGTCGCGCACGACGGGGTCGAGGCGCTGCGCGTCCTCGAGCAGTCGAAGTCGCGCCTCGACCTGATCCTGCTCGACCTCAACCTGCCGCGCATGGACGGTCGCACGCTGCTGAGCCTGATCAAGTCGGACCCCGAGCTGCGCGGCATCCCGCTCGTCGTGCTGACGAGCTCGAGCGCGCCGCAGGACGTGCAGCAGGCCTACGCGATGCACGCCAACTGCTACGTCATCAAGCCGCGCGAGCTCGACGAGTTCGAGCACCGGCTGCAGCGCGTGATCGAGTTCTGGACGGAGCAGGCGTACCTGCCGAGCCGCCACTAGCGCCGACTCGACCGACCGCGGAATCGCGGCGAACGCGGACGAGCGCGGCGGAAGCGAACGGAGGGAAACGAAGCCTCCGGAGCGTCAACGCGCGCTCGACGATCCGGAGGCGCCCTTTCCTGTTGCTTCTCTGCGCTCCTCCGCGTCTCCGCGGTCGGTCGTCTCGGATGAACTCGAGTTCAGCTCGGCATGAACCCGGATTCAGGTTCCGGTCAGGCGAGCGTCACGAGCGCTCCACAGGCTGCGTCGCGACGAGCTCGGGCTCGTCCTCCGTAACGGACCGACCGCCGTCACGCGGTCCACAGGACATCGCAGCATGTACGACAGCACTCGAGCCCTCCCTGCGTCCCCTCCCGGCTCGCGCACCACCGCGGACGCTCCCCGGCGGCGGCGGTGGGTGAGCGTCCTCCCTGCCCTGCTCTTCGGATCCGTGCTGGCCTGGGCGTGGAGCGCGGCGCCCGCCACGCTCCCGCGCGGTCCGTACCTGCAGAGCCCGACCTCCACCGGGATCACGGTCGTGTTCCGCACGTCGTCCTCGACCGCGACCACGCTGCGCTACGGAACGCGCATGGGGCCGCCGTGGGATTTCACGAAGAGCGACTCGAGCGCCACCAATCACGTGTTCACGCTCACCGGCCTGCGCCCGGAGACGCGCTACTACTACGAGATCTCCGCGGGTAGCTCCGTGCTCTCGAACGGCAAGGACCACACCTTCCGCACGTCGCCGCCCGAGAACAGCCGCGCGCCGCTGCGCTTCGTGGCCTTCGGCGACTCGGGCACGGGCTCGAGCTCGCAGATCGACGTCGCGCATCGGATGGAGGAAGTCGTCCCGTGCGCCGACTTCGCCCTCGGCCTCGGTGACCTCGTCTACGACAATGGGGCAGCGTCCGACTTCGACCCCTTGCTGTTCCGGCCCTACGCGGAGCTCTTCCGGCGCACGGCCTTCTGGCCGACGATCGGCAACCACGACGCCCGGAGCTCGAACGGCGCGCCGTTCTACGACGCTTTCTACCTGCCCACGAACACGGGCGCGCCGGGGCATCCGTCGAACACCGAGCGCTACTACTCCTTCGACCAAGGCATGGCGCACTTCGTGTGTCTCGACAGCGAGACCTCGGACAGCAGCCCGGGTAGCGCCATGTACGACTGGCTCTCCGACGACCTGGACAACGCGCGCTCGCGCGGCAAGCGCTGGATGCTCGCGTTCCTGCACCACCCGCCCTACAGCGAGGGCACGCACAACTCGTCCGAAGGTGATCTCACCGCCGTGCGCGAGAACCTCGTGCCGCTGCTCGAACAGAAGGGCGTGGACATGCTGCTGGCCGGGCACTCGCACGTGTACGAGCGCTCGTTCCTGGCGAAGAACAACCGCATCCTCCAGAACTCGACCGGCGACTACAGCAAGATCGGTTCGCCGGACGGCACGATCTACCTCGTCAGCGGCTGCGGCGGCAAGACCGGCAGCGGCAGCCTCGACCAGGCGCTCATGGCCGAGTCGAAGGGCAACGTGGCCGGCTTCAACGTCATCGACGTGAGCTGGAACGAGCTGCGCGGGTCGTTCGTCGAGCGCGACGGCGAGACCACCGACCTCTTCGTCGTTCGCAAGGCCAACGACACGGTGGCGCCGTACGTGGCCGCCACGAGCACTCTGGCCGACGACGAGATCGAGCTCGTGTTCGACGAGCCGGTGCGCGCCGGGACTTCGGGAAGCGGAGCCGAGAACGTCGCCCACTACAACCTGATCGGCGGCGGTACGGTCGTCGACGCCACGCTCGACAGCGACCAGCGCACGGTGACGCTCACGACCACGGCGCTGACTCCGGGCCGCGCCGGCCTGATCGTGGTCGCCGGCGTGGCCGACACGGCGGGCAACCTGGCCCCCGAGCAGCGCGCCTACTTCGCGCTGGCGGGCGACGGGACGACTCCACCGGGCGGAGGCACCACGACCGCCGTCCCGCGCGGCGCGACCTGGCGCTACGCCAAGGGCACCTCCACGCCGCCGTCGTCCTGGGCGTCGCGCAGCTTCGACGATTCATCGTGGAGCCAGGGCCGAGCGGGCTTCGGCTACGAGGACGGCGACGACGCCACGGTGCTGAGCGACATGCTCGACGGGTACGCCACGCTCTACGTGCGCACGCGCTTCGACGTGGCCAGCCCGGCCGCGGTCACGGGCATGACGCTGAACGTGAGCTACGACGACGGCTTCGTCGCCTTCCTCAACGGCGTCGAGGTCGCGCGCGCCAACGTCCCCCAGGGCCAGAACAGCAGCACGCTCGCGGTGACCGGGCACGAGGCCGGCACCTTCGAGGGCTTCGACCTGGCCGCGTTCCGCTCGGCGCTGGTCGCGGGCTCGAACGTGCTCGCCGTCGAGGGCCACAACGGCATCCTCTCGAGCAACGACTTCTCGCTGCACCCCGAGCTCGTGCTCGGCGGCGGCTCGGGCGGGGGAAGCGGCTCCGGCACGCCGCCGGTCGCCGTCTTCGACTGCGACATCGAGAGCGCGAATTCGCCCGCGCTCGTGTCCTTCGACGCGACGCGCTCCTTCGATCCGGACGGCGCGCTGGCCCGCACCATCTGGGACTTCGGGGACGGGACGCGCACGATAGATCCCACGCCTCAGCACCTGTACGAGCAAGACGGGATCTACCTCGTGACGCTCATCGTGCGCGACGCCGAGCGCCTGGACTCGATGGAGCAGCGCACGCTGCGCGTGCACTCGGAGGGTCAGGCACCCTTCGTGCGCACGTTCGCCAGCCACACCACCGCGGCCCCCGGCTCGCGCATCGACTTCACGTCGACCGGGACCGTGGACCCCGACGGCGGAACGCTGTCCTATCAGTGGAGCTTCGGCGACCCGGAGAGCGGCGCGGACAACGCCGCGACCGAGCCCGACGGAGCCCACGCCTTCGCGAAGCCGGGTACCTACCCGGTCACGCTGACGGTCACCGACGACGAGGGCGCGAGCTCGACCCAGACCGTCGTGATCACGATCCGCTAGGCCCCCCGGCCGCAGCGAGCGGGCGCACGGTCCCCATGGACGTGCGCCCGCTTCGCACGTTCTTCACGGGGAGCTGATGCTCCGGCCGCGAGCGCATGGCAGGCTGGCCGGGATTCCCGGAGGTCTCCGAACATGCGCCTGCTCTTCCCCGTTCTCGTGTCGCTGGCCCTGCTCGTCCGCGGCCAGGACTCGGCCGTCGACCCGAACTCCTTTCCGCGCTCCACGGTGCCGCTCGCCGAGGGTCTCGCGTTCGAGGACAACCTCACGCTGCGCGCTCCTGCGGACTTCCTGCGCGGCTTCCCCGCACGCACGCAGGACGGCCACGTGAACGCCGTGGTCGAGATCCCGGCCGGCGCCTGCGAGAAGTGGGAGGTGAAGCTCGACGGCAAGATGCGCTGGGACATGAAGGACGGGAAGCCGCGGCACGTGAAGTACCTCGGCTATCCGTGCAACTACGGGATCGTTCCGCAGGCGCTGCTCGGGAAGGAGCTGGGCGGCGACGGCGATCCGCTCGACATGCTCGTGCTCGGTCCGGCGCTCCCGCGCGGCACGGTCCTGCCGGTGCAGGTGATCGGCGTGATCCGCCTCGTCG
>Ga0111538_10010024_pt1 | contig 12617 bp, 10 predicted proteins | sample SoiMethybrSBSTD1_FD_79669 | JGI IMG/M metagenome (GOLD analysis project Ga0111538, IMG submission 79669) | Bulk soil microbial communities from a Populus tree surrounding site in Tennessee, USA - Soil MetaG P. TD hybrid SBSTD1 (version 2)... | ecosystem: Environmental > Terrestrial > Soil >...
GCAGCAGATCCTCCGGGCCCAGCGCGGCCATCGCGCGGCCGATCGCGTCGTCGATCATCGCGTAATGGCGCTCGAGCACCGAGCCGAGCCGACGCCGCTCGTCGTCGCTGACGTCGCCGAACTCCGAGGGCGCCGCATAGCGCAGGAAGTAGTGGCCGATTTGATCGAGGCTCTGGTAGCGCGTGATCGTCACCTGCGGCGGCCGCGCCCGCGCCAGCGCCTGCGCGATCAGATCGTTGGCGCGATCGATGCGCGCCGGCGTCTCGAAGCGGGGCTCGTCGACGATCGCCGCGGCAACCACCGCCGGCGCCTTGCCCGCGCCGGCCATCGCCGCGTGCGCGTCGACTTGCAGATCGGGCGGGTAGACGGCGCCGGCATCTTCGAGCCCCATCGCCGTCTGCGCCACGCGGTGATACGTGTCGCTGACCAGGAAGCCGCGCACCGGCGGCGCCGGCTGCGTCAACGGCCAGCCGACGACGCCGACCGAGAAGCCGTGGTCGCTGAGAATGCTCCAGAGCGTGCGCGCCCGCAGCGTCGCCGAGGTGTGCGGGCGCTGCACCAGCAGGCCGAAGCGCTCGAGGCCGTAAGCAAAGCAGTAGTCGGGCAGCAGTTGGATGGCGTCGGCGCTGCCCGCAATCTCATAGATCGCCGCCGAGCGGACGCCGTTTTTCTGCGGCAGCTTCCCCGTGGCCGCCGCGGCCCACACCGCTTCAGCGGACGTCGGACGCAGCGTCGCCAGGTGACGGACGGCGCCGGCGTCGAGGATCCGGCCGAAGTTCGGCAGCCGTCCCTCGGCCGCGGCGCGGGTGACGAGATCGAGCGAGGCGGCGTCGATGGCGATCAACACGACGCGCGCCGACGGCTCGGTGCGGGCGGCGTCGAACCTCGCCTCGATCGCACGCGCCTCGAGCACCGGCGGCGTGCCGCGGCCGCGCAGCGCCAGCGGCACGGCGACCGACGCGGCCGCGACCACCACGAACAGCGGCGCCCAGATCGCGCGCGCCTCGGGAATGCTGCGACGGAACACCGCCAGCAGCACGCACAGCACCGACACCGCGGCCAGCACGATCGCGCTGCGATCGAGCGCCGATGCGGTCCCGGCGTCGACGACCAGCGCGAAGGTGGCGAGGTTCTTCCACATCAGCGCCGCGCCGGCGCCGGATGCCAGGGCGGCCAGCCACACCAGCACGCCGACGCTGAGCCACGCCGGCGAGAACACATCCCGCCCGAGCAACTGACACGCAGCCAGCACGACGTAGAAAATCAACGTCAGGTTCGCCGCGTAGAACAGGCCGACCGTACCGGCAAGCGGTGAGAGCCGCGCCGGGTTGAGCGGCAGGTGCGGGTTCAGGCACAGGACGATGGCGACGACATAAGCGGCGCCGAGCGTGGCTGCCGCCATCGAGTTCGCGAGCATCCTGAGGTATCTCACGGGGAAGTCCGAATTTTCGCTGCAGTATACTGCCCCGGATGCCGGTTGACGTGTCGGCGGAGGTCGTCGCGAACCGGCCGTTGTCGAACGACTACAACGTCGTCGCCCTGGCGGCGCCGGAGATTGCTTCCACCGCGGCGCCTGGCCAGTTCGTCATGGTCAAGCCCGGCGGCAGCTTCGATCCGCTGCTGCGCCGCCCGTTCTCGGTCTTCGAGATCCTGCGCGACGACCACAGATCGCCCACCGGCCTCTCGATCCTGAGCAAGCGCATCGGCCCGTCGACGCGGCTGCTGTACGACGCGCGCCCCGGGCAGCGCATCGAGTGCCTCGGGCCGCTCGGCCGTCCGTTCACCCCGGTCGATCCGCCGGCGGAGGCGTGGATGGTCGCCGGCGGCGTCGGCCTGGCGCCGTTTGCGACGCTCGCCGAGGCGCTGCGCGCGCGCGGCGTAAAGTCGATTCTCTTCTACGGCGCACGGCGCGGCGCCGAGCTCTTCTACCTCGATTTCTTCCGCGCGCTGGATGTCGAGCTCGTGCTGACGACCGAGGACGGCAGCGTCGGCGAGCGCGGCCGCGTCGTCGCGCCGCTGGAGCGGCGCCTGGCCGCGCACCCGTCGTCGTCGGCCCTGATGCTCTACGGGTGCGGCCCGGAAGGGATGCTCGCGGCCACCGCGCGAACGGCGATGAAGTACGGCCGGCCGTGCCAGGTGTCGGTCGAGCGGATCATGGGCTGCGGCCTCGGCGGCTGCTACAGCTGCGTCGTGCCGATGCGGAACGGCAACGGCGGGTTCCACCACGTGCGCTCGTGCCTGTCGGGTCCGGTGCTGGCGGCCGACGAGATCGTGTGGACGTAGTGTCCGGCTTCAGCCGGACCCGTCACGGTCCGCCTGAAGGCGGACACCACAACGAGAATGGATTTATCAGTTCGAATCGGTAGCCTCACGCTCAGGAATCCGCTGATCGCGGCGAGCGGCTGCTTCGGCTACGGCGTCGAGTACGCCGACGTCGTCGACCTCTCGTCGCTCGGCGCCGTCGTGTCGAAGGGCCTGTTCCTGAAAGAGCGCGAAGGGCACCCCGCGCCGCGCATCGTCGAGACGCCGGCCGGAATGCTCAACGCGATCGGCCTGCAGGGAATCGGCGCCCGGCGGTTCGTCGACGAGAAGCTGCCGGAGCTCCGCGCCCGAGGCGCCACGGTGATCGTCAACGTCTGCGGCACCACGCTCGACGAGTATGTCGAGGTGTCGCGCATCATGTCCGACGCCGGCGGCGTTGCCGCGATCGAGCTGAACATCTCCTGCCCGAACATCAAGGAAGGCGGAATCCAGTTCGGCTGCAGCCTGAACGGCACCTACGACGTGGTCAGCGCGGTGCGCAAGGTGACGCGGCTGCCGGTGATCCCGAAGCTGACGCCGAATGTGACCGACGTCGCCTCGTTCGCCCGCGCCGCCGAGGAAGCCGGCGCCGACGCCGTTTCGCTGGTCAACACCTTCCTGGCGATGGTGATCGACGTCGAGACCAGGCGGCCGAAGATCTCGAACATCGTCGGCGGCCTGAGCGGCCCGGCGATCCGGCCGATCGCGGTGCGCATGGTCTACGAATGCCGGCAGGCGGTGAAGATCCCGATTCTGGGGATGGGCGGCATCGCCAGCGCCGGCGACGCGCTCGAGTTCATCATCGCCGGCGCCACGGCCGTCCAGGTCGGGACGGCGAACTTCGTCGACCCGTTCATCTGGCCGAAGCTGCTCGACGGGATCACCGATTACATGACGCGCCAGCAGGTTGGTGCCGTCGCCGATCTCGTCGGCACCGTCGACACGCGCGCGCAGGACAAGGAGTGGATCAGTTCCTAGCGTGGTCGCGCTGACCCTCTATTCCCGCCCCGGCTGCCACCTCTGCGACGAGATGAAAGCGGTCGTGCAGCGTGTTGCGGCCTTCAGCGACGCCGAGATCACCGTCGCTGAGATCGACATCTCCACGGATCCCGCCCTCGAAGCGCTCTACGGGCTGGAGATACCTGTGCTGCTGGTGAATGGAAAGAAGGTCGCGAAGTATCGCATTCGCGACGCCGAACTGGAGCGCATCGTCGCGGGTAGGGCAGGGGAGGCGGGTGGCCCGCCGTAGCGCCTTCGGCGCGAAGGCGGGCCTTGTCCGTCTACTTCGCCGATATCAGAAAATGTCCCCGCCGGTTCTGCGACCAGCAGCCCTCGTTCTCCTCGTTGCAGAACGGCTGTTCCTTCCCCTTGCTGACGACCACGAGGCGGGCGGCGGGCACCCCGAGGTTGACGAGATACTCCTTGATCGCGGTGGCGCGGCGGTTGCCGAGGCCAAGGTTGTACTCGGCGCTGCCGCGCGAGTCGCAATGCCCCTCGAGCGTCACCTGCACGCTGGTCCAGCGCTTCAGCCAGTCGGCGTCCTTCTGCAGCGCCGGCCGCGCGTCGTCGCGCACCTCTGACTTGTCGAGATCGAAGAAGACGTCGGTGAGCGGCCGCTCGGCGTTGAGCTGATCGACCGACTTGCGCGCGAAGATTTCGTCTTCGGTGAGCGGCGCGGGCGCAGGCGCGGGCGGCGGCGGCGGTGGTGGAGGCGGCGGCGGTGGCGGCGGCGGCGGCGCAGCGGGCGGCGGCGGCGGTGGCGGCGGCGGCGCTGCGGCCGGAGCTTTCTTGGCGCAGCCAGCAACGATGAGAACGGAGCTGAGCGCAATGATGGAGACGAGCTGTCGGACGCGAATCATTTAATGCTCCTCAGGGCACGCACTTTACAAACTTGATTTCGCAGTGTCAATGAAGCCTGCATGCCACACGCTACAATCGCCGCCGTGGATCAACTGCTGCGCGCGACCGCGGCGGCGGAAGCGCGCCACTTCTGGTTCCGCGGATTCCGCGCCTTCGTCACCCCGCTGGTCGAACTCGCCCTGGGCCGCGCGCGTGGCGCGCGGCTGCTCGATTGCGGCTGCGGCACCGGCGCCAACGTCGAGTGGCTCGGCGCCTACGGTCGCGCCTACGGCTTCGATCTGACGGAAATCGGGCTCCGGATCGGCCTGGAACAGGGGCGCACGCGCCTCGCCCGCGCCAGCGTCACCGCCGTCCCCTTCCCCTCGTCCGCCTTTGATCTGGTGACCTCGTTCGACGTGCTCTACGCGCTCGCCGATCCGGACGAACGCCTGGCGATCGCCGAGATGTACCGGCTGCTGCGGCCGGGCGGCCACGCACTCATCAACGTCGCGGCGATGACCATGCTGAGGGGAGACCATTCCGCCTTTGGCGGCGAAGTGCGGCGCTATCAGCGCGGCGAGCTGCGCGCGCACCTCGAGGCGGCCGGTTTCACGATTGTCCGCCTCACCTACACCAACGCGACGCTGTTCGCGCCGCTGGCGATCAGCCGGTCGTGGCAGCGCCTGCGCGGGCTGCGCCACCAGCCTGACCAGCAGCGCGACATCGTCGTGCCGCCGGCGCCAATCAACGCGCTGATGACCGCCGCGCTGCGCCTCGAGGCCCGATGGATCCGCCGCTTCGATGCGCCGTTCGGCAGCTCGCTCCTGTGCCTGGCGCAGAAGCCAATCCACCCACCGCGTGTCCCCATTCAACCGCCGGCGTAACCGCAGAGCACGCAGAGATCGCAGAAATCTTTGTACTTTTTGTTCTCTGCGATTTCCCCGGTCTCTGCGGTTTCACAGGCCTAGGAAGAGATCTTCAGCTCGCACTTGAAGATTCGCAGCCCCAGGTGCCGCCGGTCGCCGGTGCGGCGGCTGCGATCGGCGGGGGCGAAGACCTGGTCGGTCTCGAGGACGATCGGCCCGGCGCCTTCGATCGGGATGTTCAGCGCGAAATCCGACGACAGCTCCTTGTCGAAGACGACGCGGTCGCCGGCACGGACGACGAGCTTCGAGGGGCGATCGAAATAGGTCAGCGGCGACTCGCCTTCGAGGTGCAGCGTCAGGCGGGGCGACCGCGTGCGGAACAGCAGCTCGCCGCGCTCGCTCAGCCACCGCCAGCGCAGCCCGGTGCGGGGGTTGAACTCCTGCTCGTGCCACCCGTTGCCGTAGCCGACGAGCGGCCGCGACGCCGACGCATCGAACTGCTCGACGCCCAGCCTGACCGGCTGCATCGCCACGATCTGGAACCCGACGTACCCCGCCGACCCGGCCGCATCGTCGGGCCACAGGGTGGTGAACAGCAGGAACGGGCCCGGCGGCACTTCGGCGATCTCGCGCCACGGCTGCCCGCGCGGCGAAAGCATCAGCCGGGCCGGCCGCGCGTCGAAGTTGCGGCCGCCAATCATCAGCTGTCCGGCGCGCGCCGTCTGGTCGCTGACCCACCCTTCGATCGGGCCGAACTCGGGGCCGCGGCGATCGGTGATGGCGACGCCCGCCGCCTCGGGCGTCAGCGCCCAACCCTCGCCGACGTACCACTCGGGCGCGTCGACGGCGTACCAATCCATCTCGTTCGGGCGCGCCCCGCTGACCAGCACCGGGTACGGCAGCGCCCAGCGATAGCGCGACGGCTCGCCATGCTGCACGAGATCGATGCTGGTCCGCCTCGGATCGACGAGGAACCAGACCGCGGCGCGGCCGCCGCCGTTCCAGTACTTCACCGCCTCGAGCCACTCGTGCTGCGGCGGCGCCGGCAGCTTGCGCGAGATCGCGGGCATCCGATCGCCCACCCACACGATCGGCCGGCGAAAGTCGAACTCGTTGCGCCGGTCCATCGCAATCACCGGCGGCTGCGTCGACGCCGCCGCTGCGCCGCGCATCTCGTCGAGGACGCGGAATGCCGGCGCCTGGTAACGGGCGAACGCGGCAATCGACGTGCCGCCGATGTGCGCATCGAACATCGCGATGGCGACCGCCACCGCGAGCCCCACGTCGTGCGGCAGTACGCGCAGCCCCGACACCGCCAGGTAAGCGATCGGCACAACCAGCGGCAAGGCATAGCGGCCGGTGAAGCTCTCCTGGAACACGAGATCGAAGAGGAGATAGGGACCAAACGCCGCGGTCAGCGCGACGAGCGCCGCCGGCGCGTGGCGCCACAGCCACACCAGGCCCAGCGCCGCGCAGACCAGGACGACGGTTGCCACCGGCCACGTCGCCCACGGCGCGACGAAGGCAAAGTACAGGGCGTTGGCGATGTCGCGCGGCGTGTGCGCGTTCCAGAGCATCTGGATGTTCTCGAAATCTTCGCTGCCCTGGTTGGAGAGCGCGCGCCAGTAGGCCGCGGGGCCGCCGCTGACGACGACGAGCGGGAGGAACCACACGGCGAGGCCCGCGCCAAAAGCCGCGAGGGCCGCGATCGGTGCTGGTTGCTGGTTGCTAGTTGCTAGCTGTCCACGAGCCGGCGCCCGCCGGCGCCCACCTAGCAACCAGCCCCTAGCAACCAGCAACTGGACAATCAGCAAAGGCACCGTCAGCCACACCACCTGCGATCGCAGCCCCGCCGCCAGTCCGGCGCTGAACGCGGCGAGGGCGAACCCGCGGCCGCTCCGCGCCTGAAGCGTCATCGCCTGCACGGCGAGCGCGGCTCCAAGGCCCGCGGTATCGCTGAGCGGGCGCGCGGCCGTGAACCAGTAGAGCGGCGCGGTCATGGCGACGACGATCGCGGCGATCCACCAGACGCCGGGCTCGCGCGCGCCCTCGATGCGCCGGAACAGCAGCCCCATTGCCAGCACGCCCAGCGCGCCGGCGACGATGCCGACGAGCGCCAGCGCCTGCGCTTCCGATGGCACGAAGAGATGCACGGCTTTCGCGAGCGCGATGAAAACGGGGTAGCCGGGCGGATGCGGCTGGTGGCGCGCGACGTCGTAGTCGCGGATGCCGAGCGCGAAGTTCACCGAATCGAGATCTTCCAGCGACGACGGCAGATATGGCAGGTGGAGGAGGAGGAACGCGAGCGCGAGGCCGGCGGGAAACGCGGTCGCCGCCAGCCTGGTGTGTGCGGCCGGCGCGGCGGCTATTGTCTGCTGATCGTGAGCGTGGCGAACCATGGCCCGTCGCGCTCGATGCCCGCCTGTTTACGCCGGGCGGAGGAAGAGCGCCTCGTTCAGGCTGCCCATGCGGTAGCCCTGCAGGTCGAGGCTGACGTACTTGTAGCCGGCGTCCTTCAACGCGCGGACGATCGCGGCGGCGACATCGGGCTCGAGCGCACGCGGCATCTCGCTGCGGGCGATCTCGAGCCGGGCGAGATCGCCGTGATGGCGGACGCGGAAGATGCGGAAGCCGAGGCCGCGCAGCGCCTCTTCGGCGCGCTCGATTGAGCGCAGCTTCTCGTCGGTCACTTCCGAATGATACGGGATGCGCGACGACAGGCACGCCGACGCCGGCTCATCCCAGGTCGGCAGGCCGGCGCGCCGCGACAGCTCGCGGATCTCGTCCTTGGTGAGATCGACGTCGTCGAGCGGGCTGCGGACGCCGAACTCGCGCGCCGCCTGGCGCCCGGGGCGGTAGTCGCCGCGGTCGTCCGCGTTGTTGCCGTCGACGACCACGGCGTGGTGCTCGTCGGCGAGGCGCGAGAGGTGCGTGTAGAGCTCGTGCTTGCAGTAATAGCAGCGGTTCGCCGGGTTGGCGCGGTACTCGGGGCGATCGAGCTCGCGGGTCTGGATGATCTCGTGGCGCAGGCCGAAGTCGCGGGCGATGCGGATGGCGAGCTGGCGATGGCGTTCGGGGTAGCTGGGGCTGTCGGCGGTGACCGCGAGGGCGCGATCGCCGAGGGTGCGGCTGGCGATGTAGGCGAGATAGGCGCTGTCGACGCCGCCGCTGTACGCGACGATGACCGAATCGAGCGCGGCCAGGGTGTCGCGCAGCGCGCACTCCTTAGCCGCGGGCTCGATCATTCGTCCAGGTCCTCGTCGTCTTTTTCGTCCTCGTCCTCATCGTCTTCGTCTTCCTCGTCCTTCTCCTCGTCGTCCTCGTCGTCTTCGTCTTCGTCGTCGTCAAGCGCGATGTCGAGCTCGATGGGCGACAGGCCGACGACCTCGAGATTCGTGCCGCACTCAGGGCAACTGAGCTGATCGCCCTTGTCGACGTCGAACTCGTCGACCTCGATCTCGGCGTCGCATTCGGGGCAGGTCGCCATACGTCCTCGTTCACCTCGTGATGCTGCCGGGACGCTCGGTGACCCGGTCAGCGCGCGCACACGTTACGGATTGGCAATTGGGGACGTGACGTGCCAGAATTCCGCTCGGCAGGCGCGATCGCAACAAGGTCCGGATTATATCGACAAGATGCTGACCACTGCAACGCGCCGGAGCCATCCGGCGGGCGCGCGGCCGCAGATCCTGAGATGAGCACTGCTCCGGTCACGACGAAGACCGTTGTGATCGCCGACGACACGGCGTTCGTGCGCGACCGCTTTCGCACCGCGGTCGAGACGGCGGGGCACAAGGCGATCGTGGTCAAGAGCGCCGCCGAGCTTTTGGCGCGGGTGCGCGCCGACCTGGCGCAGATCGATCTGATCGTCGTCGACCTGCGGCTGCCGCACGCGCCCGGCGTCGATCTCGTGCGATCGATCCGCAAGCTCGACGAAGGGCGGCTGCCGGTGCTGATCTTCAGCGGCACCATCGCCAGCGCCGACGAAGTGCGCGAGCTGGCGGCGCTCGGCGTCGCCGGCTACGTCAACGAGTACAGCGCGGTGCAGCACATCCTGCCGTCGCTGGCGCCGCACCTGTTTCCCGACAACTTCAACCGCCGCGGCAGCCCCCGGGTGGTGCTCGGCATCCCGATCCAGTACCGCTTCGGCAACACCATCGCCGCGGCGCTGACCCTCAACCTCAGTCACGGCGGCATCGCCATCCGCACCACCAGCCCGCTCGAGAGCGGCGCGAAGATCAAGGTGCGCTTCCGCATGCCGGGATCGAAGAAGGACATCGACGCCGAGGGCAAGGTGGCGTGGAGCGACCGCCGCGTCGGCATGGGCGTGCAGTTCGAGAAGGTCGACGAGGCCAACCAGACGATCATCGACCACTTCGTCGACGCGCACTTCTTCAGCAACAGAAAAGCGTAACATTCCGCCCATGGAGCTTTCGATCGGCGAAGCGCTGTGGCGGCTCGCGGCCGTGCTGGCGCTCGTCCTCGCCAACGGCTTTTTCGTCGCCGCCGAGTTCTCGATCGTCACCGTCCGCAAGACCCGGGTCGACCAGCTGATCGCCGAAGGGCACCGCGCCGCCCGCGCCGTCCGCCGCGCGGTGTCGGATCCCGATCCGTTCATCGCCGCGACCCAGCTCGGCATCACCATGTCGAGCATCGGCCTCGGCTGGATCGGCGAGCCGGCGCTGGCGGCGATGATCGTGCCGGCGCTGCGCTTCCTGCCGGTGGCGATCGCCGAAGCCACCGCGCACAGCATCGCCGTCGCCATCGCCTTTGCCATCGTCACCGCGCTGCACATCGTCCTCGGCGAGCTGGCGCCGAAGACGATCGCGCTCGACAAGCCGGAAGGCACCTCGCTGCTGGTGGTGAAGCCGACCGAGCTGTTCATGAAGGCGTTCTGGCCGTTCATCCGCGTCCTCAACGGCATGGGCCGCGCGGTGGTCAGCATGCTCGGCCTGAGCTCCGACGGCGGCCACTCGATGGTGCACTCGGAAGCGGAGCTGAAGATGCTGGTGACGGCCAGCCAGGAAGCCGGCGTGCTCGAGGAGCACGAGGAGCAGATGCTCCACCGCGTCTTCGGCTTCGCCGATCTGAACGCGGGGCAGGTGATGATCCCGCGCACCGAGCTGGTGGCGGCCCCCGCCGACATGCCGCTCCGCGACCTGACGGCGAAGATCGGACAGGGGACGCACACGCGGCTGCCGGTCTACCGCACGGGCCTCGACGATGTGGTCGGCATGCTGCACGTCACCGATCTCTTGAAAGCGATTGCCGCCGGCGACATGTCGCTCAACGCCGGCACGCTGGCGCGCGAGGTGCTGACGGTGCCGGAGACGCTCGGCGCCGACGATCTGCTGGCCGAGATGCGCCGCCGGCGCGTGCGCGAGGCGCTGGTGATCGACGAGTACGGCGGCACTGCGGGGCTGGTCACCTTCGAGTCGCTGATGGAGCGGATCATCGGCGAGATCCCGGGGGAGCTCGGCGCGCAGACGCGCACCGTCACGCGGCCCGACGGGTCGGCCGACATCGACGGCCTGGCGCTGGTCGGCGACGTCAACGAGCAGTTCGGCCTGCACATCGACGAGGGCACCTACACGACGATGGGCGGCTTCGTGCTCGGCCGCCTGGGCCGCCGCGCGAAAGTGGGCGACACGATGGATGTCGAGGGAAGAAAGCTGCGCGTCGAGGCGCTCGACGGGCTGAGGGTCGCGAAGGTGTGGCTCGCCAAACCGGCGCAGCCCGCGCGCGACGCGGAGAAGAAAGAGAACGAGGACGGAAAGCGATCGTAGCGCGCGGTGCGTCAGTCAGCGCGTAGCAGCCGAAGCGCGTTGGCGATCACGATCACCGACGCCCCGGTATCAGCAAGCACCGCCATCCACAGCGTCGCGAAGCCGCCGACCGCCGCGACGATGAACGCCGCCTTGAGCACGATCGAGATGGCGAGGTTCACCTTGATGTTGCGCACCGTGGCGCGGCTCAGGCGGAACGCGTAGGGAATCTTCAGCAGCTCGTCGGCCATCAGCGCGATGTCGGCGGTCTCGAGCGCGGCGTCGCTGCCCGCGGCGCCCATCGCAATCCCGACATCGGCCGACGCCAGCGCCGGCGCGTCGTTGACGCCGTCGCCGACCATCGCCACCGCGCCGTGCGTGCGCCGCAGCTCGTCGACCGCGGTCACCTTGTCCTCCGGCAGCAGTTCCGCGCGGAACTCATCGACGCCGAGCTCGGCGGCAATCGCCGCCGCAGTGGCGCGGCTGTCGCCGGTCAGCATCACCACGCGCTGCACGCCCTGCTCGCGCAGCAGCTCCACCGTGGCCCGGCTCGCTTCGCGGGCGCGATCGGCAATCGCCATGATGCCGATCGCCTGGCCGCCGTGCGCCACCAGCACCGGCGTGAGGCCCGCGGCGCCCATCGCCGCGAGGTGCGCGTGAATCTCCGGCGAGCAGAGCGACCGCTCCTCGAACAGGCGATGGTTGCCGAGCAGCACCCGCCGGCCGGCGACGGTGCCCTCCGTGCCGCGGCCCGGCAGCGCGGTGACGCGCTCCGCCGGCGCCGCCACCGCGTCGCCCGACGCCGCGCGGCGCAGGATCGCCTGCGCAATCGGATGCGCCGACCGTCGTTCGACCGAGGCCGCCAGGCCGACGATCGAGGCCACGGGGGTGCCGTTGAGCGCGAGGACGTCGACCACTTCCGGCGCGCCGCGGGTCAGCGTGCCGGTCTTGTCGAACGCGACGCAGCGCACCGTGCTCGCGCGCTCGAGGTGCATCCCGCCCTTGATCAGCACCCCTTTGCGCGCCGCCGACGCCAGCGCCGCGACAATCGACACCGGCGTCGAGATCACCAGCGCGCAGGGGCACGACACCACCAGCAGCACGAGCGCGCGGTAGAGCCAGTCCTGCCAGGCGGCGCCGAGGACGAGCGGCGGCACCACGGCCACCGCCGCGGCCAGCGCAATCACAACCGGCGTATACACGCGGGCGAAGCGCTCCACCGTCGTCTGGGCGGGCGCGCGCTGCGATTGCGCCCGCTCGACCAGGTGGATGATGCGGGCGAGCGTGGTGTCGCGGCGCAGCCTGGTGACACGGACGTCGAGCGCGCCGCGGCCGTTGATCGTGCCGGCGAACACATCGTCGCCGGGCACTTTTTCGATCGGCAGCGACTCGCCGGTGACCGGCGCCTGATTGACTTCGCTGTGCCCCGACACGACGGTGCCGTCGAGCGGAATTTTCTCTCCCGGCCTGACGATGATGGTCGCGCCGGGGACGATGGCATCGACGCCGACCCGCCGCTCCCCCGCCTGGTCGCGAACCAGCGCGTCGGCCGGCGTCAGGTCCATCAGCGCGGTGATCGCGAGGCGCGCGCGCTCGAGCGTCCGCGCTTCGAGCGCCTGGGCCACGGCGAACAGGAAAATCACGGCGGCCGCTTCGGAATACTGCCGCAGCACGATCGCCCCGACGACCGCCAGCACCATCAGGACGTTGATGTCGAGGACGCGCGCCCGCAGCGAGCTCCACGCCCGCCGGCCGACGGCGGCGAGCCCGGCGGCGATCGACGCGCCGAACAGGTACGGCGCCAGGGCGAGGCTGGTTGTCTGCTCCAGCAGCATGCCGGCGGCGA
>Ga0111538_10010025_pt1 | contig 12617 bp, 7 predicted proteins | sample SoiMethybrSBSTD1_FD_79669 | JGI IMG/M metagenome (GOLD analysis project Ga0111538, IMG submission 79669) | Bulk soil microbial communities from a Populus tree surrounding site in Tennessee, USA - Soil MetaG P. TD hybrid SBSTD1 (version 2)... | ecosystem: Environmental > Terrestrial > Soil > Tree...
GATACCTGGAAATTCAAGCATCCATCGCCTGATGGCTTCAGAAAAATACTGGAGGAGAAATCCGGCAAAGATCTTTCCCGATATTTTGAAGCCGCCACCAGGAAGGAAACCAGGCAGGTTTTCGAGAAGAATAGGAATATCAAAATTGTACCTTTCTTTTCGCTGGGCGACTATAAGAAGCATACCTATATAGGTTTATTTCCTGCTATTGGTTACAACAACTACGATCAATTTATGATCGGCCTGGGAATTCATAATTACAATCTGCCCTCCAATAAATTTCAATTTATTCTGGCCCCACTCTATGCTACCAACAGCAAACAATTGAATGGTATTGGCCGATTAAGTTATACGTGGATCCCAGATAGGAAAGTTTATAAAGTGGAGGCGGGAGTTGGTGGAAGCAGGTTCTCAACTTTAAAAGGGATTGATAGTACTCATCAAAAAGTATTCGGTGGATTCAATAAAGTAGTTCCGTTTGTAAGAATAATCTTTAACAACAAGAATCCAAGAGACAAGCAGACCTGGTGGCTGGATGCAAGAACCTACCTGATCAATGAGAGAGAATTTGAATACACCTATAGTGCTTCCGACTCCACATTTTACCCTCATGAATCAGACTATCATGGCCGTTATCTGAATCAACTCACTTTAGGTGTTGACAATTTTAGAAGATTGTATCCATTCGATGCACAATTACAATTGCAGCAGGCAAAGGATTTCTACCGGGCTTCCTTTACAGGAAATTATTTCTTCAATTATTCGAAAGGAGGCGGAATGAATTTTCGCTTATTCGCCGCAAAATTTGGATATATAGGTAGCAAGACTACAGAAAAAGAATTTCAAACTGGAATATACCAACCAAAGTTAACGGCTGTAAGAGGCGATGAAGACTATACCTATAGCAACTATTTCTTTGGAAGGAATGAACATGAGGGATTCGGAAGCCAACAAATCATGATGAGAGACGGGGACCTGAAACTTAGGACAGACCTGTTCCAGGGGCTGCAAGGGCGTTCCGACAATTGGATTGCATCTATGAATCTGAATACCTCCTTACCAAATAAACTGCTTCCATTCAGGTTGCCAATTAAAATTTTCCTGGATGTTGGAACCTATGCTGAGGCGTGGGATAAAGAAAGCACCACCAGTCGCTTTTTGTATGTGGGAGGATTACAATTGAGCATATTCAAAAATATAATCAATGTATATGCGCCGTTGGTATACAGCAAGGAGTTCAAAGACCAGTTGAAAACTGTTCCGGATGAAAATACTTTCTTCAAGAAAATTTCTTTTTCAATAGACCTGCAGAAAATCAACACCCGAAAATTCCTTAACCAGGCTCAATTATATTGATGCATGAATGTTTCGTCTGTCCGCTATATTCCTCGCGCAGAAATTGAGATACAGAAATGGGATCAGTGTATTAGCAATGCGAACAATGGATTGGTCTATGCGTTTTCATTTTATCTCGATAGAATGTCGAAGCAATGGGATGCACTGGTAATGGACGATTACAGGTTTGTGATGCCACTTACCTGGAATAAGAAAGCAGGAATTCATTATCTCTATCAACCGCCCTTTACTCCTTCGTTGGGAGTTTTTGGCGATTCCGTAAATGCTGAGGTAGTGAAACAATTCATTCAGTCCATCCCTGCAAAATTCAGATTCGTTGAGATCAATCTGAATACTGCGAATGAATTAAGTTTAATAAGCGACAATTCCATTGAAACAATGATGAGAAAGAACTATGTCCTGCCTCTTCACTCATCGTATGACGAAATCTATCATCAATATAGTGATAACATCAAACGCAATATCAAAAGATCCGTGTCGCTTGGCTGCACGGTCAGGAAAAACATTCCCCTTGAAGACGTTCTTGAACTTGCAAAAGACCAGTTGAAAAGGGTGACTAATCTTGAACAGGAGGATTTTGAAAATTTTCATTCGTTATACAAATCACTCGCGTCAGAATCCAAAGCAATTACTTATGGAATAATGCACAAGGACCAATTGCTTTCAGCCGCCGCATATTTCTTTTCGCATAGTCGTGCTTACTATATATTGGTGGGCAATCATCCCAATGGAAAAACAATGGGCACTTCACATTATCTAATAGATCGTTTCATTGCTGATCATGCAGGCACGGAACTAATACTGGATTTCGAAGGATCGGATATCAGCAGCCTTGCATTTTTTTACAGCAGTTTTGGAGCAGAACCCGAGCATTATCCTGCTGTCAAAATAAACCGACTACCCTGGTACGTCAAATGGTTTAAGTAACCAATGAGCAATTGGCAATTGGCAACTGGCAACTCAACCCCACGAGTCATGGGAAGGACCTATCGGCTATGATATTGGTTATTTAATAGCCTCAGGATCAGTTGGAAGGAAAATTTATTTTCGTCCAAATTCCCTAATTGCTGATCCGCTGATTTTCAGTACTTTAACAAAATGGCGACGAAGTTTAAATAAAAGCTAACACTATGGTACTGAATTTGCTCAACCTTGCTGATTCAGTATTTTTATACCTCTATCCCATCACTTGAAAAGATTCTGGAAAATAGCCCGTTATACCTTACTGAGCATCTTGCTCTTATTGGTGTTGACATGGCTGGCCATTCAAACCAGTCCGGTTCAGAATTTTTTAGCTCGGGTAGTTACCGAACGTTTATCGCGCGACCTGCAAACTACCATCAGCATCAAGAAAGTCAACTTCGGTTTATTCAACAGGATGATGTTGGAAGGTACTTTGGTACAAGACCGTGCTAAAGACACGCTCCTATACGCGGGTGTTGCGGAGGTAAAAATAACTGATTGGTTTTTCTTCAAAGACCATGTGGTGTTGGAATATATTGGATTGAAAGACGCACAAATTAATTTCCAGCGAACCGATTCCATTTGGAATTATCAATTCCTGGCCGATTATTTTTCTGGGCCGAAAAAAGCAAAGAAGAATCAAACCATCGACTACAACTTCAAAACTGTAGATCTCGAAAACGTTGCCTTCGTGGTGAAGGATGGCTGGAGAGGTGAAAACCAGATTCTGCGAGTAGGCGCCTTGAAAATGGATCCGCAAAACGTGGACATGAACCGAAAGCTTGCGCACATTAATTCAATAACACTTGTTCGTCCACAATTCTATCTCTATAACTATAAAGGCAACCGACCACCCCGGCCGGCGATAAACCAACAAACAATCATCATCGATTCAAACAGGCTTCGATGGAATTTTGATAACTGGGATGTGGCCATCGATGAATTGACAATAGAAGATGGTGTTTTCAAGAACGATGCGGAAACTGAACGCAAGCCATTCTCTTACTTCGATGGGAAGCACATCATGTTCAGCAGCATCAACGGTAAATTTAAAAATTTCCAATTCAGAAAGGATACCATTACCGCTGATGTGCAATTGCGCACTAAGGAGCGAAGCGGCTTCGAAGTAAAACAACTGCAAGCGAAAGTGAAAATGCATCCTGAGTTGATGGAGTTTAAAAATCTTGACATTCGTACTAATCGCTCACACATGGGAAACTATTTCGCCATGCGTTATTCCAGTTTCAACGATATGAGCGATTTCATCAACAAAGTGGTGATGGAAGGAAAGTTCAATGGTTCAGAAATCTATAGCGATGACATTGCCTATTTCGCACCCGAATTGAAAAGCTGGGATAGAAGTTTGAAAATTGATGGAAGCGTAAAGGGAACAGTTACCAACCTGAATGCGAAGAATGTGTTGATTGCCGGCGGAAGGGGAAATAACAGTTTCCTGAGTGGTGATTTTAGCTTGAGCGGACTACCAGATATTGACGAGACCTACATAGATTTTAACGCAAAGGATTTTCGAACCACGTATGCAGACGCGATTCGAATGGTCCCTTCCCTGAAGAATATTAAAATACCAAGGATTGATCGGGTTGAATGGTTGCGGTTCAAGGGAAACTTCACTGGCTTCCTAAAGGACTTCGTTACTTATGGTACCATTCAAACGAACCTGGGAACGATCACTTCTGACCTTAACATGAAACTTCATTCAAATCTTCCTCTTTATTCTGGAAAGGTCAATATCAATGATTTCAACCTGGGTGCTTTCCTGGATAATAGCCAACTGGGTAACCTTAGCTTCCAGGGAAAGATCAAAGGAAGTGGGTTCAGTTTGAATACACTTGATGCCACTCTGGATGGAAATGTTCGCGCGCTTGGATTTAAAGGATACGAGTATCATGATATAACCGTGAATGGAGATTTTCACAAAAAACTATTCAACGGAAAATTGAACTCCAATGATCCTAATCTCACATTGAATTTGGAGGGAGAGATCGACTTAAATAATAAAGAACCAAGATTTGATGTTAACGCGGTAGTCCAAAACGCGAACCTTCAAAAATTAAATCTCTATAATGAGAATATAGACTTTAATGGAAAATTCCATCTTGATTTTACCGGCAGTGACATTGATAACTTTATTGGTATCGCGAGAATTTACGACGCTGCCGTTTATCGTAATGGCAAGAGATTCTCATTCGATTCGCTGGTGGTAGAATCCAGGATTGCTGATAATAATAAAACGCTCACTGTTTTGAGCAACGAGTTTGATGCTGCCTTAGCCGGAGAATTCTCAATAAGGGAATTACCAGCGGCGTTTCAGACTTTCCTCAACCGCTATTATCCAACATATATTAATCCATCCCGCACCAAACTGCAGAATGAAAATTTCAGTTTTGTAGTTACTACCAAGAATGTTGATGAGTATATCAACATCATCAACCGTGATCTTTCTGGATTTAATAATAGTACATTGAGTGGACGGATCAACTCAAAGGAAAATCTACTTGACGTAAACGCCGAAGTTCCCGAATTCAAATTCAGAAATCTCGCTTTCAACAATACCGTGTTGAAAGGAAGAGGAACTCTCGATAGCCTGGTGTTGGAAGCAACTGTTGCTGATACTTATGTGAACGACAGTTTGCACTTACCAGAAACTTACCTGCGTGTGAATTCAGCAAATGACTTTTCACACGTTCGCGTCAAAACCAGCGCTAACACCACGTTGAATGCTGCAGATATTGCTGCTCGCGTACAAACAATCAGGGACGGAGTAAAGATTTATTTTGACCCAACCACTTTCGTTATCAATGGTAAAGAATGGAAGATAGAGGAGAATGGTGAACTCGTATTAAGTAAGAACCTGGTTTCTGCTGATGGATTAAAGATCTTCAGTGGCGAACAACAAATACTTGTCACTACTGTGCCTTCTGAGGTTGGCACCACTAACGATATAAAAGTAAAACTGAAAAAAATAAATCTTGGTGACCTCACTCCCTTCTTTGTAAAAGATTACAGAATCGAAGGATTGTTTTCGGGAGATATTGACCTGATGGATCCTTTTGGTAAAATGGAATTGGATGTGCAGGGAACTGCAGAGCAATTGCGATTGGATAATGATTCCATTGGGTTGGTTACGGTGAATTCAAATTATAATCAGCGTACCGGCAGAATAAACGTTGGTGCTAAGTCAGACAACGAGAATTTCGTGTTTGATATTGGAGGCTACCTGGGCAAGCCAGATAGTTTGGGAAATCGCGCACTGGATATTGGCGGACCTTTTACAAACATGAGCATATCTCCGCTAAAAAAATATTTAAGTACCGTGTTCTCTGAAATTGACGGTAAGGCCACAGGTAACATCAAGATTAGCGGAGCCACCAACAAACTAAAGCTGCTGGGAAAAGCCACGGTTAATAATGCAAAGTTGAAAGTGGGATATACTCAAGTGAGTTATATCATTCCCAACGCTACAGTGGATTTCGAGGATGGCTACATCGATTTTGGTACGCCCACTATTAAAGATGAGCAAGGCAATACGGGGTATATAACGCGGGCAAGATTAAATCATGAGTCATTCAAGAACATGTCTTACGATTTTGCTCTGAACACTAACAGGCTTCTTTTACTCAATACGGCTGCGCAAGACAATTCTCAATTCTATGGAAAAGTCATTGGCAGAGCTAATTTTCGCCTGAGAGGTCCGCAGGAAGATATGCAAATGGATATCGAAGGAGAACCAGTAGACAGTTCAAATATATGGCTGCCATCTTCATCCGGTCGCGAAAGTTCCGATGCGGATTTCATTGTTTGGAAAGTGTATGGTAAAGAAATGAAACCTGTAAGGTTGCCAACTGAAAGCAACTTGCACGTGCGGCTGGATATCACTGCCAACAATTATGCAAATGTTTATGTTGTGATGGATGATGTAAGCGGTGATGAGATCAAGGCCAATGGTCAGGGTAATCTCATAATAACTGCCGGCACATCTGAAGATTTCACGATCGTGGGACGGTACGATATTGATCGGGGAAATTATCAGTTTACTTTCCAGTCGCTCCTCAAAAAGCCTTTTACGCTCATTGAGGGTGCGGGTAACTACATTCAATGGACCGGTAATCCATATGAAGCCACTATCAAGTTGGAAGCAAAATACGAAGCAGAAAACGTGAAATTCGCTGATCTTAACCTGAACCAGGTTAATTTCTCCATTAACGAGAATGTACAACGGTATCGCGGTAGCGTGTATGTAATTGCGGAATTGACCGGCCGCCTAATGAAACCTGATATCAACTTTGAAATTCAATTGCCGGAGAATGGGCCATTACGCAACGACCAGGATGCCGCATGGGTGTTGCAAAAAATACAGAGTGACGAAAACGAAAAGAATAGGCAAGTTGCATTCCTGCTTGTGTTCAACAGTTTCGGCCCGATGACGAATACGTCAAGCAGCAACGTTGTTGGCTTAGGCATTCAAAACATTGTAGTGAATAGTATCTCTGGTTTCATTTCAAACCAGATCAGCAAACAATTGTCGAAAGCATTTGAGAAGTCATTCGGCGTTACGTTCAATTTCAGCGCCGACTTATACAGCGGTACCAATTATCTCAGCCCCTCGGCTAACAATTACCAGATAGACCGCACCAATTTGAACTTTTCAATTGCAAAAAGCGTGTTGGATGAACGATTGACTTTCACTTTTGGAAGTGCGTTAGACTTTGGCTTGAGTGCTGAACAGGCCGCCGCCGCTCCATTCCAATTCCTTCCGGACTTTACAGCTGAATGGAAGATCAGGCCGGATGGCAGATTGTTGTTGACGCTATTCTACCGCGACTCATACAATTACATTTATAGCGGTAAAGAGAATAGGTCCGGCGTAAGTATTTCGCACCGCCGGGAATTTGATACTCTCGATGAGTTATTCCATCGCAGAAAGAAGAAACCTCCAGTTCCACAAACGCAAAAAGCGGACGCCAACTCCACCATTTCCGGAGGCACCAAATAACGTTACTCATTCCAATCCTATCGTGCTATTTGTATTTCCCGGGTGAACATCGTGATCCAAAATTCCGGCGAAGTGGGAATTAGAAGTCGAAGGAGGCATGCGTATCAGGAAAATCGAGCTTGGTACTCTTTCGATTCCCATTTACAGTTACATGGATTAGATTGATTTGATCATTGGACGCTTCGTAAAGTATATTATTGGTAATCTCCAGCTTTTTAACCGAGGCAATATTATTTACCTGGAAATAGCTCCATACGGCTTCACTTTCGCGTTCAAATCCAATAAGCTCAAGTTGGATGGCTTTGCCGTCGGCTTTCAAAATCAAATGTTTTCTGAAATATTCGGTAATAGCCTTTTCAGCCGCAGCCTTATCCTTGACGTTAAACAAGTCTACCTTTTGATTGGTTGATTTTTCGATAGATTTTTCAAGGTCGTCAGTAAAAGCCTTACAACTGATTTCCAAAGTCTTCTCCTGCGCGTTGTGGTTGATCTCGGTCACTGCAACGTATAACGGGTGAACGAGCGACAGGTAGGCCAACAAAAGCCATTTATGTATTACTAAAACCATTAACAGAATATATTTTTCAGGTTACAAATCTCTGGTTTATTTTGAACCCGTAGCTTAAAATTCTCCTAAAGGATTCGATATTCGTTAAAAGGAGATCGATTTACACAAGTTGCCGAAATGGTCACCCGCGCGATTTCGGACGATTCACATATATGCAGGACTTCTGGCTGTATTTCCAACTGGGCCGTGATCATATTGCTGACTGGAAAGGGTACGATCATATTTTGTTCGTAGTAGCTCTTTGTTTGCGTTACCTTCTTAAGGATTGGAAGAAAGTATTGGTACTAGTAACAGCATTCACTATTGGGCACTCTATAACACTGGCATTAAGTGCGTTGAACTATGTAACCGTTTCAGTGAAATGGATTGAGTTCTTGATCCCGGTCACAATAGTCATTACTGCTATCAGTAATATCTGGCAAAAAGACTTCCAGTTCAAAACCAGGTTCCCACTGATTTATTTCTTTGCGCTCTTTTTTGGATTGATTCATGGACTGGGGTTTTCGAATTACTTGAAGAGTTTGTTAGGCAAGACCACCAACATTGTTGCAGAATTATTGGCATTTAATCTTGGATTGGAGTTCGGGCAAATCCTGATTGTTTTACTGGCATTGTTGGTTTCATGGATATGCATATCATTATTAAAATTTTCGAGGAGAGAATATTTATTGTTCCTGTCAGGCGCTATCTTCGGCGTCGCTTTTTTAATGGCTATTGAACGTTTTCCAACATAAATTAAAATTGAACATGAAGAAGATTTTCTTTGCTATGGGTTGTATGCTTGTTGCCTGCGGACTAGCCAACGCCCAAAACATTCAAAACAATCCCAATTCAAACCACGGCAATAAGTTTGAGCAATTGGGAACGATACTGCCTACACCAAACGAGTATCGCACGGCCAGCGGTGCACCGGGACCTAAATACTGGCAACAGCGCGCCGATTACGATATCAAATGTGAACTTGATGAGGCAAACCTGAAGCTAAATGGTTCCGAAACCATTACCTATTTCAATAACTCGCCGGATGTATTAACCTACTTATGGTTTCAGATGGACGAGAACCAACACAGTACTCTAAACAATGCGAATTACCAGAACGGCAGCACGATGCCCCGCACCGGCACTGACCTTATGGTTGACCGTGCTCTGGAATCCAGATCAGACAACGGATATGGATTCAATGTGGTGAAGATTGCTGACGCTACCGGTAAAGCATTGAAGTATACCTTGAACAAAACAATGATGCGCGTGGAATTACCTGCACCGTTGAAACCAGGTCAAAAGTTTGCATTCAGTATCAATTGGAATTATAAGATTGCCGATCGCTTTAAATATGGCGGTCGCGGCGGATACGAATACTTTCCTGAAGATGGAAACCACCTGTTCACGATGGCACAGTGGTATCCTCGTCTTTGCGTGTACAGTGATTTCCAGGGTTGGCAAAACCACCAGTTCACCGGTCGCGGCGAATTTGCCCTCACGTTCGGGAACTTTAAAGTGCAGATGACCGTTCCTGCGGACCATGTTGTTGGTTCAACCGGAGAGTGCCTGAACTACACGCAGGTATTGAGCCCTGCACAGCAAGCAAGGTGGACCAAAGCACAAACCGCAAAAGAACCTGTAGAAATTGTAACGATCGATGAAGCAAAAGCTGCTGAACAAAAAAAGAGCACGCAAAAGAAAACATGGATTTTCAAGGCTGACAATGTCCGCGATTTTGCATGGACCTCTTCACGCAAGTTCGTTTGGGATGCAATGCCTGCTACTGTTGAAGGCAAGAAGGTTATGTGCATGAGTTTTTATGGAAAGGAAGCGTATGGCCTATACCGCAAGTTTTCAACTAAGGCGGTTGCACACACTATCAAGACATATTCAAAGTTCACAATTCCGTATCCATATCCAGTTGCTCAAAGCATTGAAGCTTCTAACGGAATGGAATATCCGATGATCTGTTTCAACTTCGGTCGCACTGAAAAGGATGGAACCTATGCTGAGAGCACCAAGTACGGGATGCTGGGGGTGATCATTCACGAAGTGGGACATAATTTCTTCCCAATGATCATCAATAGCGATGAGCGCCAGTGGAGTTGGATGGATGAAGGTCTGAATACATTTGTTGAATATCTCACAGAGGAATTATATGACAATAAATTCCCATCACGCAGAGGCCCGGCATTTACGATCACAGACTATATGAAATTGCCGAAAGACCAGTTGGAGCCTATCATGACCAATTCTGAAAACATCATTGGCTTTGGACCGAATGCCTACTCAAAGCCTGCAACCGGTTTGAACATTTTGAGAGAAACAGTTATGGGACGCGAGTTGTTTGACTACTCCTTTAAAGAATATGCGAGACGTTGGGCATTCAAGCATCCCACTCCTGCTGATCTTTTCAGAACCCTGGAAGATGCTAGTGGTGAAGACCTCGATTGGTTTTGGAGAGGATGGTTCTATGGCATTGATGCCTGCGATATCTCCCTCGATAGCGTGAAATATGCAAAACCTGATGTAACCGCAGTTCCTACTCAACGCGATACGGTAACTATGCAACGACTGCAAAGACCTCAGGTCAATTCATTTGAAGACGTTTCAAAGATCCGCAACCGTGACGATAAGAATATCGCCTTTCTCACTGACCAGGATACAACGCTTCGTGATTTTTACTGGCAGTATGATCGCGGATTGCAGCCTTACGATACTGCACGATATGCAGTTCCAGTGAGTGCAAATACAGAACAGATGGACGAGGCAGGAAAGCAGAAATATGCCGACAAACATTTCTACGAACTTACATTCAGCAATAAAGGTGGATTGGTGATGCCATTAATTATAGAGTGGACCTACAAGGATGGAACAAAAGAAGTCGATCGCATTCCTGCGCAGGTCTGGAGATTGAATGAAAGCAAAGTAACCAAGGTGTTCATCAAGGATAAAGAAGTTGCGTCCATCAAATTGGATCCAATGCGTGAAACAGCCGATATTGATGAAACAAACAATAGCTGGCCAACAGTTAATGCTACACCTACGAAGTTCCAGATGTTCAAAATGAAACAACAGAACCAACGCAATCCGCAGCAGGGAATTAATCCAATGCAGAAAGCAGCCGAGAAGAAAAAAGGATTTTAAAAATAAAGAAGAATAAAAGGGGTCCGGGCATTCAAAAAGCTCGGACCCTTTTTATTTATCTGTTAGAATTTTTTGGGTTAAAGGAACTGCCTAAAGCTAATTACTGGTAGCTAAGTACACTTACGGCTTGAGGCCAGTAGTCTAATGACAAGAATGCAATAGCGCAGCAATAGCAGCTATTACAAATGGAACCCAAATGAAGAGGGATGTTTTTCTCATGCTGAGGTTGTTTTTATGGTTGTTAGTTCTACATGTTAAGCTATTTCTTAGTGCGGACTTGGAAGCCGGTTTTTCCATGAATGGCCAATCGGATTGCGGATCGGACCCGAAGCATGTTTCGTGGATACCCTGGTAGCTTCTATCTTGCACTTTATACCTTGTGCCTTGTGCCTTGTGCCTTTACTTATTCTTCTGCTTATCCTTACCCTCCTTAGTTTCCTTCAACCGTCCTACTTCTTTCAACTGCTGGTGGATGATCCACTCAATTTGTCCATTTACAGAGCGGAACTCGTCACCTGCCCATTTTTCAAGGGCCTTGTAGATTTCTTCATCAATTCTCAAAACAAAATTCTTTTTAGAACTCATTTCTAAATTCCCCGATTCGATTATTCAGAAGTTTTTCAAGTGCTGCCTTTAGTTGTTCCACTTGCTGGGAACCGATAAAGAGTTTCTTTCCACTTTTAAGTATTACCTGGAAGCCCATGTTCCCTCTTATATTATTTACCCAACCGTATCCGATGATCCAATGATAACCATAAGTCATTGTGGGACTTTTCCTCACTGCGATCTGTTTTATTTCGTCTTTCAGCATCACCCTGTATTTTTTCTGAAGTGGCCACCAACGATAACCAAATCCCTCAGGCATGACTATCGTTTCAAACTTTGTCAGGAAGAAGAAAAGGCAGATTGGAATTTCAAACGCGGTTACCGCGATCAAAGACAGCACAAGTTCCATACTACTCAATTGCTCCTTCAAGGTTGCAGAAATCAGAATGCCTATCGGTAACAAAATCCCTATCAACAACAACACAACCAGCCAGGGTCTTTTGAATTCCTGCGCTTCATGAAACAATATGGTGTTTTTTGTATTCATCATCTCTGATCTAGCGTGCTTACACAATTAATACCTGCTTTATCCTTAATCATTCCTACCTATACATGACCATGAGTTCAAATCATCAATTTTCTTTCTTTTCCCACAGAGACCTTCTTCCAATTATGTAAGAAATTACCATTGCGGACTAATTTGCCTGTTGCCCATTGCCAACCTGCCTGCCGGCAGGCAGGTTGCCTATTGATAAAGGCTTCCCGTATTCAACACCGGCTGCGCACCTCTCTCACCACAAAGTACCACCAGCAGGTTACTCACCATGGTTGCCTTCTTCTCTTCGTCCAGTTCAACTATTTGTTTTTTCGACAACATATCCAATGCCATTTCCACCATGCCTACAGCGCCTTCTACAATTTTTATGCGCGCAGCTACTATAGCTGTTGCCTGTTGACGTTGCAACATAGCGCCCGCAATTTCCGGAGCATATGCCAGGTGACTGATCCTTGCTTCAAGAATATTGATACCTGCAGGTGCTA
>Ga0111538_10010026_pt1 | contig 12616 bp, 11 predicted proteins | sample SoiMethybrSBSTD1_FD_79669 | JGI IMG/M metagenome (GOLD analysis project Ga0111538, IMG submission 79669) | Bulk soil microbial communities from a Populus tree surrounding site in Tennessee, USA - Soil MetaG P. TD hybrid SBSTD1 (version 2)... | ecosystem: Environmental > Terrestrial > Soil >...
ACGGCACTGCGTGCGGATCTCCTTCGCGCGCCAGTCGCTCGATTACCGGCCCACCCGGATAGCCGAGCCCGAGCATCTTCGCGACCTTGTCAAACGCTTCTCCCGCCGCGTCGTCACGCGTACGTGAGACAACCTTGTACTTGCCCGGCTCAGGAATGAAAAAGATGTTCGTGTGACCACCCGAAACGATCAACGCCTCGGCGGGATACTCGATCGGCGGGTTCTCAAACGCGACCGAATAGATGTGCCCCTCGATGTGGTTGACGCCGACGAACGGTTTCTTCAGTGAGTACGCCATCGCCTTCGCGTACGAAACGCCGACCAGCAGCGAACCCACGAGCCCCGGACCGATCGTCACGGCGATACCGTCGACGTCGGACGCCGTCACGTTCGCGCGTTCAAAAGCCTCGGTGACGACCGGAACGATCTTTTCGAGGTGTTCGCGTGAAGCGAGCTCGGGCACGACGCCGCCGTAGCGTTTGTGAATCGGGACTTGTGACGAGATGACGGACGACACGATCTCGCGGCCGTCGCGCACGACGGCAGCGGCTGTTTCGTCGCAGGATGTTTCAATACCAAGAACTAACATGCGCGAATATTCTAACCCTCGTAGAAGCTCAGTGACGAATCGCCCTGTTTTAGCATCCGTGTTCTAACCAACTTACCGATTGTTTCCGGCAACTGGTTTTTATGATGGTGTTCGACGATGACCAACCCCTCATACTCGCCAAGCAGATTGAGAGTGCGTAAATAATCTTCCTGGTACGGTGGATCGAAAAACACAATCTCCCACGGACAATCTTTCGATTGGCGCAGAAAGTCTTCAGCCGTCATTTGATAAATCTCGAATTGCTCCTCCGGAATCCGGCACAACTGCACGTTCGATTCAATCAACTGACAACTTCTTCGCGAACGATCGACAAACGTCGCGTGCCGCGCCCCACGCGACAACGCCTCGATTCCAACGGCGCCCGATCCGGCGCACAAATCCAAAAACCGAACGTCCTCGATTCGCGGCGCGATGATATTGAACAGCGTCTCGCGCAGCCGATCCGACGTCGGCCGCACTGCCAGCGACGGCGGGCTCTTGAGATTTCTACCCTTGTATGCGCCGGCAATAACTCGCATTCACCTATCACCCGACGGCGGCCAGTCCTAGCCGCGCGTCTTTCATGATGTGCTCGACCATCCTGATCGTCGCCGCCGACTTCTCGCGGCTCAAATAAAACTCCGCCTCGTGACGCGCCTGCTCCAGCAGTTGCTGATCGCGAACCAGGTTGCCGATGCGAAACTCCGGCAACCCTGACTGCTTCGTCCCGAGCAGTTCACCCGGTCCACGCAACTCGAGATCTTTCTCGGCGATCAAGAACCCGTTGCTCGTCTTCGCCATGATGCCAAGACGTTCCTCGGCGATCGCCGTCCGCTTGTCACTCGTCAGCAACACGCAATAGCTTTTCTCTGCCCCACGCCCGACACGCCCGCGCAGTTGATGAAGCTGCGATAACCCAAACCGTTCCGCGTGCTCGACGATCATCACCGAGGCGTTCGGCACGTCGACGCCAACTTCGATCACGCTGGTCGAAACCAGTATCTTGATCCGTCCGGCCACAAACTCATTCATCACCTGCTCTTTCTCCGCGGGCTTCATCTTGCCGTGCAGGAGGCCCACCGGGAGCCGCGGAAAAACTGTGTCGCGCAGGTATTCGTAGCGTTCCTTCGCGTTGCGCAGGTCCATCTTCTCCGACTCCTCGACGAGCGGATAAACAACGTAGACCTGTCGCCCCGCGCTTACTTCCCTCTTGATCAGCTTCTTCACTTCCTGTCGCTGGTCCTCGCCGGCGACCATCGTCTCGATTGGCGTGCGGCCCGGCGGTAGCTCGTCGATCACTGAAACGTCGAGATCGCCATACACAGTCATTGCGAGCGAACGCGGAATCGGCGTCGCGGTCATCACCAGCACGTCGGGATTCAAACCGCGCGCGCGCAACTCCGCGCGCTGCATCACGCCGAAACGATGCTGTTCGTCGATGATCGCGAGTCCGAGCCGCGCGAACGATACGCCTTCCTGAATCAGCGCCTGTGTACCGACAACGGCGTTGATTTCACCGTCCTTCAAAGCTGTTTGCAGACGTCGTTTCTCGGCGGAGCGCAACGATCCGGTCAACAGTTCGATGCGATACGGCGTCTTTGCGAGCAGGCGCTTGATGTTTCGCGCGTGCTGTTCGGCGAGGATCTCCGTGGGCGCCATCAGCGCCGCTTGCAGACCATTTTCAATCGCCGCGATCATCGCGATCAGCGCAACGATCGTCTTGCCGCTGCCCACGTCGCCCTGAAGCAGACGATTCATTGGCGCGGTCGACTTCATGTCGTTGAAAATGTCAGCCGTCACTTTTCGCTGCGCGCCCGTCAGCTTGAACGGCATCACGGCCTTCACGGCATCCTTCACCAGCTTGTCGATCCGAATCGTTAATTCCTTCGTTTCCTTGACGCGTCGCCCGCGTTTGAAACCGAGTGCGAACGTGACCCAGAAGAAGTCTTCGAAGATCAGCCGTAGATGAGCCTGGCTGCGCGACTGCTCGTAGTCAGACAACGACACGTCCGCCGGCGGAAAGTGAATCTCGTGCAACGCCTGCGCACGACCAATCAAGTTCGCTCGCTCAAGCAGATCCGGCGGCAGAGTTTCTTCGATCGTAGTGTCATCGAGTTGGGCCAACACGGCATGCATGACTTCGCGAATACGCTTCGAGTTGAAGTCACCGAGTTTTCGATAAACGGGAACACGCCGTGCGACGTGAATCGCCGCCAATGCCGGATCGGGTACGCTTTCTTCAACCCGCTCCGGATCTTGTTCTACGGGCGCGACATTCGGGAGATTGGCAGGCTGCTCGGGAAGAGAGATCATTTCGAGCTCGTCAGCCGGGCGTTGCAGACGCAGTTTGTAAGTGCCGCGACGAGGTTCCAGTTCCCAGCGTCCGAACGTGATGAAACGTGCGCCGGGAACCATTCTTTCCTTGTAGTACTTGACGATGTCGTAAGCGCGGCGGCCCGAGACGAACCACCAGACGACCACGTCGCGCCCCGTGTTTCCCGCATCACGGGCTGCCACTTCGAAAATGAACAATCTCGCCGCCTTGCCGAAGTTTGCTTTGCCCCGAACGGGATAACCGTGAGCATGGGTGACAGTCAGATCGAGCGACGCTTCAAGGCCGTCCTGAAGATCTCTGATCGCGGCGGTGCGAGAACGGTCCTCGTAACGCATCGGCAAATACGTCAGCAGATCTTCGACCGTCGCTTCAGATCGATTTCGCTTGTGGACTTGCGCGGCGAGTGCGGACGCGAGTTTGCGTGAAGGATTCTCGCCTAGTCGTGCGATTCCAAACTTGTGAAGATCCTCGACTGGCGTGTCGAGGGAGATGGCGCTGGGCATCGCCGCGATCATAAGCTATTTTTCCGTTGAAGAAGAAACACGGACAACAAGGATAAGGGGGCACGGAATGGCGAGCGAAACGGTATCGGAGATCACGCGTGACGAGTTGAAGCAATTGCGACAGGGAATGTTGCGGCTGCACAAGATGCTGCTCGACCTCGAGCGGCGCGGCTACGAGCGAGCGCGAGGACGGATCGGCAACAGTTACGAGTTCTTGCAGTTGGTGTTGAAAGACCCGTGGTTCGATTGGCTGCATCGCTTGTCGGAACTGATCGTCCAGATTGATGAGACGCTGGACAACCGCGATCCCGAGCAACCGACAACGGAAGAAGACGCGAAAGCGCTGCTGGCGCGCGCGAAAAGTTTACTCGCACCTTCGGAATCGGGAACCGAGTTTCAGAAGAATTATTTCCTGGCGTTGCAGCAGTCACCCGACGTGGTGCTGCTGCATGCGGAGTTGATGCGGCTCTTAGGCAAATAGGATCGCCGATTAAGAGATTTAGCCAAAAATGTCTCGCACTTTATCGACGAGCTTTTTATCCGTCAGATCCGTGGTCTCGACTTCGGCGAGTTGTTCGAGCAGCTTGCGCTGTTCGCGCGAGAGGCTGGTGGGCGTCAGCACGGTGACAGACACGAATAGATCGCCGCGGCCACGTCCACCAAGCGCCGGCATTCCTTTTCCTCGCAGGCGAAACACGGAGCCGGTTTGAGTACCCATCGGGACCTTCAGTTTTTCTTCACCGTCGAGCGTCTTCACCATCAGCTCAGCGCCCAGCGCGGCTTGAGTAAACGTGATCGGCACCGCTTCGTAAAGATTGTTTCCCTGGCGCTCAAACTGCTCGTGCTCGGAAACGTGGATGACGACGTAGAGATCGCCTGGGGCGCCGCCGTTCGTTCCGCCTTCGCCTTCACCCGGCACGCGGAGTCGTGAACCAGTCTCGACACCCGCGGGAATCTTGACCTCCATCTGTTTCTCGCGCTCGACACGTCCCGCGCCGTTGCACTTCTCACACGGAGTCTTAACTACCCGACCCGCACCACGACACACGTGACACGTTCGTGCAACTGAGAAAAACCCTTGTTGATAACGAACCTGGCCCGAGCCGTTACACGTGTTGCAGGTTTCGGGTTGGGTTCCCGGCGCAGCGCCAGTGCTCTTACAAGTCTCGCAAGCCTCGAGCCGCGGGATCCGCAACTGCGCCGTCATTCCGTTCGCCGCATCTTCGAGTGTGATTTCGAGATCGTAACGGAGATCGGCGCCACGTTGCGCCGACGAACGTCGCGAGCCACCGCGACCGCCACCAAACACGTCGCCAAATCCAAACAGGTCGCCAAGAATGTCTTCGATACCGCCAAAACCCGGCGCGCCCCACGAGCCCGCGCCGGCGGCACTACTCGAAACGCCCGCATGTCCGAAACGGTCGTACCGCTTCCGCTGTTCGGGGTTCGACAACACGCTGTAAGCTTCGGCTGCTTCCTTAAAACTCTCTTCCGCCGCGGCGTCATTCGGGTTCTTGTCGGGATGGTACTTGACCGCGAGACGCCGGTACGCCGTCTTCAGCTCCTGATCGCTCGCCGCGCGGCTCACGCCAAGTACTTCGTAATAATCACGCTTACTCATTCGGTCTGGTTATAGCCTTTCGAAAATCCGGTTGTAAAAGGGACGTTAGACTTCGCTGGTGGTCGCGTCGGGTGTGGGGTTCAGCATTGCGTTTGTGAGTTGCCCGGCGACGCGCTCCAGCTTGTTCATTACGATTGTGATCTCTTCTATTTTTTCTGCCTGGCGGGCTGCTTCAGCCTCTTTGAAAACAGCCTCGGCGCCTTCCTGATCCATCGCGGAAAGCAAACCACCAAATTCTGCAAACGACTTCTTCGTGTTCCTCAGCAGCGACTCGACCTTCGTCCTCAAAAGCAGCAACTCTTTCTCGACCTTGTCGCTGTCGGCAAATTCTTCCGCCTCACGGATGAGTCTGTCAATCTCGTCCGGCGAGAGTCCGGAGGTCGGCGTGATGCGGATTTGCTGCTCGCGTCCGGTCGCCTTGTCCTGCGCCGACACCGAAACGATGCCGTTGCCGTCGACTTCAAACGAGACCTCGATCTGCGGCACGCCGCGCGGGTTCGCGGGAATTCCGACCAGCTCAAACTTGCCGAGCGATCGATTGCCCTTGGCGATCTCGCGCTCGCCCTGCAAAACGTGAATCTCCACGGATGATTGATTGTCGACAACGGTTGTAAACGTTCGGCTCTCGCGCAGCGGAATGGTCGAGTTGCGCTCGATGATCTTCGTGAACAACCCGCCGCGCGTCTCCAGGCCGAGACTCAGCGGCAACACATCGAGCAGCACGATGTCTTTTACTTCGCCAGTCAGCACGCCACCCTGAATGGCCGCACCCATCGCGACGACTTCGTCAGGATTGATCTCCGCCGACGGTTTCCGTCCGAAGATCTTCTCGACAGTGCGAGCGACGATCGGCGATCTCGTTTGGCCGCCGACGAGAATCACTTTATGAACGTCAGCCGGTTGCAGCTTCGCATCGCTGAGCGCCGTCTGACACGGCTCGACAGTCTGCTCGACGAGGTCGTTCACCAGCGTTTCGAATTGTTGGCGCGTCAACGTTTTGTTGAAGTGTTTTGGACCCGTCGCGTCGGCGGCGATGAACGGCAGGTTGATATTGGTTTCGAGCTGCGAAGACAGATCGCACTTCGCTCGTTCCGCAACTTCTTTCAGACGCTGCAAGGCGAGGCGGTCTTGTTTGAGATCGATTCCCGTGTCGGCGAGAAACTGCTCCGCCATCCAGTTCATGATCCGCTCGTCGAAGTCTTCACCGCCCAGAAATGTGTTTCCCGACGTCGACAGCACTTCGAAAACGCCGTCGTTCATTTCGAGAATCGAGATGTCGAACGTGCCGCCGCCGAGGTCGTACACAGCGATCCGTTCGGAGTCGGACTTTCCGAGACCGTAGGCGAGCGCCGCCGCCGTCGGTTCGTTGATGATGCGTTCGACTTTCAAGCCGGCGATCTTGCCGGCATCTTTCGTCGCCTGACGCTGCGTGTCGTCGAAATAAGCCGGAACGGTAATGATCGCGTCGGTAACTGCTTCCCCGAGAAACTCCTCCGCCGCAGCCTTCAAACGCTGCAACACGATGCCGGACAATTCCGGTGGGCTGTAGTTTCGACCCTGGACTTTCACGCGAGCGTCGCCATTCGTCGAGTCGACGATCTCGAACGCCGAAGTCCCGCGCATGCGTTCCACTTCGCGGGAGTTGAACTTCCGTCCGATCAACCGTTTGACGGCATAGACTGTGTTGGCGGCATTCGTGACCGCCTGGCGCTTGGCGATCTGTCCGACGAGACGCTCGCCCTTATCGGTGAAACCGACGACACTGGGCGTCGTGCGGCCGCCTTCTTTGTTGGGCACGATCTGCACGGCGCCACCTTCGAGAACGGCGACGCAGCAGTTCGTCGTACCTAAATCTATGCCAATCGATTTGCCCATTTTTATTTGAGAACAAGTCCGGAAGGGGGCAACGCCCCCGCTCCGACTGCTTGCGGGGGCGCGCTGTGCTTGCCCCCTTCCTGACTTGTTCTAGTCATTGTGATAACTACTTTCTTACAGCCACTTTTACGAGCGCCGGGCGGATTAGTTTGTCGCCGAGCCGGTAACCGCTGCGGATCTCCTGAATCACGGTGTCAGGCTCGTGTTCGTCGCTTGCTTCGGTCACGACTGCTTCATGAATGTGCGGATTAAACTGTTCTCCAACAGCGGAAATCGGTTTTACGCCGAGCGCGTCGAGCACGCCGTTAAGCTGTTTCCAAATCAGATCGACGCCGCTCAGAAAATGGCGAAACTCGTCTGACTCGGCGGCTTCGACGGAAGCTTCGCTCTCGAGCGCGCGTTTCAGATTGTCGGAAACCGGTAACAGCTTCTCGGCGACGTCGGCAACCACGCGATTGTAAGTGTCGCTGCGCTCGCGATCGACCCGCTTCCGATAGTTTTCAAAGTCAGCCTGACGGCGCGCGAGACTGTTCTTGAGTTCAGCGTTTTCGGCTTCGACTCGCTTCAGTTCGGCGCGGGTCGCGACGAGCTCTGCCATGTCAGGCCCACCAAGGCCGACGTCCTCGGAACTCAGATCGTCGAGCCCAAAGGCTTCGTCAGTTGTTAGTTCATCTTCCTCGGCGGATGAAAGACCTTCGCTTTCGAAATCGTCGGGGTTGGCGTCGGGATCTAGTCTGTCCATCTCGGCTGGTCTGCTCGTCGGAGACTCACTCTCATTTTCAGCGTCGCTGAACTTGATTGGGATGCGGAAGCGCTTGTCTTTCCTGTCAGATGTCATTAGGAAGGATCGAATCTCCGCGAGATTAACGTGCGGTTTGCTCGCCAAGACGCTGCTCTATTAACCGCGCCATGTAGTTTACCATAGCCATTATACGTGCATATTCGATTCTCATGGGACCAACGACGCCCAGCGTCCCGATGCTTTCGTTGGAGCCGATGCGATAGGGAGCGCTAATCAGAGCGCAGTCGCGCATCGAGCTCGCGAGGTGCTCGCGGCCAATGGTGACGTGCACGTCGCCGGTATATGTCGTGGCGTCGTGAAGGCATTCGTTCAGAATCTTAATCAGCCGCGACTTCTCTTCAAACATCTTGAACAAGTCGCGCATGCGCTCGATATCGTCGAAATCAGGCTTGGTAAGAATGTTCGAAGCGCCATCGACGTAAACCTCGCCTGTCGTCTCCTCGCCCGCCAGGCTCCGCTCGCATAGCAGCACCGCGTTTTGCAGCAGCCGATCGTAGAGCGCCTTCTCTTCCTTCATCAGTTCGACGATTTCGGCGCGTATCGTTGCGAGACTCTTGCCGTGAAACTCGACGTTCAGATAGCCCGCGGTGCGGTCCAATTCTGCCTGCGAAAACTCGTCGGCAACACGGATCACTTTGTTGTGAATGATTCCGGAAAGCGAAACGAGCACGACGAGAATGCGTTTGTCGGGGAGCTGAACGAATTCGATGTGCTTCAAACGGTTCTCAGCCAACGAAGGGGAGACGACGATGCCGACGTTCTGCGATAGCGCCGAGAGCACGTGCGAAGCGGTCTCCATCAGGCGGTCCGGAGACGAAGCGGCGTCAATGTCGTGCGCGGCGAAGAGGTGATCGATGGCTTTCAGGTCGCTGCGCGACAGGCGCGCTTCGCCGAGCATGTTGTCGACGTAGTAGCGGTAGCCTTTGTCGGTCGGGACGCGACCGGCGGAAGTATGCGGTTGATCGACGAATCCGGCCTCTTCCAGGTTTCCCATCACGTTTCGGATCGTGGCCGGGCTCCAACCGTAGCCATGCGAGAACCGATCGGAGAGCACACGCGACCCGACCGCCTCGCCGGTGACCAGATGTTCCTTGATCAGGGCCGCGAGCAGCACTTCGGCCCGCGAATCCAGCGCGCTTTTCTCGTTATGTTGAAGATTTGAGGCTCGCCTGGGCATAAATCACAATAGCCCGAGCAGTATAAGGATTTACTCAAACCCCTGCAAATAATGGTTCGGAACCCCGGATCGGCTGTTTATTGGCGGTTTTTGCTGGGAAATCCGAGTCCGCCCGCCGCGGGTTGACGGGCCGCGCTCCCCGTCCTTAAGATTAACCCCGCTGGAGTTCAAAAAAACCTGGTCACGCCAGTTTTACTCGGTCCGGTCAAAACAACTTACTCCTTTCGATTGCCGGTAGGCGTTACTGTCCCCCGACCAGAGGTTTGTAGCTGCGAGTATCCGCATGAACGACCTAAGACAATACTTCGCAGACGCATTTCGTCACATGGGCGGCAACCGTGGTGTGCCTCCGATTGAAGTGCGCTTCTACCCCTACGCCGGCCTCCGACACACGATTCGACTGCGCTCGGGACGCGTCTACGTGCGTCTTTCGGACATTTGCAAAGACTCGCCGCCGGAAGTCTTACGCGCGCTGGCGTGGATTCTCGTCGCGCGACTCCTCGGAAAGCGCGTACCGACGATTCACGACCGCGTTTATCGAGACTATTCGCTGACCCCACCCGTGATGCGCTCCTCTGACCTCGCGCGACGGGGACGCGGGCGCAAGATGATCTCGACGGCGCAGGGCGAGGTTTACGATCTCGAACGCATGTTCAGCAAATTGAACCGTCGCTACTTCGACGGGCAGTTGGCCAAACCAACCTTGACCTGGTCGCAGCGCCGCACGCGCAGCATCCTTGGTCATCACGACCACATTTACGACAGCATCACGATCAGCAAGACGCTGGATTCGAAAGAGGTCCCGGAATGGTTTGTGGAGTACATCCTCTATCACGAGATGCTCCACATCAAACACCCGGCCCGGCTGATCAAGGGCCGGCGCTACTATCACACGAGCGCGTTTCGTCTGGACGAGCGACGCTTTCCGCATTACGAAGAGGCGCAGCGATGGCTCGAACGTCTCGCCCGTCTACGTCGCGTACCTCGCGCTCGCGCAGCTTAATTTTCTGGAACCATCTTAATTCTGGCGCGTTTATCCTGCCGAGGTAGGTGGGCTCCTCAAGGGAAAGGGCAGTTTTTGCCGAGGCGTTGATTAGGCTGGCTGCCCTTTTCATTCCTCTGGAGAAGTTGCGCTGCATTGGCTCGCTCGCCGCGCGAATTGGTTATTGACCGAGTGTCGTCAACCACGTAACATACTCCAACCCCACAATTCGAACCCCCTTTGAGATTTCCCGACGAACAAGGAGGGATTATGCCCAGACGCCCGAACGTCTCTTTAACGAAGTTCATTCAACTGCTTGTAGTTCTCGCATTCAGTCTCGCTTTCGCCGCGACGGCGAATGCTGATCCAATCGTAGTCAGCGGAACTGCTACCGCCGTCAACAGCGCGTTTTTTGGCCCAGCTATCGGATTCAACCTGACGGGCACAAACTTCTCAGCGAGCGTAAGTGATTCCGGCGGTGTCGACCATATAGGCAACTTTGGGATCACGCCTTGTAGCCTGTCCGTCGGCGGTTTGCTTGGACCTTGCACGACTGCAAACAACGGCTATTCCAGCCAGTCGGATCTGCGAGGAGGGGTTCTATTCAACGGAATATTCTTCCAGGCCAGTGTGGTCAACTCACTGAATTTTCAGTTGCTCAGCCCGACTTTCGTCATTCCTCCGGAACTTTTGGATGATGACGCGATTCGGATCATCGCGCCATTCACCTTTACCGGATTCGGTTCTGGACAGGATCTTGGGGCGCAAACGATCGAACTAACCGGGCAAGGAACGGTGGTTTTGTTCCTTACCAGACAAACGCGAGGAAGCATTACGGGTCTCTTCCTCGATCATGCGGATTACACGTTTGGGCCAACGGTGGCCGGTGTAACGATCGAGTCTGTCCCTGAACCGGCGACGCTGATGCTCTTCTTCACGGGTTTAGGCGCCGTAGCAGTGCGGGTCAAACAAAGCACCCGCTGGCGTCGTTAGGCCCTTTGTTCGGTATGCCTAAGGCATTGGTTAATGCCAGCCCAGGGTTGCTTCAACCCTGGGCTGGCATTAGGCCCATCCCCAGAACTCTGAAGGAGTTCCGATGCTAGCCGAACACTTTAGCGTTTCTTATTGTGTTTTTGCTTTCTCCCAGGGTTGAAACAACCCTGGGCTCGCATTAGCCAACGCCTTCGGCGTACGCCACTAGACAACTCCCAACCCGCCTCGTTAGACTACCGACTTTGCTAAGTGTGCCCTACCTTTATCTATTGGAGACTTCAGTTTTATGGCTATTCCTGCAACTCAGATTCGACGCGGCATGGTGATCGTTTTCGAAGGCCAACCGTGCAAGGTCGTCGAATTCCGGCACCATACGCCCGGCAATCTGCGCGCGATGGTGCAAACCAAGCTGCGAAATATTCGTACCGGATCATCTTTTGAACATCGCTTCCGCTCCGCCGACACCGTCGACCGCGCGTCACTCGAGCAGCACGAGATGGAGTATCTCTACTCCGACGGCTCGCACCACCATTTTATGAACACCGAAAACTACGAACAGATCGCGTTGAGCGAAGACGATCTCGGCGACGCGGCCCCGTGGCTGACGCCGGGGCTCAAGCTTCAGGCGGAGTTTTACGAAGGCGCGCCGATTGGTATCGATCTCCCGCCGTCGATGGAACTGGTCGTGACGCAGACCGAACCGCAGCTCAAGAGCGCGACGGTTTCAAACGTGAACAAGCCCGCGAAGCTTGAAAATGGCGTAACTATCACGGTGCCGCCGTTCATCAACGAAGGCGACCGCATTCGCGTGGATCCGACCGAAGGGCGATATATCGAGCGGGCCAAATAAGATCCGTGGTTCTTAGATCTGTGTAGATCCGTGGTTCCATAATGTACCTGGCTTACAGCCTCCTGTTATCGCTCGGTCTTCTCGTTCTAATCCCTTACTTCCTGTATCAAGCCCTGGCGCACGGCAAGTACCTCGAAGGTCTGCGCCAACGCTTAGGTTCGCTTTCTCCAATCGCGGCTCAACAGCGTCCTGTGATCTGGCTGCATTGTGTTTCCGTGGGCGAGACGCAGGCCGCGCGGCCGTTGGTCGACCGGCTTCGCAAGGAGTTTCCCGAGCACGCGTTGGTCGTATCGACGATCACGCGCACCGGTCAGAAGCTGGCCCAGGACGTTTTCGCGCGTCACGTAGATCGCGTTTTTTACTTTCCGTTCGACTGGCGGTGGCGCGTGCGGCGCGCGTTGAGAACAGTCCGTCCGTCGGTCGTGTTGCTGATGGAGACGGAGCTATGGCCAAACTTCTTGCGTGAATGCCAGGCGCGTGAGATTCCGGTCGCGCTCGTGAACGGGCGGATCTCGCGGCAGTCGTTTCGACGCTACTCATCGATAAAGTTCTTTCTGCGTCGTGTATTGGAGTCGCTGAGTGTGGCGGTGATGCAATCCGAACCTGATGCGGAGCGATTGCAGGCGTTGGGCATGCCTGCGGATCGGATTCGCACGGCCGGCAATTTGAAGTTCGACGCAGGGGCGGCGGCCTCGGCGGCCGAGAAAACCGGGGAGATTCGGGAACGATTCGGTCTTCATGCCGGCGCGCCGCTGATTCTTGCGGCCAGCACACACGCGCCGGAAGAGAAGATCATTCTCGACAGCTTCAAACAAATCAGCGGGGCGCGACTGATGATCGCGCCTCGTCATCCGGAACGATTCGCGGAGGTCGCGTCGACGATACAGAG
>Ga0111538_10010027_pt1 | contig 12616 bp, 10 predicted proteins | sample SoiMethybrSBSTD1_FD_79669 | JGI IMG/M metagenome (GOLD analysis project Ga0111538, IMG submission 79669) | Bulk soil microbial communities from a Populus tree surrounding site in Tennessee, USA - Soil MetaG P. TD hybrid SBSTD1 (version 2)... | ecosystem: Environmental > Terrestrial > Soil >...
ACACGCGAGTTTGTCGATAACGAAGTGCATCCGCAGCTTCCTGCAATGGAGAGTCACGCTTGGGAAGTGGTCCGCGATCTTGTTCGCAAAGCTGGGGAGCTCGGCCTTTTAGGGGCAACGATTCCTGAAGAATACGGCGGGCTAGGGCTCGAGCAAACCACCGGAACCCTTATTGCGGAAATGATGGGGCGCGGAGGCGGTTTTGGCACGACCTTTGGTGCGCATTCGTCGATCGGGCTTTTACCGATCTTGTATTTCGGTTCGGAAGAGCTGAAGAAAGAGTGGATACCAAAGATCGTTTCAGGCGAGATCGTCTCGGCGTACTGTCTTACCGAAAGCGGCTCCGGCTCCGACGCGCAGGCAGCGAAAACGTCAGCCAAGTTAACCGACGACGGGCAGAGTTACATTCTTAACGGCGAGAAGATGTTCATCTCGAATGGAAGTTTCGCCGATGTATTTATTGTGTTCGCAAAGGTCGACGGCGAGAAGGAAAAATTCTCAGCGTTTGTCGTCCCGCGAAGCGACAACTGTCGGCCCGGCGCCGAAGAGCACAAGATGGGTATTAAGTCTTCCTCGACCACGCCCATCATCCTTTCCGACTGCAAGATCCCTGCGACAAACCTGATCGGAAACGTCGGCGACGGAGCGAAGATAGCTTTCAACGTGCTCAATGTCGGGCGGTTCAAACTTGGCGCCAGTGTAACGGGCGGGTGCAAATTGGCGATACGGGAAGCTATCAGATATGCGAACGAACGCCAGCAGTTCGGCAAGCCGATCTCGTCGTTCGGAGCGATCAAGCACAAACTTGCAGAGATGGCGATACGCACCTGGGTTGCGGAGTCGATCACATATCGCACGGTCGGGATGATCGACGCACTGATCGGCGACGGCGCCGACCAGGCGCGAAAGATGCAGTCAATAGAAGAATACGCGGTCGAATCTTCGATCAATAAGGTCGCCTGCAGCGAAGCGCTCGACTACGTCGTGGACGAAATGGTGCAGATCTTTGGCGGCTATGGCTATTCCGCAGATTACCCGGCGGAAAAGGCTTATCGCGATGCGCGCATTAACCGCATTTTTGAGGGAACTAACGAGATCAACCGTATGCTTATTCCGGGGCAGTTGATGAAGCGTGCGTTGAAGGGGCGCATCAAACTTCTTGAGGCCGGTCGGGCTATTCAAGAAGAGGTCCTTAATCCGCAACTGACTTTCGATGAAGCGTTGGGGGTGTTAGGTCATGAAACTCGACTGGCGCAAAATGCGAAGAAAGTGGCGCTGATGGTGGTCGGTTCGGCGGCGCAGAAATATATGATGGCGCTGAGTGATGAGCAGGAGATATTGATAAACTGCGCCGATATCATAATGGACGCGTATCAGATGGAAACCGCGATAATGCGTGCAAAGAAACTCGCGGAGAGTGTTGGCGAAGAAGCCGCGTCACGACAGATCGATATGGCGGCCGTATTTTGCAATGACGCTATTCAGCGGGTTGAATCAAAGGCAAAAAATACCATTGCTGCTGTTGCCGAGGGTGACACGATGAGGACCTTTCTTGTGGCATTGAAACGGTTCACGAAGAATAACGACCCGGTCAACACAATAGCTGCGAGGCAACGCATAGCTGACGTTTTGATCGAAGCGAATGCCTATGTTTACTAGTGAGAAAATCAGAAATGGCTGACCGTTACAGGGTTGAACGCTGGACTGCTCTCAACGCACCGAATAGTGCGATGCTTAGGTATGCGCTGGAAGGCGAAGGTTTTGACGCATTCCAGTGGGCTGATAGACCTGGAATCTTCTACGGACTACATGCGCACCCTGAAGATCAGTCGCATTGGATCGTGTCAGGACAGTTGGAACTCTCCGTAAAAGGGGCGGGTACGTTCCAGCTCGGTCCTGGTGACCGTGACTTTATGCCTGCGGGGACATACCACTCAGCTCGGGTGATCGGTGATGATCCCGTGGTTTACCTTATCGGGATAAAGAAACCCGCTCCGGTTAAAGACACCTCTAAGAAACCGAAGCGAAAGTTAACATCCAAGTCGAAAGCAGCGAGGCCGTCAACCAAAGCACCTAAGGCCCGCGGGAGAAAGGTAAAAGAAAAATCCGCATCCAGGACCGAGTCGGCCGGGAAGTCGTCCGCGCAATCTAAAGGCGCGGCCGGAAAGACGAAAGCAAAGCCTGCATCCAGACCCAAGCCAGTAGGACGAGCGACCGCTCAAAGGACTAAGGGTGCCGCCAAGCCAAAACCGAAAACCAAGACGAAGCCGTTGGCAGCAACAAAGGAACAAAAAAAGAAAGTACGATCCTGAGTGGGACCAACCGACCTTCTACAAACCCGAGCAATACGCTAACATTTAGTCATGGCAAAAGCGCAGAGTATCGCGGCGAGGGCACAAACGCTTGGTGAACTTCGCGCGAGCGGATACGTTTCGCGTTCCGTCAAGGACGAAATGCGAGCGAACCTGATCGCGAAGCTTCGAAAGGGCGAGCGGTTATTTCAGGGCATCATCGGTTACGATGAATCGGTTGTTCCTCAGATAGTGAATGCGGTACTGGCGCGCCATAACTTCATTTTTCTAGGGCTCCGCGGGCAGGCCAAGAGTCGTATCATTCGACAACTAACTGAGCTGCTCGATGACGAGATCCCGATCATTGCGGGCTCCGAAGTAAACGATGATCCTTTTGAGCCCCTCAGCGCATACGGACGACAGACACTTGAGTTGCACGGTGATGAAACCAGGATCGATTGGATAAGCCGCGAAAATCGTTTTGTAGAAAAGTTGGCAACGCCAGATGTGACGATCGCCGACATCATCGGTGATGTGGATCCCATAAAAGCTGCGAAGGGTGGGCACCTGCTGTCGGACGAACTAACTATCCACTTTGGCCTCTTGCCGCGAGCTAACCGGGGGATATTTGCAATAAATGAACTTCCGGATCTCGCGGGGAAAATACAAGTTGGGCTTTTCAACATCATGCAGGAGGGCGATGTACAGATAAAGGGTTATCCGGTTCGTCTGCCGCTCGATGTGATGCTCGTGTTCAGCGCGAACCCAGAGGACTACACGGCCCGGGGCAAGATAATAACCCCCTTAAAAGACCGCGTCGGCGCGGAAATTCACACGCACTATCCTGCAAACGTGCAACTGAGCTCTGAGATAACCAAGCAAGAAGCGTGGACCTTGCGTCCTGGATTCGACGCACATACTTTGAAAATTCCTGAGTTCATTTCAGAGACGATCGAGCAGATCGCGTTTGAGGCTCGGGACGATCAGCGTGTTGACAAGCGCAGCGGCGTTTCGCAGCGCTTTTCGATCTCGGTCCTGGAATCGGCGATCTCTAACGCCGAACGACGTGCCTTGATTTCAGGCGAAACCCAGATAGTGCCTCGCGTGTCTGACATCTATGCGGCGTTGCCGTCGATGACCGGTAAGATGGAACTCGAATATGAGGGTGAGCAGATCGGGGCCCCTCGATTGGCGAAGGACCTGATAAAACGAGCAAGTGGTGTTATCTTCGAAGGTTTTTTCTTAGGAATCGATTTCGAGCCTACCGTTCGATGGTTTGACGAAGGCAACAAACTGCTCCTTTCGGACACGGCATCCGCTGACGAATGTGTCCTCCTTCTGGAAAGCGTTCCCGAGCTAATTCAATCGACGCTCGTGCCGCTTGATTTCCACAAGAATGAAAAAGCTAGTGTTGTGTCAGCTTGCGAGTTTGTTTTGGAGGGCCTCTACGCGCAAAACAAGATCTCCCGAAACGAGGATGGTGGTTACGAAGCTGCCACCAAAGCCAAACGCGATCGTCGCGGGATGATCTACGAAGATCTTACCGATCTTGAAGGTTACAACTAAAAAAAACCGTGGCGAATGTCTCGCCACGGCTTCCTCCCCGGTTCGTCAGTTAAAAGTTATCCTCGTCGGATCAACTGCGGAACACATCGGCCACGTCTATCTTTGATGTACCTGTACAGCAGGTATCCGCCGGCTCCTGACCCGGCTCCTATCAGAGCGCCACGGCCTCCGCCAATTCCGCCGCCTATCGCAGCACCAATACCGCCTCCGATCAGCGCGTTCACGATCCTGTCTCTACGCTGGCGCCTTGAGAGGCGTTTGCGGTAGACACGGCCGCCATAGCAGGGTCCGACCGCCGTTTCATACGACTCGGCAAAACTTGTTGCTGCGGTCGCCTCGGTAGCCGTAAACGGCATTGCGATCGCGATCATTATCATCATCAAGAAAACTGTAAGTATCTTTTTCATAATTCCCCCTCGTGGAAAATCAACTTTCGCCACTTACGACGGCAATGACCGTGCCAAAAACCGCAAAAGCAAGTAACTTCAACAATTACGGCGTGCTAATGAAAACTAGAATTTCCTTACGGATAACGATTTCGTACACAAATCGGCCGATATAGTGCAGGTCTGCGCAGGCTTTGTATGCTGGATTACCAAGCCCACACCGCCCGGCGATACGGATAGTACGGATCGTAATAACGTCGACGCGAACCGAACGAAACGGTAATGCCGCCCCTATATCGCCTGTGGTGACGACGATATCTAGGGTAACGACGAACGTACACTCGGCGATATGAGTATGCCGGGTAGTAGCCGTACCCTCCGACAACATAGCCGCCGCCCCAACCCCATTGGGCCTGAGTTGTTTTCGCCGACAGGACGAATGTAAATAGAAAAAACGCGAACCCGATCACCAGAAACTTCTTCATTACCGAACCTCCAAAATATTTCTTTTCGGAGAGAGCTATGTGATAAGTTTTTGAAGAGAAGTATTGCTAGCGGGGATGGTGTGGACGGTTTTAATAATGTAGCCGTTTCCGCACGCGGATGCAATAGAGCTCGTCAATGGGGTGTGAAATTGAGATATAGTTGCCTCACGCCCCAAACCGCAACCAAAGAAACGGGGCCTTACAAAAAAAAGGAGAAAAATGTCAGTTCACGTTAAGACGACTAAAGATGGGGAGTGGCGCTTGCTTTGTGATATTTGAGGGTATGACGAGACGGTCGATTCGGTCGAATCGATGTTGTCCGAACTTGAACGGCATGTTCGCGCAGATCATAAATCTGATAATTCAAGCTGACCTATCCGCCAATGAAGTTTATTCGCTATTCAAAATTCAACGGCTTTGATGTCTTCGGTGTCGATCTCGGCGGGCTCATGGAATCACTTTCGGGCCAGTTGCTCGATTCCGGATTTCACGACGACTATTGGTGGACCCGTGAGCGAAATGAGATGGACGATTCGCTCGATGCACTCCGTCAGGCGATATTGCGGGCGCTGCTTGATCAGGAGATCATTAGCGAACTCGACGTCGAGAAAATGCTTGATGACAATGAGGGCAAGTTCAAGGGCTCGCTGCTTGAAGAGTTGATCAACAAGCTGATCGAGCGACTCGTTGAAGAAGGCTATTTGAATTTGAAGGAAGCGCCGCAAGAGCAGCGGCGAGAGACGCAGAACGGCAACGGACCGGGTGAGGTCGGTGAGCCGCTGCCGCGTGACATTAAGTTTGAGGTGACGGAAAAAGGTTTAGATTTTCTCGGATACAAAGCACTGCAGAAGCTGCTGGGAAGTCTTGGCAAGTCGTCACTCGGCCGTCACGAAACGGCGCAGCTCGACACGGGCGTCGAAGCGGCACTTAGCTCTAAGCAGTACGAATTTGGCGACACGATCAACCTTGATGTAAATGCGACACTGATGTCGGCGATCGCGCGTGAAGGGCTCGGCGTGCCGCTGAATCTGGAATACGGAGATCTACGCGTGCACCAACAGGACTACTTTTCGTCGTGTGCGACTGTGGTGATGCTCGACTGTTCGCATTCGATGATCCTTTACGGTGAGGACCGATTCACGCCAGCGAAGAAAGTGGCGCTCGCGCTTTCGCATCTTATCCGCACGCAGTATCCGGGCGATTCGCTTAAGATCGTTCTGTTTCATGACGGAGCTGAAGAATTGCCGCTTGCAAAGTTGGCGACCACGCAGGTCGGGCCATATCACACGAACACCGCGGAGGGGTTGAAGCTCGCACGCCGTTTGCTCAATGCTCAGCGGAAAGAGATGAAGCAGATCGTTATGGTCACCGACGGAAAGCCGACCGCCGCATTTATGGAGCCGTCGAATGCCGCGTACTTTGGTTATCGAAGGTATTCCGAAACGATCGCTGGCGAGAAGCGGCTGCTGTACAAAAACTCAATGGGCAACGATCCGTTCGTGATGGCGGAAACGTTTAAGGAAGTCCAGGCTTGTCGCAAGGCCGGTATCATGATCAATACATTCATGCTTGCGAGCGATCATTACCTGGTGGAGTTCGTCAAAAAGATGACCTCAATGACGCGGGGCAAGGCGTATTTCGCGAACCCGACCAACCTCACTCAGTTTGTCCTGATGGACTTCCTGAAACGGCGGACAAGCCGTGTGAAGTGAGTAACCAGCATCACCAAACCGCCCAAAATAATCATCAGACCGATCCTTTTTGTTACTAAACCTCGCCGTTTGGGAATAAAACGCACCGGTTTTTCGTTCGCCGCAATTTTCGACACGGCTTCCTATACCAAGCGCGGACAGTATTTACAACCGCCTTGTCACCGTTGCCGATGTCGTAGTCGGGTGTTCAACCAGTTTGGTATAATACCAATTGGGTTTACCCTCTGGAGGAAAATATGAGTATACGAACGATCCTTGTAATGCTAATGTTTTCAGTCTTTGCAGTCAGCGCGACCGCCCAAAATAATGTCAGGGCGTTGCGCGAGGCGACGGAGCGCGTTGATAAGGCCTCGATCGTCATGAACGAGATCATGGCATCGATGGATAAATCCATCCCCCGGGACCTGCTCAAGAAAGCAGAAGCGGTTGTGGTTTTCCCGGGCGCGATAAAAGCCGCGTTCATCTTCGGCGGCCAGGGCGGAAAAGGTATTGCGATCAGGCGTACGCGCGGCGGTTGGAGCGCACCTGCATTTCTGAACATGGCCGGCGGAAGCGTGGGTTTTCAGATAGGCGGATCGAAGACGGACTACATTCTCCTGATCATGAACGACAAGGGAATGAACGCTCTATTAAAGGACAAGTTCGAAATGGGCGGAGAAGGCAGTGTGGCCGCCGGCCCTGTCGGGCGAACTGCAGCCGCTTCTACAAATGCGACGGCCAAGGCGGAGATTCTCACCTATTCACGTGCCAAGGGTCTGTTTGCCGGAGTTTCGCTCAAGGGAGTTATCATCTCACCCGACAAAGATATGAACGCTGCGATATACAAACGATCGGCGGATCAGATCCTCGGAACACCGCCAGTCACATCGTCCGCGGCACCGGTTTCACTTCAAAAATTCGGTAGCCTGGTCGCGGCCTTGTCACGCTAAACAGCGTCCTCAAGTATCCACTGTTCGGCTTTCTCGAACGAGTTAAAGCAGCGGTAGTTTCCGCCGAGTTTGGCTCCGTAGAGAACAACATCGCGGATCGATTCGGCATGCAGCAGGTGTCGATTGAGAAACGCGATCTTTGTTTCGTCTTTCAGTTTCAGTAGATCGTCCATGATATAGAAAAGCTCTACTTCGACAACGACGCCGGGATTGTCACGTTCGAGGATCAACCGTTTGCATCGATTCTTCGCGCATTCCATCAAGACATCGCTTAGAAACGACATGGCGGTCGCGCGATCGACGTGGTCCGCCGTAACACGCGCATGGACGTATTCGGGAAAAACTTCAGTCTCGATCTTGTACGGTGTATGGGATGAGTTCACGGACCTCTCGAACCTCGGGATACAAATTCAAGTTTCCACGGAACGAGATGAAGATATCAGAAAGCAGTGACAAGTGACAAGCGACGAGTGACGAGAAGCGCGATCCGCCCTGAAAAAAAATCCTACGCGTCCCATTAACCGTTTTGGTGTCTCAACCGTCTCAGCGTCCCAGCGTCTCAGAATGAGACGTTCGCGCAAAAAAACACGGATCGTTACTTCCTGAGTACATCCGTGTTTATCTGCGGTTAATTTGTTACTCGCCAGCAATTTGGACCATCGCCTTGCCAACCTGGACACGCGCTGGCCGCAGAAGGCGATCGCCAAACCTATATCCTTGCGAGTATTCCGCAGTAATCTTGCCGTCGTCATCTGGCCCGACAGGAGCCATGTCAACGGCCTCGTGAAGCTCCGGGTCGAACTTCTCTCCGATCGACGGCACGGCCTCAACGCCGACGCTCAACATCGCCTTTTCAAAACTGCGCGCTGTGCCGATTACGCCGTCGCGCAGATGGTCGATCTCAGGATCGGTTTCGCTCGCCTTTATCGCCCGATTGAGGTTGTCGAGCACCGGCAGCAGCGTCGCAAGAAAATCGAATTGGGCCTGCTTTGCCTTGCCCTCAAGCGTCTTTTTCAAACGCTCGCGCATCTCCGCTGTCTCCTTCTCAAGGCCTGATTTCGCCTGTTCAAACTTCGCCTGCACGCCGACCAGTTTCGCCTCCGCGGCCTCGCGACGTTCGGTCTCAGCCTTCAGCTTCGCCTCAAGCTCGACCTCGCGCGGCGATCTTACCGGCTCAGCCTTTTTCGGCACCGGATCTTCGGCGATACGCTCGCCCTGATCGTTGAAACGTCGTTTGTCGTTGACAGGTATCTTCAATTCCTCTTCTTCCAGAAACTCGTCTAGTAAAGGATCGTTCTCACTCATCTCATTCAAAACTATTTCTAAACTTTAACACCGCTAGCAGCTTTCTGCTCGCCATCAACGGCCGCGAACTTGATCTCACCGTTCTCAGCCGTAACCCGCACCGTCTGGCCGCTGCCGATCTCACCGTTCAAAAGCTTCACCGCGAGCGGGTTTTGGATCAGCGATTGTATCGCCCGCTTCAACGGCCGTGCACCGAAGACCGGATCGTAACCCTCGGTTACGAGCAACTCTTTCGCCGATTCGTCTAGTTCCAACGTGATATCACGTGCCGCCAGCATATCCCGTAGCTTCGCTAGCTGGATGTCGATTATCGTTGCGATCTCAGCCTTGCCAAGCTGCTTGAATACAACGATGTCGTCGACGCGGTTCAGGAACTCCGGCTTGAAATGATCTCGGAGAACCTGCATCACCTCGGTCTTTATATCGTGGTCCGCAAGCGGATTCTCCGATGCCGCCTGGATCGCACGCGAGCCCAGATTCGACGTCATTATTAGTACGGTATTCTTGAAATCAACGACGCGGCCCTTGCTGTCCGTCAACCGCCCGTCGTCGAGTATCTGCAGCAACACATTGAATACATCCGGATGCGCCTTTTCGATCTCGTCAAAAAGCACGACCGAATACGGTCTCCGACGAACTGCCTCGGTCAGTTGGCCACCCTCTTCATATCCGACATAACCCGGCGGCGCGCCGATCATCCGCGCGACCGCATGCTTTTCCATGTATTCGGACATGTCCAGGCGGATCATCGCTCGCTCGTCATCGAATAGAAATTCTGCGAGAGCTCGCGCCGTCTCGGTTTTTCCAACGCCGGTTGGCCCCAGGAATATAAAACTACCAACGGGTCGATTTGGATCCTGCAACCCCGCCCTTGCACGCCTAACTGCATTGGCAACAGCATTTAGGGCCTCATCCTGACCGATCACGCGGTTGCGCAGGTTGTCTTCCATCGCGACAAGTTTCTGCATCTCGCCTTCGAGCATCTTTGAAACCGGAACGCCGGTCCATTTCGCGACTACTTGGGCGACATCTTCCTCGTCAACCTCTTCCTTCAGGAAAACACCGTCTTGCTGGAGCTGCGCCAGACGTTGCTGCTTGGCTTCGAGCTGTTTTTCGATGTCGGGGATCCGGCCATATTGGATCTCTGCGGCCTTTGCAAGATCACCGGCCTGGCGTGCCTGCTCAAGTTCGAGCTTGGCCTGCTCAAGTTGTTCCTTGTGCTCACGCATTTTTTCGATCTCTTCTTTTTCCGATTGCCACTTGGCCTTCATCGCAGAAGATTTTTCCTGAAGGTCGGCAATGCGTTTTTCGATGTCGTCGAGTCGCTCCTTTGACTTCGCATCCGTCTCACGCGACAGGGCCTGCTTCTCTATCTCAAGTTGTAGGATCTCGCGCTCGAGAACATCAATTTCCTGCGGCAGCGAATCGATCTCAATGCGAATGCGCGACGCGGCTTCGTCGATCAGGTCGATCGCCTTGTCTGGCAGAAATCTGTCGGTAATGTAGCGATTCGAAAGCGTTGCAGCTGCAACTATCGCAGCGTCCTTTATACGAACTCCGTGGTGTACCTCGTACCGTTCCTTAAGTCCACGCAAGATGGCGATCGTGTCCTCCACTGACGGCTCGCCAATATAAACCTGCTGGAAACGGCGTTCGAGTGCCTTATCTTTCTCGATGTGCTTTTGATATTCGTTGAGTGTGGTGGCGCCGACGGCGCGAAGCGTGCCGCGGGCGAGGGCCGGCTTCAGCATGTTCGAGGCGTCGATCGCGCCTTCACTTGCTCCCGCACCGACAAGGGTATGCAGCTCGTCAATAAACAAGATGATCTGACCTTCGGCTTTCTCGATCTCTTTCAAAACGGCCTTCAGGCGGTCTTCGAACTCGCCTCGATATTTTGCACCTGCCAGCATGGCGCCAAGGTCCAGGGCTACAAGCCGCTTGTTTTTCAACGTTTCAGGAACATCTCCCGAGACGATTCTCTGGGCTAATCCTTCGACAATTGCCGTTTTTCCGACGCCAGGTTCGCCTATCAAAACCGGATTGTTCTTTGTTCGACGGGAAAGGATCTGTATCGTTCGTCTGATCTCATCATCACGCCCGATCACCGGATCAAGCTTGCCCTTCCGCGCGCGTTCAGTCAGATCAAGAGCGTATTTTTCGAGCGCCTGAAAGTTCTCCTCAGCGTTCGCATCAGTGATGTGGCTGCCGCCACGCATGTCGGTGATGACCTTCTCCAGGTCATCTTTCGAAATGCCGTTCGACCGAAGAATGCGTCCTGCATCGCCCGTCTTTTCTTCGGCTATCGCAAGGAGAAGATGTTCGGTCGAAATATATTCGTCCTCCATCTTCTCAGCGATCTTTTGAACATCCTGGAATATAGTATTTGTGCGCGAACTGAAATACTGCTGACCGCCTGAAACCTTCGGGAATTTTTCGATCGCGGCTTGAAGTTCTGTAAGTATCGCGGCGGGATTAGCTCCGATCTTTCCCAGGATCGGGCGCACAACACCTTCCTTCTGATCGAGCATTGCTGACAGAATGTGCTCAGGCTCGACCTGCTGATTTTGGTTTTTCTCAGCAACGCCGATGGCCTCCTGCACGGCCTCCTGGCCGCGGATAGTAAATCTGTCGAATCGCATAAGGCTATCTTACTCCAAAGATGCGGAGACGCAGAGAAAACTTGCCAGCCTCTCTGCGTCTTCGAACCTAACAATTTGATCAGGCTTTTGCCGTGTCAGTTTTCGACTCAGCCTGGATCGTCTTAGCTCCACCGCCCGTGATCTCGATCTTGCGTGCCTTCGTCTCTTCCCGTTTCGGGAGCGCAACGCGAAGCACACCATTCTCGAAATCCGCCGTCGCACCTTCCGAAGTCACCGACTGTGGAAGCGTAAACTGCCGCGTAAACGCGCCGTACGAGCGCTCAACGCGGTGATAGTTATCACCCTCGGTCTTCTTCTCGAACTTTCGCTCTCCCTTCAAGGTGAGGACATTATTCTCAACGCTCACTTCAAAATCTTCACGGTTCATCCCGGGAAGTTCGGCTTCTACGATGAGCTTGTCCACATCCTCAAAGATGTCGACGCTCGGACTCCAAGAGCCGCGGGTAAATTCATCCCCTCCGGAAGGAACTGCGCCCGAAAAAAGGCGACTCATTTCATCATGGAGCCCTCGGAGCTCCCTGAACGGATCGTATTTAATGACATTCATGATTGTTTTTACCTCCTATGTATATAAAATAGCCGCGTGGCCATTAATTAGTCTATTGGAATAATAAAATATGAGTGCATAATTGTCAACTATCGAGTGAGGGCATTTTTGCCGTGTTTTTACTCATTCCGGATGACCTTTTGCCTTTTCTCGGTTATATTTAGTCTCGCTATTCTCTTTTCATAGCTTTCGGATCGAATCTTCCAACTTATGAAGATCCTTCGTGAGGTCCTTTGGCCGCTAGTAGCAGTGTTTGCCGCGTTCGTTGTCGGCGGCGTCATCGTGCTCCTAGTCGGAGATAATCCGTTCACGGCCTTTTGCCACCTAATAGGCAATTCATTCGGTTCGCTCAACGATATCGGTTACACGCTTTTTTTGGCTACGCCGTTTATTTTTACGGGATTGGCTGTCGCAGTCGCGTATCGATGCGGATTACTGAACATTGGTGCAGAAGGCCAGCTTTACGTAGCCGCTTTCGCGACGGCGTGGGTAGGAATTAAGTTTGGCGGAACGATCGTCAACATCTTTGGAAAGGAAGAGAATTGGTCGTGGTTTAGCTTGCCATCGGTCTTACTGATAGTTGCTTGTGTAGTGACCGCAATCGTTGCCGGGGGCATCTGGGGAGCGATACCCGGGATCTTACGGGCGCGCTTCGGTTCGAGCGAGGTGATCAACACCATAATGCTCAACTTCATAGCGGTCGCGCTGGTCAGCTATTTTACCCAATACTTCTAT
>Ga0111538_10010028_pt1 | contig 12615 bp, 7 predicted proteins | sample SoiMethybrSBSTD1_FD_79669 | JGI IMG/M metagenome (GOLD analysis project Ga0111538, IMG submission 79669) | Bulk soil microbial communities from a Populus tree surrounding site in Tennessee, USA - Soil MetaG P. TD hybrid SBSTD1 (version 2)... | ecosystem: Environmental > Terrestrial > Soil > Tree...
GCCGCTATGGCGGGCGGTTCGGAGCGCCGGATTCGAATCTGGTGCTGACCGACGTCGACCTGCGCGCGCACGGTCTGCGCCTCGGCCGGGAGTTCGCATTCCATATCGATTCGCTGACCGCACGACGGCACACGCCGGACGGGAGGGTGGCGACGATGGAGGTCGCGCTCGCCGCGTCGATGGAGCACGGCCGGCTTGCCACCCGGACGCTGCGCTTCCACACCGATCGCAGCACGATCGACGGCATTTTCGAGCTGGGCCTCGACGCCGCCGACTCGCTGACCGATGCGCGCATCCGGGTGACCGCGGGGCGGCTCGACCTCGCCGACCTGCGGGCGTTCCTTCCCGGCCTCGCGCTCGAGGGGACCGTGAACGCGGACATCGATCTCCATGGGCCACGCGCGTCGCAGGTCTCGGGAACCGTCGACCTGTCGGCCGATCGTGCGCGCTGGGGCGAACTCGCATTCGACGCGTTCCGGCTCGCGGCCCAGGTGACCGATGGCCGCGCCGACACCCGTCTCACGACCACGTGGGCCGGCGCGCCCGCCGAGGTGAGCGGCTGGATCCGCCCATTCGATGCGATCCCCGCGTACGACCTCGAGGTCCGCACCGCGCGGCTTCCCGCACGGAACCCAGGCCGCGCATGGTGGCCGGTGGTGGTCGGGCTGGCCGGTGCGCGGTTCGACGCGCACGTGCAGGGCGCCGGCTACGCGCGTCCGGTCGCCAGGGTCACCGGAGCCGCCGAAGGAGATGCGGGACGTGTGACCTTCGACGGTCGGATCGATCGCACCCGGGACCTGGTGTGGTCCATCCAGCGCCTCGACTTCGAAGACGTGGACATCGCCCGTCTGGCTGGGGACACCGTGTCGAGCGCGCTCACCGGAACGCTCACCGCGTCGGGGCGCAGCGGCGGTTCCCGGCCGACCTCCGCCCACGCCAGCCTGGTGCTCGAAGGGTCTCACTACGGGGAGTGGCAGGTGGAGGAGGCGCGCGCCCGGGCATCGGTGCGCGGGTCGTCGCTGGGCGGATCCGTCCATCTGGTGGCGCCGGCCGGCACCATTCAGGTCGATTCTCTGACGATGCGTTGGGACGGCGACGGCGAGTGGCGCGTGCGGTCGGCGTCCTTCCACGACCTCGACCTCGCGCGACTGACCGGCAGCGCAGCGGTGTCGAGCCGGCTCAACGGGCGCATCCAGGGACGACTGCGTGGCACCGCCTCCCGGGGCGGGGTTGTGGCCGCGCTGCGCGAGGGACGCGCGAGCGGCGACGCGCAGCTCGACCTCACGGCGTCGCAGTTCCGCGGGCAGCCGATCGAACGCAGCGCCCTGCACCTGCGTCTCGCCGACGGCGGCATGGCGGTCGCGGGCACGCTCGCGAGCCCGGCCGGCAACGTCGATGTGCGCGGCCGCGGGCACCCGTTCGCGGCCAGCCCGAGCTATGCGCTCGAACGCGGCCGCTTCACCGACCTCGATCTCGCTGCGTGGACCGGATCGTCCTCGCTGCGCTCGCGACTGACCGGGTCGATCGACGGACACGGAACGCTTGCGCGAACCACCGGCGCATCGTGGGAGGGGGCCCTGCGCCTCGAGCCTTCGCGCATGGCCGGCATCGATCTGGCCGGTGACGCGCGCGGCTCGTGGTCCGAGCGTCGCGCCCGGATCACTGCGGATCTGCGATCCCACGCCGACACCGTGTCGGCCCGGCTCGAGATGGGATCCGCAGCGGGTGAGCACGAAGGACACGCAGAGGTGTCGGTCCCGATGCGTCTGATCGCCGCGTTCGCGGGACGCGAGTCCCTGACGTCCCGCGGACGCCTCCGGGCAGACCTGGCCTTCACCGGAGTCACGCCCGCGACCGCCACCGCGGCGGGACAGGTTCGCGGGGGCGGCGCCGTGGGGCGGGCACGGCTCGACTCGCTGTACGCCGGATTTCATCTGCACGACGGCATCGTCACCGTCGACACGCTGCTGGCGCTGTCAAACGTGTTCTCGGCCGCCGGCGCCGGGCAGATCGCCTGGTTCGACTCGACGGCCGCGTCCGACCTGCACGCCCGGCTGCGCGTGATCGATGCGACACCGCTCGCGGAACTGCTCGGCGCCGACACGCTCTCGGTCGACACCACCACGCTCGACGTGCGGCTGCGCGGCACCGGGGCCAGGCCAACCCTCGACGTCCGGGGCTCGCTGCGGTCGCTGGCCTGGAACGACGTCCACCTGCTGGGCGCCGACGGAACCGCCCAGAGCGAGTTCGATGCGTCGTGGCGGCCGGTCCGGACGCGGGCGCAGGCGTCGCTGCGCCGGCTGCGCGGGATCGGCCTGTCGATCCGCGAGGCGAACGGGCGGCTCGACCTTGCGGGCCCGGCGGCCGCGTTCGACGTGACCGCGATCCGCGACGAAACCCACCGGCTGCACGTGACGGGTCAATCGCACGCGGATTCGACCGGACGCCACATCCTGTTCGACACGGTCGACGCGCAGACCGATTCGATGGCGTGGAAGCTCGCCCGTCCCGCACGGATCGATCTGGGACACGACCGCTTTGCGGTCGATCACTTCGATTTGCGTTCGCAAACGGGGCGGCTCGACGCGCAGGGGGTGATCGACCGGCACGGCGAGCAGGATTTCCGTCTCGACCTGCAGAACGTCGAGCTCGACATTCTGTCGACGCTGTTCGGACGCGAGAACCTGAGCGGAACGCTCAACGGCAACCTGCGCCTCGCAGGTCCCGCGGCGGCGCCCCAGGGCAACGGCCGGATCGAAGCCCGCCTGGAAGTGGACGGCCATCCGGCCGGCACCATGAGCTCGCACGGCGCGTGGGACGGTCGGCGCCTCGACCTGGGCGGCCGCTTTGCGACCCCCGAAGGCGACTCGCTCGGATGGAGCGGCACGCTCCCGCTCGTGCTCTCGCTCGCGGTCGCCGACACCACCGCGGCATCCCGGGTGAAGGTGGTCGAAGGTGAGGTCGATGTGCGCCTGTCGGCCAGCCGCTTCCCGTTGTCCGGGTTCGCGCCGGTGCTCGATCCGCGCACGGTCGGTCCGATGGCGGGCACCCTCGACCTCGATCTGCGCCTGCGCGGAACCAGCCGCTCGGTGACGGGCAATGGCCGGATCGATGTCGCGGGCGGGGCGGTTCCGCTGCCGGGTCTCGGCGTCATCTACCGCGACATCGAGCTGCACGGCGCGTTCCAGGAGGATCGTCTGGTGCTGAGCCGGACCCACTCCGCCTCGGGCAAGGGAACGCTCGACGCCGCCGGCGACATCCGCTTCATCGGCGTTTCCAGGATCGAGCCCCGGCTGCGCGTCGACATGAAGAAGTTCGTGTTCGTCGACACCGAGGACCTGCGGGCGATCGCTTCCGGAGGCGTCGACATCAGCGGCTCGGTCACCAGCCCGGTGATGAAAGGCAAGGTGACAATCGGGGAGTCCAACTTCTACGTCGTGCAGTCCGATCTTGCGGCCGCCGCGACCGTGCAGCTCACGCCCGCCGATCTCCGCATGCTCGAGGAGAACGTCGGCGAAACCGGGACCGCGGCCCCCAACGCCGCGCTGGCGTTCTACGACGCGTCCGAGCTCGACCTCGCCGTCACGCTCGAGCGCAACAACTGGGTCCGCCAGCGGGTGCATCCGAAGATGTCGGTTGCGCTCACCGGCGACTTCCAGCTCAAGAAGGCTCCGCACGGCGAGCCGCAGCTGTTCGGCCGGGTCTCGCCGATCCCCAATCGCGGCTACGTCGAACAGTTCGCCCGCAGCTTCGACATCACCGGCGGCGAGGTGCTGCTCAACGGGCCGATGAAGAGCCACCGGGTCGACCTCCAGGCCCAGTACAAACCAGGCTCGCATTCCGACTCGGATGAATCGGAGACGGTGGTGAACCTCGACGTCGACGGCACGATCGACAAGCTGCGCCTCGTGCTGTCTTCCGAGCCGGCGATGTCGGAGGTCGAGATCATCGACTTCATCGCGACCGGGAAGACCAAGAACCAGCCGTCGTCGTCCGGTTCCGACGCGAACCTCGCCAAGGACATCGGGCTGTCGCAGGTCACCGGGCTGGCCGAGGAGCGTGCGCAGGATGCGATCGGACTCGACGTCCTGCAGGTGCGGTTCGACGCCCTGCTGGGAGCGACGCTGGTCGCCGGGCGATACGTGGATCCGCAACTCTATGTCGGCTTCCGCCAGCCCCTCCAGTACAAGGACACCGGCTCGACCTCGAACTCCGACGTCACCAACCAGACCAGTGTCGAAGTCGAGTATGCGATTCACAAGTGGCTGGTCCTGAACCTGCAGGGCGAGACCTCGAAGGTCCGGTCGTTCATCCGGGTTCGTCATGCGTACTAGCACGGCACTGCCGATCGCGCTGGTGTGTGCCGTGGCACTGGCCGCCCCGGCGTTCGCGCAGGTGAGGGTCGACGCCCTGACCGAGGTGCGGAAGATCGAGCTCGCGGGCGCGCACTCGATTCCGAAGCGGCGGCTCACCGCGGTGATCAAGACCCGGACGCGCGGCTCGGCCTACGGCCTGCGCGTGGCACTCGGCAGGATTCCGCTGGTACCCGCTCCCGACCGTCATCCGTTCGTGCCGCTCACGCTCCAGGAGGACGTGGTCCGGCTGCGCAACGCGTATGCGATGGCCGGCTTCTTCCAGACCACCGTGCGGTACGACGTCGAACGGGATGACGAGGACAACCTGCTCGACATCACATTCGTGATCGAGGAGGGGAGCCCGACCGTGGTGTCCGGCGTGACCGTGCAGGCCGCGGACAGTCTGACGCCGTTTCCGGTCCCGGACGGTCACGAGAAGTCATGGCGCAAGCTCGCGCATTCGGTCGAAGACCAGGCCGGGGAACGCCTGAAGGCGGAGGAGGCACGCAGGGACCGGGATGCGCTCGCGAAGTGGTGGCGCGATCACGGCCATCCGCGTGCGACGTGCACCACCAGCCTGGCGGCCGACAGTGCGCGGCTCGAGGTTCGAGTCACCCACCGGGTCGCACCGGGCCCGTTCGCGCGCTTCGGTGAGGTCCGGGTCGAAGGAAACCAGACGATCTCGGAGTCGGCGTTGCGCGGGCAGATGGAGATCGAGCCGGGCGCACCCTATTCGCAGGCGGCGGTCGACCAGTCGGTGTCCGATCTCCAGCAACTCGACATCGTGCGCGTGGCCAGCGTCGATGTGACCGGCGCCGGCGCGTCCGACTCGGTGAACGCGGCCGCGGTCGCGACCGGAGACTGGGTGCTGCCGGCGCGCGTCCGGATCACCGAGGCCGACCGCCGACTGGTGGGAGGGGATCTGGGGTACGTGACGGACGCCGGCCTGTCGGCTCAGGCGCGCTGGGCCCACCGCAACTTCGCCGGCGGCGGGCGCACGCTCACCCTCACCGCGCTCGCGCAAACCGGATGGCTCGCGCTCACCGACGATCCCGACAAGCGTTACCGGTTCGCGGTGTCGCTCAAGCAGCCGTCGGTGCTCACGCGCCGCACCTCGCTCGTGATCTCTCCGTTCATCGAGCATCGCGACGACACGCAGGATCTCTCGACCCAGGTCGGCGCCAATGCGACGCTGCTTCAACATCTGACCGGGTTCAACACGGTCTCGCTCGATTACCAGATCGCCGTCCGACACATCGACCAGTACCGCTTCGGCGACCTCGCGTCGGGCGACATCGGACTGTTCACGTTCCTCACCCAGGCCGCGCAGGGGCTGCTCGATTCGCTCGGCCAGGACCTGCTGACCAGCACGTTCACCCTCACGAGCAACACCGGGCGGCTCGACGATCCCGCCAATCCGCGACGCGGCCTGATCCTGCGCCCCGCGCTCCAGGTCACCGCACCGACCGCGATCTCGAGCGTCGCGTACTGGCGCGCCGACGTGTCGGCGAATGCGTTCGTCCCGCTCGGCGGCTCGGTGGTGCTCGCAAGCCGGGTCCGTGCCGGCCGGTTGTTCCCGTTCGGAAAGAGCGTCCCCGGTCCGGGCGACGATCCGACCACCAAGTTCCTCCAGCTCCACGATGTCGCGTTCACCGCCGGCGGTACCGGCGACGTGCGCGGCTGGGAGAATCGGCTGCTCGGCCCCAAGGTCCCCGACATCCGGTTCGAGGAATCGGGTGACTCTCTGATTCCGCACGCCGAGGGCTACGACGCGTACGGAGGATTTGCGCGCGCGTCGTATTCCGTCGAACTGCGTCTTCCGGTGCCGTTGCTCGGTCCCAATTTTGGATCGGTCGTGTTTCTCGACGGGGGGCGGGTCTGGACCCGCGACGACCGCTTCGGAGCGCAGGGCGTGGCCGAAGGACAGGACGCGTGGTTCGCGGCCGCCGGCGCCGGACTCGCGATCAACACCCCGGTCGGACCCATCCAGGTCAGCACCGGCTACAAGCTCAACCCCTCGATCACCGACGTGGTCGATGCCGAGGATCTGATTCGCGGGGAATCGCAGGGGATTCCGGTCGACACCCTTCCGCGCCACCCGAACCGGCGCTGGCAATTCCACCTCGCAATCGGGACCAGCTTCTGAGCCGGGTCACGGCTGTTTCCCGGGTTGCCGACGCCGACATCGACCGGACCGGGACGCGAATGTATGATCCGCCCGCGAGTGGGGTCCATCCTCAGAACCCACACCTTCCGATCTCGCCCGGCTCGCCGCGAACGACCGCTGGAGCCCCCGTCACGTCGTTCCCCTTCATCCCGAGGAGGAGCCAGTGAACACGAAACCCCGATTTTCGAGCATGCCGGTGCGCAGCGTCCTTGCGATTCTCTCCGTGGTCCTGATCGCCGGCTGCGGCATCTCCAAGTCCAAGCACACGGCCATGACCAAGGAGCGCGACGACGCGATCGCGAAGAGTGCGCAGCTCCAGACGAACCTCGACCAGGCGAACAAGGACAAGGCGCAGCTCGAGGCCGACAAGGCCGCGATGGACGCCAAGGTGAAGGAGATGGAGGCCACCGCCGCCGCCGCGCAGGCGGCGCTGGACGAGACCAAGAAGCAGTACGACGGCATGGTCAGCCAGATGCAGAGCGAGCTGAGCAGCGGAAAGATCGAGATCCAGCAGATGCGCGACGGCATCAACGTCAGCCTCGCCCAGGACATTCTGTTCAAGTCGGGCTCTGCGGATCTCGACAAGGGCGGCAAGGAGATCCTGTTGAAGGTCGCGGAGAATCTGAAGACCTCCCCCTACCAGGTGATCGTGAACGGGCATACCGACAACCAGAAGATCGGTGGTGCCCTGGCGAAGAAGTATCCGTCGAATTGGGAACTGGGCGGGGCCCGGGCGGCCGTCATCGTCCGCCTGTTCGAGGACGCGGGCGTCGGAAAGGATCGCCTGTCCGCGGTTTCCTACTCCGACAGCCGCCCCCGCGAAGGCAACGAAAGTCCCGAAGGCCGCGAGAAGAATCGCCGGATCGAGATCCGGCTGCGCCCGGTCACTAAGGACCAGACCGCCGGAGCCAACTGACGTCCGCGGGGTAACGCCGGATGAGTGCTGGAAAGGCCTTCCGGAGATCGGCTCCCGGGGCCGGTCGATGGAACGTTCCGAAACGCCATACGGGGGGGCCCCCATGCGCGATTCGGGACGTTCCTGTATCTTGCGGTATGAGTTGCACCTGACGTTGCGAAACGGTTTGCATCCCCCGGGCTGACTGGGTCGACAAGGAGGCAGAATGCGCTGGATGAAGGTGCTGATGGTGGTTGCAGTGCTGGTGTGTACGGCGGGGATCGCCCAGGCCCAGTTGCTGTCGGGCATGGAAATCACCCCGTACTTCGGCTATCGCTGGGGCGGCGGGCTCGAGACGGTTACCGGACTTCGGGAGCTCGATACCGAGGATACCTACAGCTATGGCGTGTCGCTCGGCCGGACGGTCAATCGCCAGAGCTCGGGAGCGATCCGCTGGATGCATTTCGAGGGTGATGTCAACGCGACCACCAGCGGCGGAATCGAACTTCCGCGGCCGGGCAGCGATCCATTCACGATCAAGCGCGACGACATCCTGCTCGAGGGAACCTGGTACGCGTATCGCCAGGGGGCGACTGCTCCGTTCATCGTCGCCGGCCTCGGCGCGTCGATCTTCTCGGGTGATGGCATCGAGACGGTCGGACGGTTTGCCTGGGACATCGGCGCCGGCATCCGCCGCGATCTGTCCGACACCGCCGCGCTCAGAATCCAGGGCGTGTGGACGCCGGTGTGGGTGACGACCGGCACGGGCATCTGGTGTGACCCGTACTATTACCCCTTCTATCCGTGCTACACGACCAGCACCGGTGAGTTCTACGACCAGTTCGAGGTCTCGGTCGGCCTGACCCTCAAGCTCGGCCACTAGACTCGATCCCACTGCAAAGGTGACGCGATGAATCCGTTTGCGCGGAGCCTTGTCGCGTGTGCCGTCCTCGCCTCCTGCGCCGCTCCGGCGCGGAGCGAGGACGCGCAGGAGCTGGCGAAGAAGCTCTCGAATCCCGTCAGCGACCTGGTGAGCGTGCCGCTCCAGTTCAACTGGGAGTTCGGCCACGGGCCCGACGAGGATACGTGGCAGATCACGAACCTCCAGCCGGTGGTGCCGTTCCAGATCACGGCGAACACCAACATGATCGCGCGCCTGATCATGCCGACCGTCAACACGCCCGGGAACACAGTCGAGGGCGACATGACGGGGTCGCTGTTCTTCTCGCCCGCGCGCGCGGGCGGGGTCCTGTGGGGTGCGGGTCCCGTCCTCCATCTGCCCCGCACCGGGGAGAAGTGGGGGATCGGGCCGACCGCGGTGGTGCTGAAGCAGGAAGGCAAGGTCACGTTCGGCGCGCTCGTGAATCACGCCTGGTCGTTTGCGGGCGACGAGGATGCCGCAGATGTGAACCAGACGTTTCTCCAGCCGTTCTTCGCGATCCAGGCGCCGAAGGCCATGACCTTCACCATCCAGTCGGAGACGGTGGCGGACTGGGAAGCGCCGGGGGGCGACGAGTGGACGGTTCCACTCAATTTCCAGGTGTCCAAGGTGGCGCCGTTCGGCCCGATCGCGGCGAGCTACGGCGGCGGCGGCGGGTTCTTCCTCGCCTCGCCGCCCGGGGGCCCGGAGTGGAAGCTTCGTGCGCTGGTGACCCTGCTGCTGCCCGGAAAGAAATAGGCGTCGCACTGCACGCCCGTCAGGCAGCACCCAGCGCGATCCGGGGCGTGGTTCTGTTCCTCGCGGTCGCGATCGCCACGGCCGGATGCGCGAAAGCGGTCAACTATCCGAGCGTGACCGAGCCGATCGCGACCTGGGAGACCCAGCACGCGTCCCGCCCAGCCGACTCCAGTGCCTTCCGGGTGGTCAGTTTCAACATCGCGTTCGCGATCGAGATCGATCGTGCGATCGAGGTGCTGCAGCAGAGCGGCCCGCTTCAGAATGCCGACGTGATCGCGCTCCAGGAAATGGACGCTCCCGGCACCGAGCGCATCGCCCGGGCTCTGCGCATGAACGCGGTCTACTTCCCGAGCGGCATCCATCCCCGGCACGACCGGGACTTTGGATGTGCGATCCTTTCGCCGTGGCCGCTGGTCGAGCCACGCAAGTTCATTTTCCCGCATCGTGCCCGCTTCTCCGGGCTCCAGCGCGCGGCAACCTCGGCGGTCGTGATGCGCGGGACCCGCCCGATCCGCGTGTACTCCCTGCACCTGCCGGCGCCGATGTCGATCTCGGGCGGCTCCCGCAAGGATCAGCTGCGGGCGCTCGCCGCCAACGCCGACTCAGCCGGCATGCCGGTGGTGATCGCCGGCGACTTCAATTCGCACGGCAAGGTCGGGGAGCTGGAGCGTGCCGGCTACGACTGGGTGACGAAGGATATGGCCGGATCGATCCCCAAGCGCTTCCTCGGCATTCCGCTCAAGAGTCTGCGTTACGACCACGTCCTCGAGCGCGGACTCGGGCGCCCGGTCGGACCCGACTCGATGGGTGTTGTCCCCGACAACCGGGGCGCGAGCGATCACAAACCGATCTGGGTCGTGCTCCAGTCCTCGAGCAGCGTTGGTCACTGACAGGAGGCCTGCATGTCATCCAAAGGGTTCGCGATGCTCGCGCTGTTCATTCTCAGCATGGTCGCCGGCGTTGCGTTGGGAGAGTGGTTCTTCCATCTGTTCCTGCAGGCGGTCCCGCCGGTGGCGCTCAGCAACTTCAACACCCAGTCCTCGCGCATCGCCCACTGGCTGTACGGGGCCGGAGTCGGCGTGGTGCTGTTCGTGTGGGCGCTGATCGGGATGGCCATCAGCCGGGTCTCCCGTCCGCGTCCGAAAACCGAAGCGAGCGCCTGACCGCTTCTACCGATCCGGTGGTGTCGACCCGAGCGCAGCGCTGACGGCGGCCTCGTCGGCTGGATTCCCGCGAATGTTGACGTGCAGTTCGCGTTGGGGGAACGGGATCGAGATGCCCTCGCGATCGAAGCCCAGTTTCACCGCGCGCGTCAGCTCCCAGTAGACGTCCCAGTACAGGGCCTTCGGCGCCCACACCCGCACCACGAAGTTGACCGACGAATCCGCCAGCTGGTGCAGCTTGATGACCGGCGCCGGGTCCTTCAGGACGTTCTCCACCCGCGCGACGATCTCGTGCAGCACCCGCTCCGCCTGTTCGACGTCGTCCTGGTAGCCGATGCCGAAGGTCATGTCGACCCGCCGGATCGGCTGCGCCGTCCGGTTCCGGATCACGCCCCCCCAGACCGAGCTGTTGGGAATGATCAGCGTCTGATTGTCGGCGGTCAGGATCGTCGTCGCCACCAGCGTCATCCGTTTCACCTTTCCGGACACTCCGGCCACCTCGATCTCGTCGCCGATGTCGAACGGCTGATTCCCGAGGATCATGCCGCCGGCCGCGAAGTTCGACAGCGTGCTCTGCATCGCGAAGCCGATCACGACTCCGAGCACGCCCAGGCCCGCGAGGAGCGGTGCCACCTGAACGCCGAGCTGGGTCAGGATCACCACGAAGCCGACCACCATCACCAGCGTCCCGGACAGCCGCACCACCGTGCGACGCATCAGCTCGGAGCCGTTCCAATGCGCGACCACCCGGCGCACGATGCGCTTCACCAGATTCGCCAGAGCGCGGAAGCCCAGGAACGTGAGGACGATGACCAGGCCCAGGAACAACCAGCGGGATGCCCGGGACGCGAGGACCCCGACCAGGCGGGTCCACTGCCTCTCCATCAGCCCGCTCAGGACCGGCCACTGGAAGATGTCCGCATTGAGTGCCCCGGTTCCCGCGATCCGGTCCACCCGCAGATCGGTGGTCGGAAGGCCGAGACGGCTCATGAGATCGATCGCAGATGTCAGGTTGTGTGCTGCCCGATCGAGCCGCTCATCCGCCGCCTCGACGGCATGGCGGAGATCCGCGTTGGCGGCATCCCGTGACAGCCGCCCGACTGCGGAAGACTTCGCGCGTTGCGCCAATTGGAGGCGGGTGACCATGCCATGTGCGGCACGCGGAAGAGCCTCGGTCAGGAGCGCGCGCGGTTGCGAGACATCGACCCCGGCCCGCTCGAGCGCCAGCAGGATGTCCACGAACGACTCGTAGTTCCCGAGCAGCCGGTCCGAGTACGCGCTCATCTGCGACTCGATCGCCACGCGTTCGGCGCCCGAGGCGGCATCGCTGGTCCGTCCCAGAGCCACCAGGGCCTGGGCCCGGCGCTGGAGCTGCGCGAGCCGCCGGGGCCACTCCTGGGCCATCGCTTCGACGAGCGCCCGGCGCGCCTCCGTGACGTCGACGCCCCGGGCCTCCTCGCCACGGATCCGGTCGATCACCGACAGGATGCCGTCATGCAGACCTGCCTCGCGCTGCGCGATCAGTTCCTCGATGTATTCGCGCGACGCACCCCGCATGCTGTCGGCCTGTGCAATCAGGGAATCCCGGACCCGGGAGGCTGCGCGGAGCTCGACGATGCGGGCCACGATCGATTGCGCCACCGTGGAATCCGGGCGCTCCTGCGACCGAGCCGGCCGTGCGGAGGCGGGGAGCAGCGCCGTGGCGATCAGGACCGCGAACATCATCCGCATCAGCATGAGGAACACCCCCGGGGCGCCGCACGACCGGTCGGCAGAGAGCGCGAGCGCGCGTGTGCACGATTCCGCCCGCCCGGAAACAGGATTTCGGGCCGGAGTATGCAGTAGATTGCCCGGAATGCCAGCGTCCCGCGCACGCCGCTCTCGATCCATTCTGCTGTGGAACGCCGTCCTGGCGTGCGGGCTGGCGCTCGCGCTCCCGGTGGCAGCGTCCGCAGGCTGGATGGACGCGTTCCGGGATCCCGAGGATGGCAAGTTCGATCTCACGCAGTACCTGCTCGATCGCAAGGGCGCGCTGCCGATCCCGATCATCATCACCGAGCCGGCGGTGGGATTCGGCGGCGGCGGCGGGCTCGTGTTCTTCCAGCAGTCCCTGGCCGAGCGGGCAAAATCCTCACAGGGACGCTACCGGCCCCCCAACGTCTATGGCGCTGCGGGATTCGGCACCGAGAACGGAACGTGGGGCACCGGGGGCGGAGGAATGATGAGTCTGGCGGACGATCGCTGGCGGGTCCGTGGCGGAGGCGCGTACGTGGACGCGAATCTCGACTTCTACGGGGCCGGCGCGGCCTCCGGGGACACCCCGTTTGCCTACTCGCTGGCAGGGTACGGAATCGCGA